>ERZ1370068.10814-contig-9479_pt1 | contig 27254 bp, 39 predicted proteins | sample MGYA00561227_ERZ1370068 | MGnify/ENA primary metagenome ERZ1370068 (study PRJEB38410, sample SAMEA6850437) | metagenome | study: Metagenomic assessment of the ecological functions of the soil: analysis of the soil microbiota associated with the...
TGCCTCCAGCAGGTTGGTTGTCGGCAGGCGCCGCCGCGGGGGCCTTTGCGGGGAACACGACGCTGATTCGAATCCGCCCGACTGCGGTGGCGAGGCGCAACGACACGTTTGCGCAGATGACGCTCCGCGATCTCTCTTGACGATCGCCAGACCGAGCCCCGCGCCTGATTCCGACCTGACGTCACCACGCTGAAAACGATCAAACACGGCGCCAGCGGCCAGAGAGCCGATGCCCGGCCCGTCGTCGATGACTTCGAGAACCACCGCGTCGTCGCGGCGCGTGATGTCGACCGTCACGACGCCGCAGTGGCGTCCGTAGCGCACCGCGTTGTCGACGAGGTTGCCGATCAGCTCAGCCAGCAGTGTCGCGTTGCCCGTCACCATCGCCGCCCCTGTCGAGGCCGGAGTAGCCGAGATCGATGTCGTCCTCGAGCGCGGCGGCTGGCAGATGGTGCTGGATGACGTCGCGCTGCGACATCCACCAAGTCGACCGGCGTGAAGTGACTCGGCATGGCGCCCGCTTCAGACACCGACAGAGTCAGCAACTGTTCGATGACATGCGCCGCGCGCCGCACGCGCATCGATTGCGTTGCATGTCGGGCGCGGCTCTCCGCCGTGCTCGGTCCGTCCTCGGCCAGCTGCGCTGCAGGCGCAACCCGGCGATCGGTGTGCGCAACTGGTGTGCCGGCGTTGGCGATGAAGCGGCTCTGCGCGTCGATCGATTCGGAGACGCGCGTCATCATGCGGTTGATCGCCGGGATGAGGCCACGGACCTCGCGCGGCGCGATCGCCGGATCGAGCGGTGTCAGATTCGAGCCCGATCGGGTGGCCGCTTCGCCTTCGAGCAATCCGAGGGGCTTCAGCGCGTTGTTGATGCTGGTCCGCACGAGAGCCACCACCACGACGGTCATCAGGCCAAACAACAGGAGCGAGCCCGATCAAGGTCTGCTGCGCCACGCGCGTGCGCCGCGCCCAAGGTCTCGCCTCACCTCGACAAGCACCGCCACATCGTCGGGATCGAGCACCTGCGTAAGTGAGCCGACCCTGAAACCAGCGTGCCATCGATCAGCGCGTCGCGAAACTGCGTCGATCGTGTGCGCGCGCCCGTTCGACCGGCAACGAACCCAGGTCGGCGTTGCCATCAAGCACCCTGCCGTCACGCAGATCCACCACGCGATAGAGCACGCGCTCTCCTTCGTTGGCAAGCAGCCAGGTGCGTGCTGCCGGCGGCAGATTGACCTGCACCTGCCCGCCATGCAGTGCAAGCTGGCTGGCCAGCGTGACGACGTCGTCGGACAGTGAGCTGTCGTACGCCAGATTCGCGTAGCGGGCACCGAGCTTGTAGGCCGCGGCGGCGGCCACACAGACCGATCAATGCAAAGGCGGTCACCAACCGACCGATCAGCGCACCACGCAACGAGTCACGCGCCCACATGTTCCTCGAACCTCACACCGTGGTCTCAAGCAAATAGCCAAGGCCACGCACCGTCTTGATAGTCACTCCCGCCGCCTCCAGTTTGCGCCGCAAGCGATAGACGTACACCTCGACCGAGTTGTCGCTCACCGGCTCGTCATACATCGCAGTGCGTTGCGCCAACGAGGCCTTGGTGACGATGCGTCCCGGAGTTGCGTAGCAAGGCGTCGAGCATGATGGCCTCGTTGCGAGTCAGCGCCAGTGGCTCATCGCCGATCCAGGCCTGAAGCGAATCACGTGACCACCTTCATGGCACCGATCTCGACCAGATTGTTGCCGCGTCCGCGTCGCAACTAGCGCGCACGCGCGCCTCGAACTCGGTGCGCTCGAAAGGCTTGTTCAGGTAGTCATCGGCGCCGAGATCGAGGCCTCGCACGCGATCGGCCGTTCTGGTCTCGTGCGCTCAAGATAAGAGCCGGTGTCGCTTGGCCACGCTCGCGCATGCGGCGCAGCACGGCCAGCCCGTCCATGCCGGGCAAGCCGAGATCAAGCACCACCAAGTCGTAGGCATCCTGCTTCAACATCTGGTCGGCGTCGATGCCGTCGTCCGTGGTGAAGGCACGGTAGCCGGCCCGTTCGAGCACGGTCTTCGAGGCCGCTGCGCAGCGCCGCATCGTCTTCAACCACGAGGATGCGCATGCGCAAGAGCGTTCAGCTTCGTTTCAGACACGATGCCTACGATTGTGCCCATCACGCGCCTCATCGTCGATCACGTGAACCGCAAAGTGCACGGTGTTGTTGATCGGCTCGGTCCGGAACTGTGGTTGCCACGATCCAAGCATTGCCCTTGGTGCTGCTGCACGGCCTGCGCAGCACGCCACGCGAGTTTGGCTTGATCGCGCTCACACTGCGCAGCCGCGGCATTCACCTGATCACGCCGAGCGTCGATGGCTACAGCCAAGAGGAGAGCTTTCGACGAACGTCGTGGCATCAATGGGCGACTGCGGCCTCAACGGCCATCGCACGAGCGCTTCCGCATGGGCAACCGGTTCGTCTTGGGCGGCCTGTGCTCCGGCGGCTTGCTTGCCGCGGCACTCACGCTCGACGGGCGGCATGGCGTTGCCGGATTGGCGATGCTGTCGCCGACCTTCGATTACGACGGCTGGGGCCAGACGCGTTGGCGCCACCTGCGAAAGGCCGGTTACGCGCTCGGCCTGGCGCGCTGGATCAGTATCCCAGAGCGCGAACCGTTCGGCGTCAAGAACCCCAAGATCAGAGCTTGGGTCGCCCGCGAAATGCGGGAGCGCGCCAGCAGCGCCAGCGGACCGTCGACGCTGCCACTTTGGGCAGATCCGCGAGGTCGATCGCCTAAAGGACTGGGTGCGTGCCGGCTCTGCCGCGTCTGGATACGCGCACGCTCGTCATGCATGCGCGCGAAGACGATGTGTGCACGCTGGCCAGCGCACAACGGGCTATGACGATCATCGGCGCAGCCAGCAAGCGGCTCGTCGTGCTCGACGACAGTTACCACATGATCACCATCGACAACGACCGTCAGCGGGTCGTTGAAGAATTGATCGCGTTCAGCACTGCGCACAGCGTTGCACACGAACCGGAGGCCCTATGTCCGACACTTTGACCGAACTGCTGACGCTGATCAAAGACCAAGTTCGGCCTCGACCCGGCGTCGATCGATCCGGTCAAGCCGCTGGAGGAGTTCGGCCTGGACTCGCTGTCCAAGGCCGAACTGCTGTTCGCCATCGAAGACCACTTCAACTCGAGTATCCGGAGCAGTACGCGACAGTGGCCAACGCTCACCGAGTTGGCGGAGGTGGTCGATCGCCTGCGGACGTCGGCGGCGGCAGCATGAGGAACGCCGGCGCGTCTGTCGTCACCGGCATCGGGCTTGTGTCGCCGCATGGCGACGAGCCCGATGCGGTATTCGACAATCTCATGCGAGGGCGTTCGGCGATCGCGCTCTGGGACCGCGACGACGTGCCACCGTGTGGCAGTGGCTCGCGTTGCGTTTCACGCCAGATCGATGGTTCAACAAGCTGCAGCTCTCGGGCGTCGATCGGGTCAGCCAAATCGCGGTGGCCGCAGGCGAGATGGCTCGCGAACACGCCCGCTGGCCGGACAACGTCGAACCGCATCGCATCGGGATCTACGTGGGCAGCGGCATGGGTGGTGCCACGGCGGTCGACGATGGCTACGAAGCATTTCGCCAGGCAAGCGCGTGGCTCCATTGACCGTGGTGGCCAGCATGAGCAACGCCGCGGCGGCCCACATGGCGATGCGAATCGGCGCGCGCTCGGTCCGGTGTACACCTACTCGGTGGCCTGCGCTTCCGTGGGCGCTGGCGATTGCCGAGGCCGCCGAGGCAATCGCGTCAGGACGCATCGACATCGCCGTGGCTGGCGGGGCTGAATCGCTCATCGTGCCCGGCGTGGTGCGTGCCTGGCAAGCGCTGCAGGCACTCGCGCAGCCCGGGGACGATCCTGCAGCGTCGTGCCGCCCCTTCGATGTTTCGCGCAGCGGATTGGTGCTCGGCGAAGGCGCGGCGATGCTGGTGCTGGAAGCCGACGAGCACGCCGACGCACGCGCTGCACAACGCTATGCGGAGCTCAGTGGTTGTGGCATCAGCTGCGACGCGCGCCACATGACTCAGCCCGACTCGCAAGGGCAGGCACGCGCGATCCAACAGGCGCTTGCGCAACAGCGCGCTCGCGCCGCAACCAGGTGGACTACTGCAACGCGCATGGCACCGCCACGCGCGTGGGTGACGTGGTCGAATGCCAGGCGTTGCGATGGGTGTGGGGTCCCGACATTGCGCGAATGAGGGTGAGCTCGACGAAGTCGATGCATGGGCACCTGCTCGGCTGCAGCGGGAGCGCTCGAGGCGGCAATCACTGTCATGGCGCTGCACCGTCGGCAGGTGCCGCCGACAATCGCCTGCGTCCAACAAGATTCAGATTGCGCTGTGCGCCTGGTGCGCGATCAAGGCGACGAAGTTCCGACGATGCAAGCGGCGATCAGCAATTCGTTCGCATTCGGCGGTACCAACGTGGTCTTGGCGTTCAAGCGACCGCACTGAATCCGTGCTGTGTTGGCGGTCCTTGGGTCTGGTGCTTGCCCGGCAGTGGGGCAACATCGAACGGAATGACTCAACAGTGACAGCACGCGGTCTGCTGATTTGTCGTCGTTGCTCTGGCCACTGCGGCTCTCTTGGGTTTGGCTTCCTGGGGTGGAGCACCGAGAGCATCACGTTGCAGGGCCGCTGGGACTTGTACACGGCGCGATGTCAAGGCGGACTTTGGCAGGGCGAGCAATGCACAGAGTCATCTGATCCGAGGTGAGCAATACCGATTCAAGGTTGACAAGGAGGCGCAGGCGGTTGCTTTCGATGTGATCGGCGCAAAGACCGAAAGCGGCCAACTGACCGAATGTCGAGTCACGGATGCGCGCAACTGGGCGTGCCAGACCGTGGCGCCGGACGGGGCACATTGCACCGTCCGCCAGCTTTCGCAGGGCACACCGGCGTTGCCGCCCGACGCCCTCGGCGGCACCCGACCCGTCTCGAGGTGGCACTGGTGGCTCCTGCCCAGCACCTAGCCATCGGCCCTGAGGCGTGAGGTCGAGGGGTCCATTCAGGCCTGAGCTCAGGAATCGGTCCTCAAATTGTCGGATGGGAATCCTTCGAGTGATCGCCTTCGTGCTCTTCATGGCTGGGTTCGCCGTTGTGCTCAGCCTGCTCTGAGACACGGGCGCGCCCGCCACAGGTCACTGTTTGAGGCTGGCCCCTCTTTTCGGCCCGCACGTCGTTGAGTGTGTTCGTGACCTCGATCCACAGCGTCAACCCCACGTTGCCGGCGATCTGCGCCACCACGTACTCAAGGCGCTTCGAGATGCGCCAACGCTCGCCGGCCTCGAGGTCGCTGACCTTGACGCCTGCGCTCTTGATGACCGTCAGTGCGGCGTCGGATGCCTTACGCGCCTCTTCGCGCTGGAAGACGCGCGCCTCCCACAAGGCGTCGCGCACCAGTTTGCGATCGGACGCCGAGAGCGTGTCCCACCACTTCTTGGAGGCCATCACGCCGTACGGGCTGTAGAGGTGGTTGGTCACGGTGAGGTACTTCTGCACCTCGTACAGGCGCGCCCGAGACGATTGTCGGATACGGGTTCTCCTGGCCGTCGAACTGGTTGTTGGCCAACGCGGAGCGCAGTTCGGGAAAAGGCAGCGGCTTCGCGTCGACGCCCAGGCGTCGGAAGGTGATTGATCGACACTTCGCTGGGCATCGTGCGCAGCCGGATGCCGGCGAAATCTTCGACCCGTGTCACCGGGCGAACGTTGTTCGTCAGGTTGCGGAAGCCCAACTCCCAGTACGCCAGGCCGACGAGCCCTTCGGCGGACACACCCTCGAGCAACGACTGCCCGACCTTGCTGTCGAGCACTGCGTGAGCCTCTTCACGGGTGGCGAACAAGAACGGCGTGTCCCAGATCGCGAGCGGCTTGTACAGCGGCACGATGGTCGTCGTAGCACTGATGAACATCTCAAGCTTGCCGGCGATCGCATCCTGCATCGCCTTGGTGTCGTTGCCGGCGACGCTGTTGCCCAGCGCTTTGACCACCAACCTACCGCCCGACTCGCGCTTGATTCGCTCACCGGCCGCGGCGATGGCGCGGCCGAGGTGGGAGTCGTCGGACAGCGCGTGCGCGACGCGGATCTCGGTCGGCGTCGAAACCTGCGCAAACGCCGGCTGAAAACTCACGACCAGGCAGCACAACAGGCGTCGAATCTGGATCATCGCGATGCTCCTCTCCTTAAGCGTGAACGAGTCTATGCGCCGCCCACATCGAATAGTTGCCGCCAACCCGGTCACTCAGCGTCGCGCCGCGACGTTGCTCCACAATTGAACCATTTGGTACATAACGCACTGAGCAGATCGCCCCGTCGAGACCATCTCTGTCCGTGACTTGCTACACGATTGAACCATGCGGTACATAACGCAGGCGCTGGGCGCAGCGACTCGGCGGGACCGAGGTGGTCGGCAACCGAGCCCGTAGGGGCCGGGCAAGGGCGTGCTCGTCTGTGAGCATCCAGGCTGCCCGCGATAGCTTGAACCAACCCATGGCGGCGGCGAGCGCTGCGGGTTCCCCGACAGAGCGCGCCTAACCCAGTTGAAGGAGGAAGAAATGTCCCGCTGTGATGTTTGCGGCAACGACTGCTACGACTGCTCGTTTCAGTGACGATGGAGGGGCGAATCGGGACCTTCGACAGTTTCGAATGCGCATCCATGCGGGTGTCCGTGCCCCGACTTGTGCGCATTGCGCCTGCCGGATCGTGGACCATGGCGTGCGGGCAGGCGAAAGGCTCTACTGCTGCGCTCACTGCGCGGCTGCGGCTGGCGCACAAGGCCTGCGGGACCGTGCTGAGGCCAGGAGAGCCCGCTTGGAATGGGCCATCCACCGATATGTGCAGCACGCACATTGGCGGGCAAGCCGTTTGCTCGTCCCTTGCTGAAAGGGACTGGCATTTCCTTGCTGCCAACGAAGAGAAGCTCGATGACCAAGATCAAGCGCGTAGAGCTGGAGTGCGTGACTTGCAAAAGCTGGATCCCTTTTTCGATCGATCTTGTCGGATCAAACTCCGCAGATGCGTCGAAAGAAGTTGACCGGATCCTTCGCTGTCCCGCATGCAGCGCGCTCGCGCCGTTCAGGCACGAGCGCATGCGGTTGGCGGGCAACGACGGCAAAGCGCGCGTGGGATGGTGCCTGACACCGCGGCCCGGCCACGGATTAAGCGTCGCCGAAACTGATCGGCCCAGCGTAACGCGGACGCGAGGCCGGCACGAGCGCGCCCGTCAAGGTAGAAGCCACAACAACGCCAAAGGCACAACGCGATTGCAGCCATGAGAATCGCCTGCACGACCTCGTCGCTATTGTGTTTCGGTCCGCCTTGGGGATTCATGGCTCGCCTTGCGGCGCGTTCCAAACCAAAGCAGCAAGATGAGTGCCCGGTGCCAGACCTTTACGGGCGACTGGGAGAAGCACACGCGCGCGGCACAGGCTTTGCCCCGCTGCTAGCGAGCATTCAGCGCCAGCATTGCAATGTCCGCCTGCGCCTCCATTGCTGCTTCCGCTTGCATCTGGTCGACACAACCATGTTCTGGAATCCCAGCGGAGGGCGGCGTGCGCCGTTACGTGCTGGCCAAGCGCGAGGCGCTGCAGCGTCAGGGCTGCTGGCGTCACACGATCGTGGCTCCCGGCGCGCGCGGCGACGGCATGGTTGACTGCGGTGGTATTGCGCTGCCGAGTTCCGGTGGCTATCGGTTGCCGTGGCGTCGCGGCGCCGCGGCACGCCTGATCGCAGCGCAAGAGCCTGACGTCATCGAGGCCGGCGACCCCTATCGCCTGGCGTGGGCCGCACTCGACGCCGCGCGTCAGCGGAGCGCCCACGGTGCTGTTCTGCCACAGCGATGTCCGCGACGCTCGCCGTTCACGCCATCGAGCGCTGCAGCGGCATCGGACCCGATACCACGCACGGCTTGGCGCTGCGCGCCGGCGAGCGCATCGCGCGCTACGTGGCTCGCCTCGGCGAGGCGTTCGACCTCGTGCTCGCGCCGAGCCGCGCGTTGCAGCGCCGCTTGATCGATTCCGGCGTGCGCCATGTGCTGTACCAGCCGCTGGGCGTCGACACCGCGACGTTTCATCCGCGTGCGCGCGACGAGTGTTGGCGCGCGGGTCTGGGGATACCCGCTGGTGCGCGGCTGTTGCTCTACGCCGGCCGCTTTGCTCCGGAGAAGAACATGCCCCAGTTGGAGGCCGCCATCCAGCGACTGGGCGCAGGCGGCTCGAAGCGGGCAACTCATCCATCGGACAGTCCTTCGCATCTGCGCCTGCGTGCCCGTGGCGCGCGACGGCGCGCTCGGCAGCTGAGGGTCCCTCACGCCGGACGACGCCCCTGCTGGCGTGCCATCGAGGTACAGCTGCTGCCTGAGGATCATCAACACCACCATCAAGGGCACGGCGAGCAGCGCGCCAGGGCCACCGAACAGCAGGCCGAACACGAGAGCACCGAGAGATCAACCCCAGCGCGGGCGAGCAGCGCGATCGCCCAACGCTGCACGAAGCGCGGCTGGATCACATAGCGCCTCGAAGTGCTGGGACGAACACGCACGCACCAGTAGCGCCATAGGCCGCCTGCGTCGCACCTGCGTGAAGGCGAGCAACACGGTCAACGCGCCGGCAACGATGGCGCCAAAGAACGGGACGAACCCCAGGATTCCGGCGCGATTAGCCCCAACGGCAGCGCCACCGGCATGCCGATCGCAGCCAGCCCGATCGCCGTCATCGCGCCGACCAATACCATCGCGAACGCCTGCCTCGAGCAGCCAACGCGACAAGCCGTTGCCGGCAGCGCACAGTGAACGATCAACGCGCCCGCGCAGTCGGGTCGGCAGCAAGCGGAACGCCCCACGTCGATACAGCTCGGGGTTCGCTGCCAGATACAGCCCTTGTAACGAGCATCAGCAACGCGCCGCCGACCGCGCCGACGGCGCTGCCAGCCACCCCGGCCACACGTGTCCATTCGACACCGGCGTCAGCGCTATGCCACCACTGCAGAAGCCACAGCCCGAGGGTGTGCGGAGTTGAGCCACAGCGAGGTGGCCGCTGGCGCATTGGGCAGTGCCAGTGCGCAGGGCGTCGAACTGCTCGACGACCGGGTCGCCGAGCAGTACCACGCCGATCATCAACAGTGCCAGGTGGCCAGGACCGCGACTGCCAACGCGGCGGCATCGCCAAGGCCGGTGGCGTGCCGCACACCGTTGCTGCCCATGCGCAACGCCACCGCGACGAGAACGCTGCCGAACGCCAGCACGACCACGCCGCGCAGGTACGCCAGCACTGCTACCAACGCGACGATGGCGACCGCCACCAACACCCGCGACGCATGTTCGTGCAGACCAGGCGTGGCGACCAGCGCTGCGGCGGGACGCGACGGCGGCGATTCGTCGGAGGATCACGCTTTCCCAGGGCAGCGCCGTGCCGCGCACGCCACCGGGCGGCGCACGCGGGCGCCGCAGGTGTTCGCTGTAAACCTTGCGTCTTTGCCGACACGCCTGGTTGCGGCGGCGTGCCTCAGGTCCCCGCGTGCAATTTCTCCAGCACCGAACGCTGCATTCGGTACCGCTGATCGCTTGATTGACCAGCCACTCGAGGCTGCCGCGTGCCCTCAGGCCTCGCGCCGAGGCGCGCGACACCTCGCTCGCCAGAATCTGTCTGGCCAGCAGTTCTGGACACCGATCGATCGAGCGGCGCACGAGAAAGAGCCCGCTGTGTTGGTAGTGCATGTTCTCGAAGACTGACTTGTCGCCGGGTACTGGTCGAGCAAGCTCAGCAATATGTCGGCGGGAAGGTCCTGCGACAGGCCCACTTGAAGGCGTTGTACAAGGAGTCGGTAGCCATCAGCGCTGGCCTGCGCCGTTCCGCTCTCCACGCACTCAAGCAGTTCCGCCAGGGGCAGCGATCGTATGAAGACGGTAGCGAACCTCGTTTGAACTCATGGCGGCACTCCGGCACTGACTGTGGGTTGCACGGTATCGTGTTGAGGTTCACAGCGCTAGCTCGATCGGCCGCCGCGGTGCGGTATCACCGAAGATTCACCGCGCTCCGATGACCCAGCAGAGCGACAGTTGCGCGAATCACCGTAGGAGGGCACTCCGATGGTTGCAAGGGCACTCCGCTACCTTGGAGCTCTGGTGCTGATCGCCGCGGGTCATTTTCGTTCCTGCCGCAGGATGCGGCAACGATCGCTACGCCAGGGTGGGATGGTCGCACTGGCCTACACGTCGCTGCTGTTGTTCGTCGCGTATCACCTGGTCATGTACGGACCAGAGTCTTCCGCGACAGAGGACGAGCCGACGACGGAATAGCGTCCCCGGATTCGGCGCGAATACGACGTGAAGAGTACGGCCGGTGCCCGCAGCACCGGCGAAGCGCCGGTGACTCGGCGTCAGTCCCGTCACATCTGAGCAAAGGATGCGACTGCGATGCACATCAGGCCGATCGCCGCCGGCGCTAGCACCACCACCAAATCGATCAAGGGTGTCCATTGCACTGCAACAGGGCAAGCAGGATGCCCGCCCTTGCCGCTCGAATGAGGGAAGGAAAGGTCACCCGCTCGGCGTAGTCTTGCGTCCGGGGGGATCTATCCATGCAGTTCGACTCCAGTAAGAGCCGCCGCCGCGCGCGCCGCATCGTGCGATCTGTTGGCGTGTTCACGGGCTACTTGACGACGAAGCTGATGCTGGCGGTGCGCGGCACCTCCTGATCAAACGAGCGATAGTCTGCCTGCACTCGCCACAAGTGGCAAAGCGTGATCGCCTGGGTTCGGCTGCTTTGAAGCGACCAACGCGGCCGCATGTCGGACTTCACAAAGACGATCAGAGCTCGCGACGGCCCCTTGACGGGCAAGCGCGTCACCATTCCGTCAGGCGCACGCACAGGTGACGCCACCTGTGAACGCCGGCCGACATGTTCGGCGCGTGGGTGGTCTATCGACCGTCGTCGCAGCGGTGTGCCAAACGGCACTGGATCTGGACCGAACACCAAGAGTCCCAGTGGGGCGCCGACCTCAGCGAGCGCGAGCCAAGCGTCCGGCCACAGCGCGCCACTCGGATCGCGTCAACGCCCCGCGCCGGTACTTACTACACTTTGCCAAGGATCGGCAACGCGGCCCCTGCCAAAGTCCGGAGGTGCAACCTCAGTCCCCGCTCGTTCCTGGCCGCCGAGTCAGCCAGTCGGAGGTCATCGTGAGCGCAAGCAATGGTTGTCCCAAGTGCGGCGGCGAAATGATTCGTGGGTTCGTGGTGGACCACAACATGGGCGCGGCGACCGGTTGGTCTGTGGGTCCCAGGCGGGAGGCAATCCATACGCACTGGGGCGGCGCGCGTCAGAGTCGCCCGCGATCACCAGCATCAGCTCGCTTACGTTCCGGTGCGTCGCATGCGGTTTCCCCTAGTCATACGCCCGACCTGAGTTCGCGGAGAGGCGGTGAAGGCAGCGCAGCCCTTCTCGTTGCGAGGCCAAGGACGTTCGTACCGTGCCTGCACTTCTGCGGTTCATTGGTTTAGTCGAACGAGTTGCCGCCATTGGTACGCGGCTCGACGCGCAGCCGAGGCGGGACTCGGCTCAACTGCGCGAACTGGTTTGCGCTCATGCGCCAGTGCAGCGCCGACGTTCGAGAACTCATGCACGACGGTTACCCCACTGTGTGCGTGGATGACGCGCCGTTTGCCTAGGTCGCCGTGCTTTGGGGCTCACGTGAACGTCGGCTTTTTCACTGCAAGGCGCCGACCTCGTTCGCGTCTACGGAAAAAGAGGCAGGGTGCGGTCAAAGCCTTCTGCACCACGTGCGGTTCGAAGCCTTTTCGGAGGCATATGATAGAATGGGCCGCAGGCCCTCCATCCGATAAGGTGCTTTCGACGGCGATCCCGGCATTCGACCTCAGTTCCGCACGTACGTCGATCACTTGCCGCGTGGGATCACGGACGCGCTGCCTCAATATCGCATGAAGCATGGATGCCAGTCACGGCTTGATGCCCGTGACCGCGTTGGCCCGTGCGCTCAGGGTGAGCGGGCCATCGCCCGCCTGCAGTCTGCGGCGCACGTTGGCCTTCAACATGCGCGACGTTCCGTCGACATGGCCTCGAACATCGGTCGGAGCGTGTTGCTGCTCGCGCCACTGTTCCAGTAGTCATCGAAGCTGTCGAAGCGGCGCTGCACGGTGATCGCACGGTGCGCACCTGATGCAGTCCAGCCTGTGCCACAGCGCCGTGGACGCCTCGAGGGTGGATGCGCCGACGCTGGGCGGCAGGCGCGGCTGGATGCCGAGTTCGCGCATCTCGGCGCCGATGTCGGCCAGCGGAAAGCCACCGCCCAGGATGTCCCAGTGGTAGGCCGCGACGACACCGCCCGAGCAACCGCACGGCGCATTTCGGCCACGCCCACGGCCCGGTTCGGGCACGAAGAACAGCACCAGCGCCATGACGGCAACGTCGCGTGCGTCATCCGCCACCGGCAGCTTCATCGCGTCGGCTTCGGTCCATGTCACGGGCGCGCCGGGTGGCAGGCGATGGCGGGCATAGTCGAGCTGGCCGGGCGACGGATCGAAGGCCTGCACGCCGGAAGGCTGGCAGCGTTGGACCAGCAATTCGAGTGAATGCGCCGTTGCCGCAGCCGACGTCGATCCAGCGAGGCCCCGTCCGGCATGTTGATCCAGTCGAGGAAGCGCTCGCCGACGAGCCGGCTCCAGCGACCCATCATGAGTTCGTAGCTGGCACCGTCATCGAAGCGGATGGTTTCGTCGGCCACGCGGTCTCCAAAGAGGATGGAACGACGATTGTCCGGGGCAGTCCGCGAAGTTCACGAACAAGCCCAGGCTCACCAAGGGGGCGTTCGCCTTTGTTGACCGTCTGCGCTCGAGCAGACTCGAGCGCGAGCGAACGTGTTGCTCATGTAGTCAGATTGACCTCGGATAAGCGCGCCAAAGATCACGCCGCGGCTCGTGCGCATCCTTGGGGCGGGCGACGCGTCGCCAATCTGGGCGAACATCGCTGCATGCGCGCCGCCTGCCAATCATGCTCGACCTGACCCGCTCCACGATCCGTCGCGCGGGGCAGTGCGCCTGCCGCAAGCGGCCGCCAGCCTGACGCTGACGACCGCGTTGTCCATCGTGCCGCTGCTGGCGGTGGGCTTCGCGCTGTTCAGGCGCTTTCCGGTCTTCAGGCCGCTCGAGGTGGCGATCGAACAGCACCTGTTGAAGAGCCTGCTGCCGGCCGACATCTCGGGTGCGGTGCTGAAGTACTTGCACCGGTTCGCCACGAACGCGAGTGGCCTGACGCTGGTGGGGTCGTTGTTCGGTCCTCGCGGGAGCGGTCATGATGCTGCTCACGGTCGAAGGTGCGCTCAATCAGATGTGGGACATCAAGAAGGCGCGCCCGCTGCCGCGGCGCCTCGGCCTGTACCTGCTGATGCTGACGGTCGGGCCAGTGCTCGTCGGCGGCCAGCCTGTGGGCGACCGCGACCCTGCTCGGCGCCTCGATGGGCCTGGTCCGCAGCGTGCCGCAGCCGCTCGCGTTCGTGCTCGACCTGGCGCCGATCGCGCTGTGCAGCGTCAGCCTCGCGAGCCTGTTCCACTGGCTGCCCAATGCGCAGGTGCGCTGGCGCGACGCGATCGTCGGCGGGCTGCTCGGTGGCATCGCGCTCGAACTGGGCAAGCGCGGGTTCACGGCCTACCTGATCCATGGGACCGACCTACCGGTCGCTCTACGGGGCGTTCGCAACATTGCCGGTCTTCCTGCTGTGGCTGTACTTCTCGTGGCTTGTCACGTTGAGCGCGGCGCTGGTCACCGCCCACCTTGGCCGCGCGACGGGGCCGCGAGGCCGTCCGGCGCGCTCCGGCGCCAAGGCGAGGTTCGCCAGAGCGCGCGGCTGAAGGTTCTCAATAAAGAAGAGGCCCGCACGAGTGGCGGGCCCGAGTTCCTTCCCCGCGGAACCCTTTAGCGCGGAGGCAGCAACCGAAATGAGGGAGCGCTACGACTGCTCGATGCGGATGTCGTGCACGTAAGCTGGGCCGCGTTGCGTGCGCGTGGCCTTTACCATGCACCGCGCCAGCAACCCGATGTCTGGTGGTCGTCGGCGAATTCAGCGCAATCGCGCACACGGTGAGCGACGTCTTGGTCCGCTCGCATCGCAAGGCTCCGGCAGGTCTGCCAGCCACTGCGTGGTGGCATCGTTGCCTTGCAGGTTGGCCAGGAACTTGTCGCCGCGCCAGCCGCGCCAGACGTCGCCATCGGGTGTGCGAGTGCGCAGCAAGAGTTTCACGCCGGCAATCGCCTCGTTGCCGTGCTGCCAACCCCAACTCGCGATTGATATCGGCCATGCCGTCGATGTCCACCATCGCAAGCAATCGATACTGACCCGTCTCGACCGCGGTCGAGTCGGTACCACCATCAGCCGGAGATCGGCGCCGCTGAAGGAAGGTGTTTGTGTCATCCATGTTGAACCGCGATTCTGAGCATGCGGGCAAGGCCTATGCATGCAGCACCGCGCGAACGCGGGTGTGCGGATATAGCATCCGATAGAGGCTCGACGTCAGGTGCTGAACAGTGATCGAGCCGAGCCGACCAGTTCGCTCAGCTCGTGAGCGACTCTGCTTGCAGCGCAGCTGACGAGCCGACGCGGGCCCAGCCAGCGCGCGGCCCGTTGGGCCGTAGACATCGTCTCGGGCGCGGACGCTGACACTGCGGGCCGCTGTGGCTCGACCAGCATCGATTGGTGGGCGATGGCGGCAGTCGACGTAGCCCTGCGTCGAACGCCGCTTGGCAGCGATCTGCTCGGGTTTGAGTTCCTTGGCGATGCGAGCCGGCGAGCCAATTGCGAGCATGCGCGCGGGCACTTCGAACCCTTCGCGCGTAGCTCATCGCGGCCACCCAGGCATCGGGGCCGATGGTCGCGCGGATCATCACCACACTGTTGATGCCGACGAAGGCATGCACGCCGACGCGACAGCCGTGCAGGACCACGCCGTGAGCGATGTGACAGTGTTGCTCGATGAGCGTGATGCTGCCGGAGTGCGCCGTGCACGATGACGCCATCTTGCGGGTTGCGGAGCCCTCCAGGATGTGGATCGGCCCGTTGTCGCCACGCAACGACACCGCGGGCCGATGGCCAGCGGCACGCACCGATCCGCACGTTGCCGATCAGCGTGGCGCTCGGATGACGCGATACGCGAGGCGGTCCACCTCCGGGCGTGTGACCGCTAAATCGCCACACCTTCGGCGACGGGATGGTGTCGTCGCAGGTCCATCAGGTGCCCCGCGTGCGGGTCAGCCAAAGCACTGCGGCCAACGTCTTGGCCGAGGCCAGCGCGAGGAAGGCGCAGAACAGCCCCATCAGCAATTTGGGTTGCAGTCGGTGTGCGATCGCGGTGCCGGCCTGCGCTCCGGCAATCGTGCCGGGCACGGGCCCGCGAGTGCTATCAGGTGCACGTAGCCCACGCGCTATTCGGTAGGTCGACCCCCTGGAGCCAGCCCGGCCTGTGGCAGGACGCGCAAGCCGCTGCCAGCGCGATCCGGCACGCCCAGCGCGGCTCGCGGTGCCCACCGCCTTGCGCGGCGGGATGCCGAGGTGATTGAAGTACGGCACGCACGGCGTGCCGCCACCAGTGCCCGCCAGCGCACAGGTCGCGCCGATGACGCCCAGCACCGGGTTGGAGGCCGGCCGTTCGGCGACCGCTGCGACCCCGACTGCGGTGTAGTAGGTCTTGCGCACCATCATCACGCTACGCCGGCCTGAAAAAGCGCGAGCAACGCGGTGAGACGACGCGCGCGGTGCCCAGGCTGCGCCGAACCCGCGCCGACAACGGCACCCGCGGCCAGCATCGGCAGCGCGCGCCGGACCAGCGCCACGTCGACCGCGCGCCGCGACGATGGTGTCCCCCACGCGCTGGAGGCCGCCGAGAGGACGATCGCTGCCAGCGACACGTGCCGAGCGCCAGCGGCAGCACCCGCGCATCGCCGCTGGCCTGGCTCGCGAAGACGAGCGCGAGGACCGGCACCATCACGAGTCCGCCGCCAACGCCGAACGAATTGCGGCCAGAAGTCCGGCAGCGCCGCCGGCGATTAGAAAGTGCAGCAGATCAGCTCAAGAGCCCTCTCCCGGCATCCCGCCTCAATCCTGAGGAGGTGCCGGCATTTCACGTCCGATGGACGCTCGAGTGCCGGCATAGGGCCGGTGTGGACGGTGGCGCGCGCTCGTGGCGCCGGGCGGCGCGCCCTGCCATCGAGACTGGGAGTGAATCGCTCACGCGACGAAGTCACCCGCGCGCACATCGACATCGCGCGCGAGCGTGCACTGGCACACGGTCGAGGCCCGACGATGGCGTCGGCGGCGACGGCGTCGGCTGGAACGATGCCGTGCAGCTCGGGTCCTGCGGCCCTGCCCGACCGGGTCACCGGTACTCGTGCCGGGTGAATGAGCTGCTGCGCCACCGAACCGAGCACGAGTGCAGTCACTGCACCCAAGCCCCGAGTGCCCATCCAGATGCGCGTCCGCATCCCGTGTCGATCAGCATGGGCGACGATCTCCTCGGCCGGCAGACCGACGCTCGCGGCCGTCGAGCAACTGACGCGCCTGCGGCGTGCGCGATCTGCTCGGCCTGCTACCAGCAGTCGCTGGCCCGTCGTTGCGCAGTTCAGCGTTGATCATGTCCGGCGACACCATTTGCCGGGCTAACAATAGGTTTGGGCGCCTGGACATTGAGTGCATGAACGCGGGCCCCGGGCTGGAGACTCGGAGCATCCGCACGGCGTGCTCCATGGCCCACGCAGATGCTCGCTGCTTCAGAACCGTCGATTGGCACAAGAACATTGCTCATCACGCCCTCTGGCAACCGGCGTACGGTCGGCCGCCTCGATCGGAATAACCTCCTCTCATCCAACGGCGCCGTCGTTGAGATCGATCCAACCGCACCTGACGACCGGGCCAGCGGGCTTCAACGCACCTCGGGCGGCGCGCGCCCGCAAAATCCGAGCGCCGGGTTGCGGTCGAAGAAGTTCGACGGCTTCAGCTCGAACGACAGGCGTCTCGCGCGACAGCACCGGCCAGTCCTCGGCCTGCGGTCACGTGGTGAAAGCCGACCGTCAGCCAGAGCCACGATGTCGCGGTTGACCAGGCTCTGGTTGTTGCGCACGTATTGCGGCAGGCCCGGCGCGCCGGGGTTCTGGTTGGGTGTGTCGCCAGCGGCATAGCGTTCGTCGAGATCGGTGCGCGGTGATCCACAGCGTGGTGTGCGATGAACCGGCGCGCTCGTAGTCGGCCTTGTCGAGCAGCGGCTCGACGCTGCCGTGCGACTGCAATGATGGTAGCCGACTGGCCTCGCCGAACGCGTTGCGGCGACTGTCAGGTTGATCACCTTCCACACCGCGTGGTCGTGATCGAGGCGGCCTTCGCGTTCGCTGGCGATCGAGCTGCTCGTCGACCTGCCACACGCTCTTGCGCGGCCCACTCGCCGGGCGCTTCTCGAGCTTGCCCAGCACGAAAGCTGTTCAGCGGACCATCGACGTCGAGATCGAGCCGGAAGTTGAAGTGATGGCTGTGGTTCACGGCGCGACGAGCTGCGGCGCCACCGGCGTGCCGAACGTGCGCAGGTGCGCGCCGAAGCGCGCCGAGCGGCACCGCCTTCGGCTGCGTCGATGCCGGTCAGGCCGACCTCGACGCGGATCGCGCCGTTCTGCGTGAAGATCCAGTCGATCATGTAGTCGTAGTTGCCGACCTGCGCGATGCTGCGCACGACCAGCTCGACTTCGGCGCGGCCTTCGTAGGCGTCCGCCGCGAACTGCTCGAAGTGGCGCCACGCCGGACTGCCGGTGAGGCGCTCGAACACGCCGACGACCTCGCGGCAGCGGCAGCGGCACGACCGGCAGCGTCGGGTCGGGCATGCGCGGCCGAGATCAAGCGCGTCGAGCAGCACCGCGTTTTCGGGCACGTCGAGGCCGAGCGTCAGCGGCGACGACAACGTGCCGAAGCCGAATTCGCCCGCGTCCATGTAGGTGCGATAGAACCAGTTGGCGTCGGGTCCTGGTAGGGCACGAAGATCTCGGCCAGCGAGCCCTGGTACAGCACTGAGCGCCCGTCGTAGGTGACCAGCGAGACCACCGGTGCCGGCGCGGCGCTCGAAGCGCACGTGGAAGCGCCACTTCTGCCACTCGACGAAGTTGCCCTGGATGCGGAAGTTGCGCCCGTCGGGCTGGAACTATGCGCACCGTCTTCATCGGCGGACGCAGGCCGACGCTCGCGGCGACGCTCGCCTCGTCGAACTCGTGCGTCGCCGTCGGAATCGGCACGACGCCGAGTCGAGCACGCGCAGCACGCGGCGCTCGTCGAGGTCGATGATCGCTTGCATGCCTTCGATCGGGCGAGCGAACAGGTTGATGCCGCGCCCTGCGGTGTAGTACATCTGCGCCTTGACGATGCGCTTGGCTTCCTCGGGCAAGCCGAACGAGCCCGGCGTCAGCGGCGTGACGAACACCTTCTGCAACTGCTCGGCCGTGCTGATGCCGCGCCGCGCCAGCGCGGCGAGGAAGGCCGGGTCCTGGAACGCGAAGCTGAAATCGAGCACCTCGGTGATCGTCAACCCGAGCTGCCCCTCGGCGCGCGGAATCAGCTGCGGCTGGCGTAAAGTGCCGGCACGCAGGTCGACCGTGCTGCGAAAGCTCTGTTTGTTCTGGCGCCAGAAGACGAGCGCTTGCCGCGCACCGCGCCCGGCGAGCACCTCGTGTTTCGGCGGCTCGGACAGATCGACAGCCTGGAAGATCGCTCCAGGCTGCGCTACGCGTGCGTTGATCAGGATGTTCGCGGCAGCGACGATCTGTCGCCGCTCAGCGGGTCCATCCGGATGAGCACGGCGACAGGTCCGAGTCCGAGCCAATGCGGCGGCAACGATGCCGTGAATCAGGCGCATGCGATGCATTCATGCGCGTCTCCTCTCGTAGATGCAGTGAGCCCTGCATCGTGCATCAGCTCGGCGTGCCGCGCCAGCGCGCCGCGCGCAACGAGGCTCGAGCGTCGACCAGCCTCGCGCTCGCTGAGGCAAGCGCTGCAGCTCGAAGGAACCTCGTGCGTCGACGGTTGAGAACACCGCGTCTTCTCGACAGTCCCAAGGCATCATTTTTGCCCTCGCGCTTTCGCTGGCCGACGACTGCCGTCGTCGTGGAGGTGCGCCATGGCCAACCTGCTCACCCGAGACCTGTTCATTCAGATGGCTGTGACGGGACGACGACTGATCCTCTGGCGCTGCGTGCGCCGCAACACTGGTTGCGTGCGGCGGCGGCCAAAGCGGGCCGGCCGCGATCGAAGGCAGTGTCAGCCCGGCCGGCGCGGACACAACCTGACGGACCCAGCATTGCGCTCAACCCGCCGGGCACGGTGGGGCCGAGCAACCGCATCGGCGCTGACGTGGCAGGCGTCAAGCAGACCTCACGTCGTTACACGGTGTTCGTTCAGCGGCGCGGCCGATCAAGCGTTCGAGGCGGTCGACGCCGTCGTCGCCGGCCAATCGGCGCAGTTCTGCGCGCGGGGCAGCCTATCGGCTGGATTTCCCGACAGCGCGCGTGCGCGTGCGCGGGTGCATCGACGCGAATCAATGTGTTGACAGCAACGAGCAGCCGCTTACTCGACGCGTTGCTGGGTGGGCTCGCGCAGCTCTCGGCCGAGGCCTTCGGCAAGAGCTTCTCGGGGGTTGCGCTCAGCGCCGATGGCAACACGCTGGCGGTCAACGCCAGTCAGCACCTTCACCAATGCGCAGTGCGATGCCGTTCTGGCGCGGTTGTCGTCTACCAACGGGGCGTGGACGGCCGGTGGACGCAGAGAGGCAGAACTCTCGCCAATCCGCCCCCGGCACCGCGGAGGTTCGACGCGCATGCCGTACGCGTTGAGCGGCGATGGCAACACGATCGTCGTTGGCAATGTCGTTGAAGGCGCCATCCAGGTGTTCACCCGCGACTGCGCAGCACAACTGGTCACGCCAAGCGTTCATCCAAGGCCCGTGCCGGCGACTTTCAGACCTTCGGGAAAACGTTGCCATCAGCCACGACGGCAATCGAATTCTGGTGGGAACGAACCGCGGTCCGATCTACGTGCTTTGAGCGCGATGCCGGGCAGTGGCGGCAGGCCCACGTCATCGAAGGCGGGCCCAGCGTCCTGGCGCTCATTTCGAGCCTGGACCATGGCAATCAGCCCCGACGGCTCATCGATCGGCGTGCCGGTGTTCCTCGCGTCGGACAGGTCTTGCGGCGTTCACGTGTACAAGCCCTGCTCCTGCGCCGACGGATGGCAACTGCGTGGCCGAATTGCGTTCGGCCAAGCCGTCGCGACCTGAACAGCCCGAGGACGACGATGGTTTCGGCCGGGCGCTGTCTTTCAGCAGCAACGGCAACACGCTGGCTGTGGGAGCGTTTCGCGACCCCGGCGACGCCAGTGACAACGGCACCACGATGAACGTCGGATCGCCGGCCTCGGGCGCGGTGTACATCTTTGCGCCCGATGGCGGCGGCACTTGGCAGCGGCGCGCTTTCCTGAAGGCGAAGACGGCACCCGCCTCCGATCAGCTGGGCGTCGTGGTCTCGCTGAGCGGCGACGGCAAGGTGCTGTTGGCCGGAGCCTGCGGGCTCGCGGCGAACGCCGACGGGCTGCGACGCAATCACCGCGCCGACGCCGACCCTTGGCCATCCGAACGAGGTCGACGACATACAGTGCAGACTTGCGTGGCACCGGTGGCAGTGGCTATGTGTTCGAAGCGGATGGCAGCGGTGCGTGGTCGCACACCGCGGCGGCGATTGCCGCTCCGGGCGAACGGACGGATTTCGGAGATTTCTCTCATCGGGATTGGGTACGTTCTCGGGTGGCGGTCATTTCTACCTATCGATGAGCGCAGACGCCGAGACGTCGGTGATTGCTCGCACCGTTACGAACTTTCGAGGGCAAGCCCGACCGCGTCGTCGTGCACTAGTTGACCACCTTCGCATCGGCAAAGCCGAACTGCACGCCGCCGTGGGTCTTGAGCGGAGGTGCGGCCGCACTTCTTCCATCGACGCTCTCCGTGTGTGCTCAGTCGGCATCGAGATTGCTAATAGCACCGCGTGGCCAAATCGATTTTGCTCATCAGACACGCCGAGAAGCCGGACTCAAAGGCTGGCGTCGTCGGTGTGGCATTCGAAGGCAATTTGACCCCGACAGCTTGTCGGTCCGAGGTTGGCAGCGCGCCGGTGCTTTGGCTGTGCTGTTTGGTGCTCCGGGTGCGCGCGGAGCCCAGCCTGAGCTGGTGCGACCCACGGAGCCATACGCCGCGGTCGACGTCGGCCGCAGCCGGCGCCCTCAAGATACGTTGCGACCCATTGCCGAGCTGCTCCGACTGCCAATCCGGCAGGCCGTCTCAAGCGGTGATCAGCGCCCTCTGGCGGCCAGGATCTTTGCCAGTCCAGAAGACGTGTTGGTGTGCTGGCGTCATCGTGAGCTGCCCATCCTGGCTCGGGCACTGCTGCCACGATCGGCGCACGTCGTGCCGGCTCATTGGGACGCCGCGCGGTTTGACCTGGTCTGGGTCATCAAGCCGGACTCTCTGCTGATCGTGCCTCAACGGCTGCTTGCAGGAGATGCTCGGTACCGATGCTGCGTCACTTCGCTAAGAGTCCGTGTGCTCACCCGTCACTCAATCTATCTGCTGTCCCTCAAATCGCATGGAATCGCGCGATCCGAGGGTGCTCGTGCTCAGCGTCGTCGGGCGGATCGGTCGCCGTCGGGGGTCGTGATCAGGACGACCCATTCGATCCGGTGCGGCGGCATGCGTCGTCGATCAACCACAGGAATCAACTTGAAGGTCGTTCATCTGCATCCCGGTCGGTGAGATGCAAAATGGCGGCGGCAGGTCGGTCGATACGCCGGGACGAGCAAGCACAGGCGTGGCAGGCTAGTCTCCCAACATGCCTGCGCGCCGAGTTGGCGCCGCCCTACAAACCGACAACGGCGCGCCGATGCCCCAGTGGTGAATCGGCAATGACAACCATAGCCGCCCTGACCGCGCGCAAGTCTTGCTGTCAGCGACCGCTAGGCCAGTGGAGCGGCCTGCCGTGACCCGGCGATCATCTGTGGACTTAGTGCGCGGATCAGCCGCCCGCCTTTCGCACGCCGATTGCTCCTCCTGGCAATCGAGAGGAAGGCTTGTCGCCGATGGCTCGCATTTGGGATCGCCTCGCCGGACAAGAGCCTGACATGGGCCGATCGATCCGGCCGACCACAGTCAAGACTGTTTGAGATCGTGATCGGGGTAGCCGGAATGGACGTTGGAGAATTCGCGCGCGGGTGGTTGGACATGCGAGGCATAGGCCCGGCGGTGCAGGCTGGCCGAACCCACGATGCCCACCAGAAAAACTGATCATCAGGTCAAGCGTCTTGGCGCTCGGAACGTCCTTTGCTATCGCTGAACGCGAAGCGAAAAGGAAGACGACATGTCTGAAGAGACTGACAAGCTGCGGCCAAGCGGCGCGGAATTCAGGACGACTGCGAGATGGCGCGCGACGAGGCGCTCTCGGCGATCTGGCCGGGTCGCAACGCGCCAGAGCGAAGAACCTGAATTTGCTGACGAGCCGGATCTGCCAGCGGGCGAACCCAGCAGTGCGACGACGATAAATACGAAAGAGCGACTGAGATGACAAGCAGTCAGCAACGCCCCTGTTCTGGGCAAAGGTCAGCAGAGCTGCGCCTGAACGGAGTTGGGGTTGTCCTGATTATGGGGAGAGCGAAAGACGGCCGCGGATGTGCGCAGGGCCGCTCAGGCGGCCCGGCTTCACAAAGGCGCTGCACCAGCCCTTGGCATTCACTTGCTTGCCGGGAAAGAGCGCAGTTGGCATAGCTTTCACCGGTCTTGAACTGACCTGTCAACGCGCAACCTGCGCAATTTTGCGTGGCGGCGCCGCTGCGGAAACTTCTTCCTTCGTCGGCCTTGGCGCTGTCTTCTTCGGCAACAGCCGATACCCCCGCCCAGCGCCGCGGCTAATGGAGGATCTTCACGTCCAGACGGGTTTGAGCTCGCGCCACAGCGTGGCGGCAAGGCTGTGGGGAAAGCCGCTGGATGGCCCCCGCAACCAGCAGCGAACACTCGACGCCCATCGATCCATCGCTCTGTCCTCGGCAGCTTCCCCAACGCTGCGCACGCAGAGATCGGGCGGCATACGACTTTTGCAATGCCTGCGCGCAGCAGGCGAGCGGGGGCAAAGTCGGTGCCTGCTCCCGTGTCGCGCGGCACCGTTGAACCTAGGCGGACGCGCCGCCTGAACGTCTGCCTTGCGGTGCCGAGCCAGCCACCCGCTTAGGGTCGATAAGGATCTTTCGCGAGAGTCAGCAGGCTTCGGCTCACGGCTGGAAGCCGGCAAGCGCGCAAAAGGTCGGCGCGTGTGGGCCTTCAGGGCTGTTCGCGCCAGTCAGCATGTTGCCAGCCGGTCTGCGCGCGTCCGCACCGCCGCAACCGTCGGCCTCGGCATACGCGCGCTGCCCGTTGACATAGACCGCCGTGATGCCGACGCTGGTGCTGATCGGCCGCTCGGAAGGTGGCGGTGTCGGCGATGCGCGCCGGGTCGAAGACGACCACGTCGGCGAACGCGCCGGCGCGCAGCACGCCGCGGCTCGGCGAGGCGGAAGTTGCTTCGCCGTCATGCCGGTCATCTTGTGCACCGCCTGTTCGAGCGAGAACAGCTTGCGCTCGCGCCAGTAGCGGCGCGAACACGCGCGGGAACGCGCCCCACAGCCGCGGATGCGGGTGACGGTCGTGCGGCAGGCCGTCGCTGCCGATCATCGTACGCGGGTGCGCGATCACGCGCTCGACATCGTCCTCGTGCATCTGAAAGCAGCACGCGCCGCCGGGCATGCAGGCGCCGGCAGGCGGTCTTCTGGTCGACGCCCCACTCGGCGGCGATGTCGGCCAGCAGCCGGCCGCTGACGTCGGGGTGCGCGTCGCTCCAGGTCAGCATCACGTCGATCACGCCGTCGACCAGGTCCTCGCGCAACACGGTCGAGCCGGCGACGTACGGGATAGACGTCGAGCGCGATCGGCTGGCGCTGCGCGAGCTGCGTCGACCAGCGGCAGCGTCTCGCGCGTGCGGCCCCATTGCGCCGGGCCGGCGCACTTGTGGTGCGAGATGATCGAGCGGCACGCCGGCCTCGAAGGCGCAGTCGCCGGCCTCGTGCATCGCCTCGATGATGGTCTGCATCTCGCTGCGCAGGTGCGTGGCGTAGACGCCGCCGTGGCGCGCGACGACGCGCGCCAGGGTCGATGCACTTCATCGGCCGGCGCGGCGAACGCCTCCTCGTAGAACAGGCCCGACGACAGGCCGATGCGCGCCGTCGGCCAGGCACGCGTCGAGCAGCGCGGCCATGCGCGCGCGTTCGTCGGCGCTGGCGGCGCGCGTCAGGTCGCTCATCGCCGCGTAGCGCAGCGTCGTGTGGCCGATCAGCGCGGCGACGTTGAGCGCCGGTTGCGCGCGCGCGCACCGCGTCGCGGTAGGCCGCCATCGTCGGCGTAGCGGAACGAATCGGCGCCGAGCAGCGTCAGCGGCGGCCGCGCCTGCGGCGTCGCGGTACGGCGCGAGCGAGATGCCGCAGTTGCCGGTGACCACGGTCGTGATGCCCTGCGACAGCTTCGGCAGGCAGGCCGGGTCGCGCAGCACGATCGCGTCGTCGTGCGTGTGCGCATCGATGAAGCCGGGCGCGATCGGCTGAGCCGCGGCAGTCGACGATCGCCACGTCGGCCAGGCGTCAGGCCGTCGGGCAGCCGCTCGCGCAGGCCGGCGCCGAGCGCGCTCGATGCGATCGCCGACGATCAGCACGTCGCCCGGCCACGACGGGCCGCTCGAGCCGTCGACGACGAGCCCGCGCTTCGAGCAGCACGTCGCGCTCAGCCACGTTTGACGCCTCCGCCGTCCCAGCTTTGCAGCGGGTGCGTGCTGGATGTCGATGCCGTGGCGCTGCAGCGCTTCGCGCACACCGCGCAGGCGCTGCGACCGCGGGCTCGCCGACGCGCTGCGCGACCAGCACGGTGAGGATCTCGATCAGCGTGAGGTGCACGAGGTAGGCGTCGATGCCGACGTGCATCACCGCGTCGTCGGGCACGCGTCAGGCCGAGCAGCCATGTCGGCGCGCTCGGCCAGCAGCGGTGCCGGGCCGCGTGATCGCGATCGACCTTCGCGCCCTGGCGCGCGTGCGATGTCGACCGCGTCGAGCAGCGACGGCATGCCGCCGACGTGGGTGATCGCGATCACCACGCCGCCGGGCCGCTGCGCGCCGGCCGCGACCTGCTGCAGGTGATAGTCGGCCCAGGCGTTGGCCGACAGGCCGAGCCGGAACAGCCGCGCCTGCAGGTCGGTCGCCATGAACCACGACGTGTTGCCGGCGCCGACGATGTCGATGTGGCGGCGCGCTGGCGATCGCGCCGACCGCAGCCGTCGAGCGCCGCCATGTCGAGCTGGTTGCGCACGCCGGCCACCGTCGCGGCGGCGCTGCGCGCGATCTTCGCCGACCACCTCGTCGGCGGCGTCTTCGATGTTGACGCGGCGGTGCAGCGGCGAGCCGCCGAGCGCGAGCTCCTGCGCCAGCGCGAGCTTGAATTCGCGCAGCCCGGCGAAGCCGAGGTCGCGGCAGGTGCGCATGATCGTCGGCACCGAGCTGCCCGCGCGTTCGGCAGGGTTGCTCGAAGCTCTCTTCGAGCACGCGGTCGAGGTCGGCGAGCACAGGCTCGCAGGATCGCGCGGCGCGCGGCCGGCGCCTTGTCGCGGATCTCGGCGACGCGGGTGAGCAGTGAGCTGGGGCTTCATGTCAGCCCTGGATGGTGAGCGCGTCGGCAAGGTGGCTCGCATAGCGCTCTTCTTCAATTTCGGGTCCAGCAGGTCGCGCACGCCGTCGCCCAGCAGCTGCAGCGACAGCGCCGTGAAGATGATCGCGAGGCCCGGGAACAGCACGATCCAGAACGCCTGGTGCGCGTACTGCTGGCTGCCGGCGACCATCGTGCCCCAGGTCGGGATCTCGGGCGGCACGCCGACGCCGAGGAACGACAGGCCGGCTTCGGCGAGGATCGCGTAGGCGAAGATGAACGACACCTGCACCAGGATCGGCGACATCAGGTTCGGCAGGATGTGGCGCCACAGGATGCGCGAGGTGCGCACGCCCAGCGCGCGCACCGCCTCGACGAACAGCAGCTCGCGCACCACCAGCGTCGAGGCGCGCACCACGCGCGCCACGCGCGGCGTGTACACCAGCACCAGCGCCGAGCACGACGTTGACCAGCGACGGGCCCAGGATGGCCACCAGCGCGATCGCGAGCAGGATGTCGGGGAACGACATCATCGCGTCGACCACGCGCATCAGCGGCGCATCGAGCCTGCGGAAGAACCCGGCCACCAGGCCGAGCACCGTGCCGGCGAGCACCGAGCCGAGCGGCGGTCGAGCGCCGCGATCGCGAGCGAGTAGCGCGCGCCGTGCACGATGCGCGCGTACGAGGTCGCGCGCCGAGCTCGTCGGTGCCCAGTCAGGTGCAGCGGCGCTCGGGCCTTTCAGGCGGTCGAGCACGCGCGGTGTCGTTCGGGTCGAACGACGCGAACCAGGGCGCGCCGAGCGCCAGCACCGCGATGACAGCGAGCACGATCGCGGCGACCATCACGATGCGCCGATGCATCAGTTGGCGGAGGATGCGGGCGGCAATCGCATCACGGCCTCACACCTTGACGCGCGGGATCGACCACGCGCTACAGCAGGTCGATCGAGAAGTTGATCAGCACGTAGAGTCGCTGCGATGACCAGCAGCGCGCCCTGGATGACCGGGTAGTCGCGCCGCAGCACGGCGCTCACCACCAGATTGCCGACGCCGGGCGGGCCGAACACGGTCTCGGTGACGACCGCGCCGCCGATCATCAGCGCGACGGTCAGGCCGAGCACTGTGACGATGGGCACCAGCGCGTTGCGCAGTGCGTGCTTGAGCACCACGGTCGTTTCGGACGAGGCCCTTGGGCGCGCAGTGCGCACGTAGTCTTCGCCCAGCACGTCGAGCATCGAGGCCCGCGTGAAACGGATGATGAGCGCCGAGTTCAAGAGGCCGAGCACCGTGGCCGGCAGCATCAGCGCATGCAGTCGCTCGGCCAGCGGCGCGTCCGGGCGCGCCGTAACCCGACACCGGAAACCAGCCGAGCGACACCGCGAAGATCTGGATCAGCAATACGTAACTGAACGAAGTATAC
>ERZ1370068.6480-contig-5461_pt1 | contig 27254 bp, 48 predicted proteins | sample MGYA00561227_ERZ1370068 | MGnify/ENA primary metagenome ERZ1370068 (study PRJEB38410, sample SAMEA6850437) | metagenome | study: Metagenomic assessment of the ecological functions of the soil: analysis of the soil microbiota associated with the...
ATTGTACTTCGTTCAGTTACGTATTGCTCGTCGAGAACGTCTTCCCGCCGTCGGGTCACGTGTGGTCGGAATCTACGCCCGCACCGACATTGAGCGCGGAGTGCATAAGGCCCCGGCCAATGAGGTGGTGCGCGGCATCCTGGGATTGCAACGGGTCCTCAATAAAGAACAGCAGGACATCCTCAATCCTACCCGGTCAATATCAACGTCATCCGCGACTTTCGCGACAACAATCGCGGCATACGGGTCTGGGGCGGCCGCGTGATCACCAGCGATAGTGACATGAAATACGTCAACGTCCGTCGCCTGCTGATCTTCATTGAGAATTCGATCGACCGGGGTTTGCAATGGGTAGTTTTGAGCCCAATGCAGAGCCTCTCTGGGCACGCGTGCGACGTACGATTTCGGATTTCCTGACGGTGGTCTGGCGCAACGGCGCGCTCGAGGGTCAAGAAAGAAGAAGCCTTCTTCGTCAAGTGCGACCGGACCACGATGACTCAGACTGACATCGATAGCGGGCGTCTGATCGTGGTGATCGGCGTGGCTCCGGTCAAGCCGGCAGAGTTTGTGATCATTCGCATCGGTCTCTTCACCGCTCACGCGGATAACTAAAGGAGGACAGAGCATGGCCACGGGAACGCGTAACGATCCTTATCGTGCATTTAATTTCCGGATCGAAATCGACAACCTTACTGTCGGCAGCTTCAGTGAATGCAGCGGGCTGAGCAGCGATGGTGATGCGGTCGACTATCGTGAAGGCACAGACATTCCGCTTAATGTTCGCAAGCTCGTCGGCCTGCGCAAATACGCCAACATCATGCTGAAGCGTGGGTATACCCAGAACACAGAGTTGTGGGACTGGTACACCAACATCGTCAACGGGATCGCGGATCGGCGCAACGGCACCATCATTCTGATGGACGAAGCACGCAATGACGTCATGCGTTGGAACATCGAGAACGCCTGGATTAACAAGATCGAGGGACCGATGTTCAAGGCCGGCGGTAATGAAATCGCCATGGAGTCCGTTGAACTGGTACACGAGGGTCTCACTCTCGAGACCTAACGACGGGTTGAAAGCAACGTGCCTACTTACGCAACACCGGGAGTCTATTACGAGCGTGTGGACGCGACGGCGCCTGCAATATCAGTAATCCCGCACTGATGTGGCGGGCTTCGTAGGCATCTCCGCCCGCGGGCCTGTTGATACCGCGGTGCCGATCCAATCGTGGCGGCAGTTTCAGGCGCACTTCGGCGAGTTCACCGGCGCCGGTTTCCTCGCTTACTCAGTGCGCGGTTTCTTCGAAAACGGCGGGCGGCGTTGCTGGGTCGTGCGCGTGGCGTCTAAAGAACCTATCGGCGGTACGGCTTCGGCGCGGGCAATCTTACAAACTCCCACGGGCCAGGACATCTGGCGCGTGCGGGCGTCAAGCGAGGGTGTTTGGGGAAACGAATTGACGATTACCGTCAAAGAGACTCATCGCGCGGAAGCGATGACGGATCCCCTTACGAGTATCCCTGAGAGTTCGGCGGTTTCTTCGGTGACCGGATTCAAACGCGGCACCATGGTGCGTTTGTCGCTAGGATGATTCGCCGCAGATCTCGAAGGTTGTTTCCGATGTCTGATCCAATCGAAGGCCGGCTGATTTGGATCAGGCGACGACCCGCGAGACAGGTTACCGCGTGATGACAGTCCGCTTACCGGGCTTGATCCAAACCGTCCCGTCCTGATTCAAAGCGTCGAATACACGTTCATTGTCAGGCGGCGCGGTACACACGATCGCGACGTTTGAGGGCCTTTCTCTGGTTCCCGAGCACGACGACTATGGGCCGCTCGTGCTGGCGCCGCTGAGCTTTTCCACCAGCTTTGATCCAGATCAGCTTCTGCCTCTGGCACCGCTTCCGATTTGTATTGAAGAGCTACGAGACCTGAAAAGTTTGATTCTGGCTCTGCCGGTTGTCTTCGAACCGATTCAGGTTTCAGCTCGAACAACGCTCGCCAGCATCATCGACGCGACCCACATTCGGCTGGGGTCGGCCGCTGGAATCACTACCAGGACCGTGATCGAGCTACTCGATCCGCAAAACACCAACACAGTCTGTCGGTGGCCCGTTGACGGTGTTTCCCTCGACGCTGCTCCAAACATCACTCTGGATGGTACCGGGCTTTCCGGTGCGCAACAGGCGGCCCAAACCGCGGCGATTGCCGCGGGAATGCCGCCCTGGTCGTATAGGATGCAAGGCATACAGATAGATGAACGGCGCTCTCGGCCGGTGGAGCAGACGGACTGGCATTGCTCAAGGCTCACGATTTCATCGGCGAGGAGATCAGTCCCCTGGACAGCGATGAATTGATTTATCAAAAGCGGCGCGGACTGCGGAGAACGCTCGAGTTAGTCGACGAAGTAGCGATCGTCACGATCCCGGATATCAACATCCAACCGAAACGGATTCCTTTAAGGGATACGCCCCCAGCCTGTACGCCCGACTTATGTCTGCCGGAACAGCCGCTTCCGGTCGCGTTCGCCCGATCAGCCGACGAGCAGGAATTGCCTCCAACGTTTTCTGAAGCAGACATTTTCTGGTCCAGGCGGCCATGGTTCAGCATTGTGAAGACAGACGGGATCGCATCGCTCTCCATCGATCCGCCGTTTGCGGCTTCAGAGATGATCAGGTAGGAGTCGCGGGGTGCGAGCCTGGCGCAGTCGTTTTGATTCCAAATACGCCGCGCTTTATTACCCGTGGCTGCGCGTTGTTGATCCGTTGCGCAACGCCGCGTCATCGGTGACCCGCGACATTCCACCCAGCGGACACGTGGCCGGTCAGTGTGCCCGGCACCGACATCGAGGTTGGCGTTCACAAAGCACCCGCCAACGATCCGCTTTCCTGGGTGCAGGATGTCACGGTCGTGATCGGTGACGCGTTGCACGCCATTTTGAATCCTTCCGGAATCAACGTAGTTCGTCCCCTGTCCGGCCGCGGAATCCGCATCATGGGCGCGCGCACCGTGAGCAGCGATCCGAGCTGGCGCTACGCTGAACGTCAGACGCCTGATGATGATGATTGAAAAAGCGATCGACGTCGCCACGCAGTGGCGGCTTTGAACCTAACGATTTTTACACCGGGGAAATTGGTTCTGGCTCTGAGCAGTTTTCTGATTGCGTTGTGGCAACGCGGGTGCGCTGGCCGGCAAGAGCATTGAGGAAGCCTTCTTCGTCAAGTGCGACGAGACCAACAATCCGCCAGCGGAACGGGAGAATGGCAGGCTGTTCGCAGACGTCGGCGTTGCTCCTTCTAATCCCTTCGAATTCTATCGTCCTGAGAGGTTGGACGCACGAACAACGAGTTTGAAGTAACCGAATTTCCGCTTGACGCGGGAGGGGCAACTAATGGCTGCTCTGGGCGTGGTCGGTGTGCGCACCGATCCAATTCATGCTTTCAACTTTCTCGTCACGCTCCTCGATACGAGCAGCGGGCTGGCGCTCGCTAAATCCATCGCCATCGGAGCAATTGCCGACGTTGCCCTTGGCGGCTTTACCGAATGCAGGGCATTGAGATGTCGCTCGACGTCGAAGAATACAAGGAGGGAGGACGAAACGGCACCGTACTGCAATTCCCCACGCGGGGTGAAGTGGGGACACATCACCTTGAAAAAAGGAGTGGGTGCCGGCACGGGCCTCTGGGATTGGCACTATGGTTTTGCTGAAGGCAAGGGCAAGCGGCGCGACGGCATCATTACTCTGCAGAACGAGCTACACATTCCCAATAACATCTGGTACTTCCGCCGCGGCCTGCCGGTGAAGTACTCCGGACCCATGATGAATGCCTCACAAAGCAGCGTGGCCATCGAGTCCATTGAAATCGTGCATGAAGGAATTCTCCAGGTGCCCGGCATCGGTTTCGCCGCGGCCGCAGCATCTTTTGGCATTGGTCTGGCGGCGACCTAAGTATGGAAGTCAATATCAGCGAGGTCGTAAGCACGGTCCGCGCAGTGGATGGGGACTCGGTTTTAGCTCCTAGAGACGCTCGCGAGAATCGTTCGCGCAGTGATGCAGGCTATGAATGAACGCGACGAGCACCGGTCTCGGGTGCACGCCGAACAGAGAATTAGTGGCGGTGTGAGAGCGGAACAAGAAGAGGAGAGCCCGTAGCTAATGGAACAGCCGGAACAAGCAATGATTGGCGTGAACTGGCAGAAGGCTCCGTTTGAGTGGATCCCGGTCCAGTTCAATCCCACGGAGTTCTCTCTCGATAAGAGCGTGCAGATTTCCGAGATTACGATTCCCGGGTTGGATTCTCCCTTGCTGCAGTTTGTGCGCGGTCAGAACGAAAGGATGACCCTCGATCTTTCTTTGACACCACCGAAGACGGAATGGGCGCCAGAGCTACGAGCGTCACCACCCGGACTGATCGGATTTACGAGTTGGTCAAGATTGAGCCGGGACGTCATGCGCCACCGCTATGTTCCTTTTCTGGAACAGCAAGTTTCCGGGCAGCGACACCCTCAGACCACATCGGGAACCAGCGCCGCAACTTCTTCGACTTTATCGTCGAAAGCGTCAAGCAAAAGTTCACGCTCTTCAGTTCGGAAGGAATCCCGCTGCGTGCCACGCTCACGCTCACGCTGCGGGAATATAAGACGCTCGACACTCAACTATCCGAATTGAATTTGCAATCGCCCGATCGCACCCAGAGTCATATCACCCAGACCAACGAGACGCTGGCGGCCATCTCGGCGATACATTACGAGAAACCCGGCGAGTGGAGGCGGATCGCCGACAACAACAACATCGAGGATCCGCGGCGGCTTCAGCCGGGCACGTTCCTCAGCGTGCCGCCGATTGAGTAGGAGACTGACATGGCCGTTGTGAATCTGTTTCAGGAATCACTCGACCAAAGAGGATTTTATGCACCGCAATACGAGATTCGAGTCAAAGGGGCGCAGATTCCGAATGACGTGCTGCGAGATGTGATGCAGGTGACTTGACAAAGACAACATAAAGGAGATCGACAGCTTTGAAATCACCGTCAATAACTGGGATCCGGCCACCAATGATTTCAAGTACGTAGGTTCGGAAACGGCAGAGACGCTGAAAGGAGACACAAGCGAGAGCCGCCGTTTTCGTTTGTTTGAGCCGTGCAACAAGGAAGTTGAAGTCAAGATGGGTTACACCAGCGATCTGCGAGTCATGCTCACCGGCAATTTCACCACCATGGAACCGGTTTTCCCCAGCGGCGGGGCGCCCACACTGAATGTGCGCGGCCTCAACGTCTTGCACCAGCTCAGGCGTAAGCAATTCGTCTATGCGTGGGAGAACAAAACCGACAGCCAAATCGCCAGGGACATAGCAAGGCTGACTGATCGCGAGACCGGGAAGAAACGATTTCCGATGCCGATCGAGATCGATCCCAATGCGCAGGCCAAAGAGCCCCAGATCGAATATGTGGCTCAGAACAATCAATACGACATCGACTTTCTCCTCGGCCGTGCTCGTCAGAGAGGCTATGTGATGTTTATTCAGGAGAAAGATCCCAAAGTTCGTGGCTCCAAACGACGGCTCTACTTCGGTCCATCGCAGGAGGGACAAATCCCGGGTCTTCGTGATGTGACTTTCAAACTTGAATGGGAAAATCGCTCATAGATTTCAAGCCCACCCTGACGACCGCCAATCAGATCAGGTCGGTAACTGTAAACGGCTGGAATCGCCGCACGGGCCGGGCCATCTCGGAAAAAGTGACGCTTGATGATCGAGACCTTAATCGCAATCGTGATCTCTACGAGTTGCTCAAGAAATGTGATCCTCGCGAAGAGGTGGTGGTCGAGGAGCCGGTCTTCTCGCCGCGCCAGAGCGCGAGACCGGGCCAAGGCGATCCTCATGGATCGGCAAAAGGAGATGGTCAAAGCCAGCGCGACTACCGTCGGTCTGCCGGATCTGCGTGCCGGAAAAAAGTGCAGATCGAAGGGTTGGGCGCGCGCTTCAGCGGCACCTACTTCATCACCGAAACGACGCACACGATCGGCAACAACGGTTACACCACCAAATTCAACGCGCGCCGCGAAGACGAGAAGGGAAAAGAATGAAGAACTATCACGGCGTGGTCATCGGTATTGTGGCGAGCACGAATGATCCGGCCGGAGAAGGCCGGCTGCACACTCAAGCTGCCCACTATTGACAATACCGTTCGCAGTTCGTGGGCTCCCATGGCGAGCTTTCTAACCGGCGGAAATCGGGGCGCCTTTTTCATGCCTGAGGTCGGCGACCAGGCGTTGGTGGCATTTGAGCACGGACATTTTGATCACCCTTATGTGATCGGTTTCCTCTGGGATGGCGGCAGCAAGCCGCCCGAATCCGATATCAAGAACCGCATCATCATGACGCCGGGCGGACACACCTTGCGATTCGAGGACGGCGACAACAAGAAAATCATTATCAAGACGAGCGGTGGTCATCAGATCGTTTTGGATGATTCGTCCTCGGTGAACTCGATCACGATTAAAAACCAATGGGAATCATCAGATCGTGATGGATGACACATCGTCAGCGAAATCAATCACGATCAAGACACCAGGCAGTCAACAGTTGGTGCTTGACGATGTTGCTACATCTATCAAGTTGGAAGGTGGGGGCCGCAGCATCGAGATGGTGGGCGGGATGGTGAAGATCACTTGAAGGAGAATTGATGCCGCAGGTGCTGACAACAAACGCCATCATCACTTGCCCGCATGGCGGGCTCGGGACAAGCACGCCTACCGATCCGAAGTGGAGTGTCAACGGCGGCATTGTGCTGCTCGAAAACGATCCAGGCGTGATCGCCTGTCCATTTTTGATCTGGCCCTGTGTCGGTTATCAGCTGCGATCAATGGGTCTCAACGCCACCCAGATCGATGGGCGGAAAGTCATTCTGGTGACCGACTTCAACCAGAGCTTCACCGGTCTGCCGTTGACGATGACGGAAACGCATCAGGTCCTCGACAACAGCACACCCGCCCCGATACCCGCGGGGCAAAGCGCGCCACCGTTATCGCCGGCTTTGGCGGACGCGATCCAACCGGTAGTGACGGCGGCCCCTCCGGCGCTGGCATTTAGCACGCTCATCACGCCTCCGCCGCCGCCGTTGGTGGCCGTTTTCACACTGTTCAGCGACTATCCGCTCCTTTGGAAACTGGTCGTGATCAGTGAGCCGGCGGGTGGCGACAAGGATCTCACGAACGATCCGCCACCGCCGGGATTACTGGTGGCGCCTTCCGGTGGCGAATGGTCGACTCCCACGCTGGTGGTCACGATCACAATGTCACCGATCTTCATAAACAGCCTGGGAATCGGCATTCACCACTTTTTCATGACCGGAGTGAACCAGCGCGGTCTGACAAGTAATGCCGAAATGATTTTGACAGTGACTTAAAGAGGATCTATGGCAACTGCACGGCGCGATTTTCTGGGAGTTGGTTGGAAGTTCCCTTTGCAGGTAACGGCCAGCGGAAAGATCGCGCAGGCCCGTTACGAACAGCGGATTGAGGAGTCGATCTGTTTGATCCTCAGTACCGCCAGGGGCGAGCGAGTGATGTTGCCCAATTTCGGCTGCGGGATTCATGACCTGGTCTTCGCACCGAACAACGCGTTGACCAGCAGTGTGGTCGTGCAAAACGTGCGGCAGGCACTGGTCGCATTTGAGCCTCGCATCGATGTACTGGAAGTAAGCGCAGACCAGGGCGAAGGAGAGCCCAACCTGTTGCTCATCAGAATTAACTATCGCATTCGCGCTAACAACGCGCTCGGTAACCTGGTCTATCCATTTTATATCCGCGAAGGAGCATAGGCATTGTCGCTTCAGAGTTACATCCCGCAGATCGACGACCGTCGCTTCGAGGACATTCTGGCGGAGGTACGAACACGCATTGCGCGGTACACGCCCGAGTGGACTCCTGTCTGGACGGATGTGAACGACAACGACCCTGGGGTCACGCTCGCGCAGGTCTTTGCCTGGCTCACGGAACTACTCATTTACCGGATGGGGAAAGTTCCGGAACTGAATTACATCAAGTTCCTGCAACTGCTGGGCATTGAGCTAAACGCAGCCCAATCAGCTCAGGCAGAAATCACGTTTCCGGTGATCGAGACAAATACCGACGCTTACGTAATTGTCCCGCTCCGCACACAGGTCTCAGCCGAAGCTACTGACGGTGGATCGCCGATTGTGTTTGAAACGGACCGCGCGCTAATCGCGCTGACCGCAAAACTTTCGGCCGTTCAGGTCTTTGAAGGATTCGATTACGTAGATGTCAGCGCTCAGAACAACGAGCCGGAGTTGGGCTTTCAGCCATTTGGTTCGCTGGCGAAGACCGATTCCGCAGTATTGTTGGGGTTCAAGTTTGATCGGGACTTCCCCGCCCAGATAGAACTTAACATTGCCTTCCTGGCGTTCGAAGACACCTCGGCACCCACAGCTTTCGATTGCGGTCTGCCGGACACGTCTGTCTACCCTTCGGCAAACCTGATCTGGGAATACTGGAACGGTACTGAATGGCGCGCCATGAATCTGTTGAAGGATGAAACACGCGCGTTGCAGCGGTCGGGTCACGTTTACCTCAAGACTCCAGCCAAAAACGAGATCCAGCGGGCCACCATCGGTAGCGTGCCGGACCTGCTGTACTACATCCGAGCTCGAATCGTCAGCAGCAGTTATGGAACGTCCACCGAAACTGCTGGCGATCAGAACCAACACGGTGAACGCGAAACAGGCCGAGACCGCGATTGATGAAGTACTCGGCGGCAGCGATGGACGTCCTAATCAGGCTTTCACCATCGCCAACACTCCGGTGCTGCCGGACAACCTGCAGATCGAAGTTGACGAAGGTGACGGCTTCAAAGTCTGGAAACGCGTCGGTGATTTCTTTGGATCGACTGCTCAGGATCAGCACTATCTGCTTAATCCAACCAGTGGCGAGGTGAGATTCGGCGATGGAGAAAACGGCGGTATCCCAGTCGCGAACGTGAACAACCCGGGAGCAACGTGGTTGCGAGAATGTATCGCTTCGGTGGCGGCAAGGCGGGGCAACGTCATTGCCGGCACAATCAAAACCCTGCTCACCTCGGTGCTGGGATTGGATGAGAACGGAATCACCAACCTGCGCGCCGCATTCGGCGGTCGTGATGAAGAAACTCTCGATGAGGCGAAGAAGCGCGCTCCCCAATCCCTCAAGAACAAGTGCCGTGCAGTGACGCGAGATGATTTTGAGTCTCTGGCGATGCAGGCAGCCAACATCAAGCGAGCCAAAGCTTTGCCTTTGACCCACCCTGGCTTTCCTGGTGTGAAGGTTCCCGGCGTCGTCACCGTGATTGTGGTGCCCGACAGCGATGACCCGCGTCCGACTCCCAGCCAGGGCACGCTGCGCACCGTCTGCGAATACCTGAACCTGCGGCGACTGCTGACGACGGAACTGTTCGTCGTTAAGCCGACTTACCAGGAAGTTTCGCTCCGCGTGGATGTGATCGCCAGGAACGACGCTGATCTGGGCGAAGTAAAGCAGCAAATTGAGCAGGTCTTGCTCAATTACTTTCACCCGCTCAAAGGCGGCGAGGACGGGCAGGGGCTGGCCCTTCGGCGAGAAGATCTCATTCTCGCAGGTTTACCAGAGAGTGTTCACGGTCAAAGGTGTTCAGAGCATCGACCGCCTGGTCATAGTGCTTGACGGCAACGAAATCCCTGAATGCAAAGACGTCCCCATCACGGACGGAATGCTTCTTTTTCAACCAGACACGAAGTCAAGGCAAGCTACTCGTTTTAGTTAAAAGAGCGAAATGTTAGAGCCGCAAAATTTCATCCCTGGCGTCCCGCAACCACCTCATGATCCGATGTGGTGGCTCCTGAACAACCGCGCCGGATGGCATGAAGCCGAGTTAGTCGATGTTGAGATTTCGGCATCGTGCCAGGCGTTATCGCTGACCGCATTGCCTGAAAGCCTGCCTTCACTCACCGAGCCGGGAGGAAGCTTTGGCGGCATCAAAGTTCCTGCCAACGTGGCTCTGGGACCGGACGGCAGCATCTTTCTTCTGGACAGCGAGGGCGCTCAGTTGAAGCGCTTCGATCCCTGCGAATGCACTTTCAAAGTTGTTCCCTGCCTCGGCGGCGTCAGTAGTAAGGCCAGAGAGTTGCTTAACCGCACGGGATTGGAATCTGTAACGGCAATCTATTTGTCTGCGACACGGGAAATCACCGGCTTAGTCTTTTCACTCTCAACGGATTCGTTTTGCGCGGCGTCTGGGGACCTTCGGCAGGCATTCCTGACCAACGATTGGGAACCCTACTCAATCGCCTTTGATGGTCAGCGCCGAGTGTTTGTTTCTGATCGCGCGAATGGATGCATTCATCGCTTCAGTTCCAGCGGGCGCTGGGAAAAAGCTCTGATGGGTTTCGGGAGCGTCAGAGACATTGCGATCGACTGCCTCAATCGCCTTTACGTCGTAACCGAGGGAGTCGATCGGAGCGTGCGTGTCGTTAATGCCGAAGGAGAGACTCTCAGCACTGCGACCCGTGCTGATTCATTAAGATCCGTATTCCCGTGTCTGCCTTTCGAGATCGACGGCCTGGGTCGCCTCAATCTCTGCACGCTTTGCACGGTTCCCTCCCCACGGCGCCTTGCGGTCCGGAACGCGAAGAGTTGCGCTGCATCTTTGATCTCCACGGCAACGGGATTGCGAGCACGCCGGCACAAATCACGCCCCGTTATAGCAAGCTGGGCCAGTTCATTTCATCAGAGTTGGACAGCGGGCTCTATCGGTGTCAATGGCATCGAGTGATCTTGTCGGGCGAGATTCCGAGCGGCGCCAGCGTACGTGTATTGACCTATGCGGCGGCAACACCACAGTCCATCGACTACATTCGCAGCCTTCCGGATGACGTTTGGGCCACAAATCAAAAGGCGCGCCAATTAGACTGCGGCCAATGGGACTGTTTGATTACCAGCGACGGCGGACGCTTTCTCTGGCTGCGACTGGAACTGAGAGGCGATGGGTCAAACACCCCTCGCATCGACTGCATTCGGATTGAGTTTCCGCGGATTAGTCTGCGCCGGTACCTGCCGGCAGTATTTGGAGAGGATGCCGGCGGCGCAAATTTCACCGATCGTTTCTTAAGCATATTTGACACGACGTTCCGCAGCGTAGAAAAGCAAATCGATGAGAGCGCGCGCAATTTCGATCCGCTTTCGACACCTGCCAAAACCGATCCGCAAACCGGCCTGGATTTTCTGACGTGGCTGGCCTCGTGGATCGGCGCGACTATTGATCGTCAACTGCCGCTCGCAAAACGCCGGCAAGTGCTGAAGCGCGCCGCAGGTCTTTACATCCTGCGCGGAACTCTGGTGGGCTTGCGACGTCAACTCCTCTTCTTCCTGGGAATGGAGCCGGAGACAAATTGTTGTCGCCATGATCAGCCATTGAAACAGTGCATACCAGCGCCGGCCAATTGTGTACCGGTGGAGCAGCGGCCATGTCACTGGGAGCCGCCGCCAATAATCCTCGAGCACTATCAATTACGGCGCTGGCTGTTTGTCGGCAGCGGCAAATTGGGTGACCAGGCCGTGCTCTGGGGCCGGCGAGTAGTAAATCGCAGTCAGTTGGACGAGTCGGCACAGGTGGGTCAGACGCAGTTGCTTACCACACAGGATCCGTTTCGCGATCCGTTTCACGTTTATGCGCATAAGTTCTCAGCTTTTGTTCCGGCCTGCTATGGACAATCGGACGCACTCAGAAAATCTCTCGAGAATCTGATCGAAAACGAGCGGCCTGCCCACACACAGTATCAATTAGTTTTTGTAGAGCCGCGGTTTCGCATCGGCTTTCAATCCATGATCGGACTCGACTCCGTAGTCGGCCGCTATCCGGCCACGGGAGTCACACTGAATCAAACTCCTCTGGGGGAGCTTCGATTCTCACACAACCGCCCGACAAGCGCGGCGCACCGACATTCGAGATCGGCAGCCAATCAAGGGTCGGAACCACAACGAAACTGGAATAGTCAGTAAAGGAGAGTGCCTGGCATGTCACAAACAAAACCCCACACCGCTGATTCTCTTTGCCCGGCATGTGACATCGGAGCATTTACACGGAATCACTACTTCACCGGAAAACTTCTGGTGGAGCGGGATTTCACCGACGAGCAGCGCTACTATGTCGACAAATTACGCCATCACCACCAGCGCCTGCATGGCTGGGGCGTGGTCTGTGGACTCAAAGTCAAACAGCACGGGACCGACACCTGTCGCAATCGTTTCGTCTGCATCGAACCGGGAACGGCGATTGACTGCTGCGGGCACGAAATAATCCTCCGTGAAGAAACCTGCATCGACATCACCCAGACTGAGGCGATCAAGCAGTTGCAGAAGGCCAACGACACCGCGGCGCATACATTGCAGATATGCATTCGGTATCGTGAGTGCCCGACGGAAGATATCCCCGTGCTTTATGACGAGTGTGGATGTGACGACACTAAGTGTGCGCCAAACCGGATTCTCGAATCATACGCCCTTGATCTAATCCTCGACCCTCCAAATCCTCCCGACGCTCTCTCCACGCCGCGGTTTCAATGGGAGAACACGATCGCCCTCGCACATTCGTTTCGCGCGACTCTTCATTCTGACAGCAGCAGACTTTACGCGATGACGACCGACAGTCCCGGGTCGATCTATCAGGTGAGCACCGATAACCATGCGGTCCTGGCGTCGCGCGCATTGCCGGCAAAAGGCATGGCCCTGGCTGTGTCGAATGATGGGACACGTCTGTATGTCGTAACCGAAGCGCCGACAAACCCGGGCACCAGTAAGCGTCAACTGATCGTATTCGATACCGCCAATCTCGCCGCTCCGGCCGCGCTGATCAGAACCATCGATATCGATGACAGCGTAGGCAGTGATATCTATTTGGCCGTTGCTCCTCAACCGGACGGCCGGCTGTTCGCGAATATAGCCAAGCCCGGTATCGTCCGCATGTTCTCCACCGGCATCAATACTGCCGCCGGAAGTGTGTCTCCAACCAACACCCCGGCACTTGGAGCCAACCTGGTCGGGCTGGCCATTGGGACCGACGGTTCAATGGCGTATGTCGCCGATGCGACGAACAAGATTTTGGCGATTAAGGTGGCCACCGCAACACTCGACTCCACGATCAATGTCCTTCCCGCCAACGCGATCATCTCGGCGTTGGCAGTTGTTCGCGGAGCCGGCGACATGGTGGCGGTAGCTGACACCGTCAACGATCGTCTGCATCTGGTGGGATTGAGTCCGGCCAAGCTGATCGGAAGCAGCGCGACGTTGGCTCACGAGCCGTTCGCTCTGGCGGTCTCTCCCGGCGGCCAGTGGGTTTACGTTCTGGAGCGAGATGCCGCAAAGAATTACGTCCAGGCTGTAAGCGCGCAAAGCATCCAGTTGGCCCCGCCGGGACAGTTTGATTGATCCCGGGGCCGAATTTGAAGTTGGCGCAGGCAGCCAGCAACTCGTGATCACGGATACCGGCGACCATGTGTACATCCCTTACACCGGAGACCTCGCGGTATCGACAGATGGCGGCGTGGCGATTCTCGAAATTGATGAGAAGGCGTGCAGCGAGATACTTTGGCGCCATCTCAATAAGTGTCCACATTGTGACACGGCAAACTGCGTGGTCCTGGCCACGATCTCCAACTTCCATCTCAATGATCGTCTGTTGGATCAAACTATCCCACCGGCCGATCCGGTGGCGGATGATGCAGCTAACGTCGCCCGCATCGACAATCGGAAGGGCCGGAAGCTGCTGCCCAGCACACAGGTACTCACCGAGTTGGTCCAGTGTCTGCTCGAGCATCATGCTGCGTACGCCGGAACGCAAGGACCGGTTGGGCCCACCGGGCCAATCGGTCCGCAGGGCGTTCCCGGCATGGATGATGTTCAGTTGAACATGGTGAACTGCGGGACGGCGTCGTCAGCCAGCATCGTGACGGACACCACCACCGGCAAGAAGACGCTCGAGCTAACAATCCCCAGCGGCTGTGACACCGATCCTAACGCATATCTGCGCCATCAACTGGACTCATAGCGATACGCTTCTCGACAAGAGTCTCCTGGTGGCTTTCGACGGACAGGTGCACCTGGAAGATCTCCACTCTCAAAGCGTAGCTCTGTTGACGCGTCGCGACGGCCGGACCGGGAGGGTGTTGGTGTGAAGTGAATGTCGGCATCGAAGGTGGGAACTTTGACGCAGGCTGCGACATTCAGAGCGCATTCTCGCCTCAGACCTCTGGCCTGGTTAATGGAATGCGATTAACGCCGGAAAATTTTGTGGCTGGTGACTATAGAGTCGTAATCAAAGGCAATTTTATTCGCGACGCCAAGGACAAAGCACTTGACGCCGATCATTTGCCGGGGTGGGTGCCAAAGCGGAAGACCGGGGATGGAGTTGCCGGCGGAACGTTCGAAAGCTGGTTCACCTTTAAAAGTTAGTTGCAGCGCCTTTCATGAACTCATTTGGAAGATCTGCACGATGGTCCGGCGATTCGTCAAACGTGTATTTCGTTGGCACTAACAGTCAGGAGTTTCGCGATCGCTCGGAACTAATCCAGGTAAGCGCAGAGATAACCGGGCGGATGAGAGACAAATCAGAACCGGGAGCGCTCCAGACAGCGCCGTTGACTCGGCGGAGGACTGACATGTCAGCAAATATTTATCGATCTTCATTGTCTAGTCAGAAAAAGGGAGAGTGCGAATCATGCGCCTGCCCTGAGTGTGGCGGGCTCGAGTGCCTGTGCCGCCCCCGATTCTTCGCTGGTCAGCTGTTGACTGATCAGACGCTCAATGATCTCGACCGCTACATCATCGAGAAAAACAAACTGCACAATCGCTACTTGCATGGCTGGGGAGTCGTCTGCGGATTGGAAGCAGTGTGCGCCCCTGCGACAAGGTCACGGTCCGAGGCGGTTATGCATTGAGCCCCTGCGGCGAGGACATCATCGTCTGCAACAATGTCACCGTTAACGTTTGCGAACTCATCAACAAATGCAAAGACAAACAACGTCACGATTGGGAATGCGAACCGTTCCCATCGGGACCGGGGCAGGACTGTGTGAACGTGGAAGAAGACTGGGTCCTGACGGTCAGGTATGACGAAAAGGGTTCGCGCGGCATCACCGCCCTCAAAGGAAGCAGCGCTTGTTGTTCGTCATGTAATTGTGGCGGTTCGTCAGGATGCGGTTGCGGTTCCTCCTCATCATCATCCTGTGGCTGCGGCTGTCACGGAAGAAATGGCAATGGCGGCTCGCAAAAGTACGCCCTGGCAACCACCGGGGCGACAACTTCGCGGAGGTATGAATACCGCCCGGCTCAGGAGACGATCGCGGCCCAGTGTGAGCCGACGCTGACTTGCGAGGGCTATGTCTTTGAAGTTTGCAAGCCTCTTCCTGTCGATAGAGATAAAAGAAACCTGGGCGCATTCATCGAGCGCATCAATAAATGCTTTAAGAGACTTCTCGATACCGCACCGAAAAAACCGGGCACCAATGCGACCGTTGCTGAGTTGCACGCCTGGTGCTGCTCGCTGAAAAGCTACCTGATAAACAATCTGGTCGACTTTCCTGTCTACAATTGCCGGCTGGCCCAGGTATTAGCAGCGTTCAGTTGTCCGGATCCGAGCCAATTCCAGACTCCGGCCGCTTATCGAAGTGCTCTTGACGCGAGTATCAGCAACCACCTGTCGATTGTCGGAGCAGAATACATTCGATACTGCATCTGCTCCGGCATTCTTGCCGCCGTGTCCCGAAGTTGTCTGCGATCCGCGCGTACCATTGGCGACGGTGACAGTGCTTAAGGACAACACCGGAAACTGCCGCGTTGTTCGAGTGTGCAATATAGGCCCGCGCAAGTTTCTCACCACGTTTGTCAGCCTTGGTTATTGGCTCTCGTTTCTTCGACCGCTGCTGGATATTCTGCGCCGAGGTCTCGAGCTGCTCTGTTGCGCTCCGTTCCAGTTCCAGACAGGGCGGTACGACTGACAGCAATATCGGGGGCACTTTAATAGCGCCCGGCCGCTAACGCCGCATTCAGGCCGGTGACAACCAAAGCGCGGATTCAGGGCCTTTGCCGGTCGCGTCTCGGGAAAACCGCACCAGGCGGGTCGATGCTCAGACACTTTTTTCTTGGGGCTATCGGCTTCAGGGATGCGAATGACCAGCCAGTCCTGGCTGAGACTGGAGCTGGCCAATCCTTTCTACACAGTGGCGATCAATAACTTCCTTGGACCACAGCTGGCGAAGCTGCCGGATAACAGTTTCGATATCTTGAAAGACGCGGGAGCGAGTCTGGTGCGCCGAAGTGTCGATACGAAAGGCTTCGACAGCACAGCGCGCCATGAGCAGGAGATTAGCGATCTAAAAGAACGCGTTTCAACTTTGCAGGCAGCCGCCGATCAGCAATCCAGGCTGATCTCCGAGCTGCACGAGCGTTTGGGCGATAAACGTTAACCGGAGGGCGCAATGGCAACTAATCAGATTAGCCGACCACGCTTTTACGAAGGGCAATATCTCGGCGCCGCGGATCTAACTACCGCCATCGAATACTCTCGCTTAGAGGATGCTCGTCATCTTCTCGGCGGGCACACATGGGGCATCGCTGCCGGTCTTGAATTGAGGGAACAACCGTCTCAGGTTGCGGGGCAGGTAGATGTGTTTCTGCAACCGGGTTATGCCTGGGATGGATTCGGGCGGCCGATCGTGGTTCTCTCGCCTTTCAAGATCGCGCCGGAAAGGTTTGCGTCTTTCCCCTTCAATCCGGCAACCCCAAACGGTTATCCGGTGGAGGTGTGGTTGCGCTACGAGGAATCAACTTCACAAGGAGCGCGTTTCGGTTTCGAATTGTGCGACGCAACCAATCAGAACTCGCGGATCGATGAAACTTTTCAAATCGAAGTTGGTCCGCGCCCTGCCCATCCTGATCGCCACGATCCGGTTTCGATCGCCGGTCGTTTGGTCGATGCTCAACAAGCGCAGACCAGTATCGACCCGACGGCACCCCAGCTTTTCGATGAGTCTGTGTCTTATCAGGCATTTCCCGAAGCGTCAGACAGATCACGATGGCTGGTGCCGCTGGGAAACGTTCTCCTGGAAGCCGAGCTCGACTCCTAATCAACCGGGAAGTTTTGCCGCTCTTACGGGCAATGCGTTGCAAATCAGCCTTGGTTCGCGCCGTTACATTGGAGTTGTGGCGGGCTCGATCGAGTCTGCCGGCGCGCAGTTTGCCGGCGGACAAATGTTTGGCGGCCACATCCGTTTGCACGATCGCACGAAAGCTTTCTCCAACAGTGCAGTCGGCTGACCTGGTATGGGCCGAAGGCTCTCTGCGAGTAGAAGGTGACGTGAAACTTTTCAATGGAAAGCTGGACCTCAGAGATCAGAACGGTCTCGACAGCGGCATTCCGTTAACCATCGGGCGGGTGGACATAGCCGGCACCGGCAGCAATATGCAGGTGGTGATCGGCAAGGCCAATCTGAAACAACGCTTTGGCGATTGGCCCGCTCGACAACGCGAACGTGTTCGTACCAACGATGGTCGTACGTGACGACGGGAGAGTTGGCATCGGCACGACGACACCGCTACACAACCTGCACGTCGCGCGGGCGGCCCATCTGAACGTCATCTTCGATCGCACCGACACCACCGATCACTTGACGGCGGTAGTCGGTAGCGTTAAGCAGCGGTTTCCGTTTTTCCGACTCCAATTTCTTTTTCATTGGCTCAGAGCCTTACGCTAACCGCAATAGCAACGGCGTCGGTACCGAACTCCTTCATATTGCGGCGGCTGGCAACGTTGGCATCGGCACAGCGAACCCGCTCAACTCGTTACACGTCGCGCGCGGCAGCCATCTGAACGTCATCTTCGATCGCACTGACACCACCGATCACCTGACCGCGGTTGTCGGCAGCGTCGGCAGCGGTTTCCGTTTTTCCGATTCAAACTTCTTTTTCATTGGAGCACAGCCCTACGCTGACCGCGACAGCAACACTGTTGGTAATGAGCTACTGCGAATCACTAACACGGGCGCGGTCGGCATCGGCACCGCGGCACCAGCGGATAGGCTGGACGTGGCCGGTAATATCCGGGTTCTCTCCACTGCCAACCCACTGCGCTTTACTTCCACCTGGTCTGACTTCCCGGCCACGGCTACGAATTGCGCCGAAATCTGCTTAACGACACCACCGCCTTCGGCACGCTGATGATCGTCGGTAACCGTTCAAGCAATGCGGCAATGTGCAGGCGCGTCTCGGTCTGGGACCGGCTGGAGGTCAACAGCTCGCTCTACTCACAGAGATTCCAACTGGGCAACAAGTGGTTGATTTCAGGAGTCGGCGACGCCTTCGCCGATGACGGTTGGCTGCGCCTATTCGATACCGTGGGCCCGAATTATTTTGGCAGCTTCGCCGCCAGGCAGACTAATGGGCTGCAACCGGCGTACTGAGGGCTCTGATATCAATCTCAAGCAGGACATCAAACCTTTGATTAATGCTCTCGACAGTTTGCGCGAACTGAGAGGCGTTCATTTCAACTGGCGTAGCCCAGAGGGTGAAGGCAAATCCAGGATCGGAATACTCCGCGCAGGATGTGGAAAAAGTCTTTCCCGAGCTCGTAGAAACCGGACCAGATGGAATAAAGGGCGTTTACACCGCGGGCTTGTTGGGGCCTTTGATTGAGGCCATCAAGCAACAGCACGACGAGATCTCCGAGTTGCGCGACCAGATCAGCGAATTGACAAAACCCACGGGCGGCAGAAAAAGAAGGAAGCCACAACGCCGGGCCCGACTAAGAGCGCTGGAGTAAAGAAATGAGAGAACAACTTGAGAATCGCTTGCAGGAACTGCGTACCGAGTTGGATGTCGGCCAGAAGGTCATGGCTGAGCTGGAAATGCGCGAGGCAAATCTTCGCGGCACGCTCCTCCGAATCGGCGGCGCGATTCAGGTACTCGAGGAACTACTCGGCGGCGAAAAGGAAACGGATCATAACAGTGGAGCAATGCTGCGGGCTGATCCTGAGCCGGTCGATGCCAGGTAGTGTGTGGCAACGATGGAAGTGGGTGAGACAGTTAGAAGTTCCCTGCGCGTGGACCGCTTCCGTGCTCAGTACCTCGTTGCCTCGGATCATCCAGCGCCTGCCGGCGTCAAGAGCAGACTGGATGAGACGCTGCGCAAAACGCTGCCGAGCGCGTTGAGTTCTCTTTTTGTCCTCCTGGTTTTCCGACTCCGACCCGAGCATCTGGTTCATCCGCAAGCTGGGGATTGAGCTGGATCTGAGTTTGGGTTGGGATGCTGAGCGGGTGGGGCGCGCGTGGGCAAATCAACTGGCCCGTAAACTTTCTCACGACCTGAAAGAGGACGGCAATGGTGTCGTGAGGTTTCCCAGTCGTGCAGCTTATTTGGCCCAGTTTCTGGTCGACCTCAAAAAAGGCTGGGCCTGGGGTAAGTGGTACTACCGAGACTTTGAAGGCTTGCGCATGCTCCCGCTCTCTGCAGCACTGCGCACTGCGCTTGCAGCCAGGCAGCAGACAGCTTATCCGCTCTTCTGAAACTCGAGGCGCCAGAATTAGAAAAATCCTTAGCTCGCTCAGTACGCAGGACACCCAAAGAGTTTTCGAGGCATTGTCCAGGATCGTCCGGATCTCGACGAGTCAAAGTGTCTGGAGGCGCTTCATGAGGCGTGGACCATCGTGGCCTCTCAAGGTTTTGGGGCCGATGAAGAAAAGAATATTTTGCGTCTTTATCTCGAGACACAACGTGAAAGCGCACGCGCAAGCGGTCCGAAGCTGAGGCTTATCGCTTCGGCTTTGCTTCGTCTGGCTCGCTGTCTGAGACTTCAGGCTCGGCGTCGCGAGACCAGCGTCTGCTGACGGCTCTCATGAGTGGCGACGTGGGCGGCCTTTATCGGCTGGCCGGTGCTGCTGACGCAGAAGTTTTGCTGCCATTGACGCGATGTGCTCCTCCTTATTGGAAACAGTTTGGCGAGCCGTTACGTTGCGGAGTTCCGGATCGGCGCAAGCGTCTGCGGATACAACCAGACTCACGCGCTTTGGCGGCATCTTCCTGCTCCTGCCGCTGCTCGAATCGCTGCCGCTCGAGCACTTAACGGACGGCTGGCGGGATCCGAACGACGACATGAATGCTGCGGCCCTGATCCGTTTTCTGATCCTGGTCAAATGTTGTGGCTCGGAAGCAAGGTCTGCGAGTCTTTGATGACCCACTCATACGCGATCTCCTCCACATACATCCGTCTATCACGCCGGCGATGGTAACAAAGTGGCAATCCAAGATCACTCGAAACAAACTTGAGGATTTCACGCTCCAGTTCGCTCAGTGGCAAAGCGAGCAGGGTGCCTTGAGCGCAGAGCGCCTGGGCCTCGTTGATATTACGACTCGGCGCCGAAGGGCTGCCTTGTTGTTCGATCTGGAGAGAGGATGCTGGTTGTTCGCTGCGCGATACCGCTCGGGCGAATGCGAGAGCTTGATCGAACGCCTGTGCGAGTGGCTTTCCCGATCCGGGTTTAGATCCCACGATGATCTTCGCTGATGAAAGATTTGCGGATGCGCTACACAAAGCACTGTTGCCCGTACCGGTCCTTCAGTTTGATCGACTGCCAAATGATTTCGCGCAGGACGAGACGATCGCGGCAACGCTTCCATATCTTGCGAAGGTGAAAGAGGATCTGGCCTACCTTTCCGGCCCCGAACCGCTCCACCTCTCAGGCGTCCTGGATTTCAGTTGCAGCATCGCGGCGCAGAATGTTATGCGCGCATTCGCCTGGCGTCTCCCGGATTTTCACGGAGCAGCCTGCCATATATCTACCGAAACTTTCTTGATTTTTCGGGAACAGTGGAAGCTGAGCGAGAGCGTAACGTAGTGCAGCTCGGAAGGCCGCCGCTGAATATGATCCTCTCAATCACCGGGATGGCGCGCGCGACTTACTTGCTGAGCTGGCTGGATGACGAGCGCCCATTCAATCTCTTTCAGGAAGGGTAGGTAGGATGTTCGCCGATTCCCGAGCACACCTGCATGCCGAACTGCATCGGTTGGATTTGTTGCTGCACCGGCAGATCCTGCGTCTGCGAGCTTCCTATCAGTTGTCCCTCGATGAGTTCCGCGGCCTCTATGTCAGCGATCAGCAGGTGGACACCCTCGTCGGACAATTTGCGAGTGATGAAAGAGCGGCAGTTCCCAGTATCGAAGACTCTGACTCGCAGAGCAGAAGAGTTGCACGGGCGAATGCCGAGCAACTGCCGGACCATCTGCCGTGGATGCAGATGATCAGAGAATTCGATCTGTCACAGTTTGAGCAGGATGTGCTGCCTGCTGGCGCTGGCGCCCGAAATCGATCTCAAATACGAAACGATCTACGCGTATCTCAATAACGACATCACGCGAAAATTGCCTACCCGCGATCTTGCTCTGCGGCTGTTTTCTGAGGACGCCGCCGAGCGAATAAGTCTTCGGCACAATCTGCTTCACTCAGCAACTCTGTTCCGGACGGGCTTGCTAAGATCAGTTTCCGCGACGCCAGATCAACCGACCTGGCTGGCCCGCAGCTTTTTCCTTGCGCCTTTTGTGTCGCAGTACCTGCTCGATCTGGATCAGTTTACGTCGAGTTCTGAATCAGGATGCGCGCTCCCCGTCAACCCAGTGGCAAGATGTTCCGGTGTCGGCCTCTCTGCGCCGGACTCTAAGCCAAACTGTGAACCTGTTCCAGCCGCTCGCCGGCAATGGCCCGGCGCCGGTTTTGATTCTCGAGGGCCACGGCGGAAGTGGGAGACGTTTGGCCGCCGAAGCAATCTGTTGCAGTCTTGGCATCCCGCTTATGCATTTCGATCTGGTCGAAGCGCGCCAGGATCGGGGACCTTATCCCGCCAGTTTGAAATGACGCTCTGGCGACAGAGGCTGCATCATGCGGCGATCTATCTGGAACACGGCGAGGCCCTGATTGATAAAGAGGGACATCCGGTACCCGAAGCTTTCGAGATCCTCAACCGGCTGGCACCGATGACGTCCCCGGTTTTTCTTGAGTGCTCGCCGGACACTCCTTGTCATGGGGTGCTGAGGGATCAGCGCTGCCTGAGGTTCTCTTTCGGCGATTTGGACTACGAGGACCGGCGTGATCTGTGGCACACCTATGTAGCGCGGTCCGGAAGCGCTCTATCTCAACCGATTGCCGAAACCTCGGCAGTCGTTTTGTGCTTACGGCCGGCCAAATCAGAAATGCGGTCGCGGCAGCCGAGGACACCGCTGCGTTTGGAAGGTAAAGAAGAACGATCCTTGAGCTTTGACGGGCTGTTCAATGCGGCGCGCGCGCAGTCAGACCACAGCCTGGGAAAACTCGCGCTCAAAGTTAATACGATCTACACGTGGGACGATTTGGTGCTTCCTCAGACGACCTTTAGAGAAGTCAGGAGATAGCCGCGGCGATCAAAAATCGCCACATCGTTTATTCGCAGTGGGGATTTGACCGGCGCATCGCCTGCGGCAAGGGATTGAAGGTGTTATTTGCGGGCGCTTCGGGAACAGGGAAAACGATGACGGCCGGCGTGATTGCCCGTGACCTTGGCTGCGATCTCTTCAAGATCGATCTCTCGGGCGTCGTCAGCAAATACATAGGAGAGACTGAAAAGAATCTGGATCGCATCTTTCGCGCGGCCCACTCAAGCAACGCGATTCTGTTTTTGATGAGGCCGATGCACTTTTCGGCAAGCGATCGGAAGTCAAGGACGCGCACGATCGCTACGCCAACATCGAGGTCGCTTACCTCCTTACAAAAGGTGGAAGAGTACGAAGGCGCGCGTAATACTGGCCAGCAACCTGAGCAAGAACATCGATGACGCATTCTCGCGCCGCATGCATTACGTCATCGACTTTCCGTTACCGGGTCAAAGTCACAGAGAGCAGTTATGGCGGGGAATGTTTCCCGCAGAAGTGCCGCTGGCGGACGATGTGGATTTTGGTTTTCTGGCAAAGCAGTTCCATCTCGCGGGCGGGGACATCAGAAACGTCGCGCTCGACGCCGCGTTTCTGGCGGCCGGCGACGGGCAGGTGGTAACGATGCGGCAAGCTGGTTAAGGCCATGGCGCGACAGTTGATGAAGCAGGGAAGATTCCTTCGGTGAGTGATTTCAAGCAATACCATTCGATGATCGAAAGGGCCTGGTTAAGAAGCAGTGGGCAAGCGCACCGATCCAAATGCGGCCACTGCGTTCGCATCTCACTGGTCGAAAGTTTTGGGACCACTAGAAGTGAATCGAGTAACCACGACGAGTTATTAGAGGATCACATCTGCATGGCTGCGGTGGGACAAGTGGGGGAGACTTCGCCGGCGATTGAAACGCTTCGCCGCCAAACGCATGCCCAGCGGACGGAAGGCACGCGGTCGACGCCCGGCGCTGGATTTGGCAACAGATCGACACCTCACGCAGCGGGCAATCAAGCTTCATCCAGCGGTTGCTGAGTAGTCCGTACGGCACAGCGTCGAAGTCGATGCTCCCGGTGACGCGGCCGAACGAGTTGCTGAGATCAGATGACCGCCGAGGTCCACCGCGGATGGTTTCAACGAAAGTGCGCCGCATGCTCGGCCGGCGCAACTTGTTCCGAGTGAAGAGGAGCAAACGATCCAGAAGCAAGAACAGCCGGGACCCTCACCGAAAACCAGCACCCATGTTGCCACTCAAATTGCCTCTCTGCGAGGTGGTTGGTCAACCCTTGTCAGCCGGTTCCCGATCGTTCTTTGAGGCCGCTTTTCGGACGGGACTTCAGCGAGGTTCGCGTGCACGCACGGGCGGCAGGCTGCTAACAGTGCCCGGGCGATCTCTGCCAGAGCGTATACCACCGGCCAGGGATGGTCGTATTCGCACAAGGCAACTATACGCCGGGAACCGCGGCGGGAGATAAGTTGTTGGCTCACGAACTAACGCATGTGGTCCAACAACGCGAAGGCCTACAGTTGGACGGGAGGCATGGGTCAAGCGGGCGATTCATACCGAACGGCAACAGGCTGATGACGTAGCTCGACGCCGTCGGCCAGGAAGTGCTGATTCATTTGCGATCGCGCGAAGCCAGAATTCGAAGATCCAGCGTTCACGAGTCGTCACAGCGCGACGGTGACGAAGACCCACGCCTGAAACCAAAGATCACGGTTGCGGAACGTGTGCGGCAACGCGCAGCCTCAAGGCTTACGGAAAATGTTGGAGTGCTCGGTCAGTGGAGCGATTGCGTCAGGAATATGGAGGTTTTCCAGCTGCGAGGCGCAGTTAATGACCGGAAATCTTACTGAGTACGCTCTCGTTGCTTCCCGAACCCCAGGTGGACGTGCCCGGTTTGAGAGAGCGGTTGGGACCGAAGACCCGCCTCAACGCCGCTTCGATGAATCAATGCTGGACATCACCTCAAACTATCGAGAGCGGTCAAAACCTCTTCATCGGGAGTCTTGAAAGCAACGCGTTTGGACATTGGACCGACCCGTCGACCGCGCAAAAATGCGGGTCGTAGCCGGGGAGATACACGCTGATGATCTGGGAACCATCGAGGGTGGGTTCCCGGCGATATCCGATACAGCGAATACGTCGAACCGCTCCAGACGCTTCCGCAGCGGCGAGAGTGGAGGATGTCAAACGTGTCACGATATCAATCGCGCATGGGGATTAACTTGCCGAGAGATGAGGGGCAGTCCACTGCCTGAAGGTCAACTGGGAGGTGAGGCTTTTCACTGGTCCCACGAATCGTCTGTCGGGGCTGGGACCGCCAGCTTGGGAACGTCAATATACGCGACACAACAAAGGGAAGCGCTGATTGCCTTCGTTAATGCAAATACATCGACCCACCACTTCGACCACGACTCCACTGACCACTCCACCAGTGCAACCTGTCGTTCAGCAACCTGCTGTGGTGCAAGGGCCGGGAGTTGTGCAACCACCTCTGTTGGCGCCACAGGAGCCTGACATAGTTTCACAACCTTTCATAGTTGGACAGCCGGGGACTGGCGCCGCGGAAGGTCCGCAGAGCCCCTGGGTTCCTGACATTCCACTGCCGGAAGGGGTCAAGATCCCTCCACCGCGAACCGATCTTTGCGGTTCCCTTCCGAGGCCGAAGACTCAGCTCGAACCCGGCCCGGGACTCCTGGGGTCCGAATTCGCAATCGTGGCCCGAATCATCCGCAACATCGATGCTGTTCTCGCGCCATTAGGGCCGCGCGGCTATCGCGTTCTGGGCCGGAATAGCATCGATTCGCTCTACAGCATGACGCCCGACAACATCAGAGTCAGTTCGGAACCGAATCATCTTCCAGATAAGCGAGCGCAGTCGAGGGTACGAAGAACTAAGAGCGAGCATTCTGAGAGGTGGTGTTCCTTACGAAGAACTGTGTCCCATTGTAGATGAGCTTCTGCCTACCACTAACGAATGGGTCAATATCAGGCACTCGAAGATGTTCATGACTGGCAGCGAAGGGAGACCCTGCTGACTATTCTCGAACTAACGCTGCTGGCACTGACAGTAATGTTCCCGCCTGCGGCGGCATTAACGATACCCGCGGGTATGTTACTGGGCCTCGCCAGAATTTCGTTGGGATTAGATCAGCAACGACAGGGAAGACAGTGGGTCCAGGGAACCGGGTCCGGATCTACTCACTCGAGCTAGGAAGCTCAGGCTCCAACTCTCGCTGAGCGCGGGCGGTCGAACATAATCGGCGGATCTATTTCTTTGGTCTTCGGCCCTCGGCCTTGCCGGAATGATTTCACAGGCAAGGAACGCGGCCCGAATTGCGCAGGCCCTGGAGAACGGCGCGATCATTACCCATCCCGACTTTCCGGGAGTTGCCATACTCGCCAGAGGCGCGTCGGCTGCTCATGGTAACAGAGAGCGGACAGGCACTGGGTTACGGCGTCATAAGAAACGGCCAAGTCGTTTGGACACGTTTTGCCACGCCGTACTATCCGTTCGGCGGCTCATATGGCCCTGGTGTTGGCGGCACATCGATCGTCCCTTACGGGCCGACGTCAATTGTTCCTTATGGCGGCCAATTGGGCCTCAACTTCGATCGTGCCCTTCGGAGGCGCCGGTCCACTGGGCGAAGGTACGGCCCTCGCGCCCCTGGGACAAACCGGCTTAGCAGCGCCAACTTTCGGTACTGGCTTGTTGCCATACGGGCAAGGGCGCGGTCCACTGCTACCACAAGGGCCCATCCCTTTGCAGCTACCATCAGGGCCGATCCCGTTGCAGTTGACGGCTGGCACATGTCGTTGATCCGGGCGGACGCGGAGTATACCGGCTCGCTGAGTCTCAGATCTCCAGGCTCTCAGCAACTGACGCCGCGCGCCTGCGTGAGTTGCAATCCCGCATGCCGGCATCCCAGGCGGAACTCGAGGAACTTACAGCCCTTCGCGCGCGAGCCGTCGGTGGCGAGCTTCCTGGAAACGGCCGGAACACCTGAGCACATGCTTGACCCGCTGGCGGCAATATGATCAGCTCTGGCCGAGACATGACCTTCCAACAGTGGGCGGCAGGTCACCCATCTCGGATGGCAAACTCCGTGAGGCGGTATTGCAAGGGAGGAGAGTTATCGAATTGCCCTGGCCGAAGTCGGAGTTCCATCTCGAGGAGCTGTCCTGCAGACACCGAGCGGCCAGCGGCGACAAATTGACGTGCTGATAGAGGGCGGACGGGGTCAGGGCCGCGTCATCATCCAAATCAAAGCGGGCAAGGCGTCGCTTAGTACCACACCTCGTCAGAGTGGTGGCGCCAGCTTGGGCTCATCTTCGTTATCAAACACCGAGGCGCTGGCAGCCGATGCTGAGTTTATCGCAACTGGAGATCATGTGGTTTGGGTTCACGAAGAATTGCCGACGGGGCCACTAGTGGCGCGCGCAAGGGAATTGCATGTCGATGTTATAATTCGCGTAGATAATGCCGCAGGTCGCACGCGAATGGTCGGGCTCATGCATAGAGCTCGAATGTCGCAAGCTGAGATCGACGCCGTGATATTCGTTGAAGGAACCGATGCGGACGTGGTGAATTTTGTGGCCCAACGTTATAGAAGATGATCCCGGACTCCTCAACATTGAACAGTGAGCGCTTTTCCCAAACCGTGTCAGACGAGCTGGCTGCGCTCGCTCCGACAATCAAACAACAGCGGCCGAAATCACTCCCACTCGATTATAGTTATGCCTCGCCCGATCGGGTCGAGAGCAATACGTAACTGAATCAGCTTACTAA
>ERZ1370068.8500-contig-7348_pt1 | contig 27252 bp, 35 predicted proteins | sample MGYA00561227_ERZ1370068 | MGnify/ENA primary metagenome ERZ1370068 (study PRJEB38410, sample SAMEA6850437) | metagenome | study: Metagenomic assessment of the ecological functions of the soil: analysis of the soil microbiota associated with the...
AGTTACGTATTGCTGCAGGCCGTCTCGCATGTGGGCCCACCCGGGATGCCGATCCGGCGCCGTCACGGTGTCCATCCACCAGTCGTCGAAGCGGAACACCAGGATCGAGGTCACCCGCCCGATGCCGATGGATCTGCCGCCCGCGCTCGCGGAAGGCCGCCGTGAGCAGGCGGTACACGGTCGAGTGGTCTCTCGAGCCAGCGGGAGGCCGGGTGCCGTCCCCGCGCGCCCGGCAGCCACAGGGCCAGGTCGTCAGTGCCACTGCGGGACCACTCGTCGAAGTTGACATTGTCGGCCAGGGTCGTTGGGGAAGACGCCCACCAGGACGAGCGGCGCACCGAACGCCGGCCCGTAGCGTTTGAGCACCCGTGCTTCGGCGAGCGTCGAGTAGCCGCTGACGCCGAGGTGGCCATGGAGACGCCGCTCGCCTCGGCCAGAAGGCGCACCCAGCAGCTTTCCGCCACGACTTCGTCACAGAACACGAAGGAGTCGCCGACGACGATGGCCCAAAGGGCCCCCGAGTTCCGATGTCGCGAAATCCGATGAGCCCACGCCGTGGCTGGTCGTCCTGATCGGGATGCTGCCGCCCTCGAAGGGAAATCGCACCTCGACGTCCGGCCGAGCTTGACGCCCAGATAGGCGTCGCCCGTGGTCAGCGCTCGCCAGTGGGCGCGGCGCGCGTAAAGGTGTCCATCGTCCGCAACGGCCCCGGCATCAGCGCATGCGGAACCGCGGCGACGACCACCTCGATCGCCACCAGGCTGAGCACGGCGACGAGCAGGACGGCGCCGATCTTGGCCGGCCGGGACCTTAGCCACGGCGTGGCCACGATCCGTTCCGCACGAACCTGAGTCCGCAACCGGTGGACTCCTCGATCAGGCGCCAGGCCGGGGAACTCCCAGACCTGCACGCCGCGCAGGCCAGCCGCGACGTAGATGATGCTGCCCCTCGAGGCGACCCCTGTTCCCTGCGCAGTCCCGATGGTCGTCGTCCCGAGCGGGCGACGCGACCTTCACCAGATTCCCGGGTTGGTCGCGCGACGACGCCCAGCTTCGCCACTGCCGCGAGGCGCGGCATAGAAGACGTAGCTGGCTGGAGAAGCCAATACCCCGCTGTACGGGCAACGCTCGATGGCATGAAATCGCACCCTCAGCGTTCGTGCACAGCGGTTGGCGCCCGCCGGCCAGGGCAGGTTTGGCGATCTGCCGGATAGGTGACGGCTCCGTTCTTCAGCAGGGACATCGGCACCGTGTGCACCGCCCGACATCCAGGCGTAGGTCGCGAGGACGTACGCGACATCGCGTGGCGGTCGGGTCGACCTCCGCCCGAAACCGACCGGGGGCGCGATGGGTGCCGCGGAACGTGAGTTGAGCGGATTCGTGGAGTCCCACACGTAGAACCTCCTGTAGGCCCAGTCGACGCGCGCCGACGGTGTTGCTGGCGGCCGACACGCTGACGGCTCGGGCGGAGCCGTTCACGACGAGGTTCCGCATCGCCTCCAGGCAGGAGGCACAGACGCCGCGCCAGGGCCGGATGCCGAGGGTTTGCGTGAGGACGGGACGCTGCGGGGCTCGCGATGTCCCACCACGTAGAGCTCCCCGTTGTACGTGATCGCGTACGCGGCATCAGCCGGTTGGGTGGACGGCGACGTCGTAAACGGTGCCGGCCTTTGACGCAAACGCGACGGTCACCGGGTCGTTGGGATTGAGACGTCGATGACCTGTATCCCGGCCCGTCCAGCCGCCAGGTAGATGTACGCGCCCTTCTTGGCAGACCCCGGCTCCGGTAGGTCGAGCGCCTGAGCTGCGCACGACGGGGTGAACGGGGTCGGAGATGTCCAGGATGGTGAGGCCCTTCTCCGTGCGACGTAAGCGAAGGTGCCATCGAGGATGATGTCATGGGCACGGAACCCAGCGGGACCTCCGTGCGGAGAGTCAACGGGCCGGGACCGGCGGCCAGTCCGGCGGAAGCGTCGCCGAGCACGGCGGCCACCGTGAGGACCAGCGCGAGCGCGAGCCAGCGGCCCGGCGTCCTGCGAGGAGCATCACGGAACCAAAAAGCTGGAGCGATGGAATACATGGAAGCCTCCTTGCCCCAGGGATCCAGGGTTACAGGGGAGAATCCGCGACGCTGGCACGCGGCTCACCCATCCGGTTGCGGCGCCGCACCTGGGCTCTGCCAGTATACGGACGCCCGAAACACGAGGACGTGGGCATTTCTCTACGGGCAGCGCGACAGCGGCAGCCCCGGACCGGATCTTACTCCCTTGACCCGGATAGTAGCCCAGAACGGCTCGCATCGAGCAGCCAAGAAACGTGGGCCCGTCCATGCCAACGGGACGTCGAGCTCAGCCCAGCGCGCCGTCGTCCTCAACTCGTCGATCTCGCGATCCGTGTAGCCGGCCTCGCCCAGCACCCCGGCGCTGTGCTCGCCGAGCGCGGCCGCATACGGTTGGACGCCGGCCGAGCGGCCGAGAATCGGAAGGGGGTTGAGCACCCGAAAACCCCCGCAGCATCGCGGTACTTCGACGAAGGCCCGACGATGCGTGAGCTGGGGATCGGCCATCGCCTCTTCCACGGTGCGATAGGGCGAGCAGGGCACGCCACAGCCGTCGAAGGCGGCCCGGCACTCCACCGTGGTGAGCTGGCGCGACCACTGCCCAAGCCTCGACGAGCAGATGCCAGTTGCGGCGACGATCCGCGTAGACGGCGAATCGGCTGTCGGCGAGCCAGTCCCTCGCGCCGGGCCGCCCGGGCCAGGTCCGCGAACGCGCGCTCGCTGGCCACCGCCAGCATGATGTACCCGTCGCGGGTCCCGATCGGTCCGAACATCGGCTGGCCCGGTAGCGGGAGGGGGGAACTGCGCTCGCTGGATCTCCGCGAGCGTCAGCGGTCAGCATGCTCTCCAGCATCGAAACGTCGACGAGCTGCCCGTGCCCGGTGCGCTGGCGTTGATGCGCTGCGGCCAGATGGCGCCGAAGGCGTAGGTCCCGGCTCAGCACATCGGCGATGAAGATGCCGTTGTTGTCCGGCTTGGCCCGGCCCTCCTGGTAGGACAGGTGCGCGACGTCGCAGCCGCTGGCCGCGTGGATGACCGGCGCGTACGCGGGAAGGCCCGCCGACGGACCGCTCTGGCCGTAGCCAGAGATGGCGCAGTAGATCAGCCTCGGCTTGACAGCGGCAAGCGTGGGAAGTCGAGGCCGAGTCGCTGCATCACGCCGGCCGGAAGTTCTCGACGAGCACGTCCGTCGTCAGCACCCAGCCGTCTGACGACCGCCACCGCGGCGGGTTGCTTGAGATCGAGCACCACGCTCTTCTTGCCGGCGTTGAGCTGCCCGAAGTAGCTGCTGGCCCCGTCGCGCAGGGGCGGCCGAGCGGTACTGATGGTCGCCGTCGGGCGACTCGATCTTGACGACGCGGGCGCCGAGGTCGGCGAGAAGGCGGGTACAGTGCGGCCCGGCGATGGTCGTGGTGAGGTCGAGGACGCGGTAGGCCGGCAGGATCCTCGTTGGACTATGGCGTCCAGTCGATACCCACAGCCGCCCCGGTCGATCAAGATGGGGCCTGAACGGGCGCCCCATGCCTCGCGCTCGGCGCGCCCGGGTTCCCGGGGCGCGCCTCGGTACCCCGACGCCCCCGGTGCCACTGTGGTCGGCGCGTACGGGCGCGCGGCGCGCTCCTCGATACCCGGCGGGCCGACAGTTCCCAGCGAAGCGGGCCCTTATCCCAGGGGCCGGTGATCGCGAACGTGATGCCGGGGTCTGGATGTTCACGAACAGCCACCGGCCGTCCGGGCTGAACGTCGCGCCGGCAAATCTCGTCCCAGGACGCCGGCGTCGAGGTTCCTGACGGTGCTGGGACGGATGTTGATGGCGAAGTCATAGAGGACGCCATCCGGAGTGAGTCCGCGAAGGTAGGCCTGCTTGGCCCGGTCCGATCTTCGCAGAGCAGGATGCTACGCCGCGCGGGCTCACCGTGATGTTATCGGGCTTGAGGAGGCCCTCCGGCCCCGGGGACTGGTATATCAAGGTCAGCGTCCCGCCCGAGCCCGTCGGCTGGATAGCACCATACCTGGCTCGGCCCGGCGTTGCCGCATCGGTCGCGTTGATGATAGACGGCATTGTCGGTCGCGCTCCACGAGGCGCCCTCCAGGCGGCTGAACACGGCACCGCCATGGCCCAGCCCTGCGCGAAGCAGGACGCTCTCGCCCGTCGCGAGGTCGGGATCGGGCTTGTCGACCGCCACCCACTCGACGGGAAGCGACACCCCCACGGTCTCGCCCGCGCGCGTGTGGTCAGTTGGGGTGACCCACCAACGGCCAGCACTGCGAGGGCGGCCGGCGCAGCGGCAGGCCCCCGGGCGCCGCGCCGACGAATGTGGGCACGGAAGCGGAACAGCCCGGACGTCCCCGAGTCCTCGGCTTCGCGACGACCCTCCGCCTGCTCGGATCGACGGCGATGGCCTCGTGCACGCCAGCGGCCGAGCGCCTTCAGGGGCGCGGCGGTCACCGCGACGGGTGGCCCCTGGACGGCACCTGGTACACGTAGCGCCGTGCTTCTTGGCAACGCCGGGCCGGGGCCGGGCCACCGGCTCGACGATTCGGTCTCCTCGTGCAGGGCCGTGCCAGCCGACCGCCACGGTCGGTCGCCCGCCGGCGCAGCCGGGTGCTGGTGCCGTGCCCGTGCTCTGCTGAAACGCCCTGGACGTCGCCGGGCCGCGCCGGACCGAACGTGATCGTCGCCGTCCCCCCGCCCGCGTTCGCGTACCGTAGGCCTTGCTGGCCGGGCCAGCCGAAGTGCCGGGCTCACGGCGCGGACCTCGTAAGGTTGCGGACGAGGCGAACCTTTCCGCCAGCCGTACTTTTGAACGCGGCACATGCCGCCGCGCGCCGTTGCGCGGGGTTGCCGTCGTGATGGGCTATCGGCGAGCCGACCTCACCGAACGACCAGTACTTCGTACCACGGCTGCGGAGCGCGAGCAAGGCCTCGCCCCGTGGTGTGGTCGGGGGAGTCGGCAACGGGCGAGATCGTGCAGCCGGGCGGCTGCGACGGCCCGCGTGCGCGGCGAGGAAGCGCCTGGAGCGGGACCGGCGATCGCGCGAGGGCGCTGCCCCGCCGCCATGCCGGCCTCTCTCTCAGGAAACCTCCGACTGGGTGGGCGGCACCGTGAAAACTGTCCTTCCTGAGTGAAGTTGGCCTCGCAGCAGTTTCCGCCGGGGCTCGCACGCGCGACCGTACGGCGCCGCGATTGCCGCACGATTGACGAACCGGCGATGTTTTCAACGACGGCAGTGAGTCGGGCGGCGGGTCGCGCTCAGGACCGCGTCACCTCCAGCACCCCTGGGCGCAGTCGACACGCCGCGGCAACTCCCGATATCATGTTAGCAGCGACGTTCCCGGAGGTTCCGCCGCCAGACCTCGGCGAGAGCCGCCATGGGCAGCGACAAGCGCCAAACCGGAAAGCTTCTGTTGTCCGAACGGACATCCCTCCCGCCGGCGCGCAACGATCCAGGTGGCGGATCCTCACCCCACCGCCGCCTCCTCCCCGCATCCGGGCACGCACCAGCCGCTCGGCCCCGCCGATCTCGCGCCGCTCTTCCTCGATGGAGCTGATCAAGCAGGAGGTCAGCCGCGAGCGCTGGATCGCGATCCCCGACGAGGTCCGCGACGTCTATCGCCTGTGGCGCCCCACGCCGCTCTACCGCGCGCGCCGGCTCGAGAAGGCGCTCGACACCCCGGCGCGCATCTACTACAAGTACGAGGGCGTGAGCCCGGCGGGCAGCCACAAGCCCAACACCGCGGTCGCCGCAGGCCTACTACAACAAGAAGGAAAGGCGTCGGCGCCGGCTCAGCACGGAGACCGGCGCCGGCCAGTGGGGCTCGCGCGCTGGCGCATGGCCTGCCAGATGCTTCGGCCTGCAGTGCAAGGTCTACATGGTGAAGGTCTCGTACCAGCAGAAGCCCTACCGGCGCATCCTGATGGAGACGTGGGGCGCGCAGGTCGTCGCCAGCCCGCAGCCCCGACACCCAGGCCGGCAAGAAGGTCCTCGAGCAGGATCCGGAGTCGCCGGGCAGCCTCGGCATCGCCATCAGCGAGGCGGTCGAGGACGCCGCCACGCGCGAGGACACCAAGTACTCGCTCGGCAGCGTGCTCAACCACGTCCTCATGCACCAGACGGTGATCGGCCTCGAGGCGAAGAAGCAGCTCGAGAAGGCCGACGACGAGGCCGACGTCGTCATCGGGCTGCATCGGCGGCGGCTCGAACTTCGCGGGCTTCTCGCTTCCCGTTCGTCGGCGACAAGCTCACGCGGCAAGAACAAGAAGCTCCGCATCGTCGCCGTCGAGCCGAGCGCCTGCCCGAGCCTCACCAAGGGCAGGTACGCCTACGACTTCGGCGACACGGTGGGCCTGACCCCGCTCGTGAAGATGCACACGCTCGGGCACACGTTCATGCCCGGCGCCGATGCACGCCGGCGGCCTGCGCTATCACGGCATGGCGCCGCTCGATCTGCAAGCTCTACGACGAGGGCGTGATCGAGGCGCGCGCGGTGCCGCAGCTCGCCACGTTCCAGGCCGCGATCCAGTTCGCGCGCGCCGAGGGCATCATGCCCGCGCCGGAGGCGGCCCACGCCGTGCGCGGCGCCATCGACGAGGCGCTCCAGCTGCAAGAAGGAGGGCAAGAAGCAAGACGATCGTGTTCAACCTGTGCGGCCACGGCTACCTCGACCTCGGCGCCTACGAGGCGTACCTGGCCGGCAAGCTCCAGGACTACGAATACCCGGCGGAGAAGGTGGCGGAGGCGCTCCGCGGCCTGCCCGTGGTGAAGGGATAGGCGCACGCCCTCCTCCGGCCGCGGGCGGAAAGACGCCGCTGCGCGCGATCGCCGCCATGGAGGATGTCCCCGCCTCCCGGACACTGGCCACCATCGAGCGCCCGCGTGCTGGTGCCCCACCACTTCGAGACCCTGGCCGTCTGACCCGGTGGGCCGTGCGCCGAGCCACAGCGGACCGGCCCAGCGTCGCGTCACCCCCGTGGCTGCGGCACGTCCGCCTGGGCGCGGAGACTCGTGCTCTCTCACCTATGTCGCCACTCCACCTGCTGAACCACGCCCCCAGGCCGAGTCTCGCTCGCGGCGCCATGCAGGTGGTGCAGGTGTGGTTCCCGGGTGCCTCTGGCGCGATCCCCGGGAACGAGTGGCAGCTCTACGGCGCAGCTGGTCACCCACGCCCTGCTCGCCCTCTGGTTTCATCTACGAGCGCCGCACCCTGCGCATGCCGCTCTGGCAGGCCACCCAGGCCGCCACTGGGCTGTGCGGACTTCCCCTGGTCTCGGCCACGTGTTGGGCGCGCGGATGGCGTGCTCCCTGTTCGGCGCGGAGAGCTCCTGTTGCTCGTTCCTTCTTCGCCTCTTGGTCGCCAGCGCTCTCCGAGGCCGGCGCTCCGTCAGGCGAGGTCACCCTGGTCCTGGTGGCGACCACGGCTGCGCTGAGGCCTGCATTTTCCTGGCTCCGTTTACCGCCGCGTATGCCGCGTCCGCGCTGCCCTCGCTCTTCTCGGCACCGCCCCTGCTCGATGCCGGTGCTGGCCCTCCTCGGCTTCGTCGAGGGGAGGGCGCGAAGCGGCACGGCTCGCGGCCCAGCCGGGATGGAGTCGCAGAGACGCTGCGTACGCGAACCGCGCGCGCGGGGCCGCCGGAACGTGCAGCCCTGGCGCGCGTCCAGGGCACCTTCGTAAACGCAGTACGCGAGTCGCGCTGGGCGCCGTGCTCCTCGGGCGCGCGGTGCGGGCGCTCGTCGCCCGGCGGCGGACGATCCGCATCACCTATCCCAGCGGCCGCATCGTTCACGTCGCGCCGGGCTTCACGGTCACTCGGACGGGCCGCAGCGCCGGCGTCCCGCACGCCTCGGTCTGGCGGCGGGCGAGGCCGTTGCTCGACCTGCCGCGTTCGCATCGTGCACGGCCTGGACGGTCTCGCCCCTCCCGGCTCCGACGAAGCGCGCGTGCTCCGCCGTGTCGGGGCTCCTCCGAACGTGCGGCTGGCCTGCCAGCTCCGTCCCCGCGGTGACGTCACCGTGGTCCCCTGCGCCCCGGCCCCTGCCCTGGCCCCCGTCACCGTCAAGCCCGAGGAGCAGAAGCGGCCCGGCACGAAGAAGTGGCCGTCCTGTTCGCCGATCTGCGCGGCTTCACCCGGCTTGGCCGAGCTGCAAGCTTCCCTACGACGCGCCGTGCGTTCCTGCTGAACCGTAACGCTACTTCCAGGGTGGTGGGGACGGCCATCGCAGGCGGCGCGGGAGAGCAATTCTGCCAACCAGTTCACCGTGGCGACGGAGTCATGGCGCTCTTCGGGGTGAGAGAACGCCGGGCCCGACATGGGGGCGCGCCGGGCGCTGGCGGCGGCCCGGGCGCTCGTGAGGGTCTGGCGTGGACTGAGCCGGGAGCTGGCCCACGAATTGCCGGCCCCTCTGCGCATGGGCATCGGAATCCACGTGGGCCACGCCGTCGTGGGCCGGATGGGCTACGGGCCCGGCGTCTATCCCCACCGTGGCGGTCGGCGATACCGTCCACGTGGCCAGCCGCCTCGAGCAGCTCAAAATCGCTGGACTACGACTGCGAGCTGGTGATCACCGAGGAGGTCGCTCGCCGTGCCGGGATCGATACGCGCGAGCGTGCCGCGCGTCACGAGCTGACGGTCAGGAATCGCGGCGGAAGCCTCTTGCCGTCTACACCATCGCCCGCGTGGCGATGCTTCCGGCGCCCGCCGTCGAGAGCGCGGAACTCCTCCTCCGCCTCGGTCGGTGGCGAGGGCGGGCCGACGGCGCCGACGAGGCGGTCGTAGCGGCATCCTTCGCGCGCCGATCCACGAATCACCGCCCGCGGGCTTGTGAGCGCCGACTGCGCGCAGCTATGATCCACGTCACGAGTGAGGGAGGCCTTCCATGATCAAGCCCTACACCGCCGTCGGCCTCATCCCCACCGTGCGCGGCATCCGCAAGCGCAAGGACATCCAGATCAACCTCGAGCACCTGTCGCCACCTGGTGAAGGCAGCGGCTCGTGGCTGTCGAGCCTGGATCTGCCGGTGCGCCTGATCGCCGTTCCCCGAGGGCGCGCTGCAGGGCTTCAACGACGAGGTGCTGGACCTCGACCACGTGCAGTTCGCGCGCGAGTGCGCCATCGACATCCCGGGCGAGGAGACGGAGGACCTGGGCAAGATCGCCAAGGAGTACGACGCCTTCGTCATGGCCCAGGCCAAGGCGCGCCATCCCGATCTCAAGGACCGCTTCTTCAACGTCGGGTTCATCCTCAATCCCGCGCGGCAAGGTCATCCTCCAGCACTACAAGGTCTCGCCGCTCTTCCCGGTCGAGCACTCGGTGTGCCCGCACGACGTCTACGACTGGTGGGTGGAGAAGTACGGGCGCAACCTGCAGGCGCTTCTGGCCGGTGGTGGACACGGAGATCGGCCGGCTCGGCATCATGATGGCGAACGAGGGCTCGTATCCGGAGAACGCGCGCGCGCGCTGGCCCTGAACGGCGCCGAGGTCGTGTATCGCGCGTCGTATCCCGCACCCGGCCACCGGCAACGAGATCTTCGAGATCCAGAGCCGGGCCCGGGCGCTCGACAACAACATGTACGTGGTCGCCCCGAACATGGGCACGTACTATCTGTTCCCCGAGGAGACGACGCCGATCGACACCTTCGGCGGCCGGTCGTTCATCATCAACTACAAGGGCCAGATCGTCGGGCGCCAGGACTACGGAGCGCGGCTCGACCTACGTGGGCGGCGTGATCGACATCGAGGCCCTGCGCGACCACCGGGCCCGCGCGCAGTGGGACAACTGGCTGAAGGACCTGCGCACCGAGCTGTATCAGATCCTCTACGAGCAGCCGATCTATCCGAAGAACCTCTACCTCGACGCGCGCGCCGATGAAGCACGAGGAGTACCGCGAGAAGGTCATCCAGCGCGCAGATCCGCCTCATGCACGACCGGGAATCTGGGCCAAACCCGACCGCTGACCGTGGGTCCTCAGGGCCGGCGCGCGACGACGCGGTCCGAATGACCGCGACGAGGAGCACGGCCACCCCACGACCCCCAGTGCGTGGCCTTCGGCCATCGATACATCTCGACGATGGCGATGCCGAACCCCGCCATGATGATGACGACCGCGGCCCAGAACAAGCCCGGCCTCGAGAACGCCGCGGGCGCGCGTCATGGATGGAGTCTACGCCATCGCCGCGCGGGCCGCGTCGATGAGCCTCCCCGAGCTCCGCCGCAACGATGGCCTGCGTCGACACCGCGAGGACGCGCGTGTGCAGTGCCCACGGGCGCCACGCCAGCAAGGCCCGGGTGTAGAGCGCGACGCTCGGCGCCCCGACTGCGGCGGCCAGGTGACTGATGCCGGAGTCGTTGCCCACATAGAGCGCCCCCGCGGCCAGCGCACCGGCAAGGGTCAGCAGTGGCGGTTCCCTGAGCACGATGGCTTCCGGACCGATCGCGGCCAGAAGGCCGAGGCCGCCTCCGGCGTCGGCCCGGACCCCAGTGCACGGCGACGGCCAGCGCTGTCGCGCGTCGGAGGGCGCGCGGTGACCGCGGCAAAACCCTGGACCGGCCACCGCTTCGCGACACTCCCCGCCCCGGATGCAGGAGGGATGATATGGCCTCACGCCATCCCAGCCCGCGGCGCCGGAAGCGCCTGCCGTCCGGCCATCAGCGCGGCCTCCGGCACGTGGAATGCTCGCCGTCCCGCCGTCGAGGGGCGCGCCCACCAGTGCGACAGGATGCTGCCAGACCGGAAGGTCGCTCTGCGGCGGGGGGAGCCACCACGGCCCCCGGCGCGATGGCGTGCATGTTGTCCACGAAGAGCGGATCGCGCGACCCAAACCAGCACACCACGCGACCGGCCCGCGCGAGATCTGCCGGACCCACGCGGCGCTCGGCTCCGCGGTGAACAGCGCGCCGAGACCCACCGACTCGAAGTCGATGGCCCGATCGACCAGGCCGAGCGACGCCAGCAGGTGTCCGAGTCGGGGTTGCGCGGCGAGCACGAGCGTCCGGCCCCGGCTCTGCGTCCGCAACGCACGCAGCGCGGGAATGGTCAGCAGCACGTCCCCCAGCGCTCCGGGATGAATGGCGAGCGTGTCACCCGACTGGATCTTGGTCGAGGACGGCAGCCCGCCATCGGCGGCTCGGCTACGGCGCGCGGAGGAGTCCGGAGGGCCGCCTCGTGCAGTGCCCATTGGTGGCCAGCGCCGAGCCGGTGTAGATCGTGGCTCGCCCGTCCAGGTCCGTGAAGACGCCGCCGGCCTCCTCGACGAGGATCTTGCACGGGGGCCAGATCCCACGGCTTGCAAGGCCGCTCCCTCCGCGTAGATCTCGGCGTAGATCTCGGCCTTACCCTCCGCGACCAGGGTGTAGCCCATATAGTCGCCGAAGCCCCGCTGGCGCATCGGTGGCGTCGACGAGCGTGGCGAAGCGCTCCCAGTAGCCGGCCTGGCGCACAGGGCCGCAGCGAGGAATGGACGAGCTGGGCCTCCGCGAGCTGGGCAATGCCGGAGACGGCGATACTCTGTCCGTTGCGAAACGCGCCGCCACCCCGGTGCGCCCAGAACGTCTCGCCGAGCGCCGGGGTGTGGACGACACCCGCCGTGACCTCGCCCCCCTTCCTCCAGGGCGAGGAGCGTGGCCCGCCACGGGGATGCCGCGCACGAAGTTCTTGGTCCCGTCGATGGGATCGATGATGAAGCGCCGGTCCTTCGCCCCGAGTCGCCAAACTCCTCGCCCAGGAAGCCACAGTCCGGGAAAGGCGCGGCCGAGTCGCTCCATGATGATCTGCTCGGCCTCCCGGTCCGCCTGGGTCACGGGGGTCTGATCGGCCTTGAGGGTGACGTCGAACCCGCCGCGATAGTAGCGAAGGGCCACCTCCCCCGCCGCTCGCGCGGCGTCGATCATCGCCGCGAGGGGGCTCCAGTCCTGCCCACTCACCCCGCTCCACGAGCACCGCCTTGAACACATCGAGGGCGTCGACCACCACCGGCATGCCGCCATAGGTGACCTGCTGGAAGATGACCTCGGCCACCTCCTGCCGCGTGGCTCCCGACGTTGAGGGCGGCGTGGACGTGAGCGCGCAGCTCGTGGGGCCGATGCAGGGCGGTCAGCGAGGCCACCGCACACAGCTCGCGCTGCGTCTGGGAGATGACCTCGCGCGCGTAGAGCTTGCCCGTGAAGAACATCGACAGCTCGCCCGGGCCAGGTCCCGGTCGAATTTCTTCCACGTCTCGAACCCGGTGCCCCCTTGAGGGTGTGGAACAGCTTGGCCGCCGTTCGCTTCGTCGTCTCTTTCAGCTCCGCCTCGGTCATGGTCTCCTCCCGCCCGGCTGGTGGCCGGCGACAATGCCACAGCACAGCCGCCTCACGGCTCATCTCGAGAGCACGCACGGGCTGGCTCATCCGCTCCTCGACCAGGACATCCGGCGCCGGTCCCGTGAGGAGGCAGCGGGCTGGGCAGGTCGGCACCGAGTGTGCGGCGAAGCATGGCCGACGTGCACGTGCCGGTCGGCGGCCGGATGTTGACCCCCGCCAGCCTTGCGGTTCGCCGGGCCGATCTTGTCGATTTCTTGAGGGCCGCGCCGCTTCTCGACGTCGGCCTGGCCCGCGCCCGCGTCAGAATTCTTGAGGGCGCGCGGTCGAGGTCGAGGAGTTCGCGCAATCGAAACTCGTGACCAGCGGTGCGCAATGGACGACGTGATGTACGTGGAGACTCGCGCTCGGTTTTTCGCCTTGTCGTGGGCAGTCATCAGCCTGTGCGATCGCCTCGAGAGGCCCTCATGTCACTGCTCTTTGGCGCTCTCCTGTCCGCCATCGGCATCGCGGGCATGGACCGGACGAGTCAGAGCCAACATCATCGCCACCTCCGGGCCGGGCCGTGGAGGCCGCCGGGGACGTCGATGTCCTCTTGCTCGACAAGACGGGCACCATCGCGCTCGGACACCGGCGGGCCACGGCGTTCCTGCCGCATCGGAGGGCGTCGGCGAGCAGGCTCTCGCCGATGCCGCGCGAAGCTCGCCTCCCTGTCGGACGAGACGCCGGAGGGGCGTTCTATCGTCGTTCTGTTGCCGAGGAGAAGTACGGCATCCCACACGCCAGCCCGGGGTGACCCGGCTCGGCGCGAAGTGCATCGCGCCTTCACCGCGCAGACGCGCATGAGCGGCGGCGTGGACCTCAGCGGGCACCAGATCCGCAAAGGGAGCTCCGACGCCATCGAGGCTTACGTCGGAGCCGGGGCGGCAGCTACGCGCCCGCGTCCGATGCGATGGTCGAGCGCATCGCCAGGGCGGGCGCGCACGCCGCTGGTCGTCGCCGACGGGCGCGCAGGTCCTCGGCGTCGTCCAGCTGAAGGACATCGTCAAGGGCGGCATCAGCGAGCGCTTCGCCGAGCTCCGCCAGCATGGGCATCACGACGGTCATGATCACCGGCGGCGACAACCCGCTCACCGCGGCCGCCATCGCCGCCGAGGCCGGAGTGGACGACTTCCTCGCCCAGGCCACGCCCGAGGCCAAGCTGAAGCTGATCCGCGAGCACGCAGGCCGAGGGCGGCTGGTCGCGATGACCGGCGACGGCACCAACGACGCGCCCGCGCTGGCCCAGGCCGACGTGGCCGTGGCCATGAACAGCGGCACCCAGGCGGCGAAGGAAGCCGGCAACATGGTGGACCTCGACTCGAACCCGACCAAGCTGCATCGAGGTCGTGGAGACGGGCAAGCAGATGCTGATGCCCTGGCCCCGATGGGTCGGTACCGGACCCCGCGCAGCAGAGGCGAGGACGAGGGCGAGGATGATCAGCGCGTTGAAGACCACCGCCGACCGGCCGTTGTTCTCGACCCTGGTGCTGACGGTGCTCACCGGGCTCGTCTATCCGCTGATCGTGACCGGTGTCGCGCAGTTCCACTCTGCCCTTGGCGGGCGAACGGTAGCCTGATCATCAAGGACAGGAAGGTCGTGGGATCTTCGCTCATCGGGCAGCCCTTCGACGATCCACGGTACTTCTGGGGTCGGCCCCCCGCGACCTCGCCGTACCCTACAACGCGGCCTCGGCCGGCTCCAATCTCGGCCCGACCAACCCGCGCTGGGCGACGCGGTGAAGCGGCGCGTGGAGGCCCTGCGCGCGCGGCGGATCTGGAGAACACGGCTCCGGTCCCGGTGGACCCGGTGACGGCGTCGGCGGGGGCGGCCTCGATCCGCACATCAGCCCGGCCGCGGCGGTCTACCAGCTGCGCCGCGTGGCCCGAGCCCGCGGGCTCAGCGAGGAGGCCGTGCGCGGCCTGGTCGAGCGGCACACCGAGGGCCGACAGCTCGGCCTCCTGGGTGAGCCGCGGGTCAGCGTGCTCGCGCTCAATCAGGCCCTCGCCATCCGCTGAGTCGCTGGACTCAGAGTCCGGGTGACGACGCCACGCCGGCTTGCGGGCGGGGAGGGGCCGCGGTCCGCGGATGGCGCTTCGGGGCAGGAGATCCACCGGCGCCGGGTGGGTGCATGATGGACGCGAGCTCCGATCGCGGCGATGAATGACACCGACCGCCTGCTCGAAGTGGCGAAGAGCCTCGTCAGAGGGACGGCCGATCAGCGCGACCGCGCCTTGGTCGCTGAGGCGCATCCGGCCGACATCGCCGCCGTTCTTCCACCAGGTGCCTCTCGCCGACCAGGTCGCCATCCTCCGCACCCTGCCCCAGGACCGCGCCGGTGAGGTGCTCTCCGAGCTCGACGACGATGCCCTGCTCGACCTCGTGCGTGCGCTCGACGAGGTGGAGGTGTCGCGCATCCTCGACGAGATGCCTCCCGAGGACGCCGCCGAGGTGGTCGACGAAGCTCCCCGCCGAGCAGGCGGAGAAGATCCTCGACCTCATGCAGGAGAAGAAGTCGGAAGAGGTCCAGGAGATCCTCGAGTACCCGGAGCACTCCGCCGGCCGCCTCATGTCCCCCGACTTCGTGGCCGAGGAACGAGCGCGCCACAGGTCGAGGCACGCCATCGAGCATCTGCGCAGGTCGGTCTCGGAGGAGCGCGCCTTCGAGGCTGTACGTGGTGGACGATCACGGGCATCTCATCGGGCGTCGTCCCGCTGCGCCGCCTCATCACCGCGCCCAGCCGGGGAGCCCGATCTCGGCGCTGCGCCAGGATGCGGTGAGCGTGAAGCCAGACATGGACCAGGAGGAGGTGGCTCGCCTGGTGGCGAAGTACGACCTGGTGGCCCCTGCCGGTGATCGACGACCACCATCAGCTCGTGGGGACGATCACCGTCGACGACGTGATCGACATCCTCGGCGAGGAGGCCTCGGAGGACATCTTCCGCATCGCCCGGCTCAGGACGCGGCCGAGCTGGAGCGGCGGATCACCGCGACAGATCGCCCTGCTGCGCCTGCCCTGGGTCCTGGCCGCCCTCATCATCGAGCTGGGCGCGGGCGCGATCATCCATCACTTCGACAGCAGACGCTGAGCCGCGTGATCCTGCTGGCCTCGTTCATGCCCGTCATCCAGGCCATCTCCAGGAACACCGGACTCCAATCGGTCACCATGGTCGTGCGGGGTCTCGCCACCGGTCAAGGTGCAGCTCGCGCGCTGGTGGGAGCCCCTGCGCCGCCAGATTCAGACCTCCACCATCCTCGGGGGATCTGCGGCGTCGTGGTGGGCATCATCGGTGCCCTCTGGCACTCGCCGGCCTTCGGGCTGGTGGTCGCGACGTCGATGTTCATCTCCGTCAACCTCTCGGGCGCGGCGGGCACGATCATCCCATGCTCTCAAGCGACTCGGCTTCGATCCCGCCCTCACCGCGGGGCCCTTCGGGACGGCCTTGCAGGACGTCCTGGGGATTTGCCATCTTCCTCTCTCTCGCCACGGGGTTCCTGCGCTGGCTCACGTGACGGGGCCCGTGGGTGAGCGCAGCCAGCCCGGGCCCTCGACGAGGTCGGGGCCCGCGGCCCGCCGGCTGGTTCGCCCGGCGTCGGGTCCACGGGCGCCGAGCGCCCGGGCGGGCCGCGCACTACACTAGGGGCGATGACGCAAGGGCAGCCCGATCCCGACGCCTTGCTCGCCCGGATCAAAAGAGCAGGAGGCTCGACAGGTCAGGGCAAACTCAAGCTCTTCTTCGGCGCGGCGGCGGGAGTCAGGAAGACCTACGCCATGCTCGAAGCCGCGCGCGAGCGACGCCGCGAAGGCATCGACGTGGTCATCGGCTACGTCGAGACCCACGGGCGGGCCGAGACCGAAGCCCTGCTCGAGGGACTGGAACTCCTGCCCACTCACGTTATCGACTATCGCGGGGCGACGCTCCGCGAGTTCGATCTCGACGCCGCGCTGACCCGACGCCCCGCCCTCATCCTCGTGGATGAGCTGGCCCACACCAATGCCGCGCGGGTCGCGTCACGCCAAGCGCTGGCAGGACGTCCACGGAGCTGCTCGGAAGCCGGAGTCGACGTCTACACCACGCTGAACGTCCAGCATGTCGAGAGTCTCAACGACATCGTGGCCAAGATCACCGGGCGTGATCGTGCGAGAGACCGTGCCCGATTCCGTCATCGAAGCAGGCCGACGAGGTCGAGCTGATCGACCTGCCGCCCGACGACCTTCTGGAGCGGTTCAAGGAGGGCAAGGTCTACATGCCCGCAGCAGGCGGAGGGAGCGGTCCGCCACTTCTTCCGCGAGGGAAACCTGATCGCCCTGCGCGAGCTGGCCCTGCGTCGGACCGCGGAGCGGGTCGATGCGCAGATGCGCACCTACATGCGCGATCACGCCATCGAGCAGATCTGGCCGGCAGGCGAGCGGCTGCTCGTGTGCATCGGCCCGAGCCGCGAGTCGGCGCGCGCTGGTGCGAGGCGGCCAAGCGGATGGCCGATCGGCTGGAAGGCGAGTGGATCGCGGCCTACGTCCAGACGCCCACCACGCCCGCCTGTCGCCGGAGATCCGCGAGCGTATCGTCCAGACCATGCGAATCGCCGAGCAGCTCGGCGCGGCGACGGTCACCCTGACCGGCCAGCGCATGAGCGACGAGATCCTCGCCTTCGCGCGCGCCGCGCAACGTGAGCAAGATCGTGGTGGGAAGCCGAGCCGGCGGCTCTGGAAGCGCATCGTGTTCGGCTCGATCGTCGACGCCCTCGTGGAAGGCAGCGGCAGGACCGACGTGTACGTGATCAGCGGCACGGCCGAGAGTCCGCCGGTGGCCGTGCCGCGGCCCCGCCGACCGATCTCGAGGGCTGGTGGCCCTACGCGCAAGCGGTGGCGGTGGTCGCCGCGGCCACCGGTCTGGCGTGGGTCATGTTCCCGATCTTCCAGCTGGCCAGCATCATCATGGCCTACCTGCTCGGGGTCATCCTGGTGGCGACCCGGCATGGACGCGGCCCGTCGTTTCTCGCCTCGCTCCTGAGCGTGGTCGCCTTCGACTTCTTCTTCGTCCCGCCGTATCTCACCTTCGCCGTCTCCGACGCCGAGTACCTCATCACCTTCGCGGTGATGCTGCTGGCCAGCTTCGTGATCAGCGGCCTCACCGTCCGCATCCGCGCCCAGGCCGAAGCCGCGCGCCAGCGCGAGCGAGCAGAACCGCCGGCGCTCTATGCGATGAGCCGGGAGTTCGCGAGCACCCGGGGCCTCGACGCCGCTCCTCGCCATCGCCGTACGGCACATCAGCGGCGTCTTTCGCAGTCAGCTCGTCCTCCTCCTGCCGGACGCTGACGGCCGCCTGGCCCCCGCGGCGGGGCGCAGTTCGACGTGGATACCAACGAGATCGCCGTGGCCCGCTGGGTGTACGAGCATCACCACGCCGCCGGCCTCGGGACGACGACGCTGCCCGGGGCGCGGGCGCTCTACGTGCCCCTCATGGCTCCGCGCGGACCGGTCGGGGTCCTCGGCGTTCGTCCCCCTTGTCCCCACGAGTTCGATGCGCCCGAGCGGCTGCACGAGCTCGAGACCTTCGCCAACCAGACCGCCCTGGCGATCGAGCGGCGCGCCTGGCCGAGGAGGCCCAGGCCGCTCAGGTCCAGGCCGAAGCCGAGCGGCTGCGCAACTCCCTGCTCAGCTCCGTCTCCCACGATCTGCGCACCCCGCTCACCGCCATCAGCGGCGCGGTCAGCACCGTCCTCGACCATGGCCCGCGGCTCTCCGACGAGGAACGGCGCGAGCTGCTGGACTCGGTCGCGAGGAGGCCGAGCGGCTTGGGCCGACTGGTCGAGCAACCTGCTCGAGATGACGCGGATCGAGTCGGGAGCCCTTCAGCCCAGAAGGAGTGGCATGCGCTGGAAGAGGTCGTGGGCGCCGCACTGCAGAGGCTCCGCCGGCACCTCGGTCAGCGCGTGGTGACCACGCGCATCCCGCCGACCTGCCCCTGGTTCCCATGGACGATGTGCTCATCGAGCAGGTGCTCGTCAACCTCCTCGACAACGCCATCAAGTACACGCCGTCCGACAGCCCCATCGCCATCATCGCCACGGCCACGCGACCAGGCGGTCACCGTGGAGGTGACCGATCGCAGGCCCGGCCTGCCGCCGGGCGAAGAGACGCGGGTCTTCGAGCGCTTCTATCGCGCCTCGCCCGACACCGAGCGCGGCGCCGGGCTGGGAGCTCGCCATCTGCAAGGCCATCGTCGAGGCCCACGCCGGCCACATCTGGGCCCACAACGTCCCCGGCGGCGGCGTGGCGTTCTTCTTCACCCTGCCCCTCTCGACGGTCCCGGTTCCGGCCGGTGCCTGACCCGACCGTCCTCGTCGTCGAGGACGAGGTGGCCATCCGGCGATTCCTGCGCGCCGCGCTCGTCAGCCAGGGCTACCGGCTCTTCGAGGCGGACACCGGGCGCCGATGCGCTGGAAGCGGCGGCCACCCGCCAGCCCGACGTCGTCATCCTCGACCTGGGCCTGCCCGACATGGACGGCCTGGAGGTGATCCGGAGGCTGCGCGAGTGGACGGCCGTCCCCATCATCGTCCTGTCGGCGCGCGGCCAGGAGCGCGACAAGGTCGATCGCCCTCGACGCCGGCGCCGACGACTACGTGAGCAAGCCGTTCGGCCCGGAGGAGCTCCTGGCCCGCATTCGCGCGCGCCCTGCGCGCGCCGGGCCTTCCGCGACGACGGCGATGTCGTCTTCAGCGTCGGCGAGCTGAAGGTCGACCTGGCCCGCCGCCACGTCTCGGTGGCCGACCGCGACGTCCACGTGACGCCCATCGAGTACGGCCTGCTCGCCACCCTCGTGCGCCACGCCGGCAAGGTGCTGACCCACCGGCAGCTCCTGCGCGAGGTGTGGGGGCCGCCACGCCGAGGACGCGCACGTGCTGCGCGTCCACATGGCCCAGCTTCGGCGCAAGCTCGAGGCGGAGCCGGCCAATCCGCGGTACGTCCTGACCGAACCGGGGGTGGGCTACCGGCCTGGTCGCGGGTAGTCTTCGCCACGTTGACGAGGGCTTCGAGCCCCGCGTGATACGCTGTCCGCGCCCGGGCCGGGGGTCGGCATCTCGGCGATCAGGAACCCTACCATGCTGAATCCGCATCTTCCGCGCTACGACGTGCGCGGGCGCGTGGGAACGACGTCGAATCCCGACGCGTTCGGGCGGGTGGGCGCCGCATACGGCACGCTCATCCGCCGTCGCGGGGGCGGACCTGCCGCCGTGGGGGCAGGACAATCGCCTCTCATCGGCCGCTCTGAAGGCGGCAGCTTCGTCGACGGCGTCCGAGTCGGCCGGCCTCGACATCGTCGATATCGGGCTGACCCCCACACCGCTGCTCCTACTTCGCCACCGCCCACTGGGGCCTGGACGGCGGCGCCAACATCACGGGCAGCCACAACCCCATCGAGTACAACGGCGTGAAGATGGTTCATGCGGAGCGCCGCGCCGCTCGACCGAGGATCAGTCTCGATCCGCGCGACCAGTCGAGGCCGGCGACTATCGAGCCGGCCAGGGTGCCACGCTCGCTGCGCCGCGCGAGCAGCTCGACACGGTGGCCGGGATGGTGCGCCCGGCGCGCTCGCTGAAGGTCGTCGTGGACGCCGGCAACGGCGCGTAGCGGGCCGTGGGCACCCGACATCCTGCGCCGGCTCGGCTGCGGGTGCTGGAGCGCTACTGCGAGTCGGACGGAACCTTTCCCAATCACCTGCCCGATCCCGAGGACGCGGACAACGTGCGCGATCTGCGGGCTCAGGTCGTGGCGGGTGGCGCCGACCTGGGGTTGGCCTACGACGGCGACGCCGACCGCGTCGGGGTGATCGACGAGACGCGGTCGCCGGCACGAGGCCGACGTGGTCCTCGGCCCTCCTCGCCCGGGATCTCCTCGCCCGCCACCCGGGCGCCAAGATCGTCTTCGACGTGAAGTGCTCGCAGGCGCTCGGTCGACGACATCGCGCGCGCACGGTGGCGTCCCGATCATGTGGAAGACGGGGCACTCGCACCTCAAGCGCAAGATGCGGGAAGACGGCATCCTGCTGGGCGGCGAGGTGAGCGGGCACATGTTCTTCGCCGAGGGCTACTACGGCGTGGACGACGGCATCCTCGCCTCCGCCAAGATCGTGGAGATCGCCGCGCGGACCGCGCAGCCCATCTCCACCCTCTTCGATTCCGTGCCCCACCGCTGCGCGACGCCCGGAGCTGGAAGGCGCCCCTGCCCGGATGCCGAGAAGTTCCGCGTCATCGACGAGCTGGTGGGCGAGCTGCGCCGACGCTATGAGACCATCGACATCGACGGAGCCCGCGTGCTGTTCCCCGGCGGCGGCTGGGGCCTGGTGCCGCGCCTCGAACACCAACCCCTATCTCACCCTGCGCTCGAGGCGCACACCGAGGGCGAGATCGCGGACATGAAGCGCGTGATCTACGGCGCCCTGCGCCGCTATCCGTCCGTGACCCTCCTGAATGACATGAGCGGCCGAGGACGACGACGAGGGCAGGCTGGCCGTGGCAGTCAGCAGCCGGCGACGGCCAGCCGGACAGCGGCGAGCGGCCCGGGAACGCGTGGGCAGTCGCGCCGGCCCCAGTGGCCTCCAGGGTCCAGAAGGATGGCCGTCAGTCCCGCCGCGCGCGCGCCCGCACGTCCACCGAGTAGAGATCCCCGACGTAGACCGCCTCCGCCAGGCGCGACCCTGGCCTGCGCGAGAGCCAGGGCGAAGATGCGCGCGTCGGGCTTCTCCACCCGACCTCGAACGAGTCGATGACGAAGTCGAGATGCCGGGCGAGCCCCAGCGCAGCGAGGAGCGCGCGCACGGTGCCGTTGGAGTTGGAAATGACGCCCACGCGCAGTCCGTTGGCTCGGGCGAGGGCGAGGGCCGCGTCGGCCTTCGGGATCGACGACGTCGAAGATTCCCACGGGAGCGTTGTAGGTCTCGCGCCGCGTCGCCATCGCCCGCGCCGTCGACGGCTCGGCGAGCCCCAGTTCCTCGAGGATGAGCCGCACATACGCGGTGCGCGCGTCGCCACTCTCGGTGGACCTACCGGGATGGGCCAGCACGCCGTCGTCGAAGCGCACCCGCGCCCGCCACTCGGCATGCTGCACAGCCTCGGGGTCACCGCACGGCCGAGGAGGGCGAGCTGCCCGGCGATGGCGGCATGGGTTCATCCGGACGAGGGTGTTGCCGGCATCGAAGAGAAGGGCGCGCAAGCGATCGCGACGCACGCATCGGCCATGGGGCCCAGGATATCGCGCGATGCGTCGCGTATCATGCACCGGCGATGACCGCTCTGGAGTTCGCCACGCGCTGGGTGTACCTGGCCTCTGCCTCTCCCTCGTGGGCGGCGCGGCGATCCTGCTCCTCGCCGGCCGATCCGGATCGCCCCACCGCCCAGGCGTGGTCCCGGGGCGTGCTGATCTGGTCGCGGGCCCTCGCTCTCCTCGTCGCCATCGTCGTCCGGGTGCGCCGTGCTCGCCGGTCAGGCGGCATTCTCGAGTCGCGGACCGCGCGCCGCCCTGGATGTGGAGGTCCTGCGCGCGCGTCGTCCTCGGCACCGAGGGAGGCGCGTCTGGCTTGTGCGACAGGGATTGCTCGTGCTCCTTCTCGCGTTTCTCGCGCTGCGCGCCGGACCTCCGGTCGCGGCGCCGACTGGCTGGGCGCGCGACTGGGCAGCGCTCCTCGCCGCCCTCGCCGCGGCGCACTCGTGGGGCTCGCGGGCCATGCCGCCGCGGTGGAGCCCGACACCGCGCGGGCCATCATCAACGACGCGATCCACATCCTTGCCGCGGGAGCCTGGGTGGGAGGTCTGTGGCCCCTGGCCCTTCTCCTCCGGCGCGCGGGCTACGGTCGACGGAGCCGACGCCCGCCCCTACGCCGTTCTGACGGCGCGGCGCTTCTCCAGCTGGGCGCTGGGAGCCATGAGTGACGTCGCTGATCGCGACGGGGCTGGCCAACGCCTACGTCTTCGTGGGCGCGGTGGCAGAGACTCCTCGGCACGCGCTACTGGCCATCTCCTCCTCACGAAGCTCACGGTACTCGTCATCATCGTGGTCCCTGGCGCTGCATGAATCGACGCACCCGTGCCCGCGCTCGCCGGCGAGGCCAGAGCATCGGGCGCCCAGCCATGCGGCGACTCGCCCGGTTCGTGGCCGCAGAAGGAGCGCTCGGCCTCGCCATGCTCGTCAGTCGGCTGCGCCGCCATGGCCAGCCACCCCGCCGCTCGCCACGACGCGGCGACGCGTGGCCCTCGGGTTCACGCCTCTCCGCGGTCCGGCTGGCCAGATGCCCCCGCCGATCGGGGCGCGCGTTTTGATCGGAAGCCAGGTCGCCGTGCTGGAGCGCCGTGACGGCGCTCGCCTCCCTGACCTGAGCGCCGGCGAGCGCCCCTGGCGGCGGCCGCCGGTCCGTGCTCATCTCGCAGTTCGGCCTCGGCACTGGCCCTTCCTCCCCTCGCCATCGACGCCTACCCGCTGACGTGCCGGCGCCCGCGTTCCCTACACGGCGCCTTCCATCGCCGCGGGGTCCGCGCCTCTGCGCCGAGCACTGCGCGGTCTGCCACGGTCCGACAGGGGCGGGAGGCGGGCTCGCCGGCCTCCGGCTCCCTCGGCCGCCCGCCGATCTGCGCGCTCCGCACACGCGGCATCCCACCGCTGGCGACCTCTTCTGGTGGATCTCCGAGGGGATCCCGGACGCCGGCGTCACCGGGACTTTGCGGGCCGAGCTCACCGGAGGACCAGCGCTGGGATCTCGTGAACTTCGTGCGCCGCGCGCGCTCGCCGCCGCCAGCGAGGGCCGCGGCCTCGGTGCAAGGGTGGAGCCCGAAGCGCCGCGTAGCTGTCGCCCCGACGCCCGTTTGCCGTCGGACCCACGCCGCCCACTCGCTCCGCGAGCTATCGCGAGCGCAAGATCGTCCTGCTCGTGCTGTATGCGCTCCCTGGCTCCCGGCCCCGCCTTGCCGAACTGGCGGAACTGTACCCGCACCTCGCCCAGCTGGGCGTAGAGTCGTGGCCGTGCCGCGCGACAGCGCCTCCGACGCGATCCGGCGGCTCCGGCACGACCCCGCCACCTGGTTCCCGTGGTGACCGAGGGCGGGCAAGACATCGCCACAACCTATGGCCGTTTTCGCGGGCGCCCCGCGCGGGTTCCTCATCGACCGCCAGGGCTATCTGCGGGCGATCTCCGTCGGCAGCCGCGCCCTAGCCAGACTCCCAGGCTCTCTGGCCGCCGTCCGCCAGCTCAACGACGAGCCCACCGGCGTACCCGAGGCCAGCGAGCGCGTCCATTGACGACCCGCGAGACGCGGGGCCCCGTGTCGGCGGGGAACGTCGAAGAGGATCTCGCGCCCTTCACCCCGCCGATCCGGCGCTCGCGCATCCGCCACGCCCATTGATGGCGCTATGGAGGTGGTCCTCCTCGTGAGACCTGGCCCTCGCCCTCGGGCTCGTCAGCGGCTACGCGTGGGTGGGGCGCGAGGCGGAGCAACTGCGCCGGGAGCTGGCGCGGACGCGGGCAGGCAACCTGTCCGGAGTGGAGCGCGAATTTCACGCCCAGGGCGTCGTGCGGGCGGTCACTCCGGAACTGAACGTCCTCGTGGTGACCCACGACGACATCGCGGGCTACATGCGCCCATGACCATGGGCTTTCCGCGTCGCCACGCCGCGGTTGCTCGACGGCATCGAGGTCGGCGATTCCGTCCGCTTCGTCCTGCGCGGCACGGTGCCGAATCTCTTCGTGACAGGTCAGAAGCTTCCGTGACGTCAGCCCGCGCTCGATGACAAGCAGGGTCACCCCGACCAGCTAGCCTCCCACGGTCTCGTGCAGGCGCCGAACCTGGCCCAGCGACACGGGTCAGCCCGCCGGTCTCTCGAAGTCAGACGGGTGCACGAACCGGAGCCAGTGCGCGGTGGCGTCCTCACCGGCCCGGCGGGCGCCGGGCGGGACATGGCAGTGCAGACCGGCGTCACGCGTGGATCGGAGCTCGCGTGCGGACGGCGACGGCCACGGCGTCTGCGGGGTGACACTCGAGCGCCAGATTCCCGCTTCAGCACGCCGGAATACCAGCGTGGCTGCCCGATGCCTTTGGGGCGAGGCGTCGAGCATACGTTCTTACCACCATCAGATCCATCCACTCGTCTCCCTTCTGGCTGCGAGCCGGGGGCTGGCGACGCGAGGGCGCTCGCGATGGCAGGCTACCGGGACTACTTCGTCAGGATGAGCTTGCCGGCCCTGGTGATGCAGGCCGGTACTCCTGACCGCGATGGACGGGAATCACCTCCCGGCTGGCCCCGAAGACCGCGCCGGTGTCGAGCCGGGGCACCGCGGCCCGCGCGCCGGCGGTCGCAGGGGGCACTGCACTCGATCTGTCGCGGAGCGCGCTGACTTAAGGTTCACTGTATTTGAGTTATTAGGTTTAGTTAAATTGAGCCCGGCTGTCAAGACCAGGAGCGGAGGTGTCTGAGCGGGCGTGAATCCGCCGTACCGGGTCGATACGTAGCGTGTCATGGGATGGCGATTGACACGGTCCGAACCGGCGGCGTATCAACAGAAGGTCGCGACCTCGACGCGGCGCAGCTCTACCGCCGAGCGCACCAGGGGGAAGCGTGTCATTGCCCGAGCCGGCGCCATCCGCCACCGCTCACGATCAGGGGGCTGGCCCTGCTCATCGGGCGCATGGCCGACGGCGACAGAGTCGGCCCTGGTTCGGTTCTATGACGCGACGAGCGCTCTCGTGCAGCCTGTGGAACCGGATCCGCGACGCGCCTCCGCGGCGGACGAGATCACCGTAGAAGCCTACACACAGGCCCACCAGGCGTGGCGCTACGACGCGGCGCGGGAACGCCCTGGCCTGGCTCCTCACCATGACGCGCAGCCGCGCTATCTCCCAAACTGCGCCAGGATTGGCGACGGGCGACGCGGGAGACGCCGATGGATGAGAGTCCCGCCCTGGTGACCTCCCTGGCGGGCCCGGACGACTTCGGCGGCGCGTCCGAGACGCGCCGCCTGGTCCTGAAGGCGCTGGCCGAGCTACCTCGAGCAACGCTGAAGGCCATCGAAATGCGTATTTGGGCCTGAGCCACCGCGAGATCGCGGCGAAGCTGGGCCCAGCCACTGGCACGGTCAAGACCCAAATCCGGAGGGGCATGCTGCAGCTGAGGGACCACCTGGGATGAGCGAGCGCGATCACGCCGACGATCTCCCCTGGAGGCGGCGTCTCTGTACGCCCTCGGGGCGCTCGGTCCCGACGACGCCCGGAACCTCGAGTTCCGCCTGATGCGGGGATGGGCCGCTCCGGGCGGAGGTCGAGGGCATTCACGCCGGGTCGTCGCGCGCCTTGGCCACGCGGCGTCCCCCACCCCGCCCGCGCGGGGTGCGCGCCCGCCTCCTCGAGGCGGCGCGGGCGTCCTCGCACCTGACCGTCGTGCGCGCCGACGAGGGGGCGTGTGGGCCCCCACGCCGGCACCCTGGCAAGGGGCTGTTGCGCGATCCGATCGGGGGACGCGTCACCACCCTCATCCAGCATGCGCGGTGGTTCCGTCTGCGAGCCACCGGCATCGCGACACGGAGGAGCTCTACATTCTCGAGGGCTCGCTCGACGTGCACGGGTATCGCCTCGGCCCCGGCGACTATTGCGCTGCGCTCGGGGCTCCGTTCACAGGAGCGCCTCGACGCCGGCAGGCTGCCGGTTCTTGGCGTCGGGCTCCAGGAAGACGAGTGGCTGGGCTCGGCCGAGCCGTCGCGCCGAGGTCTCCTGTTCGTGCCCGATGGCCGTGGGTCGTGGCATTCCGCGGAGCCAGGCGTGGCGGTGCGGCGCCTCGCCCTCGATCCTCGCGGGAGTGGCCACCGTGGTTGTGCGTATGGCGCCGGGGAGCCGCGGCCCGGTGCGCGGCCGGCAGATGTACGTTCTCGACGGCGCGGCACGCGCCTGACCGTCAGTCCGCTGCGCACGAGAGGACTGCGGAACCCTGACTGGAACCATCGAGGTGGCGGACTCTCCACGGGCTGCCTCCTGCTCGTGCTCGCCGCGCGCAGCGCCATCGCGCAGGAGGTCGGCTCGCTGAGGCGCGCCCTGGCAATCCTGACCGCCGCGGTGATCCTGGCCCTCGGCACATCGGCGTGGAGCAGAGTCTCCGACACCCCTCAAGGCGACGAGACCGGCAGCCTCGGCACCATCCTCGCGGGTGCCAACGGGATGACGGTCTACACCTTCGTGAGCGACAAGGACGATGGCAGAGTGTCTGCACGGGCTCGTGTGCGCGAAAGTGGCCCCCACCCGGTGACCGCGGCGGCCAGCGCGCCCGCACCCAAAGCCCCGCTCGGGGTCATCGCCCGCGACGACGGCAGCAAGCAGTATGCGTGGAAAGGGGAAACCTCTCTACTACTACTCCAGGACAAAAGCCCGGCGACACCACGGGCCACGAGGTCGGGCGAAGCTGGTTCGTCGTGCGGATTGACTGACACGGGGGCCCCGGGGCGGGCGGCCGCACCCCGCGCTCGTCGCGCCGCCGTCAGACCCGGGCGCTCGCAGATTCCTGACCTCCTACTGCACCTCGGGGAGGGTGAACGAGACCTCGGTGCCCTGGCCGGGAACTCGCGATCGCCAAACTCCCCCCCATGGGCGAGGACCAGGTGTGACGATGGCCAGGCCGGGCCGAGGCACTTTAACTCTCGGGACCGGGCCTTGTCCACGCGATAAAGCGCTCGGTCACCCAGGGCGAGTCGAGTCGCGGGTCTGCCCACACCCGTGTCGATCACGCTGACGGCGACCCTGTGGGGCCCGTCGCGCGAGCCCGCACGGTGACCCGTCCCGCCGCGGGGCGTGTACTTTCACCGCGTTGTCGACGAGCAATACGTA
>ERZ1370068.1560-contig-11466_pt1 | contig 27246 bp, 34 predicted proteins | sample MGYA00561227_ERZ1370068 | MGnify/ENA primary metagenome ERZ1370068 (study PRJEB38410, sample SAMEA6850437) | metagenome | study: Metagenomic assessment of the ecological functions of the soil: analysis of the soil microbiota associated with the...
TCCTCGCTCGTGCCTCATCCCCACTACCATCGGCGCGCTGCTCTCGGCCATCGGCATCGCCGGCATGGACCGCATGATTCAAACGAACGTCATCGCCATGTCGGGCCGGGCCGTCGAGGCCGCGGGCGATGCGATCGCGCGCTTAGCTCGACAAGACCGGGACCATCACGCTGGGCAACCGTCAGGCGACGGCGTTCTTCTCGCCGACGTCAGCGAGACCACCTTGGCCGATCGCGGCCCAGCTCGCTTCGCTCGCCGACGAGACGCCGGAAGGACGAGCATCGTGGTGCTGGCCATGGAGAAGTACAGCCTGCGCGAGCGCGACATCCAGCGCATGGGCGCCACGTTCGTGGCGTTCAGCGCCCAGACTCGCATGAGCGGCGTGGACCTGCAACGGCCGCGAGATCCGCAAGGGCGCCGCCGACGCCATCGGAGCTCACGTCAAGCGCGCTCGGCGGAGCTGTTCCGGCGAGCGTGCAAAACGTGGTGGAGAGTATCGCCAAGCGAGGGCGGCACGCCGCTCGTGGTCGCCGACGGCGCGAAGGTGCTCGGGCGTCATCCAGCTGCAAGGACATCGTCAAGGGCGGCATCCAGCGAGCGCTTCGCCGCAGCTGCGCGCGCATGGGCATCAAGACCGTGATGATCACCGGCGACAACCCGCTGACCGCCGCCGCCATCGCCGCCGAGGCCGGCGTCGACGACTTCCTGGCCGCAGGCCACGCCGGAGGCCAAGCTCGCGCTGATCCGCGAGCACCAGGCGCGGCGGACGCCTGGTCGCGATGACCGGCGACGGCACCAACGACGCGCCGGCGCTCGCGCAGGCCGACGTCGGCGGTGGCCATGAACACCGGCACGCAGGCCGCGAAGGAAGCCGGCAACATGGTCGACCTCGACTCGAACCCGACCAAGCTGATCGAGGTCGTCGAGATCGGCAAGCAGATGCTGATGACGCGCGGCTCGCTGACCACCTTCAGCATCGCCAACGACGTCGCCAAGTACTTCGCGATCATCCCGGCGGCGTTCGCCAGCACCTACCCGGCGCTCGATGCGCTCAACGTCATGCACCTGGCGACGCCGGAGAGCGCCATCCTGTCGGCCGTGATCTTCAACGCGCTCATCATCATCGCGCTGCATTCCCCTGGCCCTGAAGGGCGTGCGCTACCGGCCGCTCGGTGCGGCGGCGCGTCCTGCGGCGGAACCTCTGGATCTACGGCGTCGGCGGCATCCTCATTCCGTTCCCGGGGATCAAGCTGGTGGACATGATCCTCGTGGCGCTGGGCCTGGTGTAGGAGGAGGACTCGACATATGCTTGCGCAACTCCGGCCGGCCGTCATGGTGCTCGTGCTGCTGACGCTCGTCACGGGCGTCGCCTATCCGCTCCTCGTCGACGGGCATCGCCCAGGCGGTCTTCCCGTCCCAGGCGCAGGGCAGCCTGGTCGTCAAGGACGGCAAGGTCGTCGGCTCGGCGCTCATCGGCCAGCCCTTCGACGACCCAAGTATTTCTGGAGCCGCCCGTCGGCCACCGCAGCCCGTTCTGCCGACAATGCCGGTGCCTCGTCCGGCTCCAACCTGAGCCCCGACGAATCCCGATCTGATCAAGGCGGTCCAGGGGCGCGGGTGACGCGCTGCGCGCTGCCGACCCCGGCAACACCGCGCCCGGTGCCAGTGGACCTCGTGACCGGCGTCGGGCAGCGGCCTCGACCCGCACATCAGCCCCGCCGCGGCGCTCTACCAGGTCGCGCGCGTGGCGCGCGCCCGCAGGCTCGACCCGACGGCGGTGCGGCAGCTCGTGGAGCGGCACATCGAAGGGCGCTCGCTCGGCTTCCTCGGGGAGCCGCGGGGTCAACGCGCTCGCGCTGAACTCCTGCCTTGGACAAGCGTTACGCTTCCTGTCCGTTATGTCTCGCGCGGTCCCCTGACCGCGTTCGGATGACTAATCCGGAGGAAAGAGCGCTTCTTGACTGAACTGCTGTGTGTTCTAACCAACTCGACCAACGGCTGGTTCGTCTTCAATGAAGTAAAGGTCGAAGCTATCGTGCAGCCCTTCAAGCTCCATGAGGCCAAGGAAGCGCTCGGCGAGATCTGAGAGTGATGACCCTGACGGTAAGCGAGGTGCGCAGGAGTCCGGATCGATTCGATGCGCCACACCGAGACATACCGTGGGCAAGAATACACGGTGGACTTCACCCCCGCGGACCAGAGTCGAGGCCGTGGGTGTCGGATAGCGTGGTGGACGATGCGATCAGGGGCGGTCATCAGCAGAGCTGCCCAACGGGGCACGACGGCGCTGGTTCGATCTTTGTCTCGTCGCTGGAGGACACGGTCAGCATCCAGACCGGGCGCGCTGGATAGACGAGTCAAAGCGCAATTCATCCTATGATCTCGACTACGTGCGCCGAGCCTCTCCACCGCGACTATTGAGTCGCCGACAAGGAGCGCTTCACATGCGCCGTCTCACATCGAAGCTGGCCATGAGTAACGTCGATCGTCGTGGGCCCTGGGGAGCGGGGCGTTGGCCCAGCAGCCGAGCCTGCGCAGCCTACTGGGCAGCGAATCTGCCCCCCACCGGACGGGTGCTCCCGCGAGTCCCCCCTGCCGAGCCAGAGTAACTTCTTTGGACGGCTCTTCCGGGCCTACGTGGATGATGAGTTCACGGCAGGCCCCGCCTCCAACGAGCCTGAGCTCCGCGCCGGGCGCTGGCCCCGCCGGCCCCTTGGACTCGCCGCCGTTCCCGAGCTCGTGAGTGGCAGGGGGTTCCCGCTCATCGGAGTCCCCTTACAGCACGGAAGGGACTGGTTACTCCTGTTGACGAAGGCGCTGTACGGCACCCGCCCGTGGCATCGGGGAGAGTTCCTCCTGAAGGATCAGCGCATCAAGATCTACGGTTGGATCAAGCGCTTCCGGCGCCTGAGCGCACGTCCGAGGACCTGGAACATGCCGACGTCCTACTGGATCTTCTCCAACGAGGCGGGTGCTGAACCAGGGCATCGTGCGCTTCGAGCGGAAGCGAACACCGGTGCAACAGGACCGACATCGACTGGGGCTTCCGGTCCACGTAGGCCGGGCGGCACCGACTATCGCCACATGACGGCCGGCGGGTGGTTCAGCCATCAGCTTTGTTGCGGGAGACAACAAACATGTGCTGTACTCGATCCCACCGAGCACTACTTCAACCTGGTACATTCCCCTGCGCAGCTCAGGTCCTCCTACCATCACCGTCGGGCGCTGGATCGCCACGCTCGGACATCGAGACGCAGTTTGCCGCTGGATAACTGATCCTGCGCACGCATTCGCTGCTGCTCGACCTGAGGCGACACGTACACGCAGATCTGGGCGTCATGGCCACGGTGATGCTCAACAAGCAGTGGACGATCCAGGAGCGGTCGCACGCGGGCACGGACATGGCTCCCTGGTACGACGGTGCGACGCCGACGGGCATGCTGGGGGTGCGCTGGGTGTCGCTCAGGACAACAACGACTCCGTGTACCTCGTCCTGAACGCCATCAACACGTTCAGGTTCCAGCGGTTCAAGGAGGAGGGCCAACCCGCCGGCCACGACACCCCCCAACTACCTGGTCGGCACCTGGCAGCACAGGTTCAATCCGGACTTCCACACGAAGATCGAGGGCCACTTCACGTGGCAACGCGACGCCGTGGAAAGGCGGCACCCCCAGCATCGGTCCGGTTCGGGATTTCGGTGGGGGTGGTGGCATCGGCGCGTGGAGGTTCCGGGGCTGGAGCAAGACGTACGGCCTCCCTCAACGCCAATCCGATGTACAAAGATCACTTCACGGGAACTTCTTGACGGCGCGGAACGAGTGGTGGCGGGACGAGCAAGGTGAGCGGACGGGTTTCAAGCACGAACTACTCCAGTCACACCCTTGGATTGACCCCATCAGTTCAGCGACGTACTGGAGATCCGTCCCGAAGCTCGGCTACTACCACTCATACAACGCGTAGCGCCTTCGCATCTCGGCAAGCGGAACTACGACTGGATCGTGCGGACCGATGTGGTCCTTCGCTTCTGAGCGGTCGCGCTCCTCGCAGTTCATCCTGGGCGCGGGTCGAGGCGCCTCGCCTCGAGGACACAATGCATGTAGGGAAATCGTGAGGGGAAGCACGGGCCGGGGATAGGTATTCTCAGGCGGTGGTTTGCCAGAGGCGCAATCTCACCATCGCGCCGCAACATGTCAGACGCAGCACCGCACTGCGCATTGCCTCGCCTTCACGGCCTCTCGACAGCCCCAAGGTCGACGCCCAGACTTCGCTGTCGACCCTGCTCGGACGTCAGGCCGCCCCCGAGGGCCAGCCCAAGACCTCTGCTCGAGGAGATGTTCCTCTGGGGCTACCTCGAGAACAGCTACGTGGTGAACCTCGGGCAGGCGAGTCCCGCACAACGTCAACGATCTGCGCTTCTACGACCACGACGCCGACTACTCGTGGAACGCCCTCGAGCTGTCCTTCAAGAAAGATGCTTCGGAGCGCTACCCGCTGGGGCTTCGGCGTCGTGACCACCGCGGGTATGGACTCCCAGAAGAACCACTCGCTCGGCATCTTCCGGGATCTCAGCGACGGAGCGCCCTACTACCGCAATACGGTCAAGTACGATCTCGTGGAGGCCTACGGCACGGCCCTCCTGCCGCTCGGGAATGGACTCACGGTGAAGGCGGGCAAGTGGCCGACCCTCATCGGCTACGAGGTCTACGAGAACCCGAAGAACCTCAACTTCTCCCGCGATTTCCTCTACACGCTGGGGACGCCGTACACGCACACGGGCCTCCTCGTCACCTACCCCTTCGCGAAGTGGATCTCCGCCACCCTGGGCTTCACCATGGGCTGGGACAACTCCGACAACCCCAACGGCTATCTCAAGGCCACCGGGCAGGTGGCGTTCACCCCGTCCGACAAGTTCTCGATCACCACCGCCTTCCACGTCGGCCCCGAGCAGCTCCGGAGCCAGATGCACAACCAGGTCAACCAGCGTTGGATCGTCGACACGACGATTCTCTACACGGGGATCGACAAGGTCACCCTCGCCGTCAACTTCGACTTCTGCCGGCGAGCAGAATGACCCTGTCCTCGTGGCCCTCGGCACCCGCAAAGAACAACACCTCGTCCTGGAGTGGCATCGCGGTGTACGGCGCCTACGACTGGACGAAGTCCCTCCGGACCGTGCTGCGGCTCGAGTACTTCGCCGACCCGCAGGCGGTCAGGAACGGAATCACGGCGCCTGGGCACAACGTCAACTCTACGGGATCACCCCCACCCTCGAGTACAAGATCTGGCGCGGGCTCGTGGGCAAGCTCGAGTACCGGCACGACTCAGGCGAGCCGCAACGCCTTCAGCCTGGAGGACTTCAGCACCAAGCCCACCTCGCGCTCGCAGGACACCTTCAGCATCGCCCTTCAATACTCGTTCTTCTAAAGCGCGCTCAGGGCGGGGCCTTTCGGTACACTGGGCCCGTCATGGCATGGAGGCGGCCGCCCGTGACCGGAGAGCGACCCGACCCCGAGGTCCTCCTCGCCCGCGCGAGGGAGGAGGAGGCGCGGAAGGCGCGCGGCCGCCTCAAGCTCTTCTTCGGCTCCGCGGCGGGCGTCGGCAAGACGTACGCGATGCTCGAGGCCGCGCGCGAGCTCAGGGCCGACGGCGTGGACGTGGTGGTCGGCGTCGTGGAGACCCACGGCCGGGCGGAGACGGAGTCCCTCCTCGAGGGACTCGAGATCCTCCCGCCCCGTCAGGTTGCCTACCGCGGCAGTACGCTCAAGGAATTCGATCTCGACGCGGCCCTGGCCCGCCGCCCGGCCGTCATCCTGGTGGACGAGCTCGCCCACAGCAACGCCGAGGGCTCGCGCCACGCCAAGCGCTGGCAGGACGTGCTCGAGCTCGTCGACGCCGGCATCAACGTCTACACGGCCCTCAACGTCCAGCACCTCGAGAGCCTCAACGACCTCGTGGCGAAGATCACCGGCGTCATCGTGCGCGAGACGGTGCCGGACTCCGTGCTCGAGCGCGCCGACGAGATCGAGTTGGTAGATCTGCCCCCGGACGAGCTGATCCAGCGCCTGCAGGAAGGCAAGGTCTACCTCCCTCAGCAGGCGCAGGAGGCGATGCACAACTTCTTTCGCAAGGGCAACCTGATCGCGCTCCGGGAGCTTGCCCTGCGTCGAACGGCCGACCGGGTGGACGCGCAGATGCAGGCCTACATGCGCGATCACGCCATCGCCAAGACCTGGCCGGTGGCCGAGCGCGTGCTCGTGTGCGTCAGCCCCAGTCCCCAGGCCGGCCTGCTCGTCCGCGCCGGCCGGCGCGCTCGCCACGCGCCTGGGGGCCGAGTGGATCGTCGCCTACGTCGAGACGCCGGCGAACGCGAAGCTGTCGGCGGCCGACCGCGAGCGGGTCGTGCAGACGCTGCGTCTCGCCGAGCAGCTGGGCGCGGAGACCGCGACACTCTCGGGCCCCACCATGAGCGAGGAGATCCTGAGCTACTCCCGGGCCCGGAACGTCAGCAAGATCGTCATCGGCAAGCCCGCCCGGTCCCTGTGGAAGCGGATTCTCCTCGGCTCCATCGTGGACGCTCTCGTGCGCGGGAGCGGCGACATCGATATCTATGTGGTCAGCGTCGACAAGGAAGGGGCCGTCCCGAAGCCGGTGAGGCCGCTCGCGGAGCCGACGGACTGGCCCGCCTATCTCGAGGCGCTCAGCGCGGTCGCCCTCTGCACGGGTATCGCCTGGCTCATGTTCCCGTATTTCGGCCTCTCCAATCTCATCATGGTCTACCTGCTCGGCGTGGTGGCGGTCGCCGCGCGGAGTGGACGGGCGCCGACCGGTGCTGGCCTCGGTGCTGAGCGTCGCGACCTTCGACTTCTTCTTTGTGCCGCCATACTTTTCCTTCGCCGTCTCGGACACGCAGTACATGGTCACTTTCGCCGTCATGCTCGTGGTCGCCCTCGTCATCAGTGGGATGACCGTGCGCATCAGGGCCCAGGCCGACTCCGCGCGAGACCGCGAGCGCCGGACCGCGGCCCTCTACGCCATGAGCCGCGAGCTCGCGAACACGCGCGGCGTGACGAGCCTCATTGCCATCGCCATCCAGCATATCGTGGAGGTGTTTCCGGCCGAGGTGGCGGTGCTCCTCCCGGACGCGAGCGGACGCCTGGGAGCCCAGCCCGTTCCAGCGGCGGCGCTCCGCGTGGACACGTCGGAGCAAGCGGTGGCCCAGTGGGTGTTCGAGCACAAGGAGCTGGCCGGCCTCGGCACCTCCACGTTGCCGGGGGCGGCGGCGCTCTATGTCCCACTCATCGGCTCACGAGGAGCGGTGGGAGTGCTCGGGGTCCAGCCGACGGAGGCGCACGCTTTCGACAGTCCGGAGCAGCTCCATCTGCTGGAAACGTTCGCGAACCAGACCGCGCTGGCCATCGAGCGGGCCGTGCTCGCCGAGGAAGCCCAGGCGGCGCAGCTGAGGGTGCAGGGCGAGCGGCTGAGGAATTCTCTCGCTGAGCTCGGTGTCCCATGATCTGAGGACACCCCTCGCCGTCATCACCGGCTCGGCGAGCACCCTCCTCGAGAGCGGGAGCGCGCTCGAAGCGCCGGTGCGCCAGGATCTGCTTCAGACCATACGAGTGGAAGCCGAGCGGTTGAATCGTCTTGTCCAGAACCTCCTCGAGATGACCCGGCTCGAAGCCGGCGTGGAGGTCCGGAAGGAATGGCACTCCATCGAGGAAGTGGTGGGGGCCGCCCTCTCCCGCCTCAGAAATGGTCCTGCGCGACCGGCCCGTGCACACGGACATCGCCAAGGAGCTTCCTCTGGTTCCCATGGACGATGTGCTGGTGGAGCAGGTCCTGATCAATCTCCTCGAGAATGCCGTCAAGTACACGCCGGCCGGCACCGCGATGGAGGATCCGGGCCTGGGCGGAAGATGACCGGGTGATGGTCGAAGTGGCCGACCGTGGCCCCGGGTTGGCCGCCGGCGACAGAGCCGCATCTTCGAGAAATTCTACCGCGGCAGCGCGTCCGACTCTCGCGGCGCCGGGCTGGGCTTGGCGATTTGCCGCGCCATCGTGGAAGCACACGGCGGGCGGATCTGGGCGCAGAACCGGCCCGATGGGGGGCCGCGTTCCGATTCTTCCTGCCCATCGAGGGCGAGCCACCGCATCTGGGGCCTGGCTCAGGCCGATCCGTCACGCGCGTAGCAGGCTGTCCCACCGGCAGGTCCTTCACGGCAGGACCGTCGCGCGCGGAAAGACAGCGAGGAGGTTGCTTCCCACATCGCCCAGCTCCAGCGTAAGCTCGGGGCCGTGCGCACGGCCTCGATCTCTGCCCCTCGCACCCGGCGTCGGCTACCAGGTCGCCACCGAGTAGCTCCGCGGCACGTCTCTCGAGGAGGACCATGAACGCCAGCCTGCTGAAGCGCTTGATCGTCGGCAAGCCGATGCCTCTCGCGCAGGCACGCCACGAGCGCCTGTCCAAGACGGTGGCCCTCGCCGTGTTCTCCTCGGACGCGCTCTCGTCGGTGGCCTACGCCACGGAGGAAATCCTGCTCGTCCTCGTGCTGGCGGGCGCGGCCGCCGCGCACCTGCTCGTGCCGATCTCCCTCGCCATCGCCGCGCTCCTCGTGATCGTGGTCGTGTCCTACCAGCAGACGGTCCACGCCTATCCGTCCGGCGGCGGGTCCTACATCGTGGCGAGGGCCAATCTCGGCCCCACCCCGGACTGATCGCCGCCGCCGCCCTTCTCATCGACTACGTGCTCACCGTGGCGGTCAGCGTGGCCGCGGGGGTGGCCGCCCTCACCTCGGCGCTGCCGGGCCTGCACAGCCACCGGGTGGCGCTCGGGGTGTGCTTCATCGCGCTCATCGCGTTTGCCAATCTGCGCGGGGTGCGGGAATCCGGACGGGTGTTTGCCGTGCCGACCTATCTCTTCGTGGGAGCCTTCTCGATCATGGTCGGCGGTGGGACTCTGCGCGATGGCTCGAAGGCGATCTCGTCCCCCTGTCGTCCCGGGCCGTGGAAGGAGCGGTTCCGCTGACCTGGTTCCTCGTCTTGCGCGCCTTCTCCTCCGGCTGTACGGCGCTCACCGGCGTGGAGGCGATCTCGAACGGCGTCCCCGCCTTCAAGCCCGGCGAGGCGAGGAATGCATCGATCACCATGGGCTGGATGGCGGGCATTCTCGGCACGCTCTTCCTCGGCATCACCGTGCTCGCGTGGGGGCTCCACGTGACGCCTGTTGAGAACGAGACCGTGGTCTCCCAGATCGCGCGAACCCTCTTTGGCACGGGACTGTTCTACTACCTCATCCAGGGCTCGACCATCGCTCATCCTGGTACTGGCCGCGAACACCTCGTTCGCCGACTTCCCCGCCTGGCCAGCCTGCTCTCGCGTGATCGCTACGCGCCACGCCAGCTCACCACGCAGGGCGACCGGCTCGTGTTCTCGAACGGCATCCTCGTCCTCGGTGGTCTCGCCGCGCTGCTCATCGTGCTCTTCAGTGGCGAGACGCACGCCCTCATCCCCCTGTACGCCGTGGGGGTGTTCATTTCGTTCACGCTGTCCCAGGCCGGCATGGTGCGCCACTGGCTCCTCGACCACGGTGCCGGCTGGAGATGGCGCCTCGCCATCAACGGCACGGGCGCCGTGGTGACGGCGGTGGTGACCGTGGTCATCGCCGTGACCAAGTTCACCCACGGGGCGTGGATCGTCGTGCTCCTCATCCCCCTCATGGTCATGGGCTTCCGGGCGATCAACCGCCACTATGAAGCGCTGGCCGACGAGCTCTCGCTCGAGCACCTGGAGGACGAGCCGCCCGTCACCAATACCGTGCTCGTCCTCGCCGGCGACCTCCACATGGGCGTGGTGCAGGCTCTCCGCTACGCCCAGTCACTGTCTCCGAACCCCAAGGCGGTCTATGTCGAGATAGACCCGAGCCGGACCCTGAGACTCGAAGAGCGGTGGGCCAAGGGCGGGTGCGGGGTGCCGCTGGTGGTCCTGTCATCGCCGTATCGCTCGGTGCTCGGCCCGCTCTTCAGCTACATCGAGCGCATCAAGAGCCAGGCGCCCCACGGAGTCATCACCATCGTGATTCCCGAGTTCGTGCCCCGCCACTGGTGGCAGCACGTGCTCCACAATCAGACGGCTCTCCTCGTCAAGGGGGCCATGCTCTTCCGGCGAGGCATCGTGGTCGTGGATGTCCCGTTCCACCTTCGGTCTTGACGCGTGACGGCGGCTCCAGTGTTTAGGTCCGAATCGGCCGCCGTGGTAGCCTGACAGTGTCCGTATGGCGCATTTCCGCGTGCTCTCTGGCTTGCTTCTCGCGGGACTCGTGGCCGTGGTCGCCCCGCGGGGCCCGCGCTTGCCCTCGACGAGTCCGACCGGCTGCTTCTCGTGGGCGGGAAGGCCTTCGACGACGGTCTGTATCCGCTCTCCCGCCGGATGCTCGAGCGATTCGTGGAGAAATTTCCGACCGACCCCCGGGCGGGCGACGCCATGCTGGTCCTCGGCAAGGCGCGGCTCTCCATGGGCGCCTCCGAGCAGGCGCCTCGACGCGTTCAAGAAGGCCCTGGCCATGACGCCGGTTCCCGGCAAGCCCCAGGAGGCGCGCTTCTGGGAGGCGGAGACCCTGTACAAGATGAAGCGATACAACGACGCGCGCGCCGACTACGCTCGCGTCACCGCGGCCGAGCCACCGTCTCCCTTTCTTCCCGACGCGCCTCTACGGGCTCGGCTGGACCGATCTCGAGCTCAAGAAGCGCGATGCGGCGGTGAGCGACTTCAGGCGCCTGATCAAGGAATTCCCCGATCACGCCACCGCGCCTCCCGCCGTACCATCCAACTCGGGCGCGCCCTCATCGAGACCAAGCACGCCGACGAGGCGGTCACCCTGCTCGAGGCCTTCCCGACCAAGTATCCCGAGCACCGACTCGTGCCGGATTCGCGCTACTACCTCGCGCGGGCCAAGATCGCCGCCGGCAACACGGAGGAGGCGTGGCTCCAGCTGCGCGCGTTCGCGCGCACCTATCCGAACCACGAGCTGGTGTCGTCCGCGCGCCGCGCCGCCGTGGACAGCCAGCTCAAGTCGGGCAAGAAGAAGGACATCGCCGAAGAGTACGCGGCGCTCATGGCTCAGAAGCCGGCCACCGCGGAGGCCCTCTACGACGCGGGCGCCCTCGCGGCCGGGATCGATCGCCAGAAGGACGTGGAGGCGGCGTGGGGGCGGCTTCGCAGCGAATTCCCCGACCACGCCCTCACCGGCCGGGCCTCCCTGGAGCAGGCCCAGGCGGTCTTCGCCAAGAACAACTTCAAGGACGCGGCCGCCCTCGGGCGAGTGGCGGCCAAGAGCTCAGATAATGCCGTGCGGGGAGAGGCGTTCCTGATCGTCGGCGAGAGCGAGATGAAGCTCCGCCGCCCCGCCCCCGCCCTGACCGCCTTCCGGGCCGCCGCGGACACGCCGGGTCTCGAGCCCGCGCTGCGCTACCGCGCGCTGGCGGGGACGGGGCTCGCGTACGAAGACCAGAAACAGTGGGCGCAGGCCGCCAAGTACTACGACGAGGTCGCGGCGGGAAGCCCGGACAAGACCCTCTCCGGCTGGGCCAAGACGCGCCGCGCCGCCATTGCCCCCAACCTCAAGCCCACGGATAAGAAGCCATGAGGCGAGCCGTCGGAGCTCTCGCGCTGATCTGGATGATGCAGGCTGCATACGCCGCCGCGGCGCCGCCGCCCTTCAAGATGGGCCCTCCCGACATGGTGACGGTGGTGCCCCTGGTGTCTCCGGCCCTCGACAAGCCTGCGCTCGTGGCCTCGCCCATGAGCTATCCGCCCTCGCCGCAGCCCATGCCGCCGCTGCCCGGCGCGCGCGTGGAGTCGGATCTCGCGCTCCAGCCCGTCGCGCCCGCTTCTCCCCCGCGCTTCCTTGCCTGCAATCCGCTGGGGAGCGTGATGGGCGTGGTGTCCGAGCTCGTGGAATGCGGACGCGCCAAGTTCCAGCGCGGCGAGTTCGAGGAGGCGCGCGAGGCGCTGGAGACCGCGGTCAAGCGGGGCAGCGACGCGGCCGTGCTCCGCGAGGCGCGCTACTGGCTGGGAGAGACTCTGATCCGGCTGCGCCGTCCCGAACCCGCGGCGCAGCTGATGCTCCAGGTCATGAAGCCCGATGCGCGCTCCGACGTGGGCCCCTATGCTGCGCTCAAGTACGGCTGGCTCTCACTGCTCGCCAACGAGCCGACGCGCGCGCTCGAAACTCTCGATACCCTCGTCAAGAGCGGCCTGCCCCCGAATTGGTGCCGTGGGTGCAGCTCGGCCGAGGCGTGGCCCTTTACCGCCTCGGACGCTACGCGAGGCGCGAGACGTGCTGGTTCGCCTGCGCGGCCAGACCCTGCCCGTTCCCGTCGCCGCCGAGACCACCTTCTGGCTCGGCGATACGCTGGGCCAGCTCGGTGAGTACAAGGACGCCGTGGCCCGGCTCAAGAGCTTCACCGACGGTGGCCTGCGCCCCATGATCGACACCGCGCTTCTTCGCCAGGCGTGGTGGAGCCGGGCAGCGGGGAGCCCTCGCCGCGGTGCAGACCTATCGCGGGCTTCCTGTCCGCCTATCCGAAGTCTCCCGAGATCCTCTGGGCCCGGGCCGGGCTTGTCCTGGCTCTCCTCGATCTCGGCGACTCCGCGGGCGCGCTCGCCGAGGCCCGGACCCTGGACGCCGCCGACAAGGCGGGAACGCTCAGCCTCCCGCCATCCTGGCCGTGGATCGCTGGCTGACGGAGAAGCAGCGCGCCGATGAAGCGCGCGCCCTCGAGCAGGAGATTCTCGGTCGCAACCTCGATCCAGGCGCGCGGTCCTACGTGCTCCTCCTGGGCGGCGAGGTGGAGCGGGACGCGGGACAGCTTTCCGAAGCGCGGAGCCGATTCGAGTTGGTGGCGGCGCGGCCGGGGACGCCGGCCCTCGGCTGGTACGCGGCGCTGCGCCTCGCCCAGATGGACCTCGAAGCGCGCGAGACCAGTCAGGCGCGCGCCCGCATCGACGCGCTCCTCAAGGAGCCGCTCACTCCGCCGTTCGCGGCGCCGCGCTCGAGATGGGCGGCGAGGCCGCCTACGCCGCCCGCGAGTGGGACGAGGCCGCGGCGCGCTACGGCCGCTTCCTCGCCGAGTTTCCGAACTCGCCCGAGGCGCCTTCCGTTCTGCTTGCCCTGGGCTGGGCGGAGTTTCGTCGAGGCCGCATGGACTCGGCCCGGGAGACCTGGACCCGTTTCGCAACGTCCAATCGCACGGATCCGCGCGCGCCCGCCGCGCTTCTCCTCGCGGCCGACATCGCGGAACGCTCGGGAGATGTCACGGCGGCCCAGGCGCAGTACGACGGGCTGATCTCGCGCTATCCGAAGAGCGAATATGCGGATCTCGCCCGACTCAACCGGGCCATTCTCGCCATCCGCGCCGGCCGGGGGCAAGCGTGCTCAGCGAGCTGTCGGAGCTGATCCGGAGCGCCCCGCTGTCTCCGTACATCGGGCGCATGCGTCTGGCGCGTGGCGTGGTCTTGAGCAGCACCGGCAAAGCCGTGGAGGCCGAGCGCGATTTTCAGGCCGCGCAGGGGCAGGGAGAAGGCGCGGTGGCCAGCCTGGGCCTCGGCCGGGTCGCCTTCGAGCGCGGACAGTGGGAAGAGGCCGAGCGCGAGTTCGTCGAGGCGCGGGACACCGGGGCGGGCGCCGTCGCCGCGTCCGCCGAGTACGGTATCGCCGCCACCCTGTGGAACCAGGGAAAGATGGACGAGTTCAAGCCCTTCGCTCAGGCCCTGCTGGCCAAGCCCAGCAATCCCACGGTGACCCCGCCCATGCTCGCCGCATCAGCGGCCCTCGCGGCGGAGGAGGGACGCTGGCAGGACGCGCGGGCGATGGCCGTGCGCGTGGCGACCGAGTTCCCGAAGACCGACGAGGCGCCCGCCGCCCTGGCCACAGTGGCCACCGCGGCTGCGCGGGCCAGCGAATGGCCGGTGGCGAACGAGACGTTCAAGATGCTGACCGATCGGTATCCCACCTACAGGACGGGGCGCGAGACCCGCCTCGACTACGCGGAGGCGCTCTATCGCACGGGCGCCTACGCCGAGGCGAGGACTCGACTCCAGGAATTCATCGACGCCTCTCCCACGGACCCCGAGTTGCCCCGTGCTCTCATCCTCCTCGGCCGCACCCAGGAGGCGAGCGGCGATGCCACCGGCGCCCTCGAGCAATACCGGCGCGTCGAGAACGATTTCCCCGACTATCAGGCCGCGGCCGCGCTCGGTCAGGCACGCGTCCTCCTGCTCTCCGGCAACTGGGACGAGGCCCGGCCGCTTCTCGAGCGCGTCATGGCCACGGGCGATGCCCCGGTGGCGTCGGAGGCCGCCTACCGGCTGGGAGACGGTTACCGCAAGGCGGGACGCCACCAGCCCGCCGTGGAGGCGTACATGACCGCGGTGTACGTCGCGCCGGATCTGCCCACGGCTCGCCGCGCGCTCCTCGGGGCGGGCCAGTCCTTCTCGGCCCTCAAGCAGAACGACTCCGCCGTCATCGTCTACAAGAAGCTTCTCGCGAGCAAGACGCTGGAGCCCGAGCTGGCCGACGCGGCCAAGAAGAACCTCAAGGCTCTCGGCGTCAACTAGCCTCTCGCGCTCGCGGGAGAAGGCGAGGGGAGGGCGGCGAGCACGGCGGCCATCGACGCGTGATCGCCGGCGAATCGGTCTCGCCACTCGTAGCTCACGCGATCGCCCGGTCCGAGCACGAAGAGGCCGCCCTGCTGAACCGGATTGCCCCGTCGCACGCCCTGCCGGAAGCCTGCCCCGAAGGCGCGAAGGCCTTTCAGAATCGAGCGCGGATGGAAGGTCTTGGTCCATCCATAGGCGAGCCCGGCCGCCCGGAAGGTGGACAGCGACGGGTCCGCATAGAGCGGTCCCGTGAATCGCGTCACCTCCCGGAAGCCCTTCAGGTGCTCCGGCCGCCGGGGCCGACCACGACGAGACCCGCGTCGCGCCGTTGCATCTCGGGCTGGGCGGCGGCGAGGTCAGCAACCTGCTGACGGCAGAAGATTCATCCGAAGTGGCGGACGAAGGCGAGGACGACCGGCCGGTGTTCCCAGGCGTGGCCCAGCGATATCGCGCGGCCGTCTTCGTCACGGACGGTGAGGGCTCCCAGTCGTGCCGCGAGCGCGCCGCTCATGGCGCGATTCTACGCGCTTCCGCAGCGCCCCGTCCCCGAGTACAATGGGCGGCCGGAGGGCCCATGACGAGCAATGCCGAGATGTTCAAGGTCTACGACGTGGAAGGCCGCGAGTATCTCGACTTTGTCCTGGGCTCGGGGCCGCGCGCACGCTCATGAAGGGCTACGGCGGCCGCATCCTCTTCGTTGATCTCACGCGCGGCACGAGCCGCATCGACTCTCTCGCCGAGGACACGGCGCGCGCCCTCTTGGGCGGCAATGGGCTCGCCGCGCGTCTCCTCCTCGACCACGTGCCGGCCATGGTCGACGCCTACGATTCCGCCAACGCCGTGGTCTTCGCCGTGGGGCCGATCACCGACACCACGGTGCCGGGCAACAGCCGGGCGTGCGTCGCCTCCAAGTCGCCCCTGACCGGCCTCTTCTTCGACTCCACCTTCGGCGGCCGCTGGCCCGCCACCATGAAGCGCACGGGCTTCGACGCCATCGTGATCACCGGGCAGGCCCCTGCGCCCGTCTACTAAAGGTGGGGAGGCGGGAGTCGAGGTGAAGCCCGCGGATTCGCTCTGGGGCCACACCACGCGGGATACCGTCCACGCCATCCAGGCCGTCGAGGGTGCCGAGGTCGACGTGATGGCCATCGGCCCCGCAGGGGAACGCCTCGTCCGCTTCGCCTGCCTGGCGACGTACTGGAAGAATCGCGAGGGCGTGGCGGGACGCGGGGGCATCGGCGCGGTGCTGGGAGCCAAGCGGGTCAAGGCGGTGGTGGTCACGGGCGGGCGCAAGACGGAGCTGGCGGACAGCGCGCTCTTGAAGGCTCTCCTCGAGGAGAAGCGCGAGCCGCTGAAGACGGGCACCAAGGCGCTCTCCGTCTACGGGACGTCGTTCCTCGTGAAGCCCATCAACACGCTGGGGGCGCTCGGTTCCTACAACCTCCGCCAGGAGACCTTCGCCGACGCGCAGGCCATCTCCGGCGAGGAGATGCACGCGCACTACCACGACAAGGACACGACGTGCCTCAAGTGCCCCGTGGCCTGCGGCAAGCAGTACGAGATCCGCGACGGCGAGCTCCTGGGTCTCAAGGCCAAGATGCCCGAGTACGAGACCATCTTCGCCTTCGGCTCCATGCTGGGCAACGCGCACGCGGGCTCGCTGGCGCGCGCCAACGACCTGTGTGACCTGCTCGGCATGGACACGATCTCCATGGGGGTGACGCTGTCATTCGTGGCCGAGGCGCTCGAGCGAGGCTGGCTCGATCCGCGCGAGATCGGCGTTCCCTTCGGCTGGGGCGATTGGCGGGGCATGCTCCGCCTCGTGGAGATGACGGCGACCCGCGAAGGCTTCGGCGACCGGCTGGCCGAGGGTGCGTGGCGCCTGGCCGAGTCGGTGCATCCCGAGGCGACGCGGACCGTGTACGCGGTCAAGCGCCTCGAGCTGCCCGCGCACTCCGCGCGGGCGCTCAAGGGCATGTCCATCGGCTATGCCACGGCCACCCGCGGGGGCAGCCACCACGACACGCGCCCGACACCCCAGTACGCCCAGGGCTACGATCGCCGCGGCACCGACGGCAAGCCCGAGTTCGCGGTGCGGAGCCAGCACTTCACGGCGGTGGATGATTCCCTCGTGCTCTGCCGCTTCACCTCCGAGCGCGGCTTCGGGCTCTTCGTGGAGGAGCCGTATGCGCGCATGGTCCGCGCCGTCACGGGGTGGGACATGAGCGTGGAGGAGCTCGAGTTGGTGGGCGAGCGCGTCATCAATCTCGAGCGTCTGTTCAACGTGCGCGAGGGCGTGCGGCGCCGGGACGACGTGCTGCCGTGGCGCGTGATGCACGAGCCCATTCCCGACGGACCTTCGGCGGGCATGCACTGTCCACCCGATGAGCTGGCGGGAATGCTCGACCGATACTATGACCTGCGCGGCTGGGACACGGACGGCGTGCCCACCGCGGAGCGTCTCCAGTCCCTCGGCCTCCGCTGACTTCCCGGGCGCGCCATGCGCATCGTCTCCTGGAATATCCGGGCGGGCGGGGATCGCGGACGGTGGCCATCGCGGATCAGCTCGCCCGCTGGTCGCCGGACGTGGTGGCGCTCTCGGAGTTCCGCGCCACCCCTCCGAGCGTCGACCTGTCACGCGTGCTCGCGCAGCGCGGCCTGACCTACCAACTCTGCACCGCCTTCGCCGGTCTGCCTCGCGTGAACGCGCTCCTCGTGGCCTCGCGCTGGCCGCTCACCCGGGTGAGGCTCCGCTCCGCTCCCGTGGCCGAAGCCGGGCGCTGGCTCCTCGCCGAGGTGGCCGGCCCGTACTCCATCAGCCTGGGAGCGATGCACGTGCCCAATCGCGTGACGGGTCGCAAGTTCCCGTTCCTCGACGCGGTGCTCGGCATGGCGCACACGTGGCGTCGTGGCCCCGCCCTCCTCGTGGGCGACACGAACTCCGGGCTGATCGATCTGGACGAGGAGGTGCCGGCCTTCAATGCCCAGGAGGACGGCTGGATCCGTGGTCTCGAGGCCGCGGGCTGGGCAGACGCCTTCCGCTTCCTCAAGGGAGACGAGCGCGCCTACACCTGGTACTCGCCGAACGGCGGAAACGGCTTTCGCATCGACCAGGCCTTCGTGAACCGCGCGCTGCAGCCCGCGCCTTCGCGCCGCCTCGTACGTCTGGGGCGCCCCCGCGAAGGCAAGCTCGGGCGCCGTTCGCCGGCACGCGCTGAGCGATCACGCCGCCCTCATGGTCGATCTCGAATCCTGACCCGCCTCTTGGCTGGCGTTAGCTGATGCGAGCCGCGGACCAGGTGCCCGCGGGCACATTCTCGGGCACAGTGGCCGACGTTCCCGAATCCGGCGGCCGCGTCAGCAGGTGAAGGGGCGGTGACATTCCGGCAAGCATGTGGTGCACGCTCGATTTTCGGCGTGTAAAGAAGTGTAAAGTCGCGTGGCTGCCGCCGGTGCCATCGCTTGACGGCCCGCGAATCGGGTGTACTGGTAGAAGCGTGATGAGCCGATCGGCCCTATTGCCCATGACGTCGCGCGCCGCCCTGATCGCTTTCATCGCGGCCGTGCTCGCGACCATCTCGGGCCTCGCCTATGCGAGTCCCGGCCGATCCCACCTGGATCCCCGGCGTCTACGACGACGCGGATTTCGACGATGTGGTGGGCCTCGTTACCTCGGCGGAGGCTCTCGCCACCACGGCGAGCACCGCCGATCTCCCGCTCGTCACGCCCCGAGCATTGCCGCCGGCTCCCCTCCGCGAATCGGCGATTCTCCGCTTCCCGACCGCTACTCTTCACGCCCGCGCCCCGCCGGCCTCGTAGACCACCTCCGCCTGGCTTGCACCCGGTCGGCTGGAAAGACGCCGACCATTTCGGGAAGACTGTCCGCCGTCCTCGCGTGAATACGCCACGAGGCCGGAAGACGTGCCACGAATCAAGGAGGATCAGGACATGATCAGCATCCGCACTTCAAGTACCGCTATGGCTGTGTCGATTGCGTTCTTCGTCGTCGCGTTCGTCGGCTCGCCCGGCTGCGCGTTCGCGCAGTCGAACCCTCTCAGTCTCAAGTCAGGCGATGGCGCCCTGCCCGACGAGTCCAAAGCTGTCGTCGGCGGGCGCGAGAGCATAGCCGACAAGTTCTTCCACCTGGACTGGAGCGTCGCGCCCGGGCGCGCGGGCATGTCCAGGATCACCGGCTATGTCTACAACGACTATGGGGAGGCCGCGCAGGACATCGAGCTGAAGATCACCGGGCTGGATACGACAGGTCAGCCTGTGGCCACGGTGTTCCGGAACGTCAGCGATACGGTACCGGCCCGAGGCCGCGAGTATTTCGACGTTCAGGTCCCGTCCAGCCAGTCCTACAAGGTAGATGTTGAGGCCTTCGATTTCACGGTGGGGGCCGGCGCTAACTAAGCCTCACGAGGGCCGGACGCGGGGCGGTCGGCAGTCGCCGCCTCGTGTCCGGTCCGCTTCACTCGGCCCCGTGCCAGCTGACTCCCCAATTGCTCGGTTGCAGTCACAGTAGAGAAGAACTCCTGAGATTCAGAGTGGCAGGACGTAAATCAATAGCGAAGTTTTAACCTAAGCCCCATCGGGCATTAGGAAGGCGCGTGGCGGGCGGCGCTGAGACATCGTAGGCGGCTTGACCGCCCTCCTCGGGCGCGGAGAATCGGCTGGCGGCGTCATCGGCGGCTGGACGCGAGCCAGGCTTGGTTGCACTATGTTGATGCCCAGTGTCCGCACCGGCAGGGTCCCACAGGTTTCCAAGGAGAGAGCGATGCGCCACGACCCACGCGACACGGCGACGACGATACGCCGCGCGTGTACGTGATCCACGAGAACGACGCCTGAGCTCGAGCCCCTGCGCCGCGAGTTCGAGGCGCAAGGCGTACCGTACGCGGAGTGGTTCCTCGACCGCGGGACCCTGGATCTCGGCGCCGAGCCGCCCGCGGGCGTCTTCTACAACCGGATGAGCGCATCCTCGCACACGCGCGACGCACCGCCTGCGGTGCCGAGTACGCCGGCGCCGTCTCGCCTCGGCTCGGCGCGCCACGGCCGGAGGATCGCCAACGGCGAGCGCGCTGCAGCTCGAGATCTCGAAGTCGCGCAATACGAGGGCGCTCGCGCGGTTCGGCGTCACGTCACCGCCGACGATCGCCGTCATCGGCAAGGAGAGAACATCGCGGGCGCCGCCGAGCAGGGTCGGCTTCCGCTGATCCTCAAGCACAACCGCGGCGGCAAGGGGCTGGGCGATGCGGCTGTTCCTGTCCGCGGCGGCGCTGCCGAATATCTACCGAGCCCGGATTTCGCGGAGCCGGTGGACGGCATCACCCTGGTCAGCGTTACATCAGGGCGCCGGAGCCGTTCATCACCGGAGTCGGAGATTCGTCGGCGGGCGGTTCTTCTACGCGGTCCGCGTGGACACCTCACAGGGCTTCGAGCCTGCCCGGCCGATGCCTGCCAGGTACGATGCGACGGCATGCCCGGCCGAGGCCCCGGGCGACATAGTTCAGATCCTGCGCGAGTTCGACCATCCGCTGATCCCGCGCTGGGGCGCCGTCCTCGCCGCGAGACGGTATCGACATCGCCGGCGTCGAGTTCATCGTGGACGCAGTCGGGCCGCCCGTTCACCTACGACATCAACACGAACACGAACGCTACAACTCCGAGGCCGAGGCCAAGGACGGCCGGCGCGGGATGGGCGAGCACCCGCCCGCTACCTCGGCCGCCGCCTACCTCCGCCGAGGCACGGCAGGCGCCCACCGAAGTACTGAAGGCCAGCTCAAGGCCAGGTGCGAATGGTGAACTCTACCCTCACGGCGACCCCCTCGCCAAGTGGAAGAGGAAGCTATTTCGATTTCTTGCACAGAGAGGCAGCAGGGCCACCCACATGATGAGCGCCGCCCACCCTTTCGGCGACAATGGCGAGTGCTGCCGCGCCGAGAGCGATCGTGGCTGAGCGGCGCTGTCGCGCTGAGATCTCTGCCAAGAAAGCAAGAGCCTGAGCCCGGCCGGCTCTGACTGAGAACGGGAGTTGGCGTTACTACGCTCGGTCAACCCCATAACCGACGCCGCCATGGCGCTTGGGCTTGATTATCCGCAGTCGTTGTGTCGGCCAGCACCTGTTCGTCCTTGATGCCACGCGCTTCTGATCTGGTCTTCGACCTTATTCGATATCGTGCGGTCGGCAGGCGAGTCCTCGCGCGGCGGGCAGCCGCGAGGCGGCCGGTCCACGGCCAGTGGGCGTATCCCACGCACGAGCAGGCCGAGCACGATAAGGCTGAACTTCATGACCTGGAGTGACCCCATGTGCCTGCGAAGGCAGAAGCGCCCACAATCGTCGCGGGTGCGAAGGCGACAAAAGTGGGCCGCTAGCGGCCTCGAAGCCAAGGGCGCGCGCGGACACCGGCGGCCGGTCGGGCCTTGAAGACGCGACCGCGGAGCGACCGTCCCCCCGACCAGGGGGCGATGGCCACTCCCAGGCCGCTTTCGGCCGAATGCAGCCGATGTAGTGGTCCAGCAGCACCGGAGCGCCTGGCGGCCCCCGAAGAGCGTGTGTCCATCGCTTGGCGGATGAGCGCCAGCCGATCGGTCAGCGGCTTCGCTTGCTGGGCGCGCTCGCCGTCGACCTTGACCGAGAGCCCCAGCCAGCCCAGCACGGCCTCGTGGTAGGCGCTCAGGAACTCGAACCAATCCTCGACCCGAGCCTCGATGGAGCGGACCGTGACCTCCCTCCACGGTGAAACCGGCCTCCTCGAGGCACGCGCGGGTAGTGCTCGAGCGGCCGGACCGGCAGGAAGACCTGGATCGCGATAGGCCACGTGAGCCTGCATGCGGGTCTCGTCGTCGAGCAGCGGCCGGTAGGCGGCGTAGCGAGGGTCGTTGCGGACCAGTCCGGTGGCGACCTCGTGGATTGCCCATACGGTTTCGTCCAGGATCCATTCGCTGGGCCGGGCCTGCGGGTTGCGGATATTCCCGGACTGGACGAACGCCCGCCCGCTCGGCCGCAGCACCCGAGCCCACGAAGCGAGCGTGTCGGGAGGTCCCGATAGAGGTGGATCGCGTTGGTGGACGCGATCGCGTCGGCCTTGCGCGCTAACGGCTCCGGGCCCGATCACCTCCTCGAGGAGCTCGAGCCGTCTCTCTCTCCTTGAGCCAGCGCAGGAGACGGAAGGCGACGCGCTCCTCGTCGCGAAACTTGTCGAGCGCGACGCGGAGAAACTTCGGCGAGCTGTCCACCGACCAGCATCCCGACGTGGCGGTCGAACACTCGCAGGTTCAGCCGGTCGAGGAGGATTCCCAGTCCCGCCCGGAGTAGTCGATCAGGAGCTGGCCGTCCTCGAGGTGGCAGCGCCAGATCCTCCACCGTCGGGTCGAGGTTCACGGTACCAGCCGTGGTTCTCGACCGTGTCGTACCGGAGGCCGAAGGTGTCCACGGGCTGCGGCGTCCAGTCCTCGTCGGGGACCGCTGGAAGCCGGGCGGGCCACTGGAACCGCTGCCGGGGCCGCCGCGTCCGCTGGATCGGGGCGCTGAGTGCATGCCGGTGGATGCGCAGCAGCTCGGGGATGGTGGATGGGCCGCCGGCCCCAGCCGCACTCCGTGGCGATGCCGAAGTCGGACACGAAGCCGCGGGCGAGCCTCCATGCGGCCGGACGCGTCCCGTCGACGCCGTCCGGTGTGATGGATCGGGCCGAGGTAGAACTCGGTCTCGGGGCGCAGGCGAAGCTCCCGTAGCGGCGCGTAGTACGCCTCGTCGAGGCGCTCGCGCGGAACCGGCAGAGTGGATCCAGTTGAGGGGGCGGCCCAGGCTCGCCGCCAGCGCGTTGGCGACGTCGACCAGCTTCCCAGCGTCGGCGGGCTCCGTGAAGTGCCGGTGCTGGACGTCACCGTAGCAGAAGTGATAGCCGAGCTGGACGTCCGGCGGTACGTGCCGGGAGAGTCGCAGCAGCCGCTCCAGGATGCCGCCCTTGACGTCGTCGAACCAGACCGGGAAGACGCCCTCGAGCATCCCGAACTCGAAGTTCGTGTCCCACTGGATGGCGAGCTGATCGTGGGGCACGTCCTCGAGGATCGAGCCGTAGCTCACCCAGCAGCTGGGCTTCGTAGACCGGCTCGAGGAGCGCCTGGTGCTCGGGCACCACGAACGCGCTGATCGGGGCCACAGGGAGTGGGCAGGCACACCTGGAAACGGCAGCCGACCGGCACCAGGCCGTCACGCTTGAGGCGCGCGAAGATCGCGGTAGGAGGAGATGGCCGCGTCCGCGTACCCGAGGGCGCCGAAGGTCACGCTGTCCGGGCGCGCGCCGTCCGCAAGGCGAACTCGCGGCAGCGGCCTCCAGCTGTTCAGGCCCGGAGGCACCACCTCGAGCTGCCGCTGGGTGGTGAAGACTCGGCAGCTGCCAGACGATCCAGTCGGATCCGCGGGCCGGTCTCTCCATCCGGGATGCGTGCGCACGCGGTCGCCGATCTCGGCGGCGATGAGCTCGGAAGACGGCCTCCGGGCTGGCCAGCGGTACGCTGCGCAACCAGATGCACCCTGGACGCGACGGGCTGGGCCACGGCTGTCATGTCCATGACCGAATGGGCCCGAGCATCCGCCCAAACTCGCACCGGGTCAAGAGACCGAGTGCGGCGCGCCGGCTTACCCGGCGTCCCAGATCGGCGTGTCCGCGGATCGAGGTCGCGCTTGACAGCCTCCCCAGGGCCGCCGGGTCCGAGAACAGGCGTTCCTTACGCGCATGATAGTCGTGCAGGCGTATCCGAGCATGGGGAGGCGATTCGCATATTCCAGGTTATTCTACATAAATTTCCAGGAAGTCTCAGATCTCGAGCGTTACGACTGCTGCTGGCGTCGGCGGGAGTCTGTCAGATGAGGTCAACCTCGAAAAGTAGCAGCAAGTCGATTTCGTGATTGCAGGCCCGTGATCGGAATCAGCGGCGCCAGTCCACTTAACCTCAGATCAGACTGAAAGTCGCGTTTCATTCTGATTTCGTGGTGATAGTAGTCGCCCGGTTGGGTCGGAGAAAGTCCGGGGTGGGGACACGAAAATGGGGGACAATGCTCTCCTCGGAAGCTGGTCGCATGGAAGTGCTTCCGCGTTTCTCACCGAGGACTCCATGAGTAGACTCGCCACGTCGATTGGTCTTGCATTTGCTCTGGGCGTTGGGGCTGGGGAGCAGAGAAGTCGCGGCGCCGGCCCAGCCGGACGGTCAACTGACCATTGCCTTCGATGTCTCGATCGCCCTCACGTTTCTCGATCCCGCCGAGACCCCGGCATCGGCGTGCCGTTCGTGTTTCTGTACGCGCTGCATGACGCGCTGATCAAGCCGCTGCCCGGCAACGACATGGCGCCCTGTCTGGCCGAGTCCTGGAAGGAGAGCGCGGACGGGCTCGTGTACGAGTTCAAGCTGCGCGAAGGGCTCAAGTTCCACAACGGCGATCCCTTCACGGCCGAGGACGTGAAGTTCAGCTTCCTGCGCTACCGCGGCGCCTCCGCCAAGCTTCTGCACGATCGGGTCAAGGCCGTAGACATCGTCGACCCGTATCGCGATCCGCTTCGTGCTCCACGCGCCCTGGCCCGACTTCCTCGTGTTCTATGCCACCCCGGCCACCGGCGCGGCGTGGATCGTGCCCAAGAAGTACATCGAGACAGGTCGGCGAGGAGGGCTTCAGGCGCCAGCCGGTGGGGCTCGGGCCCTATCGGCTCGTGCGCGCATGACTCCCGGGGTGGAGCTTGGCGCTGGAGGCCAACGAGCAAGTACTGGCGCAAGAAGCCCTCGGTCAAGCGCGTCGTCATCAAGAGCGTCCCCGACCGCACGACGCGTCTGGCCATGCTGCAAGACAGGCGAGGCGGACATCGCCTACCTGATGATCGGTCTCGAAGCGATCACGATCTAAGGCAGACCCAAGCTGCGCCTCGCCAAGGTGATTCCGCCGGCCACCTGGTGGATGGAATTCACCGAGCAGTGGAACCCCAAGTCGCCGTGGAGCGACCGCCGGGTCCGATTGGCGGCAAACCTGGCCGTGGACAAACAGGCACTCAACGAGGCAGAGCGGCTGGGGTTCTCACGCCTGACGGGCCCGATCATTCCCGCCAACATGGAGTCCGCGCTCCGCATCGAGCCGTATCCGTACGACCCGAGGCAGGCCAAGCGGCTTCTCGGCGAGGCCGGCTATCCCAATGGCTTTCGACGCCGGCGATCTGACGCCGATGCCGCCGTTCACGACCATGGGGGAGGCCGTGGCCAGCTACCTGGCCACCGCGGGCATTCGCACGCGGGTGCGCAGCATGGAGCGGGCGACGTTCATCGGACGCGTGGCGGTCCAAGAAGCTCGGCGGGATCATCGCGGCAGCCTCGACGGCGCCGGGCAACGCGGCGGTGCGCCTCGAGTCCTTCGTGGTCAGCAGCGCGCCGTACGCCTCCGGTGGCTATCCAGACATCGACGACCTCTTCCAGCAGCAGGCGCAGGAGCGCGACCGGAAGAAGCGCGAGGCTCTCCTGCACCGGATCCAGCGCCTCGTGCACGAGCGCGTCATGTTCGGCCCGATCTTCGAGCCCGCCATCCTCCATGGTGTCGGGCCGCGGGTGGAGGAGCCCGCGATCGGCCTGAGCTCCCAGCTCTCACTTCCCCGCGCCCTACGAGGACATGCGCCTCAAGAAGCCGTGAGGGAGCCTGACCTCAAGGACTGGCGAGGGAGCGCGCTGGCGTGTCGGCACGTGGCGTCCTGTCGTGATGAGGTCAAACCTCGGGAAGATGAGGCGCGGTTCGACTTCGGCGATGCAGGTGCATGGGGCGACCAGTTCGCCTGTTGCGCTGGGATCTTCCTGCGGGCGATGCTCGACCTCCATAACAACCAGCGGCGACCCAGCGGCCACGCCAGGAATGGAGTTGATACCGGGGGCCACCTTCGATGGGGATTCCGTTCAGACAGCTCCGACGTGTTCATAACCGCCGGGTTCGGCAACAAAGCCGAGGAGGGGTAGAGGGACCGAAAGGGCGGCCGTTGCGGGCCAGAATTCCACGGGCCCTGAACCTGAGCCCACGAGCCCGGAGCCGTGCGATCTGGGCAAGGGCGCTCGCGAAATCCCGAGCGCAAGCAAATCCAAAACCGTGGCCGGTCGCCGCAGAGGGCGTCTCGCCATCCGTCCGGCGGGTGACGCCTGTCGTCGCACGCCTTGCTCCTCCATCTAGAAAAATCCAGATCTCATAGGTACCATCCCGCCCAGCATCCTGCACTGCACGTCGGTAGCGGGCGAGGCGCACGGCACATGACCAAGCTGCCATGTCAGGCTATCAGCCGAATGCGCGTATGGGCCGCGGAGGTCACCGGAGGTGGGACAGCTGCCCCAAGAGGACGCTGCTCGGCTATCGAGGGGCAGCGCGCTTCGCTGCACGGGCCGGGCGCCGGAAGCTGGCGCGCGAGCTCGGAGGCTGGGGGACGTCCGGCTCAGCATGTGCGACGTAATTGGAGTTCACGTCGTGACTGGACCTCGACGGCAAAGAGTGCTGGTCAGGCAGACGGAACGAGGCTTGAGGCGACGGGCGAAGAGATCGAGGTGTCTGGCTCCGCCGAGTGGGTATGCGACGGCGTCGCCGTTGCAAGTGGAGGTTCAGTCTGAGGCTGCCGACGGGCGACCGGGCCGCGGCGGAAGCTGTCCTCCGGCTGGCCAGAGCCGAACATCTTCCTACCCTGATAAAGCCACAATCGTAGGCTTCCGACTTGCCGCCACCATCATAAGTGTGCGAGAATAAAGACACGCGGATAGTCAGGCCGGAAGAGCACGGCCCTTACAAGCAAACCTCGCCGTACGATCGAGCCCCCGGTAAGCTCACAACTTACCGGGGGTTTTCGTTTCTCCCTTTGAAGGTCGTTGGCTGGCGTGAGCCGTGAGATCAGGCGTCGCGGGTACAGCCGGGGCACAGCGGGGAGGCAATTCACCTCCCGTCGACCGATCATGGTCACCGTAGGGGCCCCAGTCGGGGAGGGGGACGATCGGCAGAGGCCTCAGCCCGGAGAAACATTCCGGCCAGAGTGAAAAGCGGAAATTCCCGCGCGCCGTGAGAAAAAGGGGCACGAGAGATGCCCCCCGGTACTCAGGCGCTGCGGCTCGGCGGACGTGCCCGCTGGGATCGAACGCGCACGCGAACCCATGGGGTGGACATCAGCCGCGGCCGATCGCCACGCGTAGGAGCTGCAGGTCGTGCGGTAGAGCTTAGCGTGTTCTAGCTCGCGTCCCTTGCGAGGGCGCGTGCGGACGCCGTCGTGCCGGCGGCGCGAGGGCATTCGTGCTGGTTCGGCCGGTCCACCGGTCGATTGACGGCGGCGGTCTGGTCCGGCCTCAGCATGTCGCTCACCCGGGCCGGCTCGCTCGACCCGCGAGAAGGTCCGCTGATGTGCACTGTGGCATCGGCTCCTGCAGCGTTCCGCGTCCGAGTCTGGGAGATTATGTCGCGGGGACAGGGCCTAGGGGCGGCGGCGGACGCCGCCGGAGAGTGCTAGTGTTGGCTACGTTTTCCGCCGAACTGGATCTGCTGGTGCGGGCGGCGTCGCTGAACTAACAGCAATACGTAACTGAACGAAGTACAA
>ERZ1370068.3527-contig-2639_pt1 | contig 27246 bp, 43 predicted proteins | sample MGYA00561227_ERZ1370068 | MGnify/ENA primary metagenome ERZ1370068 (study PRJEB38410, sample SAMEA6850437) | metagenome | study: Metagenomic assessment of the ecological functions of the soil: analysis of the soil microbiota associated with the...
AGGTTACGTATTGCCGCCATAGTCCAACACGCCGCAGTCCATGGCCGGCATTGTGGTGCCTAGTTTGAATAAGACAAGAGCAAACGGTGGCATCGGTCCGGAAGCCACGCCAAGCCTCGACCGGACTGGCGCTTACCAGAACGGGCTAATCGGCAATGTTCGCCGCCCTAATCCTTGTATGATCAACGACATCAGCGCCCGGCCATATGACACCGAGAGGACGCAACGTGCGCAAACCCGAATCGTCCGCGTGCGCCGCCAAAACATCCGCAACCGACGATAGGCTTGTGGCGCTTCATCCAGATCGCCACCGCGCAACTCCACCTCTTCGCAACCCATTTCATCATCTCGTCGTGCCTGACGAGTCCGTCCTGGCGGATTCGTTTGTTGCCAACTTTCACGAATCGCCCTTTCGCCGCCGTGCGCGACATGATTCGTCCCGGCGCCGTGCACCGTCGAAAAAAGCGCTTCGCGCGAAGCTGGCGAATCGACGCCTTCGATGATCACCGCATCGTCACCCATGCTGCCGCCGACAAAGCCTCTCTGTCCCGGAAACGCCGGCGTCGCGCCTTTGCGCACGACCCAAAACTCTTCGCCGTCATGCTTCTTCCCGCCAGGCGAAGTTGTGATGATTGTGCACTTCTTCGACAATTTGCGCGCCTAAAATTCCGCGCACCACATGTCGCGCGACCGCTTCGCGCCCGGCATACGCGTAACGCCCGGCCAGATGCATTCCGGCGAGATAATCGCGACCGATCTCCGACTTTCTCATCGACCACCGTCGGCGGCACATCCATTCCATCTTTTCCGCCGGCCGCTTTCAAAAAATACGTTGCCGTTTTGTGTCCGAGCCCGCGCGACCCGAAATGCACACCCACCCAGACGCGATCCTGCCTCGTCGGCGAAAATATCAACATAATGATTCCCGCCGCCGACGGTGCCGAGCTGATCGCGCGCCGTCTCCTTTCAAATCGCCGATGCGGTCTCAGATTGCCACGCCGCATCATCAAACAATTCGTGATCGACGCGCGTTTTGCTCTTGCGCCCGATGCCGAAGGAAATATCGCGCACCACATCGTCCATGATCGTCTCGATCTTCGGCGCGATTTGTTCGCGTCTTCGCGTCCGTGAGGATGGCGAGATTGCCGCAGGCGATGTCGAATCCGACTCCGCTCAGCGAAATTTTATCCTTGTAGCGACCACGCCGCCGATCGGTTGCGCGTAGCCTTTATGTCCGTCACGCGCAAAGCACACCGCGTTCGCCGCCAGCCGCGACGCACGTCATCGATCTGCCGGATCGTCGCCTCATCGTGCTGACCGGAATACTTTCGCCTTCTCATCGCAAGCCGCCCGCCATCTATTATGGCGTCGTCTGCGGTGAAGTCGAAGGATGTCTGCGAGCTGTGGCGCAATCGCGCGGCCAACCAGAGCTGGAGGGCACGCGCCGCAAAGCCGTCGCCGATGCATCCCGAGGCGCGCAGACGCCGGAGCTTGATTCTCACAACTCGCAGGCCACGCCGTACACACAAGTTTGTGTCATCACTCAACAACTCCAGAGGTCCCTCACCGTTCGGGTTGGGAATGACAGAGTTGTGCCATTTACAGAAACCTCTTCGCACTGGCAGAAACCACTTTTGTATGTGGATTTTTGTAATTGTATGATTGAAGTGCGTCATCTCTCCGGCGATCAATACGAAGTCAGAGTCACCGGCGGAAACTGGCCACGACTCATCAGGTCACGTTGAAGGAAGCCGCGATCGGATTCGACTGGGCGGGCGCGGATATTTCTGGGCGCGCTGATCGCGCAGAAAAGCTTCTGCTTCCTGCTCGGAGAGCGCCGAACCGAATACCAGCATCCTACGGAAGTTCGATTTGCCGGTGATCGGAACTTCTATTTTCCGCCTGCTGGAATACGAGCGAGACATTGGAAAGCGCGTTGCCCAACGTTGGGAACGCGCGCGCGATCGTTCGGGCAATCATCCTCCGTGCTCGCAAGGCGCTCGCCCTCCATGGAACTTAGGCTTCCAGCCATTCGCCAGTCCGGTCGAAGACTCGCCGGGCGAAGCTGACCTGGCCGACATGCTTCCAGCTTGTCGCCTTCAATCATCAAAAGCGCAGGGAGTTCTCGTTGCCACCGTCCAGTTCAGATGGCTGTGCTAAGCACCGGAAGCTCGCGGAAACCCTTGCCCCTCCGTGTAAAGTATGAAACGTGATAACCAGTGGTTTCGATAAAGACTGCAGCACAGCGCGGCGCTGGACCGTCGCTCTGGGCGACTCGCGCGGCTCTGCGGTTAATTCACTGACCGCGGGAGTCCTCGGTCGTCTCAGTTGCCTGGATTACCACTTTATTTCCTACCACCCTTTACTTTTGCTTAGCGCCAGCACGCCGTTCGGCGCGTGTCTTATGAATATCCAAGGCGGCAGTGCGCGGCCGCACAGTCACCCACTCTGTGGCAGGTAGTTTCGCCATCTCTACTACTTTGCCGCAAACCATCCTGGGATCGCGTTTACCCGCTGACCGTGGCGAATTCGATCGCTTCGGCGATTAAATCTCATCAACGCGAATTACTCCAGCGGCAGGTGAAGACAAGGCGGGGCAGGGAAGGCTGCATCCTGCTCGGCTCTGCACCTTGGCAGCTTTGAAGTGTTGCGCGCGCGCCTGGTGTGACGCGTGCGGTATCCACTCAAAGTCCTGATGGATGTCGTGGCCACAACGAAACCTCACGCGCTTTTCTTGACGCATTGAATCCTGAGACTCGGCACCGTTAATATCGTGCCTGATCGACCGGATACGCTGCTCCAAAGAAAGAAAGCACTCGATGCCGGATTCTTGGTGGGGAACATTGGGCGATCGTCCGACGAGCGATGGAAAGACTGCGCGCGAATGTCAATTCCTCGGCGCCCCCGCTACGTTTCCGATCGGCGCCATCGTGATCGCGGCCATGATGCATTGCCCCGTCATCTTGTTCTTCGCATTTATCGCGGGGCAATCGCCACGAAATCTATTTCTAAAATTTGCTGACGAAATCGTTCTGAATCGCGAGCATCGGGCCGAAGACGGTCCAGTATTGGACGCAGCGCGCTACGTCGATCGTCTGGACATAATATCACCCGACCTCGCCCTGGCAACTGGTTCAACTCTCTCTATCCCTTCTGGGATTGATATTTGCGGCAGCAGGCATCAAGCGCCAGTCCGGCTCAATCTCGTTGAAGTTCGATTTGCCATTCTGTATCGGCTAGTCCGGTCTCGACCACATGGGGCCAACCCCGGAAAGCTTTCAGGTTGATCCACCTACTAAGGCCCGCAAGAGTCTCGCTCTGTTGGAAGTTAGGCTTCGAGCCATTCGCCAGTCCCCGGCCTGACCCTCGGCCGACATGCTCCCAGCTTGTAGTCTTCCTATGCAACAATTGTAAGGCGTCTGTGTCAGACTGCCATCTAGATTGATGGCGTTTCACAGAAATGCCCTACAATTCATGTCGCGCTGAATGATCGATAAATCCGAAATTCGCAGACTATCCCGCACTCCGGGACGATGTGCCTCTTGGACGCGCGTTGTTCGTTGGGACGACGATCGATCGTTTGCATCACCAACACGCATCGCGACGCAAATAACCCGCTCCGACGTGACGGCCAGCTCTCCGCGTTACACGCTCTCGAGCACGGTGCGCAAGCCGCCGCCATTCATGGCGGATTACGAGCACGCGCTGCCGGCACGACCGCACCGCCGTATCATCTCGCCGCGCTACGTGAGGCGCATCAGCTATCGCCCGCCTCGATGATCTCCCCGCGCTCGCCTCGAGGGTCCGCGCCCAACGGTTTGTTCGGCGACGCAGGCAACACCATTTACCAATGCTCGATCTCAGCTGACGGCACTTCGCCGCGGACGGACGGTCATGATCAGCCGCGCGGATCGTGAAGCACGCCGCCTGGTTGTAGCGAATTGCTCTCCCCGACAATTTCACATCACGATTCCGCCATCGACCAAAGAACCTGTCCCAGTGATGTAACTCGCTTCGGCCGATGCCACAAACGCAACTGCCGCTGCGATTTCTTCCGGGGTGCCTGCACTCGTTTCAACGGAATCTTGTCCTGGAGCGATTTCTGAATCTCCGTTAGACAACGCCTTCGTCATATCGGTCGCAATATATCCCGGCGCGATCGCGTTCACCGTAATGCTGCGGCTCGCCAACTCCTCCGCCAGCGCTTTGGTGAAACCAATCAGACCGGCCTTGCTTGCAGCGTAATTGGTCTGCCCTGCATTGCCGATAATTCCGATAACAGAACTGATATTAATGATCCGACCCCTTCCGTTCCTTGATCATGGCGCGCTGGAGGGCCTGCGCAAAAATTGAACGCGCCTTTCAAACCGTATTCAAAACCAGATCCCAACCTCCGGCGACATTCGCATGCGTTAGCATGTCGCGAGTCACACCGGCATTGTTGACGAGAATGTCGGCCCGTCCGAAATCGGCCAGAATTCGCTCGCAGACCTCTTCTGCACCGCGCCATGATCCGAAACATCGACTGTACGCGCATCGCCGCGTCGGCGCGTGAAGCATTAATTTCTCGGCAGTCTTCTCCGCGTTGGTTCCGTCCGACCTCACGCTCGCCACCCGCGCGCCCCTCACCGGCCAGCCCGCAACGCAATCGCGTGTCCAATCCCCCGCCCCGCGCCGGTAACAACCGCAACCTGATTTTCAAATCTCATCATGTCGTCGCCCCATCGTCTGCGACAAAGACGATCAATGTCACCAATGAGCGCATATCAGAATGGCTTGATCCTGGCCGAAACGTCACCTCTTGTAGCACAGGCGTTCGCCTGTGGGGCCGTTGATGAAATTCGGCTCATGGACAACTCGACGGCCTTTGGCCGTCAAGTTCTTGAAATCTCCCGAGCTCTTCCTCTGTGCGCGCAGCACCGGATGGCGTTGGAGCAGAGCTACCGACAGATTAAGCGCCTGCTTCTCCATCATGTTTAGTGCAGACAATCTCATACTTAATACCCTCCGGATCCTTGAATATAAACGTAGTAACCTGGGGCGATATTCTGGCACTCCCGTGGCGGCTCACTATAGTGGCTCCTATTTCTTTCAGTTTGAATGGGGTCGTCGACTTCGCGCGAGTGGCGCCTTGAACGCGAGATGATGTAGCGCCCCTGGTTTCCCGGCGATTGATCGTCTCGGAGGCCAAACCGCTTCTCGGTGAGGTGATGGCAATCCCAACTGCGGATGAGACAAGTTGCACGACGTGCTTATCGTGCTCTTCTATAACGGCACTAACTCTCTCCTGCACACCAAAGCCTCATAGCGGAAGGCTTATCGTAGAATGGCATAGCCACGCCTGTCTTTGACGGTTATCTCTATATGGTCAACAATCGGTTCCATCAATTTTCTTCAAGCTGTGTCGCAATCACCTCTAACGAGAGGGATAAGCCACGGCAAGACCCTGTGGCAAATAAACAGACTCATTTCGCAATGGGGACGTTGGCTTCATCGAGCGGATTAGACGATCCCGAGTGTGCTCGCTCTGCTGGCGCGGACCGAAGGGCTGTCCCACAGATGCCGATCCGCTCTTACATCTGATGCGCGGTTCAGCGCCCGCGCAGGTTATTTCGGCTCATCACGAACCTTCAATACGATCTTGCCGCGGGCGTGACGTGTATCACGCTTTCGCCAGGGCCTTGGCCGCGTCAGCCAGTGGAAAAGTTTCGGAAACAACGACTTTAATTTTCTTTGCGTCGATTAGCTTTCCGATCTCGGCCAGCTGATCGCCGTTATATTCAGCCTCGAGCGACACGCCGCGAATCCCGTATTTGTCCAGCTCCGCCTGATCAACGCGGCCAACCAGACGCCACCAGGATTCCACCTTTTCACGATCGGATAGGATCGCTTCAGCTGTTTCGCCACCGACGCCATCAACGACCACGTCAACATCTCTTTGGCGATATCCTCGAATTTTTTGGGTTTTGTAATCGATGAGCCACATCGGCCCCAAGTTGTTTCAGGAAATCTTGATTGGCAGTCGAAGCAGTCGCGAACACCTTCGCACCGCGAATCTTTGCAAGTGGAATCGCAAACATTCCGACTCCGCCAGACGCTCCCTGGATTAATACCGTCTGTCCCGGTTGAACACATTTGCTTTGTCAACGAGCGCCTGCCACGCGGTCAATGCGACACTCGGCACGCCTGCGGCTTCAGCAAAACTCAACGTCGCCGGCTTCAAGCGCCGCCTGGTTTTCTTTCGCCAGAGCATACTCTGCGTAGCCACCGCCATTCGGACTGAAATGAACGCATAAACGGGAATCACCCGCTTTAAATTTTTTTACGTTGGACCCGACTTTTTCGACCGTGCCGGCAACGTCATATCCGGGAATCCAAGGCAGCTGTGTTCGAAAACTTTTGCACATACTTGCCCGACAAGAGTTCCATCGAATGAGTTCACCCCGGCGGCAAAAGACTTGATAAGAATCTCGTTCTCTTTCGGCTGGGAGCGAGCATATCTTCACACTTTTCAACACTTCCGGTCCGCCCCATTGATGCGCCACGATTGCTTTCATAGTCGGGCCCGGTGACATGGCATCAATTGCGGCGGCAATGAGCGCTGCAAATAAAGCCGCCAACTTCATGTAGTCCTTTTCTATTTCCGGCTGATTATCGTCCATTGTAGCGCGAAGCACATACCAACAACTGTTGGGATCACCCCACAGAACGGAACGAAGCTGCGCGTCGTGTCGATGAGTGGACTAGTAACAACTATACGCATAGGATTGAAAACAAAGCAGAGCAAGCCCGTTCCACGTGCTCCCTCCTTCGGCAACTTCGGCGTGGCAAGCAGGCCAGCCAGCCGCCCGCGGTCGTGGGTACGGACGGAGGTGCGTCGCACTCAGGGCGATGCTGTGTAGATGTCTTGTGCAAAGAGGAGCAAGAGCGCAGCGCGCTGCCGGCTATGGTTGGATATTAAGCCCTCCCACATTGCCAGAGGAAGAATTTGATCTTCGCTACCTTTGTTTCCTTCTGTTAATCGTGTGGACGCGAGGCTTTGACATGAAAGCGGAATGGCCGCAACCTCGGACCCATGAATGCTCTCAATCGATTGCAGGATCCGTTTTATTGCATCATGCGCTTCATCGTCGGGTTGATGTTTGCTTGTCACGGCCTCGACAAGATATTCCGGCACGCTCGCCGGCAAACCGAGGCACTCCCGCCTTTAATGATGCTAGAGTGGCTGGGTCGAGATCGTCTGGTGGATTTCTCGTCGCGTTTGGTTTGTTGACGAGAATCGCGGCGTTCATCGCCTCCCGGTGAAATGGCGGTGGCATTTTTTATGATGCACGCGCCAAAGGGTCACGATTCTTTATGTGGAACAAAGTTGCGAGCCTGCCAGTAGTTACCGTGCTTTATCTCTCTTCTACATCTTCCTGCGCGGTTCCGGCAGCTGGAGCATTGATGCAATGACCGATCGAAAGTCGGGCATCGGCAGGGATGAAGACCTACGACAAGCGCGATAGTTATCAGAATCGAGGATCAAGTATCTAGGATCGAACGAACGGCATGCATGGCTCTCGACGTGCGCTGTTCGCGGCGGCATTTGTTTCCTACCGCCGCGCCAGTCCGGGCCCAGGATTGGGCAGAAGGCGCGGCTAAGCAATTCGCCCCGGCATGCCGATTGGGCGAGGAAATCAAGTATCGGGTGACCGCAAGATCAAGGCGTTCGTGGTTTATCCGGAACGGAAGGACAAAGGCGCCGGTAGTGCTTGTTATTCGCGAGATTTTTGGGCTGACCGATTAGAGGTGCGGAGTCTACGCGATCAACTGGCGGAGAACGGTGTTATCGCCATCGCCCCCGATCTGCTCAGCGGCCAAGCGTATGCCGATGCCGACGCTAACGCGCAAAGCGATCTCGGAATTATCCGACAGCGCAGATCAAAGCCGACCTGGATGCGACCTCTGATGCGCTGAAAATCCCGGCAATGGGACCCTGGCCGTGTGCGGATGTTAGCTGGGGCGGCGGCGCTGGGTATTCCCGCGCGCAAACATGTGAATCCAGAAATTGAAAGCCGCCCACTCTTTCTTACGGGATCGCGGCGGATAATGGTAATCAGTCGAAGGTCGCAAACATCAGCTTGTCCGGTTTACGCGGCTTCTATGCGGGAACGACGAACGCGCGAACGCGACGGTATGCCGACGGCGCGGGACTTGATGCGACGCGCGAACAAAGAAGTACGAGCCAGTAATTTACGCCGGAGCGGGCCACGGATTCAGTGCGCGAAGGCGGAAAAGCCCGGATGCGAGCGAGGAAAATCGAAAGGCGCGCGACGATGCCTCCGGGCACGTTGGAAGACTCTGCTAAAGCAATTGTAAGTTCTGTGCGGCGCAACACTGGTCTTATCGTCATCGCAATTGCGTTGCTAACGTTCGGCTCCCGCAGGGGCGGCAGAACAACGCCAAATCACTTCCCGGACCAGGCGTCAGCAGGCGGTCCATTCCCCACGCGCTGGTGGCAATCGGTTATAGCAAACGACTCCGCGCCCTCGAAGTCGGGTTCGTCCAACGTGGCGCCATCTATCGTTATGGCAATGTGCCGCCTGAGACCCATCGCGCGACCTGCTCGGCGCCGTCCAGGCCCAGACGCCAGTTTTACGATGCGAATGTTCGCGGCCGGTACTTTCCATCCGTTCACGTGAAGCCGCAGCGGAGCTGATGTTCGTTCTCACAGCTGAGGAAAACGTGTGTCGCGTTTGCGTTTTCAGTTATGCTGGCAATTCTGATCGCCGGGCTGGGGAGTGAAAGCAGAATATCGGCGCACCCGCCCAGCCAATCGTCACTGCCCAACCCCGTGCTGAAGGAATTCGGCGCAAAAATAGACCGGCATCGGCCAAACACCCGCCTGCTCTTTGCTCTCGCGCGATGGCGGAATCTATTCGGCGGCAAGCCGCTAAAAAACGCCAAACGCCCGAAAGCAAAGTTTGGAACACGACATACGCGTCACCTTCGCACCATGGCGTGGCAGGCAGCGTGGCAGTGATGTCCGGCCAACATTTTGCGCCTTCGGCGTGATTCGTAGAAATTAATCCCCTCTTCCTTTTTAGAATCTGCGTAACAATCTGCGGACAAAAACCAACTCGATCGCGGCGGTGTCCGCTCCGGGAAAATCCGCGGGTTTCCTCACCTAACGGTCCAGAAATTGTTGGTATCTTCCGCCGCTGGCATGACAACTTCTCCGTGGAAAGCGGCAATGCGCGTCTTGATCGCCACGACGATCAAAAAATCCGGGTGGGGACTTCTTTGGCGGAAATGGTCGGGCTTCACGTCATCATCCGCGTGGTCGAGGTCGTGAGCACCGGCATGGAAGCGATCCAGGCTTATGATCGGCACCGTCCGGACGTCGTGCCGGATGGATTACCGGATGCCCGAACTCAATGGCATCACCGCGTCGTCGTTATATTTTGGCAAAGGACCCGAATACGGCTCGTGATTTTTTGATTGTCAGGCTGGACTGCACCGGTGGAACCGGAGGCATCTGGCGCAATGGCCCGTCCTCACTAAACCGCGTAGCGATGCCGATCCTCGAAGCCACGTCGAACGCGGCCTCTCCCGAAGCACTCCGAAGAAAAGATTCTGCGGTGGATGCGCCAACGGATCCGTCGACAGCGGTTTGCAGCTTCGGACTGGGTAGCAGGCGCAAAAACGCGACCGAGTCGCCTCAGGGGCACGCCCGCTGCATTGTTAAATGGGTTAAACAGCGTTAAACGGGCGGTCCGTTTCTGCACCGCGTTTTTCGGAAAGCCTCGCCGTTTTAACAGTTTAACCCTTTTGCCGAGTTACCGTTTTCACTCGCAATCCGCAGCGCCCAGGCGGGCTCATCGCTCGAGACGGAGGTTTCACAATGGCGGCTCTCGATTTCTCGTCCGGAAATTTGCGCAGCTATCAAGGGGGACGCGGGGCCGGCCTGCGCCGTAGTTAAGCCCGCCGTTTCTCTGGCAAAAACGGTCCCGATCGCGCATCCAGCGGCCCCGCCGCTAACGGGAGCCGTGGCGATTACGAGTTTTCGAATGAAACCTTATGGCCCCTCGCCGCAGGGCTCAGGGGCCGCCGACGAACGTCTATCCTGCGCTCGTCGCGTTACCCTGAGCGAAAATGCCGCAGCTCTACAGGTGAGAAACTGGCGAAGCTGAACAATGTCACGGCCGACCAAATCGCCTGCCTGGGCGTGAGATCCGGGCGGTGTTGAAGCTCTGCGCGGAAACTTTCACAGTGGAGCGCAACGCGGCAAATCGGCCGTCAGCCGATCCGGACCTTCAAACAATTTGCATCATCGCTTCCACCGTCAATCGGGCGGAGGTGGCAGACTCCTCTCACTAACAGCTTCGCGCACGACCTTGCCAGGATGGCAGGAAGACCACCGAATGCCGCTCTCGTTTACATCTGCAATCCGAACAAACGTCCCATCGCGAGCATCACGCCAAAGAACGAACTACACGTTTCCACCTCCAAATGCCATCGCAGACGATGATCTTGGCAGATGAAGCATACTTCCATTACGCCTGACAGTTCTGACTGACGACGAAGCGTGATTCCCGTTGACACAAGATCATCCGAATCTTATTGCCGCGCAGGACATTTTCAAAAATCTGCGGCATGGCGGGACGGCGTTGCGGCTATGCCGTTGGGCAGACCGAGACCATCACGCCTAACTACGCGCTCATCGAAGCTGGGATAGCGTTAATATTGTGGCCGGTAGCGGCCGGCGAGTCGCGAGGCCGGAGGACGCCAATCAAGTCGCGAGCGGGCGACGGCTGAATCAGGAAACGAGAACGTTCAGTAACAGCCTGGCGCATGAGGCCGTGGGCGGTAGAACTCCAGTCCTTCGCAGGCGAACTTTCATCATGTTCAGATGTGAAACGGCCGGTTACAGCGCGCTTCGATCAAAGCATTAAAGGGGACAAGAATGCCAGCAGGTTGGAAGATTATTTCCGGCATTGCCCGACACATAGCGCCGCACCGTCGGCAAGAAGAACGAGATGGAAGCGTTCTTGGGTCGGCCTTTCGTCGGGTGGCGGCGTAACATTCGAGCTGTGTCGTCCTGAGATGACCACTGACCTCATTCTCTCCCACCGGGAGAGAAGGACGCGCAGCGCCAGGTCAGAGACGCTTCAACGCTTCAACCCTTTAAACGCCTCCGCTAACTTCATCGCGGCGTTGTGCCCCAGGATGCCGCTCTCACGGCAGCCGCCTCGCGACGCACTGGTCCGCAAAAAGAAGACATTTTCGCGTCCGGTCTCGGCCCCGCCAGCGGCCGACTTCCTCTTTGGCGGTCAGTGAATGGCCACGTCAAAGGCGTCGTGAAAAATATTGCCGTATTTTGATACCACTAACGAGTCTCCGATATCGACCGGGCTTGCTTTCGCGCAGTGCAGGGGACACCGTCGTGGCGTTCGCGAGACAATCTTCTAATACTGGCCCTCCAGCCACTGGTCTCATGCTGGCGAGGAATTGCTGCTCGGCAACTCTCTTTCGCGTCAGTGACATTGTCGCGTGAAAATACGCTCCTGGTGGAGCGTCCAGGCCGAAGCGTCATCAGCAGTGATAACCTTGTTCTATAAACAAACCGGGGCGATGAGAATGCTGTCGTCGGTAAGTGGTGTGACAATGGGCTGCACGCAGCGATCTTCTCCATGATACTCGGCAATCGTCCTTTGCCCGATGGCGCGCGTATAACTGGCGTTCATCTGTTCGTAGCCGCTTCAAGATCGCTGTGAAACGTTCCGCGCCGCGCTGCGCCGCCGTATTTTTTTCGCTCAGCTGGCGAGGCTTGCGCAGCAGCATGTTTATCTTGAAGACTCGATCCTTCATCCGTCGCGCATCGGCTGAAATCGGTTCACGGTGAAGCTTTGCCAGCACGTTGCGGCCGAAGTTTGCCAGAAGGAACCGCGCCTGACGACGTTCTCCTTGTACGCCGCCGACGTCCAGCTCAACGCTGCCGTGCTCGCACTTATCTCGGCGAGACGCGGATCCTTAGCATTCTCGTTAGAAGTTCCGCCTGCCTCGGCCTCGACGCGCGCGCTCAGCTTTTCTTCCAATTTCCCGCGCCACCGCGCGTCCCGCCGACCCGGCACTTTCCATTCTCCAGTCTTGTTGGTACCGATCAGGATGATAAATCACGGCGGTCTGGAGCAGCGAGAGGATACGCGGGTGCGTGAGAACTCCGATTTTGGCGTCGGTTAGGCGACCAGTCCAGCTGGACGAGGTCCATTTTGCGGAATTAACGCTCGACGGCCCGGCCAAGTGGTTCCTCCCGCCAAACTTGCGCCACGCCTCTCGCGAAACAATCGTCGCCGTTGAATCGGCGATGAATTCACCACTTTCTGCACCAGAGGTTCGAGCACGCTATCCTTGGGAGCGTCTCGGCGAAGCACGCGACTGACAGATAGATAAAGACTTCTGCATCACGCTCCAAACTCCGCGATGGCCGCCAGTTAACTCGAGCCATGGATCGCGCAGTCCCACCATATCGACGTTGGCCAGAAGTACGGAGCATCCGCGTGGAGTGCTTGGCCGTTCTGCCATTGGGGGCGTGAACGATCCGGTGGCACGACGGCTGGCTCAGAGTTTCAATCCCAGATCGCGAATAATTTCTCCGGGCAACAAGCTAACGACAGAATACGAATAACGCGATAGCTGCGCGTTGTGGTCAGGAGAAACTTTCACCGCGAGCGTGGTGTGCCGCCGATCGTAAATCGTTTTTCTCCAGCCAGCAAAACGCTCAAGCCGGCCTTCGGCCCCGATAACTCGTACGACAAGTCCATTGTGCCCGGCTCCCCAGAACAATTCGACATCGTATTTCGCTGAAATCCTGCTCCGCCGCTCATACTCCTGCTCGTGCTCGATAAAAACACTCGGGAAGCTCCGCAAGTAACTCTCGCTTACGCCAACATAGATCCGGCATGACAAGGGCAAAGCAGGACATATCGAAGGCAGGCGTGTCCCTCCAGCGTGTGGATTTACGGCGCTCGCGTACGGCGCAGCGCCCAGCCTGCAGCGCGAGACGACATCGGGTTCTCCTGCCGGATGAAATTGAGCTTAATTTTGCAGGCGTGTCACCGTTGATCCGCGGCGGTCTGCCGAATTGCCAGCGACCATCCCCGCGCCTTGCCTCGACGGGTCGACCATGGCGTGACGGGAGGCTAAGGTTGCCGTTGATTCCACTGGTCAGCCGTGGCTAGGGAATGGATAATGCTGAGTAGTCAGAGTCGTTCGATGGACGGGAACGTCAAAGCGCCGGTGGAGCTCGGCAATCGGGCGCGTCCTTTTTATCGACATTGTCGGCTGTTCCAAAGCTGCTGACGAGCGAGCAACGCGAGCGGCAGCAGAGCTCAACCGAATCGTGCGAGAGACGGAGCAGTTTCGCGCGGCCGAAGCGGCCGGCAAGCTGGTGCGCGTTCCGACAGGCGACGGAATGGTGCTGGCGTTTTTCACCAGCCCGGATGCGCCTCTTCGTTGCGCGGTGGCAATCAGCCACGCGCTGCAGAGGCACGAAGCAGCTGCCGCTACGAATGGGAATCCACAGCGGGCCGGTCGATCCGGTCGAGGATGTAAACGACTAAGCCCAACCTGGCCGGTGCGGGGTAAACCGTTGCGCAGCGGGTGATGAACTGCGGCGACGCCGGACATATCCTCCTCTCCGCGCGCGCCGCCGATGATCTCGCCCAACACGCCGAGTGGAAGGCGCAGCTGCACGAGATCGGCGAAGCAGAGGTTAAACACGGGATCAAAATCGGGGTCGTTAACTTTTCGATGGCGATGTCGGGAATTCAACCGTGCCCGAAAAATTCAGCGGTCGCGACAAGTGCAAGCCGCGGCGGTTCGTCGCCGGACGATCGCATGGTCGTTAGGCGCAATCGCTGCGGTGGCTGCGATTGGAGCTGCGTTCTGGATTCAGTCCTCGCCGCGCCGAGCTTTGCTACCGCGTCGACCGGTGAACTGCAGAAGAGCATCGCGGTGCTACCACTCGAGAACCTGAGTGAGGATAAGGCGGACGCATTTTTCGCCGATGGGATTCAGGACGATGTCTTAACCAGCCTGTCAAAGATCAGCTGATCTGAAGGTGATTAGTCGCACCTCGGTGATGCAGTATCGCGGCGCGAAACGAAACTTGCGCGACATCGGCCACGCGTTAGGCGTGGGGACATTCTCGAAGGCAGCGTGCGCCGGGTTGGAAATCGCGTGCTGGTCAACGTGCAATTGATCGATGCGATCCACGATCGGCACCTGTGGTCGGAGCGTTACGATCGCACTCCTGACCAATTCCATTGGTCTGCAAGGCGAATTGGCCAGCCGAGATTGCGCATTCGCTGCGGGCCAGAGCTTAACCCTGAAGAAAGGGCGTCTGGCAAGCAAGCCCACGAGTAATCCCGAAGCTTACGTCCTGTATCTTCAAGCATGCGAAAAGGAAAGGACCGCTCTAGTCCTCCAAGAGGATAGCATTGCGGTCGACGCCCTCTACGACCGGGCAGTTTCGCTTGATCCTCAATTCGCCTCGAGCCATGGCGCGTCAGTCACTGTGGAACATCGGCATGCACATGAGTCCCGAAGTCAGGAACGAAAAACAAGGCGCAGGCTTTGGCCGTGCAAGCATTGCGCAGTAGCCCTGGATCTGCCTGAAGCGCACATCGGCCCTGGGCGAGTGGTTCCGGATGACGGAAAGAAATTACGATGCTGCGCTCAAGGAGTTCGAAATCGCTGCCGCACACAATGCCAAATGATCCTGAAATCCTTGGTCATTTAGGTTCCACTCTACCGGCGGCAGGCCGTTGGCGTGAGGCGCTGGAAAATTTCCATCGCGCAGGAGCTCGATCCGCGCATTCCCCATGACGAGGAGGCGCAAACCGCAGTGGCATTGCGCGACTGGAAGAGCTGCCAGAGTTCTGTATCGCCATCTGCTGGAGTTGCTCCCGATGACGTCGGGATAAAGACGAATTTCGCGGCGGCTTTGATGAACGGCGAAGGCGATTTTGCCGCCGCCCGGGCCAATCCTCGAGACAATACCCTATCCGAGATACGACGCCCGTGGGCAGCCGATCTGGGATGACCTTTTCGCTCGCTGGCGGCTTCTCATGCTGGAGCGGGACTACGCCGGCGCCGAAAGACTGCTGGTCGATTTTCCTCTCGAAGAGTTTCCTGCGCCAGCTCCTGGCTTAAAGATTTGTTTATTCGGCCTGCACCGCGTGGGCAAAAGGTGATCAGCCCAGGGCCCGCGAGCTGATTTGAGAAGGTGCGAAATGGCTGGGAAACTCCTTCGTTCGGGAACATCCGGATGATCCGGTCGTTTAGAGACTCGGCTCGGTGTGCCGTTATGCCTACCTCGGCCGGAAGGAAGAGGCACTGCGCGAGAGCCGTCGAGCCGTTGATGCTCGTCCCCGAGAACGACGCGATCGAACGGCCCTGCATATTCTGGCTAATCTCGCGCTGGTGTATGCGTTGACGGGCGAATCGGAGAAGGCTGTTAGCTCTGATTGAACAACTGCTCACAAAGCCAGCTGCGGAAGTCCAAGGGTGATGGCAATACGACCCTGACGGACCTGCGGAGCTGGAGATGGGATGCACTGCAGAAGCAATCCGCGTTTCCCAGGAAATTCTCGCGGCGCCGGAGCCGAAAATCCGTGCGCTCGAAGAGTTTATGGCCGCAGATAGCGAGGGGCGACTCTCAGCTCGAGAGTGGCCATGTTTTGTTGCTCGATGTCGTCGGCTATTCCAAGCTCCCGACTAACGAACAACGCGAGCGCACAGCAGGAGCTCAATCGGGTCAGAATCCGCAGGGACCCAGCAGTTCCGAGCAGCGGAAACAGCCGCGCGGCAAGCTGGTCCGGATACCCACCGGTGACGGGATGGTGTTGGCGTTTTTCACCAGCCCGGATGCTCCCGTAAGCGTTGCGCGGTGGCGATCAGCCATGCGCTTTGCGCGGCACGTCGCACCTGCCGTTTGCGGATGGGCATCCACAGCGGACCTGCTGTCGATCTGGTCTCAGACGTGAACGACAAACCGAACCTCGCGGGCGCCGGCGTCAACATCGCGCGGCGGGTGATGAGCTGCGGCGACGCGGCCACATCCTTCTCTCCGCGCGCGCAGCCGGACGACCTGGCGCAGATTCACGGAATGGAAGTCCCAACTGCACGACATCGGCGAAGTGGAGGTGAAACATGGGGTGCGTGTTCGTGTGGTTAGCCTCTACAGCGACGGCGTTGGAAATGCCGGCTTCCCGCAGACGCTTCGCCGTCAACGCCTCGTTAGACGCCGGCGTTTTCTTGTCGTCTCAACAGTAGCCGCGATCCTCGTCCGTCGTTCTAGCGCTGCTCAGGAACTTGGGCATGGCAGCGGCAAGCTGAGCTACGTGCGCAAGCCGCTGCGGAAGCTGTCGCGAACCGTCAGAAGAGGCGTCGCTGTCCTTCCATCCTCGAGAACCTGAGCACAGAAGAGCAGAACGCCGTCTTTGCCGGAGGTGTGCACCGCGAAGTTCTTTTTGAATCTGGCGAAGATAGCAGACCTGAAGGTGATCAGCCGCACGAGTGTGATGCGCCACAAGCCGGGAGCCGACCGGAATATAAAACAGATCGCGGACGAGTTGGGCGCGTCGCTATGCGTGTGGAAGGCAGCGCAGCGCGAGGGTGACACGCCGCGTGAGCGTCGAACTAATCGACGCCAGCAGACGAGACACGCATGCCTGGGCTGAGACTTATGATGGCAATGTAACTGACGTGCTTGCGTTTCAGAGCGAGATCGCGCGCCAGCGAATCACGAATCAGCTGGGCGCGAAGCTTTCTCCACGCGAGAGCGACGGAGCTCGCCAGCCGCAGCCTACTCACGATAGTCGCCGCGTTCGAGAAGCTAGAGCACTACGGCTCCGTGCCTTGATGGAAATATCCGACGCGGATCGCGACGAGGACAAGGCCCAGAGATGATTACACGCGGGCGGTGCAGTTCCTCGAACAGCAGTCGGCGCGAGATCCTAAGTTTGCCAGCGCCACATTGGGCTCTGTGCCGAAGCGAACATTCAGCTGTTTCCGGCACAGCGATCCGCCGAATCCTGAGTATCGGGCACGCGCGGAAGCGTGCTTGAAAGAGTACACGGCTCGCGCCGGAAGCTGGTGAAACGTTACACGCGGAAGCACGAGTAGTCTATTATGGTTATCGCGATTTCCCGCGCGCTGACGACACTCGACGCGCCGCGAATTTGCTGCCGAACAGCGCCGAAGTCACACTGACCCGCGCCTTTCTCTATCGCCGCTTCGGCCGGTGGCAGGAAGCCTATGCCCAGTTCGAACGAGCAACGGAACTGAATCCCCAAGATCCGCTACCGGCTACTACAGCGCTGCCGACATTGCTCGGGGACTTCGCTGGTGGGATGAAGCTGATCGCGTCCGTGCACGCTTGATAGCGATGCTCTCGGCGAATGACGCGGGAGCACGAATGGAAGAGGCTGTTCAGCTGCGCTGGAGCGGGGTGAAGTCGACGCCGGGAACAAGCTGATGGAGACACTCAACCTCGATGCGAGCAATCAGGAGAGTTCGTCATGCTTTTCTATCGCAGCTTTTGGAAGCGCGATTACCAGGAATGCCCGAAGACTGGCCTCGCGGAGGCAGCGGAAAAGCCAGACCTTGAGCGCGATCGCTGGGAAAAAGAGTTAGAAGCTTGCATTTGCTACAAAAACTCCAGGTCCTGCAGGACGCTGCGCTGGAGACAGAGAAGCAATTAGAGGAACGCCTGCGGCATCCCCAGCAGTCGTGACGACCAGGGAGAGCTACTGACACGTTGTCGTGCGTGAAGTTTATCCTCGGCAAGAAACAGGAGGCGCTGCGTTTGTGCGAGCAGTCGGTTGAGAAGCACCCGCTTTCCGAAGATGCTTCTGGAGAACGGAGCACGAGTGGTAAGTGGCTCGGCCTACGCCTATATCTACGCGGGCGACGACGAGCGCGCGTTGCAGAGCTTCGCAAAACTCGTGCAGATCCCATTTGGGGAATATTATGGGCCGCTCGCTACGAGCCAGTCCTCGACGAGCTCCGCACGGACCCACGCTTTCGACGAAATCCTGAAGCAGATCGCAACAGCCGTTTCCGCGATTGTAGTTGAAGGGTGCATCAACCCCGTGTGCGCTGACCGGCGAGCCGAAGGGACGGTTACTCTTATGGGAACAGCTGCTCACTTCGCCAGCCGCGAAGGGAATCACGCTCACCGAGTTGCGTAGCGCGGAAATAGAGCGACTGCGAAGCAATCGGCGTTTCCACAAAATCATCGCGGGGCCGGAGCCGAAGACGGTGTATTGATTTTCTCCGGGGGCGCAACGCGCCTCTGCGTTAGCTGGCGATGGCGCCCTCGACATCGCGAACTTTCCTTTGCACGACTTGTCGAACGAAATCAGCGCCTTATCCATTTTCTTAAGCAAAGAGCGCATTTCGGCAAGGCGCCGAAACTAGCACGCGAGGGCGTGCGCTCCCGGAACATCGTTGCAGCCTCCAGCGCGATTTTTCTGCAATGCCACGCCGGATTTTCCGAGGAGATACGAAACGACGACTAATCCCGCTAATATAAAAAGCCTTGTTAGGACTAAGGTTTTTCCTACTAACTACGAAGAGTTAGGAAGACGAGCATCTGCTCAAGCAATCATTTATCTGTCGCACCTGGCTGGCCACCGGAGCGGTCCTGTTGGTTCCAGCGTCTATTGGTTTCGGGCAGGAAGTAATAACGGCGCCTCCGCCTGTAACCGAGGTCGAACGTGTCATCGTCACCGGCTCAAAGTATTCCGACCGCAGAGAAGTCGGCCCGAATCCGGTATTAGTGATCAATCGCGATTTGATCGAGAAATCCGGCGAACGCACCGCTGAGGAATTGATCAGAATACGACAGTTGCCGGGCCTAACGGGGTTCCAACCTCAAATAATGGTGCCGGCAACACGCCCGGTGCATCATCCGTCTCGCTCCGCGGTTTCGATCCCAGCGACACGCTGGTTTTAATCGACGGTCGGCGCATTGCGCCTTATCCGGTGGGAACCGGCAATGGCGCGCAAACTTTTGTCGATCTCAATTCCATCCCGCGCGCAGCGATCGACAGCATTGAAATCTTGAAGGACGGCGCCTCGACCACTTACGGCGCAGATGCCGTCGCCGGAGTGGTCAACATCAAGTTCCGGCATGATTATCGCGGCGCAGAGACAGACATCGAATACGGCAACACTCTTGATAAAGATTCAGGCGAATTCGCCGACCTCACTCGATTTTCGGCGTGGGCGACGATAACACCAGCGTGTCCCGGCGTTCTGAATTTTTATCATCGCAACTCCATCTTCAATCGAGATCGCGGGATATTCTTCGAATACGGAACTGACCTATCCAGTCAATGCGAGCCCGATTAATCTTCGACTCTCGCGCACTGCGGTGATTGCCGCAGGTGTTCCAGATGCTGCTCTCAACGACCCGAGCACTGGCTTACCGGCTTGCGAACTTTTTCGGTCATGCGCCCTTTTTCACCAATGGTGACAGCTCCTGGCTTCGGCTTACACCTACACCCGCATTTCCAGCCGTTGGTTTCAACTTCAACGCCTATCGCGAAGCGCTCCCGGATTCAGAGCGCTACGGCGGTTTTGGAATGCCACGCCACAAGATCTGCGGCGATCAATTGGTGCTCTATGCTGACATGTTCTACCAAAACGTGCAGACCAGTTATGAACTGGCGCCCACCGCGACAGGCCCCTTCGAAACTCCCGGCCACGTTATCCTCGCCATTCCGCCGCACGCCCCGGGCGCAACACTGGGCGGCCCGACATATCAAGACACCGGCGTTCCGATGGGCGCATTCAATCCGTTCAATCCGTTTCAACAGATCATCTCCGAGCGTGCGCTGGCGCGTCTCATCGAGTTCGGCAACCGCATTCGCGACAACGAGACCAAAGCGCATGCTTTCCACGCTCGGCCTCAAGGGGGATAAGCTTTTCGACGGAAGCTGGGGATACGATGCCGGGTTCCGCTATAGCGAGACAAAGAACACTTCCAGCGACACCGCAGGTTTCGGCGTCACGCTTCGACCGGATCCTAAACGCCGCCGATCCAATCTTCGATCCTACTTCACCGCCAGTTCATCGGCACGACCATTCCCTACAACCCGTTCGGTGATTTTCGCCGGCCCATCGCGACCAATGCATTGCCAATCGATTTTGCCCTGATCCATCCCAAATCAGTTGATCTCTCCAAGCCTACCACTCTTGATCTTAATATTTACACAACATCACCTTTTCAATCTGCCGGCCGGCGGAGTAGGTCTCGCGTTTGGTGGACAATTCAGACGAGAAAATCTGGAGCAAGGCCCCGATGAGGCGGCTCTTACCGGGGATATTGTCAGCACTCAGCCGGGTAATTTTACGAAAGCGGGCAGGAAAACCTACGCGTTTTACGCCGAAGCGAGGCTGCCAGTTTTTGGTTCTGAATATTCCTTGCCAGGTTTCCATGCCCTGGAGTTTACCGCCGCCGCGCGCTTCGAAGAATTCCGTAACAACAATACCAATGTTCTCGTTCCAAAGTCGGGGTCCGCTGGCAGCCGCTCGACGAATCATTGACCCTCCGCGCCACCTGGGGCGAAGGGTTCCATGAGCCTTCACTCATCGAATTCTTCGGGAGCCCGATCCAAGGTTTCGCTTGGGCCTTTTGTCCATGACCCGGCGACCGGCGGCGACATACCGACCCGAGCGACCCCTTTTATTATGCGAAGCAATCCAAATCTGCAGCCGGAAGATTCCCGCTCCTTTACCGGCCGGTTTCGTTTACACCCCCGAAATTCGTGCAAGGTTTGACCATTACGGTCGACCTCTTCGACATCGAAAGTAAAGGCCGGGTCATCATCCCTTCTATACCGAGATGTGATCGACCGATCTGTTGCCGGCCGATCTTTGCCTCTTGAGAGGGTGAATCGTGACGCCAATGGGGAGATCGTATCGATCGAATTGGCATTTCAGAATGCCGGATCACAAAAGCGCGCGGGGTGGATTTTGGTATCCAATACCAAATACAGACGCAGTTCGGCGTTTTCACCTCGCTTACGCAGGCAACTTATCTGGATTCATTCCAATTCGCGGAAGTTCCCGGCGATACCGAGGTCGAACTGCGCAGCGGTCAACTCCGGGATTTCTTCCGACGAGGCACATTTGAAGTGGAGAGCCAATTCCCGCCTCGATTGGGCCTGGCACAGGGTTCGATCTGGCAACAACGGTCCATTATCTCGATGGCTTTCATGAAAGCATTAACTTCAATTTTGGCATTCCTTTTAACCAAGGCATATTCGAGCATTACGTCAAGCAAACCTGGTTCTTTGACGTTCAGGCTTCCTACAATTTTGTTTTTGTTCCGGCGGTCGAAACAGCGGCGCGTGCCCGGTTATTCAAGGAGCGCAACGTCGTCCGGCGATGGCAAATCGACTGAAAACGCAGCGGCACAAACAGCAAACTTCGGATTGCCTTGCTGGAAGCGGCTTTTGAACAACACCACTGTCACGCTCGGTTGCAATAATGTGTTCGGCCATGATCCTCCGATGCGTTCACGGGTTCGAACTACGCGGACTTCCTTTACGACTCGACCGGGCGATTCATTTACGCGAGCGTAACCAAGAAGTTCTGAGACTAAGGTTTTCCGGCAAAGACAGGCCACGGCGATCCTGATCTTTGCTAAACGATAACTGGAAAGATACGCAGCAAGCGGCCATCGAAGCTAGTTCGTTCGGGCCGCCCATTCTGTACTCTGGCATCGATTGTTCTTTCCACCTAAATCCGCTCTGGATGAATTCGTCGGATTACACAGGCTCACTATTACGCCAACCATCGCGCTTTCTTCATTCTCTTTTCCTGTTTCACTTCCGGTCGATTTTGCTGATTCGCTGCTTAAGGGAATTCCGCATTTTTTGAACTCCGGCCGCCCTGATCACGCGCAACGAACGCTACCACCAATTCTATGCCATCTTTTTTCTCTTCCAGACAACCATCATTAGCTTCGCCATTTTCCACACCTTAAATTAGACGAACGTCGCGGTGGCAATCCATGAATGCCGTCCTGCAAAACCCGCAGTCGCTGCCTTGTTGTCGGGCGGCGGACCGGCGGGAATGATGACGGGCTTTCTCCTCGCCCGCGCTGGAGTCGACGTCGTCGTTCTGGAGAAGCACGCGGATTTCAATCGCGATTTCCGCGGCGATACGATTCATCCTTCCACCCTTGAGCTGTTGCATGAGCTGGGGTTACTCGAGGAATTTCTTCAGCTGCCGCATCAGGAAGTTCGCGAAATCCGCGGAATATTTAATGGTCATCCGGTCCCGATCGCGGATTTCTCGCGGCTGCCGACACCCTGCAAGGTAATCGCGTTCATGCCGCAATGGGATTTCCTCGATTTCCTCTCCCGTCACGCCAGGAAGTTCCCGAGTTTCGCTTTGCAGATGCAACACGAGGTCATCGATCTGCTTTTAGAAAACGATCACGTGGCGGGTGTGCGGGCAAAGACACCTGGAAGGCGAGCGTCGTTTCAGGGCCGACCTCGTCTATTGGCGCAGATGGTCGTCACGCCATCACCCATACAAAAGCCGGGTTTGAGTTACGCGAGTTCGGTGTGCCAATCGACGTGCTCTGGATGCGCATTTCCAAACGAGAGAACGACCCACCGCAGTCACTCGGCTTTTTCCGGCACGGGAAGCTGTTGATGCTTCTCGATCGCGGCAACTATTTCCAAGTCGGGTTTGTCATTCCCAAAGGCAGTCTCGAGGGGTTGAAGCAACACACGGCTCTGGCTACCCTGCATCGTGACATTGTCGCGCTCGGACCTTTCCTGGAAGACCGGATCACCGAGCTCGATGATTGGAGCAAGATCAAGTTGCTCACGGTTCAAATTAATCGTCTGCGAAAATGGTGTCGGGAAGGGTTGACTCTGTATCGGCGACAGCGCGCACGCCATGTCGCCCGCGGGCGGCGTCGGCATCAACCTCGCATTGCAGGACGCGGTCGCGACCGCGAATTTACTAGCGGCAAAATTAAGAGCAGGACCGGTATCGGTGGCCGACTTGGAGCTGGTGCAGAAGCGTCGCGAATGGCCGACACGCTTGATTCAGGCGGATGCAGACGTTCATTCATCGCCGGGTGGTAACCGGACGCGAGTCAAGAGTGGAGATTCACTTCCAATTTTACTGAGGCTCTTTCAATGGTTTCCGGCGTTGCGTTCGCTTCCTGCGCGCTTCATCGGCATCGGGCCGCGACCCGAACACATTCATTCGCCTGCAGCAGAATGACGCGGCCATCTTGCAAGCGCGACGCTGCCTTGAGCAGCCGGAAGGCATTCTTCAATACGTTCGCATTCCTGCAGTTGCGACGTCCCCTGCCGGGCGGATAACAATTCTTCGATCAGTGCTGCCCTGCCATGATCGATTAAAGCCGCTGCCGATGATCATTTCTCACAAGCATAAGTTCATTTTTGTTAAGACGGTCAAAACTGCCGGCACCAGTATTGAAGGTTTTCTCTCACAGCACTGCGGCCCGGACGATGTGTTTACCCCCATCTTCCCCGCACTTGAACGGACACCAACCGCGCAACTACGAAGGGCCGGTTCATCCGATATCTGAAATCCTGCGTCTCCCGTTCCGGGCCCGTTTCCGCCTGGCGACACATTCTCTCACAACCCCAACGTTTCTACAGGCACATGCCGGCATGGCTTGTCCGCGTGCGCGTTCCCGCAACGATCTGGAATAGTTACTTCAAATTCTGCGTCGATCGCAACCCCTGGGATAAGGTCCTGTCCCATTATCATATGACCGCTCACCGCCAGGGCGGCCAACTGTCGCTTGATCAATACCTCCTCCGAGGAAAGTTGCCGATCAATTACCCGCGTTACACGGATTCATTTGGGTCACGGATTATCGTCGATCGCGTTGTTCGTTATGAGAAATCTAATCGATGAGCTGGCCGAGATTTTCGCGCGATTCAACATTCCCTTCGAAGGAAGTCTGGGCATCCGGGCAAAGGAGAATACCGGGCGGATCGAACACCGTATCAGTCGGTATTTACTCCGGAACAACGCCAATTGGTGCAGCGAATATTTGCCCGTGAAGTTGAACTGCACGGTTACCGGTTTTGAAGGTGGCCTATTGCAAATCGTGCTCGCTAATCACTAAGCAGTTTCACAAGTGTGGTAACCGTGGGAGAGGAACGGCTTAGCCCTCACCTGAAGTGGCTTCGCCTCTTCTTCGCCCAAGGGGAGAGGACTGAGGTGAGGGCCGTCCGGCTTCAGGTTTAATTAAAAAAGATTAATTCAACGATGGATCGTCCGGCGCCGCCGCGAGCAATTTAAACCAGGGCCCAAGCCTGCCCATGATGTCGAACCAAAGCCTCGGTAACCGATCGAGCTTCGTAGTGGCCCGATCCGGCTTGCGAATTACCCAGGCGTTCTGCTTCATCTCCGCTTCCAGCTGACCCGCGCCCCAGCCGGCGTAGCCAATGAATGCGCGAATCGAACCCGGACTCTTCCCAATCTGCTTGTTAGCCTCATCCAGATCCACATTTGTGATTTAATTTGAGTCCTTCTCCGCTCTTCCACTCCAGCGAAGCAAATATCAAACGATCGCGCCCGACTGGTCCGCCGAAAAACACCGGCAACCTTGTCCAAAGCATTCAACGGTGCTTCTGAAACAACCTCGCTTACCTGTTTCTCCAGCGGTCGATTCAAAATCACCCCCGAGCGCGCCATCATCCGGGTGTGTGCGCGGAAATGAACAAAACCGCGCGCCGAAAATTCGGGTCGAGCATGTTCGGATGTGCCACCAGCAAGGAACCGGCGTAAAGTTTCTCCTTTGTTCTGAGGTAATTCGCGCACGTTTTTATCTAAAAGCACCAATCGCTATCCGCAAGCACGACCACACTCGTCATCCCGAGCGAAGTCGGGGATCCCGATGCGGAAGCTTAAAGGTAACATCACGGGATCCCTCGACTTCGCTCGGGATGACACGGCGATCACACCTTTCATGCACCCGTCGATCCCGCATCTCATAAATAATATCGGCAATAATTTCATCGCGCCACGGCATCGCAGTGGCCGTGACCAGCTTTTGCGAATCAGGTGGCAAACTGTCCAGCAAAGCGTTCCGGCGTTCCGGATCCAGCTCTGCCAAAAATGTCATCGATCAAAAGTAATGGCCCCTTCTTGTCGCCCGATTTCCTCAACACCTCGGCCTGCGCAATTTTCATTGCCAGCACGATGCTGCGCTGCTGTCCTTCCGAACCAAACTGCGCCGCCGGGAAATTGTCGACGCGTAACTCCAGATCGTCCGCGATGAGGACCAACTATCGTTTGCCGCAACCGAATGGATTCGCGATGCGACCGTTCGAGATCGCCTTCGAAATCGGCGCCTGGCACCGGGGACAAATTGAGCGTGAATTTTCGCGAGCTCCCGCTGATGCGCTGGATAGGCGTGGGCCGCGAGCGGGGCCAACAATTCGCTTAATTCCGCACGTAAACGCAGCAAAATCTGGCCGTGTTGGAATTAGGGGCGCGTCATACGCTGCTACCTCTCGTGGACGCGCCGTCGGCGATTTCAACAGCGCGTTACGTGCACGCAAGGCGCGCTCATAAGCACGCAAAGCTGGGCGATAAGCGTTATCGATTTGCAGTCCGAGAAAATCGAGATAGCGACGCGCGCGTCCGACCCACCACGGACCAGTTCAATGTCTACATTCGCAAGTGACACCACCCGCCCAAGACGCAGGTATTCACCGAGCGTTCGCTGCTCGATGCCGTCGAATCTTACCTGGCGCCGAAGCGCGCGGTAGCGAAATTCCAGCTCGTGCTCGTCGAATCTGCCGCGCACGCCGAACGATTTCTTTCCAATTTGGATGACCGGCGCGAGCGATGCGGAACGCTGCTGACTGCAATCGCAGCAGCACGCAAGCGCCTTCCAAAACAGTCGTTTTCCCCTCCCCGTTTCCGCCGAGAAACAAATTGAGACCGGGGCCGATATCGACCGAAACGCCCTCGAAACAGCGAAAATTGTGCAACCTTAAGCTCGTTAGCATTTGGGGAATGTGGAACAATAACAATGGAGGGTTGGAACATAGGCTTATAGCCTGTGAGCCAAGCGGACATTCTGTCCGCTTCTCCGAAGCGGCGGAGTCTAACTCCGCTGGGTCACTTTGGTAGCACAGCTACAAGGTAATCAGCTCCAGGCGGCTTTTGCATTTCTGCAGGCACACGATCGCGATGAGTAAAAACTTCCGCTAATCGGCGTGATGTCCGCTTTGGCCGCAAACCAACAGCCGCGGCAATGAAATTGTCATTGCAAAGGATACCGTTGGTCGGGTCCAGTCCGACCCAGCCAGCGCCAGGCAAAAAGACTTCCGTCCACGCATGCAACGAACCTTCCGCGCGGCGAATTTCTTCGTCCGTCTCACGCAAATATCCGGAAACGAGCTCGCGCCGCCAGATGATTGTCCCGCAGGATTTCCGCCAGCAACACCGCCGTGTCACGACGAAGCTGCCACGTCGCAGACGCAATGTTTCAGCCGGCGCTTGTGCCGCCCCTTCTTCGCGCCGCTGGTAGGAAATTGTATGATGCAGGAGCTTCGTTAATGCGACCAGCGTCGCCACTGTTTCACGCGGCGAATCCTGCATCGGCAGCGTCCAACCCGGCAACGAAATCTTGTCGCCAGTTTGGCGTTGGCAATACGCGCAGATGATCGAGGCGATATCTTCCTCATAGGCAAAGGGCATTTGGACGGCGCGACGCGCCAGAACAAAATCGAAGGGATTCTTCTTCGCTACCTCCCACATCGATCGCGAGGCGCAGCTCCAGCGCCTCTGCCGCCTCTTCAAAAAAAACAGGAGGCGACAACATTATCGAAAACATCGCGTCCGAACCGCACCGTCGTCTCCGGCTTGGTTCGGAAATCGAGCCGCGCGATTTGGACAAAGCGGTCCGCTTCGGGGAAAAAACGCCGCACGTCGTGCGGGGAAAACCTGACCGCCCGATCGTAGCGGTAGACTGTTTCGTATCGAATCCCGATCTTCACCCGGGCTTCCGGTGATTGTCAGCCGTTGGGAGAATCAGGGCAAAAAGAAAGATCGGTGCGCCGTGTGTCGCATTCTTTCGGCATCCTGCCGATTTTCGCATCTGGACAAAAACAATGCATTTGAGCTAAAATCTTCTTGCCGCCCGCGCCAAGTTCATCTACTGGACTCCCGGTT
>ERZ1370068.5795-contig-4803_pt1 | contig 27245 bp, 24 predicted proteins | sample MGYA00561227_ERZ1370068 | MGnify/ENA primary metagenome ERZ1370068 (study PRJEB38410, sample SAMEA6850437) | metagenome | study: Metagenomic assessment of the ecological functions of the soil: analysis of the soil microbiota associated with the...
ATCGTGACCGTCGCGATGCCGCTCTGGGCCTGACCATCGCTGGCCTTGTAGGTGAAGCTGTCGATGCCGTTGAAGTTCAGGGCCGGCATGTAAACCAGCGAACCGTCGCTGTTCAGCGTCAGCGTGCCGTGGCTCGGGCCGGTCGCCAGGATGGCGCTCAGGGCATCGCCATCCACGTCGCTGTCGTTGGCCAGCACGCCGGGGGCGCTCACCGTCAGCTGCGTGTCTTCGGGCGTGGTGTAGCTGTCGTCGTTGGCGGCCACCGGCGCGTCGTTGATCGGCGTGACCGTGATCGTGACCGTGCGCGATGCCGCTCTGGGCCTGACCATCGCTGGCCCTGTAGGTGAAGCTGTCAATGCCGTTGAAGTTCAGGGCCGGCATGTAAACCAGCGAACCGTCGCTGTTCAGCGTCAGCGTGCCGTGGCTCGGGCCGGTCACCAGGATGGCGCTCAGGGCGTCGCCGTCCACGTCGCTGTCGTTGGCCAGCACGCCGGGGGCGCTCACCGTCAGTTGCGTGTCTTCGGGCGTGGTGTAACTGTCGTCGTTGGCCGCCACCGGCGCGTCGTTGATCGGCGTGACCGTGATCGTGACCGTCGCGATGCCGCTCTGGGCCTGACCATCGCTGGCCCTGTAGGTGAAGCTGTCAATGCCGTTGAAGTTCAGCGCCGGCATGTAAACCAGCGAACCGTCGCTGTTCAGCGTCAGCGTGCCGTGAGCTCGGGCCGGTCGACCAGGATGGCGCTCAGCGGCATCGCCGTCCACGTCGCTGTCGTTGGCCAGCACGCCCGGGGCGCTCACCGTCAGCTGCGTGTCTTCCGGCGTGGTGTAGCTGTCGTCGTTGGCCGCCACCGGCGCGTCGTTGATCGGCGTGACCGTGATGGTGACCGTGGCGATGCCGCTCTGGGCCTGGCCATCGCTGGCCTTGTAGGTGAAGCTGTCAATGCCGTTGAAGTTCAGCGCCGGCATGTAAACCAGCGAGCCGTCGCTGTTCAGCGTCAGCGTGCCGTGGCTCGGGCCGGTCACCAGGATGGCGCTCAGGGCATCGCCGTCCACGTCGCTGTCGTTGGCCAGCACGCCGGGGCGCTCACCGTCAGTTGGGTGTCTTCCGGCGTGGTGTAACTGTCGTCGTTGGCCGCCACCGGCGCGTCGTTGATCGGCGTGACCGTGATCGTGACCGTCGCGATGCCGCTCTGGGCCTGACCATCGCTGGCCTTGTAGGTGAAGCTGTCAATGCCGTTGAAGTTCAGCGCCGGCATGTAAACCAGCGAGCCGTCGCTATTCAGCGTCAGCGTGCCGTGGCTCGGGCCGGTCACCAGGATGGCGCTCAGGGCGTCGCCGTCCACGTCGCTGTCGTTGGCCAGCACGCCGGGGCGCTCACCGTCAGTTGCGTGTCTTCCGGCGTGGTGTAGCTGTCGTCGTTGGCGGCCACCGGCGCGTCGTTGACCGGCGTGACCGTGATCGTGACCGTGGCGATGCCGCTCTGGGCCTGACCATCGCTGGCCTTGTAGGTGAAGCTGTCAACGCCGTTGAAGTTCAGCGGCCGGCATGTAAACCAGCGAGCCGTCGCTGTTCAGCGTCAGCGTGCCGTGGCTCGGGCCGGTCACCAGGATGGCGCTCAGCGGCGTCGCCGTCCACGTCGCTGTCGTTGGCCAGCACGCCGGGGGCGCTCACCGTCAGCTGCGTGTCTTCGGGCGTGGTGTAGCTGTCGTCGTTGGCCGCCACCGGCGCGTCGTTGACCGGCGTGACCGTGATGCGTGACCGTGGCGATGCCGCTCTGGGCCTGGCCGTCGCTGGCCTTGTAGGTGAAGCTGTCAGTGCCGTTGAAGTTCAGCGGCCGGCATGTAAGCTCAAGCGAGCCGTCGCTGTTCAGCGTCAGCGTGCCGTGCGCTCGGGCTGGTCACCAGCACGGCGCTGAGGGCGTCGCCGTCCACGTCGCTGTCGTTGGCCAGCACGCCGGGCGCATCACCGTTCAGCTGCGTGTCTTCGGGCGTGGTGTAGCTGTCGTCGTTGGCCGCCACCGGCGCGTCGTTGATCGGCGTGACCGTGATCGTGACCGTGGCGACGCCGCTCTGGGCCTGGCCGTCGCTGGCCTTGTAGGTGAAGCTGTCAACGCCGTTGAAGTTCAGCGCCGGCATGTAAACCAGCGAGCCGTCGCTATTCAGCGTCAGCGTGCCGTGACTCGGGTTGCTCACCAGCACCGCGCTCAGCGCGTCGCCGTCCACGTCGCTGTCGTTGGCCAGCACGCCGGGGCGATCACCGTCAGTTGGGTGTCTTCCGGCGTGGTGTAACTGTCGTCGTTGGCCGCCACCGGCGCGTCGTTGACCGGCGTGACCGTGATGGTGACCGTCGCCGATGCCGCTCTGCGGCCTGGCCGTCGCTGGCCTTGTAGGTGCAGCTGTCAATGCCGTTGAAGTTCAGCGCCGGCATGTAAACCAGCGAGCCGTCGCTATTCAGCGTCAGCGTGCCGTGGCTCGGGTCGCGTCACCAGGGACTGCGCTCAGCGCGTCGCCGTCCACGTCGCTGTCGTTGGCCAGCACGCCCGGGCGCTCACCGTCAGTTGGTGTCTTCGGGCGTGCTGTAACTGTCGTCGTTGACCGCCACCGGCGCGTCGTTCGCGCCGTGCGATCGTGATGCTCACCGTGGCGATGCCGATGTCGGCCTGGCCGTCATTGGCCTTGTAGGTGAAGCTGTCGATGCCAGTTGAAGTTCAGCGGCCGGCGCATAAGCCGAAGCTGCCGTTGCTGTTCAAGCGTCAGCGTGCCGTGAGTCGGGCTGCTGACCAGCACCGCGCTGAGTGCGTCAGCCGTCCACGTCGCTGTCGTTGGCCAGCACACCGGGCGCGCACACGGTCAGACTGGGTGTCTTCCGGCGTGCTGTAGCTGTCGTCGTTGGCCGCGACCGGCGCGTCGTTGACCGGCGTGACCGTGATCGTGACCGTCGCGATGCGGGCTGTCGGCCAGGCCGTCGTTGGCTTTGTAAGTGAAGCTGTCCGGACCGTTGTAGTTCAGCGCCGGTGTGTAGGTGAAGCTGCCGTCGCTGTTCAAGCTCAGTGTGCCGTGGGCCGGGCTGTCGACCAGGATCGCGGTGATCGGATCGCCATCGATATCCGTGTCATTGGCCAGCACGCCCGGTGCGATCACGGTGAGGGTCGTGTCTTCGGGTGTGGTGTAGGCGTCATCGGCCACGATGCCGCCGGAGGTGCCGGGCGGATCGTTCACCGGAGTAACGGTGATGGAGACGGTGGCATTGGTCGGGCTGTCGGCCAGGCCGTCGTTGGCTTTGTAAGTGAAACTGTCCGGACCGTTGTAGTTCAGCGCCGGGGTGTAGGTGAAACTGCCGTCGCTGTTCAAGCTCAGTGTGCCGTGGGCCGGGCTGTCGACCAGGATCGCGGTGATCGGATCGCCATCGATATCCGTGTCATTGGCCAGCACGCCCGGTGCGACGACGGTGAGGGTCGTGTCTTCCGGTGTGGTGTAGGCGTCATCGGCCACGATGCCGCCGGAGGTGCCGGGCGGATCGTTGACCGGAGTAACGGTGATGGAGACGGTGGCATTGGTCGGGCTGTCGGCCAGGCCGTCGTTGGCTTTGTAAGTGAAGCTGTCCGGACCGTTGTAGTTCAGCGCCGGTGTGTAGGTGAAACTGCCGTCGCTGTTCAAGCTCAGTGTGCCGTGGGCCGGGCTGTCGACGAGGATCGCGGTGATCGGATCGCCATCGATATCCGTGTCATTGGCCAGCACGCCCGGGGCGATCGACGGTGAGGGTCGTGTCTTCCGGTGTGGTGTAGGCGTCATCGGCCACGATGCCGCCGGAGGTGCCGGGCGGATCGTTCACCGGAGTGACGGTGATGGAGACGGTGGCATTGGTCGGGCTGTCGGCCAGGCCGTCGTTGGCTTTGTAAGTGAAGCTGTCCGGACCGTTGTAGTTCAGCGCCGGTGTGTAGGTGAAACTGCCGTCGCTGTTCAAGCTCAGTGTGCCGTGGGCCGGGCTGTCGACCAGGATCGCGGTGATCGGATCGCCATCGATATCCGTGTCATTGGCCAGCACGCCCGGTGCGACTGACGGTGAGGGTCGTGTCTTCGGGTGTGGTGTAGGCGTCATCGGCCACGATGCCGCCGGAGGTGCCGGGCGGATCGTTGACCGGAGTGACGGTGATGGAGACGGTGGCATTGGTCGGGCTGTCGGCCAGGCCGTCGTTGGCTTTGTAAGTGAAGCTGTCCGGACCGTTGTAGTTCAGCGCCGGTGTGTAGGTGAAACTGCCGTCGCTGTTCAAGCTCAGTGTGCCGTGGGCCGGGCTGTCGACCAGGATCGCGGTGATCGGATCGCCATCGATATCCGTGTCATTGGCCAGCACGCCCGGGGCGATCGACGGTGAGGGTCGTGTCTTCCGGTGTGGTGTAGGCGTCATCGGCCACGATGCCGCCGGAGGTGCCGGGCGGATCGTTCACCGGAGTGACGGTGATGGAGACGGTGGCATTGGTCGGGCTGTCGGCCAGGCCGTCGTTGGCTTTGTAAGTGAAGCTGTCCGGATCCGTTGTAGTTCAGCGCCGGTGTGTAGGTGAAACTGCCGTCGCTGTTCAAGCTCAGTGTGCCGTGGGCCGGGCTGTCGACCAGGATCGCGGTGATCGGATCGCCATCGATATCGCGTGTCATTGGCCAGCACGCCCGGGGCGATCACGGTGAGGGTCGTGTCTTCGGGTGTGGTGTAGGCGTCATCGGCCACGATGCCGCCGGAGGTGCCGGGCGGATCGTTGACCGGAGTGACGGTGATGGAGACGGTGGCATTGGTCGGGCTGTCGGCCAGGCCGTCGTTGGCTTTGTAAGTGAAGCTGTCCGGACCGTTGTAGTTCAGCGCCGGGGTGTAGGTGAAACTGCCGTCGCTGTTCAAGCTCAGTGTGCCGTGGGCCGGGCTGTCGACCAGGATCGCGGTGATCGGATCGCCATCGATATCCGTGTCATTGGCCAGCACGCCCGGGGCAACGACGGTGAGGGTCGTGTCTTCGGGTGTGGTGTAGGCGTCATCGGCCACGATGCCGCCGGAGGTGCCGGGCGGATCGTTGACCGGAGTAACGGTGATGGAGACGGTGGCATTGGTCGGGCTGTCGGCCTGGCCGTCGTTGGCTTTGTAAGTGAAGCTGTCCGGACCGTTGTAGTTCAGCGCCGGTGTGTAGGTGAAACTGCCGTCGCTGTTCAAGCTCAGTGTGCCGTGGGCCGGGCTGTCGACCAGGATCGCGGTGATCGGATCGCCATCGATATCGCGTGTCATTGGCCAGCACGCCCGGGGCGATCGACGGTGAGGGTCGTGTCTTCGGGTGTGGTGTAGGCGTCATCGGCCACGATGCCGCCGGAGGTGCCGGGCGGATCGTTCACCGGAGTGACGGTGATGGAGACGGTGGCATTGGTCGGGCTGTCGGCCAGGCCGTCGTTGGCTTTGTAAGTGAAGCTGTCCGGTCCGTTGTAGTTCAGCGCCGGGGTGTAGGTGAAACTGCCGTCGCTGTTCAAGCTCAGTGTGCCGTGGGCCGGGCTGTCGACCAGGATCGCGGTGATCGGATCGCCATCGATATCCGTGTCATTGGCCAGCACGCCCGGGGCGACTGACGGTGAGAGTCGTGTCTTCGGGTGTGGTGTAGGCGTCATCGGCCACGATGCCGCCGGAGGTGCCGGGCGGATCGTTGACCGGAGTAACGGTGATGGAGACGGTGGCATTGGTCGGGCTGTCGGCCAGGCCGTCGTTGGCTTTGTAAGTGAAGCTGTCCGGACCGTTGTAGTTCAGCGCCGGTGTGTAGGTGAAGCTGCCGTCGCTGTTCAAGCTCAGTGTGCCGTGGGCCGGGCTGTCGACCAGGATCGCGGTGATCGGATCGCCATCGATGTCGGTGTCATTGGCCAGCACGCCCGGCGCGATGACGGTGAGGTCGTGTCTTCGGTGTGGTGTAGGCGTCATCGGCCACGATGCCGCCGGAGGTGCCGGGCGGATCGTTCACCGGAGTGACGGTGATCGAGACGGTGGCGTTGGTCGGGCTGTCGGCCTGGCCGTCGTTGGCCTTGTAGGTGAAGCTGTCCGGGCCGTTGTAGTTCAGCGCCGGCGTGTAGGTGAAGCTGCCGTCGCTGTTCAAGCGTCAGTGCTGCCATGGGCCGGGCTGTCGACCAGGATCGCGGTGATCGGCATCGCCATCGACGTCGGTGTCATTGGCCAGCACGCCGCGGGCGACGACGGCGAGGTCGTGTCTTCGGCGTGGTCGCAGGCGTCATCGGCCACGATGCCGCCGGAGGTGCCGGGCGGATCGTTGACCGGCGCCGACGGTGATCGAGACGGTGGCGATCGGTTGCTGTCGGCCTGGCCGTCGTTGGCCTTGTAAGTGAAGCTGTCGGGGCCGTTGTAGTTCGGCGCTCGGCGTGTAGGTGAAGCTGCCGTCGGCGTTCGAGCGTCAGGCTGCCATGGGCCGGGCCGCTGACCAGGATCGCGCTGAGCGGCATCGCCGTCGACGTCGGTGTCGTTGGTCAGCACGTTGCCGGCGACCGGCGTGTCCTCGGTGGCCGCGATGCTGTCGCGCATTGGCCGACCGGGGCGTCGTTGACGGCGCCGACGTTGATGCGAGACGGTGGCGACGTTGCTGTCGGCCTGGCCGTCGTTGGCCTTGTAGGTGAAGCTGTCCGGGCCGTTGTAGTTGGCGGCCGGCGTGTAGGTGAAGCTGCCGTCGGCGTTGAGCGTCAGGCTGCCGTGGGCCGGGCCGCTGACCAGCACCGCAGCTCAGGGCATCGCCATCGACGTCGGTGTCGTTGGTCAGCACGTTGCCGCGCGACCGGCGTGTCCTCGGTGGTCGCGATGCTGTCGTCACTGCGCCACCGGGCGCGTCGTTGACGGCGCCGACGGTGATCGAGACGGTGGCGACGTTGCTGTCGGCCTGGCCGTCGTTGGCCTTGTAGGTGAAGCTGTCGGGGCCGTTGTAGTTCGGCGGCCGGCGTGTAGGTGAAGCTGCCGTCGGCGTTCAGCGTCAGGCTGCCATGGGCGGGGCCGCTGACCAGCACCGCGCTCAGGGCATCGCCGTCGACGTCGGTGTCGTTGGTCAGCACGCTTGCCGGCTAGACCGGCGTGTCCTCGGTGGCCGCCGCCGCATCGTTCTGCGCCACCGGCGCGTCGTTGACGGCGCCGACGTTGATCGCAGACGGTGGCGACGTTGCTGTCGGCCTGGCCGTCGTTGGCCTTGTAGGTGAAGCTGTCGGGGCCGTTGTAGTTCGCGGCCGGCGTGTAGGTGAAGCTGCCGTCGGCGTTCAGCGTCAGGCTGCCATGGGCCGGGCCGCTGACCAGGATGGCATTGAGGGCATCGCCGTCGACGTCGGTGTCGTTGGTCAGCACGTTGCCGGCGACCGGCGTGTCCTCGGTGGCCGCCGCCGCATCGTTCATTGCGCCACCGGGGCGTCGTTGACGGCGCCGACGTTGATCGAGACGGTGGCGACGTTGCTGTCGGCCTGGCCGTCGTTGGCCTTGTAGGTGAAGCTGTCCGGGCCGTTGTAGTTGGCGGCCGGCGTGTAGGTGAAGCGAGCCGTCGGCGTTGAGCGTCAGGCTGCCATGGGCCGGGCCGCTGACCAGCACCGCGTTGAGGGCATCGCCGTCGACGTCGGTGTCGTTGGTCAGCACGTTGCCGACAACCGGCGCGTCCTCGGTGGCCGCCGCCGCTATCGTTCTGCGCCACCGGCGCGTCGTTGACGGCGCCGACGTTGATCGAGACGGTGGCGACGTTGCTGTCGGCCTGGCCGTCGTTGGCCTTGTAGGTGAAGCTGTCGGGGCCGTTGTAGTTGGCGGCCGGCGTGTAGGTGAAGCTGCCGTCGGCGTTGAGCGTCAGGCTGCCATGGGCCGGACCGCTGACCAGGATGGCATTGAGGGCATCGCCGTCGACGTCGGTGTCGTTGGTCAGCACGTTGCCGGCGACCGGCGCGTCCTCGGTGGCCGCCGCCGCATCGTTCTGCGCCACCGGCGGCGTCGTTGACGGCGCCGACGGTGATCGAGACGGTGGCGACGTTGCTGTCGGCCTGGCCGTCGTTGGCCTTGTAGGTGAAGCTGTCCGGGCCGTTGTAGTTGGCGGCCGGCGTGTAGGTGAAGCTGCCGTCGGCGTTGAGCGTCAGGCTGCCATGGGCGGGGCCGCTGACCAGGATGGCGTTGAGGGCATCGCCGTCGACGTCGGTGTCGTTGGTCAGGACGTTGCCGGCGACCGGCGTGTCCTCGGTGGCCGCCGATGCTGTCGTCATTGCGCGACCGGGGCGTCGTTGACGGCGCCGACGTTGATCGAGACGGTGGCGACGTTGCTGTCGGCCTGGCCGTCGTTGGCCTTGTAGGTGAAGCTGTCGGGGCCGTTGTAGTTGGCGGCCGGCGTGTAGGTGAAGCTGCCGTCGGCGTTGAGCGTCAGGCTGCCATGGGCCGGGCCGCTGACCAGGATGGCATTGAGGGCATCGCCATCGACGTCGGTGTCGTTGGTCAGGACGTTGCCGCGAGCCGGCGTGTCCTCGGTGGCCGCGATGCTGTCGGCACTGGCCACCGGCGCGTCGTTGACGGCGCCGACGTTGATCGAGACGGTGGCGACGTTGCTGTCGGCCTGGCCGTCGTTGGCCTTGTAGGTGAAGCTGTCCGGGCCGTTGTAGTTCGCGGTCGGCGTGTAGGTGAAGCTGCCGTCGGCGTTCAGCGTCAGGCTGCCATGGGCGGGGCCGCTGACCAGCATGGCATTCAGGGCGTCGCCGTCGACGTCGGTGTCGTTGGTCAGCACGTTGCCGGCTAGCCGGCGTGTCCTCGGTGGCCGCCGCCGTGTCGTTCTGCGCCACCGGCGCGTCGTTGGCGGCGCCGACGTTGATCGAGACGGTGGCGACGTTGCTGTCGGCCTGGCCGTCGTTGGCCTTGTAGGTGAAGCTGTCGGGGCCGTTGTAGTTGGCGGCCGGCGTGTAGGTGAAGGTGCCGTCGGCGTTGAGCGTCAGGCTGCCATGGGCCGGGACCGCTGACCAGGATGGCATTGAGGGCATCGCCGTCGACGTCGGTGTCGTTGGTCAGCACGTTGCCGGCGACCGGCGTGTCCTCGGTGGCCGCCGATGCTGTCGGCATTGGCCACCGGGCGCGTCGTTGACGGCGCCGACGGTGATCGAGACGGTGGCGACGTTGCTGTCGGCCTGGCCGTCGTTGGCCTTGTAGGTGAAGCTGTCGGGGCCGTTGTAGTTGGCGGCTCGGCGTGTAGGTGAAGCTAGCCGTCGGCGTTGAGCGTCAGGCTGCCATGGGCGGGGCCGCTGACCAGCACCGCGCATTCAGGGCATCGCCGTCGACGTCGGTGTCGTTGGTCAGCACGTTGCCGGCGACCGGCGTGTCCTCGGTGGCCGCCGCCGCATCGTTCTGCGCCACCGGGGCGTCGTTGACGGCGCCGACGGTGATCGAGACGGTGGCGACGTTGCTGTCGGCCTGGCCGTCGTTGGCCTTGTAGGTGAAGCTGTCGGGGCCGTTGTAGTTGGCGGCCGGCGTGTAGGTGAAGCTGCCGTCGGCGTTCAGCGTCAGGCTGCCATGGGCGGGACCGCTGACCAGCACTGCGCATCGAGGGCGTCGCCGTCGACGTCGGTGTCGTTGGTCAGCACGTTGCCGGCGACCGGCGTGTCCTCGGTGGCCGCCGATGCTGTCGTTCTGCGCCACCGGGGCGTCGTTGACGGCGCCGACGTTGATCGAGACGGTGGCGACGTTGCTGTCGGCCTGGCCGTCGTTGGCCTTGTAGGTGAAGCTGTCGGGGCCGTTGTAGTTGGCGGCCGGCGTGTAGGTGAAGCTGCCGTCGGCGTTGAGCGTCAGGCTGCCATGGGCGGGGCCGCTGACCAGGATGGCATTCAGGGCATCGCCGTCGACGTCGGTGTCGTTGGTCAGCACGTTGCCGGCGACCGGCGTGTCCTCGGTGGCCGCGATGCTGTCGGCATTGCGCCACCGGGGCGTCGTTGACGGCGCCGACGTTGATCGAGACGGTGGCGACGTTGCTGTCGGCCTGGCCGTCGTTGGCCTTGTAGGTGAAGCTGTCGGGGCCGTTGTAGTTGGCGGCCGGCGTGTAGGTGAAGCTGCCGTCGGCGTTGAGCGTCAGGCTGCCATGGGCGGGGCCGCTGACCAGCACCGCGCTCAGGGCATCGCCGTCGACGTCGGTGTCGTTGGTCAGGACGTTGCCGGCGAGCCGGCGTGTCCTCGGTGGCCGCCGATGCTGTCGGCATTGGCCACCGGGGCGTCGTTGACGGCGCCGACGTTGATCGAGACGGTGGCGACGTTGCTGTCGGCCTGGCCGTCGTTGGCCTTGTAGGTGAAGCTGTCCGGGCCGTTGTAGTTGGCGGCCGGCGTGTAGGTGAAGCTGCCGTCGGCGTTCAGCGTCAGGCTGCCATGGGCCGGGCCGCTGACCAGCACCGCGCATTCAGGGCATCGCCGTCGACGTCGGTGTCGTTGGTCAGCACGTTGCCGGCAGACCGGCGTGTCCTCGGTGGCCGCCGCTGCTGTCGTTCTGCGCCACCGGGGCGTCGTTGACGGCGCCGACGTTGATCGAGACGGTGGCGACGTTGCTGTCGGCCTGGCCGTCGTTGGCCTTGTAGGTGAAGCTGTCGGGGCCGTTGTAGTTGGCGGCCGGCGTGTAGGTGAAGCTGCCGTCGGCGTTGAGCGTCAGGCTGCCATGGGCGGGGCCGCTGACCAGGATGGCATTCAGGGCATCGCCGTCGACGTCGGTGTCGTTGGTCAGCACGTTGCCGGCGACCGGCGTGTCCTCGGTGGCCGCCGCCGCTATCGTTCTGCGCCACCGGGGCGTCGTTGACGGCGCCGACGTTGATCGAGACGGTGGCGACGTTGCTGTCGGCCTGGCCGTCGTTGGCCTTGTAGGTGAAGCTGTCGGGGCCGTTGTAGTTGGCGGCTCGGCGTGTAGGTGAAGCTGCCGTCGGCGTTGAGCGTCAGGCTGCCATGGGCGGGGCCGCTGACCAGGATGGCATTGCAGGGCATCGCCGTCGACGTCGGTGTCGTTGGTCAGGACGTTGCCGGCGACCGGCGTGTCCTCGGTGGCCGCCGACGCTGTCGTTCATTGCGCCACCGGGGCGTCGTTGACGGCGCCGACGTTGATCGAGACGGTGGCGACGTTGCTGTCGGCCTGGCCGTCGTTGGCCTTGTAGGTGAAGCTGTCGGGGCCGTTGTAGTTGGCGGCCGGCGTGTAGGTGAAGCTGCCGTCGGCGTTGAGCGTCAGGCTGCCATGGGCCGGGCCGCTGACCAGCACCGCGCTCAGGGCATCGCCGTCGACGTCGGTGTCGTTGGTCAGCACGTTGCCGGCGAGCCGGCGTGTCCTCGGTGGCCGCCGACGCTGTCGTTCTGCGCCACCGGCGCGTCGTTGACGGCGCCGACGTTGATCGAGACGGTGGCGACGTTGCTGTCGGCCTGGCCGTCGTTGGCCTTGTAGGTGAAGCTGTCCGGGCCGTTGTAGTTGGCGGCCGGCGTGTAGGTGAAGCTGCCGTCGGCGTTGAGCGTCAGGCTGCCATGGGCCGGGCCGCTGACCAGCACCGCGCTCAGGGCATCGCCGTCGACGTCGGTGTCGTTGGTCAGCACGTTGCCGGCGAGCCGGCGTGTCCTCGGTGGCCGCCGCCGTGTCGTTCTGCGCCACCGGGGCGTCGTTGACGGCGCCGACGTTGATCGAGACGGTGGCGACGTTGCTGTCGGCCTGGCCGTCGTTGGCCTTGTAGGTGAAGCTGTCCGGGCCGTTGTAGTTGGCGGCCGGCGTGTAGGTGAAGCTGCCGTCGGCGTTGAGCGTCAGGCTGCCATGGGCGGGGCCGCTGACCAGGACGGCACTCAGGGCATCGCCGTCGACGTCGGTGTCGTTGGTCAGGACGTTGCCGGCAGACCGGCGTGTCCTCGGTGGCCGCGATGCTGTCGGCATTGGCCACCGGGGCGTCGTTGACGGCGCCGACGGTGATCGAGACGGTGGCGACGTTGCTGTCGGCCTGGCCGTCGTTGGCCTTGTAGGTGAAGCTGTCCGGGCCGTTGTAGTTGGCGGCCGGCGTGTAGGTGAAGCTGCCGTCGGCGTTGAGCGTCAGGCTGCCATGGGCGGGGCCGCTGACCAGCACGGCACTCAGGGCATCGCCGTCGACGTCGGTGTCGTTGGTCAGCACGTTGCCGGCGACCGGCGTGTCCTCGGTGGCCGCCGCCGTGTCGTTCTGCGCCACCGGCGCGTCGTTGACGGCGCCGACGTTGATCGAGACGGTGGCGACGTTGCTGTCGGCCTGGCCGTCGTTGGCCTTGTAGGTGAAGCTGTCCGGGCCGTTGTAGTTGGCGGCCGGCGTGTAGGTGAAGCTGCCGTCGGCGTTCAGCGTCAGGCTGCCATGGGCCGGGGCCGCTGACCAGGATGGCATTGAGGGCATCGCCGTCGACGTCGGTGTCGTTGGTCAGCACGTTGCCGGCGACCGGCGTGTCCTCGGTGGCCGCCGCTGCTGTCGTCATCTGCGCCACCGGCGCGTCGTTGGCGGCGCCGACGTTGATCGAGACGGTGGCGACGTTGCTGTCGGCCTGGCCGTCGTTGGCCTTGTAGGTGAAGCTGTCGGGGCCGTTGTAGTTGGCGGCCGGCGTGTAGGTGAAGCTGCCGTCGGCGTTGAGCGTCAGGCTGCCATGGGCGGGGCCGCTGACCAGCACCGCGCTCAGGGCATCGCCGTCGACGTCGGTGTCGTTGGTCAGCACGTTGCCGGCGAGCCGGCGTGTCCTCGGTGGCCGCCGATGCTGTCGGCATCTGCGCCACCGGCGCGTCGTTGACGGCGCCGACGTTGATCGAGACGGTGGCGACGTTGCTGTCGGCCTGGCCGTCGTTGGCCTTGTAGGTGAAGCTGTCGGGGCCGTTGTAGTTGGCGGCCGGCGTGTAGGTGAAGCTGCCGTCGGCGTTGAGCGTCAGGCTGCCATGGGCCGGGCCGCTGACCAGGATGGCATTGAGGGCGTCGCCGTCGACGTCGGTGTCGTTGGTCAGCACGTTGCCGGCGACCGGCGTGTCCTCGGTGGCCGCCGCTGCTGTCGTTCTGCGCCACCGGGGCGTCGTTGACCGGCGCCGACGCTGATCGTGACCGTCGCGACGTTGTCCGTGCCGCCGTGGCCGTCGGTGGCCTCGTAGGTGAAGCTGTCGGTCCCGTTGTAGTTCGCGGTCCGGCGTGTAGGTGAAGCTGCCGTCGGGATCCCACGTCAGGACACCGTTCGCCGGCGGCGTGATGATGTTATCGACGCTGATGCCGTCGCCATTCGGATCCGAGTCATTGCCCAGCAGGCCGGGCGCCGCGATAGTCAACACGCCGTCTTCGGCAACGACGAAGCCGTCATCGGTCGCCACGGGAGCATCGTTCGTACCGGATGACGTTGATGGTTACGGTAGCGGCGGCTGTGCCGCCATTGCCGTCGGACGCACTGTAGGGTGAAGCTGTCCGTGCCCGAATATCCGGGAGCCGGTGTATAGGAGAAGCTGCCATCCGGATTCAGTGTGACCGCGCCATTCGTCGGCGGCGTGTTCACGGTAAACGTCAGGGTATCGCCGTCGACGTCGCTGTCGTTGGCGCCCACGCCGAGGAAAGCCGGCACGACCAGCGTGACGTCTTCCGTCGCATTGTAGCTGTCATCGTTTGCAACCGGCACATCGTTAGCCGGGGCGACAGCGATCGTCACCGTGCCGGTGGCGCTGTCCGCCATTGCCGTCGGATACCGTGTACGTGAAGCTATCGGAGCCGTTGAAATTGCCATTGGGCGTGTGGAGAAAGCTCCCGTCGGGCGACGACGGGCAACCGTTCCATTCGCCGGCTGGGCAAACCCGCTTACGTTCAGGCTGTCGCCATCGATATCGGTATCCCCGTGCAGCAGCCCGGCGGCGGCGGGAATAGACAGCGAAGCATCTTCGTTCGTCGTGTAGGCATCGCCGCCAGCGACCGGAACGTCGTTCACCGGGGTGACGTTGAGAGTGACGGTCTGGCTGTCCGTGCCGCCGTTGCCGTCGTTCACGCTGTAGCTGAAGCTGCCGGCCGCGCCGTTCGCGTCGGCAACCGGACGGAACACCAGGCCGGTCAGCTTCGGCCGAGGTCAGCGTCATGCCGTTGCGTCACCGCCGTCGTGCCGTCGGAGAGATAGACGGTGCCGATGGCAGGGTCTGGGCACGCCCGTCACGGTGATGGTGAGGGGATCGCCGTCGACGTCGGTGGGCGCGGCGATGCCGAGCCCGCTGTTGCCGGAGTCCTCAGCGACGATGACGGTCTTGTCGGCGTCGGCCACCGGCAGGTCGTTCACCGGGTGACATTGAGGGTCGACGGTCTGGCTGTCGGTGCCGCCGTTGCCGTCGTCGACGCTGTAGCTGAATGACCCGGCGGCGCCGTTCGCATCGGCGATCGGACGGAACAGCAGCCGGTTAGCTCGGCCAGGTCAGCGTCATGCCGTTGGTGACCGGCGTGGTGCCGTCCGCGAGATAAACTGTGCCGATGGTGCCGTCTGGCACACCCGTCACGGTGATAGCGAGAGGATCGCCGTCGACGTCGGTCGGAGCACCGATGTTGAGCGCGGTGTTGCCGGAATCCGCTGCCACGCCCTCAACGCAGCATTCGCATCGGCGACTGGCGGGCTGTTCCGCGGCGGAAACCGGCTCGATGGCTGCCACAGCCGTCGGCTCCCGCGACGTCTCGCCCAGCCCCACGGCGCCATAGGCAAGGTCGGTCCCGCTGAGGACACCGGCTGCGTTTAGCAGCGACGCAAACGTCGGGACGGGCCCGCCCGCATGGAACCCATAGCCCGACGTATCGTCGGCGGGTCCAATATCCGTCCTGTCCGGATTGCCGGCCGCCGCCGTCAGAACTGGTCGATCGCGGCATCGCCGCCCGCGAGAAATTGCTGGACGACGTCGCCTTGGAGAACGATCACCCCGCCATTGGCGAGGGTGACAACGGATCTTGCCGTCGACAACCTCGACATGTGCACCCGTGAGATCGACGGCAAGGCGAATGACCGGCGTCGCATCGAGATTCGACTTCGACACGCTCGCTCGCCGGCGGCGGCGGGACGACGATTGGCAATGTGGCATCGGGCAGCGCCGCAATCTGCGGGCCGATCCCATTTCCTTTACGGTCCGGACCTGTAGCTTCCGATTCCGCGCGAGCAGGTTCGATATCCGTGCGAAGCGTTCCGTCCGGGGTCACGATATATGCAGGTCCTTCTTGCACCAAATTCACGGATCAAGCGAAATTCTGACGAAGCCGTTTTGGCGCGTGCCGGCGAATGCCTGAGCCGTGTCGAGAAGTTAAGATGGCGGTAAAACTGCTAAAACCCGGTAAAAGTCGAGACGATTTCCCGGCGACGACGCGCCGAGAAAATGCGACAAAATCGACACAAATGCGGGTGCGATCCAGGCGTAAAACGGGCATTAACCGACTACTGCCCAATTTCGCGGCAGCACGCTGGCACGGTGCCTATCTACCTATATATCTGCCTTATCTAAAGGTATCGTCGCGCGACGCTCCGACGTTCTCGCCTTCGAACGTGGTAAAGGAATATTTTCCAACTCGCGGGCCGCGGCGACGAAGCCGAGACGGCATCAGCAGCAGGCATTCCGTCACCGATAGGGGTGAGCGCCCGCGACCGTGGGCGAGGCAGCCTCTACAACCTGCGTCATGCAGCGCAGCCCACGTCGATCCGCTGCGCCGGTGTGACCGGTTGTATAGTCCGGGACGAAAGGCTATGTGCTCACCGAAACCATACCTTCAGGCTGCGGCCACCCGATGATCGTCGAACTCGGACATTTCTGCGTTGATCCTCGCCTGCTTCGTCGCCCTGATTCAGGCGACGTTGCCGCTGTGGGGCGCCCAGCGGGGCATCGCTCCTTTGATGGCGCTCGCGCGCCCGGCCGCGCAAACGCAATCTCTGCTGGTGCTCGGCGCCTTCCTGGCGCTGGTGCAGGCGTTCGTGGCCTCCGACTTCTCGGTCGGTCTCGTCGTGCAGAACTCCCATTCGCTGAAGCCGCTGCTCTACAAGATCACGGGCGTGTGGGGAACCACGAGGGCTCGATGGTGCTATGGGTGCTTATCCTCACCCTGTTCGGCGCCCTCGTCGCGACCTTCGGCGACAACCTGCCCGCCGGCCTGCAGGCGCGGGCGCTTGTCGGTCCAGGCCATGATCGCCGTCGGATTCCTGCTCTTCATCGTCGTGACCTCCAATCCCTTCCTGCGCGTGCTGCAGCCGCCGGCCGACGGCCACGGCCTCAATCCCGTGCTGCAGGATCCCGGGTCTCGCCTTCCATCCGCCCTTCCTCTATCTGGGCTATGTCGGCTTCTCCATTACGTTCTCGTTCGCCGTCGCGGCCCTCATCGAGGGTCGCGTCGATCCGGCCTGGGCGCGCTGGGTCAGGCCATGGACGCTGGCTCGCCTGGTGCGCGCTCACCTTCGGGATCGCCATGGGCAGCTGGTGGGCCTATTACGAACTCGGCTGGGGCGGCTGGTGGTCCTGGGACCCGGTCGAGAACGCCTCGTTCATGCCGTGGCTGGCCGGCACCGCGCTGCTGCATTCGGCCATCGTCGTGGAGAAGCGCGACGCGTTGAAGATCTGGACCGTTCTGCTGGCCATCATCGCCTTTTCCTTCAGCCTGATCGGCACGTTCCTGGTGCGCTCCGGCGTGCTCAGCTCCGTGCATGCCTTCGCCAACGATCCGGCGCGGGAATCTTCATACTGATGCTGCTGACGATCGCCATCGGCGGCTCGCTCGCCCTGTTCGCGTGCGCGCGCCGGCGCTGAAGGACAGCGGGCTTTCGTCGCCGCTCAGCCGCGAGGGCGGCCTGCTGCTCAACAACCTCTTTCTTTCCGTGGCTGCCGGTGTGGTCTTCTTCGGCACCCTGTTCCCGCTGTTCGCCTCGGCCTTCGACTACACCGTTTCGGTCGGTGCCTTTCTTCAACCTGGTGTTCGGCGTTCTCATGACGCCTTTCTTATGTCATGTTGCCGCTGGGGCCGCTGCTGGCCTGGAAGCGCGCCGACCTGCTGGGCGCCGCGCAACGCATCTGGGTCGCGGGCCTGGCCGCCGCGCTGGTCGTTATCCTGCTGCTCTATGCGGTCAATGGCGGCCCCGTGTTGGCGATATTCGGACTCGGTCTGGCGGCCTGGCTCATCGTCGGCGCGTTCGCGGACCTTGCCGAGCGGATCCAAGCTCTTCCGCGCCCCGCCGGCGACCAGCTGGAGCCGGTTGCGCAACGTTCCCCGCTCAACGCTGGGGATGACGCTGGCCCATGGCGGTCCTCGGCATCGTCGTCGCCGGGATCGTGGCCGCGTCCGCCTGGCGCGCCGAACAGATCCTGGTCATGCGGCCGGGCCAATCGACCGATATCAGCGGCTACAGCATCGAGTTTCAGAGCGTCGGCCCGGCAGATGGTCCCAACTACAGCGCCGAGCGCGGCGAGTTCGTCGTCAGCCGCGACGGCCACGAGCTTGCGCGTCTCCACCCGGAACGGCGCTTCTATCCCGTTCAAGCGACAGTCGACGACCGAGTCGGCGATCCGTACGACGGGCTTCGGCGATCTCTACGTCGTGCTCGGCGAAGATCAGGGCAATGGCGCGCGCGCGGTGCGCATCTATCACAATCCGCTGGCGCCGTGGATGTGGGTCGGCGCCGTCATCATGGTGATCGGCGGTCTGGTTTCGCTGACCGATCGCCGCTATCGCGTTGGCGTGCCCGGGCGACGCCGTGCTCCGCCCGCGGCGGCGGACGCTTCCGCGCTAGCTAGAGGACGGCATCCGTGGCCCCGCGCGCAAGGTGGATTCGTCTTGCCCTCATCGTGAACTGCCTGCTGCTGGCTCCCGTCCTGCTGGCGGAGTCGTGGCCAGCCGCCGCCGTCGAGCCGAAGGAGATGTTGGCCGACCCGGTACTCGAGGCACGCGCCCGCGAGATCAGCCGCGGACTTCGCTGCGTCGTCTGCCAGAACGAATCGATCGACGAATCCGATGCCGACCTCGCGCATGATCTGCGCGTCCTCGTCCGCGAACGCCTGGTCGCCGGCGACAGCGACGAGCAGGTCGTCCATTCCATCGTCGATCGCTACGGCGATTTCGTGCTCCTGCGCCCGCCGGTGAAACCGGAGACCTATCTCCTGTGGGCGTCTCCCGCGATCCTGCTGCTGCTGGCCGCCGTCATCATCGCGATGTATCTGCGACGGCACCGCAGCGGCATCGCAATTCCGCAGCCGCTCAGCGCGGAGGAACAGGCGCGGGTCGATGCCCTGCTGAAGGCCGAACTCGAGCCATGATCCTCTGGCTGGTCCTGATCGCGGTCACCGCGGGTGTCCTCGTTGCCTTGTGCGTGCCGCTGCTTCGCGAGTACCGACCCCCTCGCCGCCCCGGGCACGCCGCGAATTGGCGATCTATCGCGATCAACTGGCGGAGCTCCAGCGCGAGTGTCGAGGCCGGCCGTATCGCGCCGGCGGGAATTCGCCGCGCAGAGGCCGAAATTCAGAGGAAGATACTCGCGAGCGCCGAAACAGTCGATCCGGCCGAAGCCGCGCCCGCAACGCCCGCGCGCGGCACGGCGGCCCTCGTCGCGCGCTGCTGCTGGTTGCCACGGTCATCCCGCTCGGCACGTTCGCCGTCTATCTATCTGTGGGATCGCCGGGATTGCCGAGCTACCCGTTCGATCCGGTCCGCGCCGCCGCCGAGGCGAAGGCCGAGCAGCAAGTCGCGGAAATGACGGCGCTGGTGGAGAAGCTGGCCCAACGCCTGAAGCAGGAGCCGAACAACTCTCGAGGGCTGGGCACTGCTCGCTCGCTCCTACGGCGTGCTGCATCGAAACAAAGGAAGCGGCCCAGGCCTATGGCCAGACTCTACGAGCTATCAGGGAAAGACGTGCGCTATGCCGGCGACTGACGGCGAAGCCGTCGTCCTGGCCACCGACGGGGAGGTCACGCCGGCCGCACAGGCCCTCTTCGATCAGGTGGCCAAGGCGGACGCCAGCGAGCCGCGGGCACGCTTCCTATCTCGGCCTCGCCAAGGCGCAGGCCGGGCAGGCGCGCGAGGCGATCGCGATGTGGCGCTCGCTGGAGATCGACTCGCCCGCGAGCTCGTCCCTGGCTGCCGTCCGTCCGTGACATGATCGCCTGCCGTGGCCGCCAAAGCGGGCATCGATCCCGCTTCGGTGCCCGCGACCAGCGCGGCGCCCATCGGCCAGAGCGCCCGGCCCGACGACGGGCGACGTTGCTGCCGCGCAGACGATGAGCCCCGACGCTCAGCAGAAGATGATCCGCGACATGGTGGAAGGGACTGGCTCAGCGCCTGGCGGCAAATCCTGGCGATCTCGAAGGCTGGAAGCGCCTCGGGCAGTCCTACCTGGTGCTTAATGAGCCATCCAAGTCCCAGCAGGCCTACGCCCGCGCCGTCGCATTGGCGCCGACGGATACGGAACTCCTGACCGCCTACGCCAATGCGACGCTCATGGCGCCAGGGCCGATCGAGCTCCCGCACGCAGTCCGTCAATGCGCTTCGACAAGTGCTGAAGACCGACGGCTCAAACCCGACGGCGCTGTGGTTCGTCGGACTGGCCGAGTCGCAAGCCAATCATGCACCGGAAGCCGCGGCGCTGTGGAAGCAGTTGCTGACGGAGCTGCAGCCGGATACGTCGGCATATCGCGCGGTGCAGGCGCGCATCGAGTCCCTGGCAGCGCCCAAGTAGGTCGTTGCCACGCGGGCGGAACCGCGGGTCAGGTCAAACGACCACTGCGGCGCCCGTTTCCGGCCGAGCCGACATTCGCAGCGGAAAGCGGCGAACAGCTCGCGGCCCAAGCCGTGCGCGTTCGCGGCGAGGTCCATGGCTCGCAGGCGTGCGCGCGGCCCACGCAGCGGCGTCGTCGACGAGAACGATCGAGGCTGACCGGCCATGGCATCGAGGTCGGATGACGTCGCCGTCGCGCAGCTCCGGCGATCGGACTGCCGCGCGCGGCTTCCGGCGTAGACGTGGATCGCCGCCGGCACCTTGCCGGACGCGCCCGACATGCGGCCGTCGGTCACCAGCGCCACGCGCTGAGCCGCGATCCTGCAGCACGCCGAGCGGCGGCGTCAGCTTGTGCAGTTCCGGCATGCCGTTGGCGCGTCGGTCCCTGGAAGCGCACGACGGCGACGAACGTCGCGGTCGAGCCTGCCGGCCTTGAAGGCCTCGTGCAGTCGTCCTGGCTGCGCGAACACCTGCGCCGGCGCCTCGATCACGCTGCCGCTCCGGCTTCACCGCCGAGGCCTTGATGATGGCGCTGGCCGAGATTGCCAGTCAGGTAGCTTCAGCCCGCCCGTCGGCTGGAACGGCTCGGCTGGCAGCGGCGCAGCACCTCTGGTCGTCCAGACTCTTCCGGTGGCGTCGGCTCGCACACGACGCTCGCCGTCGGCGTCGAGCTCGGCCTCGCGCGTAGCGGCGCAGCCCGTCGCCGGCACCGTGCGCACGTCCTCGTGCAGGAGGCCGGCATCGAGCAGTTCGCCGATCAGAAGCCCAGCCGCCGGCGGCGTGGAAGTGGTTCACGTCGGCGAGCGCCGTTCGGATAGACGCGCGCCATGCAGCGGCGCGACTCTCCGACAGGTCGCGAAGTCCTGCCAGTCGATCGCGATGCCGGCCGCGCGCGCCATGGCGATCAGGTGGATGGTGTGGTTGGTCGAGCCGCCGGTCGCGTGCAGGCCCGACGATGCCGTTGACGATCGCGCGCTCGTCGATCACCTCGGCCGACCGGCGTGTACTCGTTGCCGAGCGCGGTGATCGCCAGCGCCCGCTGCGCCGCCTCGCGGTCAGCGCGTCGCGCAGCGGCGTGTTCGGATTGACGAAGGATGCGCCGGGCAGATGCAGGCCCATGATCTCCATCAGCATCTGGTTGGAGTTGGCGGTGCCGTAGAAGGTGCAGGTGCCGGGGCCGTGATAGGACTTCGATCTCGGCCTCGAGCAGCTCCGCGCGCGTCGCCTTGCCTTCGGCATAGAGCTGGCGGACCTTCGACTTCTCGTCGTTGGGCAGGCCGGTCGTCATCGGGCCGGCGGGCACGAACACCGCCGGCAGATGGCCGAAGGTCAGCGCCGCGATCACCAGCCCCGGCACGATCTTGTCGCAGACGCCGAGATAGACGGCGGCGTCGAACATGTCGTGCGACAGCGCCGACCGCTGCCGCCAGCGCGATGACGTCGCGCGAGAACAGCGACAGCTCCATGCCCGGCTGGCCCTGGGTGACGCCGTCGCACATGGCCGGCACGCCGCCCGCCACCTGCGCCGTGCCGCCGGCCGCGCGCGCCGCCTCGCTTGATCAGGTCGGGAAGCGTCTCGAACGGCTGATGCGCCGAGAGCATGTCGTTGTAGGCGGTGACGATGCCGATGTTGCCGGCCCGCCCGGTCGCCAGCGCCTGCTTCTCATGCGCCGAACAGGCGGCCGTCGACATGCGCGAGGTTTCCGCAAGAGCAGCGTCGCGCGGTGCGGACCTTTCGTCATGCGCGCGCGCCACGCAGCCCATATAGTCCGCGCGCATCGTCCGGCTGCGCTGGCGAATGCGCGCGCCGTCGCTTCGTTCGAGTTCGGATCGCAATGCCATGGTCGCCTCCTCGCGCCGTCAAGGCGCGCAGCAGTTCCTTCGCCCGTGGCTCAGGCCTCGAGTTCGAGCCAGCGGCGGCCGTCCATATGCATGAGGCGCAGCGCGTCCTCCGGGCCGGAGCTGCCGGCGTCATAGAGCTGCGGCGACCTGTGCCCGGCTTCCCAGGCGGCGAGGATCGGATCGATCCAGCCCAGGCCGCCTCGACCTCGTCGCCGCGCATGAACAGCGTCTGGTCGCCGCGGACGACATCCATCACCAGTCGCTCGTAGGCGTCGGGCATGCGCAGCCCTTGATGCCGAGCGAGCCGGCGAAGGTCATGTCGAGCGGCGCTCTCGATCAGCCGCATGCCGCCGGGCCGGGATCCTTGATCGTCATGAGCAGCGTGATGCCCTCGTGCGGCTGCAGTCGGATGACCAGCGCATTGGCTGGTGCACCGTGCCCGCCGCCTCCGGAAAGATCGAATGCGGCACGGCCTTGAAGATGACGGCGATCTCCGAGAGCCGCGAGCGCGAGGCGCTTGCCCGTGCGCAGCATAGAAGGGCATGCCCGACCAGCGCCAGTTCGCGATGTTGACCTTGAGCGCGACGAAGGTCTCGGTCGTCGAAGTCGTTGGCGCCGATATCTTCGAGATAGCCCGTGGCCCCGTTGCGCCCCGCATATGCGCGCACGGCATGCGCCGCGATATTGGCGCTCGTTGATGGGCTCGAGCGCATGCAGCACTTTCAGCTTCTCGTTGCGCACGTCGTTGGGATCGAACTTCGCCGGCGGCTCCATGGCGGTCAGGCAGAGCAGCTGCAGCAGGTGGTTCTGCACCATGTCGCGGATCGCGCCGGCATGATCGTAGTAGGCGCCGCGGCCCTCGACGCCCGACGCTTTCGGCCACCGTGATCTGCACATGGTCGACATGGCGGGCGTTCCAGAGCGGCTCGAACAGCGCGTTGGCGAAGCGCAGCGCCATCAGGTTCTGCACGGTCTCCTTACCGAGATAGTGGTCGATCCGGTAGAGATGGTGCTCGTCGAAGCATGCGTGAGCTGCGCGTTCAGCGCGCGATAGCTGGCGAGCTGATCGCCGAGCGGCTTCTCGACCACCAGCCGCGCGTTCGGCGTCAGCACGCCGCTCGCCTTCAGGCGCTCGCAGATCGGGCCGAAGAAGCGGGGCTCGAGCGCGAGGTAGAAGGCGCGCACCCGATCTTCCCGTCCCTTGAGGACCGTCGCCAGCGCATCCCAGCCCTCCGTCGAGGACGACATCGACCCGCGCATAGCTGATGCGTCCGATGAACCGGCGCAGGCTCGCGTCCTCTGAGCTCGGCGGCCGGGACGAAGGATTTGAGGGCCTCGAGGGCGCGCTCGCGATAGGCGTCCGTGCTCAGATCTGAGCGGGCCACGCCGACGATCCGCGCATCGTCCGGGATCTGGCCGGCGAGGTCGCGATAGTAGAGCGCGGGGAGCAGCTTGCGCCGCGCCAGGTCGCCGGTGGCGCCGAACACCACGAGATCGAACGGAGAGACGGGTACGACGCGGGCAACCATGGCTGATCGGACCTCGGCGGTTCAGGCGTGTGCGAAGGCAGCGCGCGGCCCGCGGCTGGCCACGGATCGGCTTGCCGCCGCAGCTGAACACCCAGGAAGTCGATTGGCAAGCGCCAGATAGTTCCGGCATGCCCAGTGCCGGCGACGCCGCACTGATTCGAGCGATGGACCCCACGTAACCAGCGGGAATCCGCGGCCGCCACCGTCCACGCAGGAGCGCGCCACTACGCGGATACTGCCACGGGCCGACCCAGGGTACCTTGTCGTGCAGGGGGAGGGTCTAATCGCAGAACACGAAATTCAAAGCTATCGTATTCTGCGTAAGCGTGGGCTCAGACTGCCGGGCGCCGGCGGCAGCGGCTGTCGTTGATACACGATATCAAGACCGAGCCGGCGAGGATATCCACCGACCAGAACATAGTTAAGAACATTATCGCTGAAAGTCAAACTCGAGCCCGCCCCGTCACGGCGGGCGCCCGGGTCGTCGCAGGCGACTGTGCCCGTTGAGGCGGCAGCGTGCTCGCGATGGCGCCGCCGCGCCGGCAGCGCGCGTGGTATCGCAGCAGACCCGCGCGCCGTGCGCAGTGCTGCCGCGCGCCCGCGCAAGCCGCGCGCAATCGATCGTCCGATCATCATCCGCCGGCCGTCGCGCGCGGAGATCCAGAGGGCCGTCGCTGTCCTGCCGGAACATGGCATCGCGACCTCGCCGTTCGGCGGCATGGTTCCGGCATCCGTGGTAACCCAATGGGCAAACCAGGATCGGCGCGCGCATCGGTTCCGCGGCCGTTGGCGATCGACAGCGTGACCGGCTGGCGCCAGCCGGGCCGGCGCGTGCGCGACATGACGGCACGCAAGCGCCGCGACGATAGCGAGCGGCGCGCCCAGAGCACGCCGCGCTACGCTTTACAGGCGGCGCTTTCCGGTCATTTTCACTCCAGGCACGACGTCCGTGAAGCCATGATTCGGGAGGCCGGCGATGGATGCGCGCAAGAGTCATGTTCGTCAAGGAGATCGTGCGGTCGGAGGCGGGCGCGCCGCGGCCAGGCCGGTCTGTCGCGCGTGGCCGCCATCGCCGTCATCGCCAACCCGTTTGCCGGCAAGCTCGTCGAGGACCTGTCGCCGCTGTTCGACATCGGCATGCGGCTGGGCGAAGAGCTGATGCCGAAGGCCGTGACCATGCTCGACGGCAAGCCCGTGAGCTATGGCAAGGCCGCCATCGTCGGCGTGAACGGCGATCTCGAGCATGCCCCGGCCGTGCTCCATCCCAAGCTCGGCAAGCCGATGCGGCAGGCGGTGGGCGGCGGCGAGGCCATCATCCTCGAACACCGAAGGTCGCGCGCGGCCGGCGCCACCCTCGACGTGCCGCTCGCCAACAAGGACAAGCATCTGGTCGTTCGACGAGCTCGATACGATGACGGTGTCGGTGGCGGATGCGCCGCGCGCCGGACGAGATCATGGTGGTGATGGCGGTGGCCGACGGCGGCCGCCCGCGCCCGCGCGTGGCAAGGCGCACCGCCGTTCAGGGCGTACGCGCAGACCCGGCAACCAGACCGAAACTACCCCCGCTCACGTCGAGTTGCGATTTTCGGAGCAAGGCGGGCATGGCGCCTGACCGTCGCGTCGTAGGGAATGTCGGCGCTGCGCTGCGAGCGCCCTCAGGAAGGCTTCGTCAAGCGGTGCGTGAGCAGTCCCTGGACGCAGGAGCCGCTATTCGCGATGGAGGGCTGACATTACTTCGCTGTTGTCCGGCAAGTGAGCGCCTTGATAAGATCAGTTTTTCCATGCGAATCGGAAGGTGTGTTGACTTCAGGGGATTGTCGAGAATCACGGCAAATTTCAACGACTCTTCCCCGATCACGTAGTTCGAGTGCGTGGGTGCATCGTTGAAGTTCGATATCCTCGCCGCATACTCATCTTCGGTTTCGTCTCTGTGCTTGAAAAAGCTGCGCCACCCGCGGCATAGGGCAGTCGCGACGAGATCGGCCGCGAAATGAAGAAGAAGTTGGCGTGATCGGGACCGGCGGCCCGTTTAATATCCAGACCGAGCAGATCGCTAAATACGCCATCCTGGAGTCGATGTAGGCGTCGGCCTTTCTCGGGTTGTTCGCGCCAGCAACCTGATAGCGAATAGGAATCGTCCATTTGAGCAACGTGGGTGCCGGCTCCCGAGCCAGCCGAATCTCGGTACATGTCCTCGATCTCGCGCTGGACCCGATCCGTCAGGTCCTCGGCATACGCAGGGCGCACGGTGGCGGCGGCAAGTTGAAGCACGCTTCGCTATGCGCGCAGAGCGCGGCCGCACTGCACGGCGAATTCCAACGACCAGCCTGATATCCCGCGCGCACTGCCGCAGCGTGCATTCGCCGCTTTCAATGTCTTGTCTCCGAGAGAACGAAGCTTTCGCCGGCCTATTCTTCGTTAATCTTGTTGTTGTTTTTGAAGTGTAGTTGCCCGTTACTGTGCGGTCAACAGGCCGCGAAAAACTCGCGTATTCATCGCGCTTGACATCCTATCATTCGCAGCCTTATCCTGCATGCCGGCGTTCTCCCGGCGGGGTGCTGGTGCACGACCCGACCTAGCGGAGGAGTTCGCTGCTTATCCGTTTTCGGGGGCAAAGAGCTGACATCTGCCAACGATTGCCCAACATTGCGATTCATGAGTAGACGACCTAGGCACGGGTACTGGCTGGCTGGCAGATGGTCGCGGCCGCACAGCAGGTCGCTCGCCCGCCCGGCGATGGCGACGATCGCGGCGTTGATCGGTCCGGTCGTGATGGTCGGCAGGACCGAAGCCGTCGACGACATGCGAGGCCGGCGACGCCGCGCACGGCTCAGGTCGGACCGACGATACCGCGCGTCGGCGTCGGCTCCCATGCGGCGGAGTGCCCGACCGGATGGTGATGGGTGTGTAGGCGGCGCGGCCGAGGAGTCGAGCTGCTCTCGGGGCGCGCGAGCGGGTGCCCGGGCCCGGCAGCAGCTCCTTCGCGCGCGCCAGGGCGCCAGGGCCCGCTTGTGGCGCCGGAGGGACTGCGCCGCGACGCGGCAGGACTTCCAGATGGACCGTCCGATCGTACGCCTCGGCCAGATAGTTCGGATCGATGAGCGGCGGAGACCATCGGGATCGGCCGAGGCCAGGCGTATGGTGCCGCGGCTCTTGGGCCGAGTGAAGCCGAACATGAGCGTGAAGCCCGTTCCGATACTCCGGGGGCCGCGAACAGCTCCGGTCACGATCGGCGCGATCACGCAGGCCACCACCGAGCTCCGGCGCGCCGCGCGCGCCGTCGCGCTCGATGTAGAGCAGCGACTCCGAATGCTGGTACTTCGAGGGCGGCACCGGGCCGGCGGGCGAGATAGACCGTTGCCGCCGGCGAGCAGATGGTCCTGCAGGTTGGCGCCGACGCCCGGCAGGTCGAGGCGGACGGCGATGCCGAGCGAGCGCAGATGGTCGGCCGGACCGATGCCCGGCGCGCATGAGCAGCAGGGGCGAACCAATGGTCCCGCCGGCCAGGATCACGCCGCGCGTCGCGCGCAGCGTGCGGCGATCTGGCCCGGTCGCAATGGTCACGCCGCGGCAGCGCTGTGCCGCCGTCGAAGTCCAGCTCCGAGCAGCAGGCTGGCGTCGATGATCCGTGAGGTTGGGCCGCCCGACGGCCGGCGTCAGGTAGGCATCGGCGACGCTCTGGCGGCGGCCGTCGACCAGCGTCAGCGTATTGAGGGTCGGGCCGGCCATGCGCGCGCCGTTGTGCTCGTCGGTCGGCGCGAGGCCGATCTCCTCGGCGGCGGCCAGGTAGCAGCGCGTGATCGGGTGCGGTTCCGTCGGCGTGACCAGGCGGATCGGCCCGGCGGTCGCCGTGATAGGAGCGACGGTCCGCGCTCCCAGCACTCCGGAGCGGATGAAGTAGGGCAGGAGATCGGCGAAGCTCCAGCCCCGGCAGCCCGCCGCCGCCCAGCCGTCGAAGTCGCTGGGGTGGCCGCGCACATGGGCCATGGCGTTGAGGCAGCTGGAGCCGCCGATGACGCGGCCGCGCGGCCAGGCGTGGCGGCGGCCGGCAGTGCCGCTCTGCGGCACGGTCCAGTAGCCCCAGTCGATGGCGCTGCCCTGCAGGCGCGGCCATTGCAGCGGATCGGCGATGGCGGGATCGAGCAATACGTAACTGAACGAAGTAC
>ERZ1370068.860-contig-10788_pt1 | contig 27245 bp, 22 predicted proteins | sample MGYA00561227_ERZ1370068 | MGnify/ENA primary metagenome ERZ1370068 (study PRJEB38410, sample SAMEA6850437) | metagenome | study: Metagenomic assessment of the ecological functions of the soil: analysis of the soil microbiota associated with the...
GTTGTACTTCGTTCCAGTTACGTGCGCGCGGTGTCAGCCGCTCAGTGGCGGATTCTCGCGTTTTCCTCCAGCGCGGCAGCCGGACGAGATCGGTTACGCTCTGGACGTTTGATGAGCTGACCGTCAAGAGGAGCCGACCTCGTCGTCAGCTGCGGAGCCGCTGCGTGCGGTGGACGTCGGGACTTCATGATGAGCATCCCGCGACACAGCGCGCGATCCCGATCGTCGAGCGCCGCACTGGACCCGAAGGTGCTCTCGGTGCTCAAAGCTGATGTCGAGAACGCGCTGACCGCAGGTGTCGAGTTCCATCTGATGCACTCGCGCGGCACGTCGATTCGGACGCGTTCCGGCGCGGGAATCCGCCGGGCCCGGGCGGCCGCCGTCAGGTCTGCTCAACACGGGGACGGCTCTGGATTTCGACACTCAGCCTGGAGCCGTACCTGTGTTTTCTCAAGCGGCGGCGCGGCGACGGCAACTACGAACCGCTCTCCGGGACACATTCCCGACAGACTCCGTCTACCGGTTGCTGAAAAGGCAGTAATTCCTGCTGTCCGCTTTCGCGGGTCATGCTTTACAATACAAAGTATGACCCGCGTCAAGCTCGCTCCGCGGTGAAGTTCATCCTGCCCGCGCTCACCGAAGCCACGAGTCCGTACTGGCGTCCGATCAGCAGTCACTCGCTGTTCCCGCCGCTCGGCCTCGCGACCCTCGCCGCCTGCATCTGCGGCCGGACGACGAAGCGACGATCGCCGACGAGCACGTCGGGCCGCTGACCACGGACGACACGCCCGGACCTCGTCGTCATTCAGGTCTACATCACCAACGCGCTACCGCGCGTATCGCATCGCGGACGACTACCGCGCGCGCGGCGTGCTTCGTCGCGCTCGGCGGCCTGCACGTCACGTCGCTGCCCGACGAAGCCGCGCCGCACGCCGACGCGATCTTTCTCGGGCCCGGCGAGCAGACGTTCCCGCAGTTCCTCGCGCGACTTCCGCGCCGGCGCAGCCGCGGCCGTCTACCGATCGACCGCCGGCCGCACGATCGAGCGACGTGCCGCCGATCCGCCGCGATCTGATCCGCCGCCGCAGCTATCTCGTGCCCAACTCGATCGTCGTCACCCGCGGCTGCCCGCAGCACTGCGACTTCTGCTACAAGGACGCGTTCTTCGACGGCGGCCGATCGTTCTACACGCAGCGCGTGGACGCGGCGCTCGCCGAGATCGCGCGGCTGCCCGGGCCGCCATCTCTACTTCCTCGACGACCACCTGCTCGGCGATCCGCGATTCGCCGCGGCGCTGTTCGACGGCATGCGCGGCATGGACCGGCTTGTTCCAGGGCGCGGCGACGGTGGACTCGATCCTCCGCGGCGACCTGATCGAGCGCGCCGCCGAGGCCGGGCTGCGCAGCCTGTTCGTCGGCTTCGAGACGCTGACGCCCGGCAACCTGCGCCGCAGCAGCAAGCGGCAGAACCTCGGCCGCGACTACGCCGCGGTCACCGACGCGCCTGCACGGCCTCGGCATCATGATCAACGGCAGCTTCGTCTTCGGCATGGACGACGACGACGAGGACGGTGTTCCGCGCGCACGGTGGACTGGGCGATCGAGCACGGCATCACGACGGCGACGTTCCACATCCAGACGCCGTATCCCGGCACGGGCCTGCTACGCGCCGCATGGACGCGCGAGGGACGCATCGTGACGCGCGACTGGGATCTGCTACGACACGCGCCACGTCGTGTTCCGGCCGGCGCGCCTGACGCGCGGCGGCGCTGAAGGACGGCTACGACCGCGCGTATCGAGGACTTCTACCGCTGGAGCGTCGATCGCGCGCGCGTCGTTCACGCACGGCACGCTCAAGCACCAGGTCGAAGCACTTCGCGTACGCGACCGGCTGGAAGAAGTTCGAGCCGCTGTGGGACGTCGTCATCCGCGCGCGGCAGCTGCCGCGCGATGACGCCGGTGCTCGAAGGCGGTGCTTGCGAAAGTGTCGACGGCGGCCGAGAGCTGGCCCACAATTCCGTGATCGATGCGGTCCAAAACAGCACAGCTAGAGTCACACCGGGTCGTGCAGCGGAACAGCTGGAATCGTCGCGTTTCCTGAGCAGAATCGCTCGATCCGGGACGAGAACTAGTGACGGCACGGCCGGTGCTGAGCAGTGAGTCGTTCAATCAGCGCTGCACGCTGGGGAGTTAGTCCTGCATCTCGTGTATCTCGTGTCGTGTGTCTTCTCATATCCCGCACTCTTGCTTTCGTTCGTCGCGTCCGTCGTTCGCCCAGGGCGATCAGTCGGGCGCGATCCGCGGACGTCTCACGTCCTCTGACGGCCTCGCGCTGCCGGGCGTGACGGTGACCGTGCAGTCGCCGGCGCTGCAAGGCACGCGCTCGGCGGCGACCGGACGTCAACGGCAACTACGCGATCCCAGGCCTGCCGGCCGGCGACTACGCCGTCCGGCTGGAGCTCCGGGCTTCGCCACGGTCGAGCGCCGCGCGACCTGCCGCTCGGATCCGCCGATCGTGATCGATCAGGCGCTCGGCCCGGCGCGCGTCACGCGAAACCGTCGACGTGAAAGCCTCGGCCGGTGTCGCCTGGCGGCCGCCGATCCCGCGTCGTTCAACCTGCAGACGTCGACAACGCGCGCCTGCTGCCGATCGGCCGCACGCCGTTCTTCCTCGCGGAGCTCGCGCCCGGCGTCACCGACAACACGCCGAACTCGAACCAGGTGACGATCGGCGGCGGGCTTCGCCTACGACAACGTGTTCCTCGTCGACGGCGTCGACGTCAACGACAACGTGTTCGGCCAGCCCAACGGCCTGTTCATCGAGGAAGGCATCCAGGAAGTCCAGGTGCGTGTCCGTCGGGTCTCGGCGCCGAGTACGGCCGCTGTCGCCGGCGGCGTCGTCAACATCGTGACGCGCAGCGGCGGCAACCTGTTCTCCGGGCTCGTTCCGCACGAACCTGTCGAACTCCGCGTGGAGCGCCGAAACGCCGTTCGAGGCAGCAGAAGGGGACGACGCGTCCGAGCAAGCTGTCGCCGACCTACGAGGGCGATGGCCGGCGGACCGATCGCTGAAGGATCGCCTCTGGTTGCTTCGGCGGCACGCGCGTCGAGCGGACGACGACGGCGAATTCGCTGCCGCAGACCGGCGTCGCCTACGCCGGCGAGAACAACGAACCGCCGCGTTCGAGGGCAAGCTGACCGGCACGCTCGCGCCCGGCCGCAGACGCTGCAGGGCACCTTCATCGACAGCCGCACCGATCAGTTCGCGGCGTCGCACCCGAACAGCGATCGATCCGCGCGCGCTGACGAGCCCGGTGACCAACAACCGGCCTCGGCGTCGGCGACCTGGCGCGGCGCGCTCGCCGGCACGCGTGTTCGCGACCGCGCAGTATCTCGCAGAAGTGTCTGGCAGGTCGGCAACAACGGCGGCACGTCGACGGACGATCGTCGACTCGCCGTTCCTGACGCGCGGCACGACGTCGGCGTGCCGGCGGGCCTGCAGATACAGCGCGCCGTAAGCTTCGACTCGACCGATCCGGACGGCCGCAACAACCGCCAGGCGACGGCGAGCCTGTCGTACCTGCTGGGCACGCAAGGGCTTCGGCAGCCACGAGCTGAAGTCGGGCGTCGAGTACTTTCGTCTCGACGCGCGCAGACCGGCAACTCGCAGACCTCGACCGGCTACATCTTCTCAGACCGACTACAAGCTCGACGCGGCCGGCAAGCCGGCGCTCGACGCCGAACGGCCGCCTGATTCCGGTCTTCACGACCGGGCGCGAGCCGTCTGGCGACCTGGATGCCCGACGCGCGGCGCGGCGATCGACATCACGACGACCTCGGCGTATCGCGACCGACCGCTGGACCGCGGGGCCGCGGCTGTCGCTCGACCTCGGCGTGCGCTTCGAGCACGTCGGCACCGAGGCCGACCTGCAGACGCAGGCCGGTGCGCGCCAGCACGCTTCATGCCGCGCGCTCGGCGCGACCTACGCGCTGACCGCCGACTGGCCGCACCGTGCGTGTCGGCGACCTACGGGCACTACGCCGGGCACCTACAACGACGTGCAGTTCTCGCGCAACAGCGCGGCCGGCAACGCCGATCGCATCACCGGCAGCTACACCGGACCCGTCGGGCGCGGGGCGTCGACTTCGCGCCCGGCGTTCGACCCGGCGAACTATCCGACGATCGTGTCGGGCACGTTCCCGACGGCGAACGTCTTCTTCGCCGGCGACCTGACGTCGCCGACTGACGCAGCGAGACGATCGCTGTCGCTCGGGCGCGACTTCCGGCACGGCCTGCTGGACGCGCGGCCGCTACGTGCACCGCCGCGCGACCGACTTCGTCGAGGACTACATCACGATCGCACGACGGCAAGACGACGATCGTGACCGCAACGGCGTGTCCTTCGGCACGTTCGACAACGCCGATCTACCGCAACAGCGACCTGCCGAAGCGCGAATACGACGCGCTCGACGTGCAGTCGGGCTGGCAGGCGTCGAAGGCGCTGTCGGTGGCGGGGCAGTGGACCGTCCAGCTCCGCAACAACGGCAACTTCGAAGGCGAGTCGGCCAACAACCCGGCGATCCCGTCGGTGATCGCCGACTACCCGGAGATCTGCGTCGCGTCGCGCGACTATCCCGATGGGCCGTCTCGACGACTTCCAGCGCCACAAGGTCCGCGTGTGGGCGTCAACTACGCGCCTGGACCTCGGCCGCGCCGGACGCCTCGACCTGGCCCCGATGTATCGCTACAACTCGGCGCAGACGTTCAGCTACGTCGCGACGGTCGCCGATGTCGGCGCAGCAGCTCGCGAACAACCCGGGCTACGCGCGCACGCCGACGTCGCAGACGCTGTACTTCGGCGAGCGCGGCGCCGGCTCGTTCGCCGGCTACGGCGCTCGTGGACCTCGCGACGACGTCGACGATCCCGGTGTGGCGCTCGATGGCGCCGTGGCTGCAAGGTCGAAGCTGCTCAACGTGCTGAACAACCAGAAGCTGATCAGCTGGGACACGACCGTCACGGCCGACACGAAAGGCGCGCTCGACGAGTACGGCCTGCCGCGTGAGCTACGTCACGGGGCCGAACTTCGGGAAGGCGACGAAGACGACCGACTACCCGCGCCCGCGCGCGGGCATGGACGGAGGCCGCACGTTCCTCGCGGCGTTCGGCGTCAGGATTCTGAGTCGCTACGCCGGGACTCCTGAAGACCGGGACCTACTCCCGACACTCTGCGCTCCGCGATCGGATGCGCGACTCGTATCGGGATCCACGGCGGTCAGCGCAGCGGCGGCACGACGCCAGGATCACTCAACGCGTCGCGACGGATGTACTCGCCGTCGCGGCGCGATCACCAGCGCGCGCCACCGCCGCGAGCGTCAGCGGGTCGGCTGGTGCCGATGCCGAAGCACGAACGACGACAGCGCGCGTCCGGCGGCGAACGACTCCGCCACGCCGCACCCGACGCCGATCAGCGCGAGCAGCAATCCCGTCGCGCAGCGTGGGCAGCAGCACCTGCCGCGGCGCCGCGCCGAGCGCCGACGCGGATCGCCGATCTCGCGCGTCCGCTGCGTCACCGTGTAGCTGATCAGCCCGTACGACCCGACCGCGCGCCAGCGCGAGGGCCAGAGCGCGCGAACACGCCGATCAGCATCGCGCGGAAGCGCGCCTCCGCGACGCTGTTGCGGACCTCGTCTGCGAGCGGGTTGACGTCGCCGAACGGCGAGGTCGGGATCGATCGCCGGCGAGCTGCGCCTTGAGCAGCGACGGTGACCGCGCGCGTACGGGCAGCGCGCTCCGGACGTGACCGTGGTGAACGGCAGCGTGAACTGCTCGTACGAGAATGTAGAGCAGCGGTGGCGGGTCCTCGTTCAGGCCGCAGAGCTGTCGCGCGTCGCCGACGAGGCCGACGACGGTCGTCCACGGCGTGCTTCGCGTCGTCGCTCGCAGCCGCAGCCGCTTGCCGACCGGATTCTCGCCGGGCCAGTAAGCTTCGCGCCAACGCCGCGTTGACGATCGGCGACGCGGCGGCGCGTTCTCGCCGTCGCGATCGTCGAACGTGCGTCCGGCGATGCTGAGCGGAATGCCCATGGCCGCGAAGTAGCCGCCTGAGACGATAGCGCACGTGGCCGAACGGTTTCATCGGCCCGCGTGGCCGCTGGCCGCCCTCGATGAAGAACGTCGCGCTCGGCGTTGTCGCCGTGAACGGCCCCGGGAAGCCCGACGCCGACCGCCTGCGAGCTCGGGCCGCGCGGCGCAGTCGCTTCGAGCAGCGCCGAGTACAGCCGCGCCTGATCCGCGCCCTTCGGGTATCGCGTCTGCGGGCCATCAGCTCCGCGACGGTGGCGTGCTCGACGTTGAACCCGGGATCGACGCGCTGCAGACGCAGAAAGCTGTTGCCGAGGAGTCCGCGCGCCGGCGAGCAGCACGAGCGTCAGCGCGATCTCGCCGACCACGAGCGCCGCGCGGCCGCGCGCGTGCGGGTCGAGCCGCGATCGCCCGTCCGCTTGGCGCTCAGCGCCGAATCGACCGCGCGAGGCCTGGAGCGCCGGCAGCAGCCGAACGAGGCTGGTCGCGAGGCGACGCGCGCCGAGCGTCACGAGCATCACGGTGGTGTCGATGCCGACGACGTCGACGCCGCGGCAGGCCGTTCGGCATCACGCGGACGCAGCACGGCCACCAGCCACGAGCTGACAGGCAGTCGAGACCGCCGGCGCGCCACGACCGGCACGACGCTCTCGGCGAGGAGCTGTCCGGATGAGATCGCCGCGCGAGCGCCGAGCGCGGCGCGGATCGTCAGCTCGCGCTGCCGGCCGCGTGGCGCGCGCGATCAGCAGCTCAGACGACGTTGGCGCAGGCGATAAGCAGGACGAGTCCGACCGCGCCCTGAATGACGAGCAGCGCCTGGCGCGACGTCGCCGACCAGGTCTTCGCGCACCGGCACGAGCGCACACGTCGCGTCCGCCGCTCTCGGCCGGGTGCGTCCGCCTGGATCGCGCGCGACGACCGCGTCAGATCCTGCTGCGCCTGCGCGAGCGTCACGCCCCGGCTTCAGCCTCGCGACCGCCTCAGTAAGACCTGTCGCGGTTGGTGAGCGGGTCAGCGTCTTGGCGAATCGAGGCGGCGACGGCGGGACGGGCTTCTGCGCCAGCAGCCAGAGCCGGCCTTCGCGGCCGGCCAGGCCGCCTTACGGCATCACGGCGACGACCGTGCATGGCTCGCCGTTCACGCGGATGCGCCGTCGCGCGTCGGATCGCTCGGCGCGCGAAGAGCCGCTGCCACGCCTCGTCGCTCGATGACGACCGGCCGTTCGCCCGCGTTCGCGTCGGTCGCGCCGCTGAACGTGCGGCCCGAGCGCGGGCGGCGTCACCGGCGCGTCGAAGAATCCGGCAGGTGACGTGCTCGCAGCCCGAGCTGCGCCGGCGCTCGCCCAGTCGCTGCCGCTCGCCGCCGCGAGCTCGCCGCGGAAGCCCGCGAGCGCCGTCGAGCGTGCCGATTGGCGCGCTCAGGTCGAGGAAGTCGGCGGCAGAATGATTGCTGCGCCGCTCGAGCCCCATCATCCCTACGCGGACGACGCGCGATTCGTCGCGGAAAGGCAGCGGACGCAGCAGCACGGCGTTCACCACGCTGAAGATCAGCGGTGTTGGCGGCGATGCCACGAGCGCCACGGTCGAGCATGGCGACTGACGGTGAAGCCGGGCGCCTTGTTGATCAGCGTGCGACGGAGCACCTGGACGGATCGTAGTCATGTGAGCTACCTCCAGGCACTGGCGTCCCGGTAGTGACACAACCTTGCGCGGCGGTGCGCCATCGCTCGCCGTTCGCAGGAGCGCGACGATCCGGTATCGAGCGCGGCGGCTCGCCGCGCGGGCGGCAAGGGCCGCCGCGGAGGTCGCCGCGGCGTCGAGCGCTGCGCAGACGGCGACGAGGACCGCGGCGTCGGCGGCCTGCGCCGCGGGCGAGCGCGCGCGGCGCTGCGCAAGCGGCGCAGGCAGAGGCGGTGCCGGCGATCATGGGCTGCGGTGCGCCGAAGTCGCAGGCCGTCGCGCGCCACCATGGACACGCAGGCTGACCCGGCGTCGCGCCGAGGGCCGAGCCCGGACGCCGAGCTCCTTGTCGCGTCCCGGCGCGCCGTGGCGTCGATCATGCATCCACCGTGGAGGCCGACGGCGGCCAGCGCGAGCGCCAGGGCGCCCGAACGCGGTGAAAGGGCAGGCTGAGCGCGCGCTGCTTGTCGCCGCGCGGTCGTGCGGAGATCTGGCTCGAAGGCGCCGGACGTCGTAGACCGGGGCGAGCCGCGGATCCGATCGCGGACGACCCGAGCGATGTGCGCGATCGCCTGGCCAGTGACCGAGCCTCGCCAGCCGAGGCGCGCGCCGACAGCGTCTCGTTGTCGAACGCCGCCGCCTGGGCGAGGCGGCAGATACAGGAACGGCTGGGGGATGTTCGGTGGGCTCGTCGTCAAGCTGGCGTCGCGCGCGGCGCCGACGACCTGCAGCGTGTCGTCGACGCGTCGCCTGAAGGCGGACCGTGTAGGCCGATCGGGTCGGCGTCTCCCCAGAGCGTGCGCGCCAGCGTCTGGTTGATCGACCGCGGCCCTGCGGGGCGCCGGGCGCGTCGCGCTCGTCAGGAGCCGCGCGCCGCGCACGGTGGGAGTCTGCATCGTCGGAGAAGTACGACGGGCCCGGCGCGCGTTCAGGAACGTCCTCGACCCCGCGATCGACGTCGGCCGCCGTCGTGATCCTGCCGCCACCATGGTGCCGCCGAGCGGCGCGAGGTTCTGCCATCGTGGCGAGACTCGACGCCAGGCCGCGGTCGCTCTGCGCGACGATCAGCTCGCGCGCCGGAACGACGCGCCTTGCGCGAGCCTCGTCCGTAGTTCTGGAGCACGAGATCGTATGAAGCGCGGTCGTCAGGTTGGCGTGCTGGTGTGAAGCCGGGATCGATCTGCGCGGAGTGCCGCAGTGCGCCGAGGCGTGAGGCCGGCGCGCGAGCAGCAGGACGAGCGGCCAGCGCCGAGCTGCGTGACGACGAAGACGCCCTGCGGCCGCGATCGTCCGCAAAGCGCCTGGCGTCGCGCGCAGGCCGCGGACGACGCGTCGGCGCGGGTGGTCGTGAACGCCGGAATGACGGCCGACGCGCGAACCGCGATCAGCGCGGCCGCGGCCAGTGAAGAGAATGACGCGAGCACCCGCAGTCGGACGGTCGCCTGCAGACCGCTCGAGGTCGGCGCCGGCGAGCGCGACGAGCAAGATCGGCGTTGCCCACAGCGGCGAGCAGCAGGCCGCCCGCGCCGCCCGCGCAGCGCGAGGATCGCGCTTTCGGTCGAGCAGCTGCCGGATGAGCCGTGGCCGCGACGCGCCGAGCGACGACATCCGAATCGAGATCTCCAGCGTCCCGCCGCGCGCCGCGCGCGAGCAGCAGGTTCGCGACGTTCGCGCACGCGATCAGAGGACCACGCCGGTGACCGTCAGCAGCAGCGCCGCGAGGGGAATGAGCTCGAGCGCCCTCGGGCGACACCGGCGATCCCGCGCCGGCGACGAGGGCGGCGCGTTCGCGGTCCACGTCAGGGTAGCGCGCCGCGAGCTGCGCCGACATCGCCGGAACCGCCGCCTGCGCCTGACCGAGCGACAGCGCTCGGGCCTCAGGCGCGCAAGCACCGTCAGCCACGGACGAGCCCCGGCTCTCGAAGCAGGGCTCTCCCCGACACGCGGACGTCCGGCCAGAGCGCCATCGGCAGCCAGACGTCGGCGGCATCGCCAATCGCCGGTCCGCTGAACGCCGGTCCGACGATGCCGACGACGGCGACGTCGCGTCCGTTGAGGACGACCGGCGTTCGGAGGACGTCCGGCGATCCACCGAACTGTCGCTCCCACAGCCGATCGCTGATGACCGCGACCGCCGGTCCGCCGCGGATGTCATCCGGTCAGCGCAGGCGCGCGTCCGCGCGCCATCGCGACGCCGAGCGTATCGAAGTACGAGCCGGTCACCATCTGGCCGCGCACAGCGTCTCCGGCTCGCCGCCGCTGCCGAGACTGATTGGAACGTTGCGATAGCCGGCAGGCGTCGGTGAACACCGGTGGCCGTGCCGGCACGGTAGTCGAGAAAATCCGGATAGGACATGCCGCCGCGGCGGCCGCTGCCGGGAACACCGTCGCGATCCAGTGCACGCGGTCCGCCGCCTGGATGCCGGCTGGCTCCGGAAGAGCGCGCCGCTGGCAAGCGCGAAGATGGTGGTGTTGACGCCGATGCCGAGCGCCAACGTGAGGATCGCGCTGACGGCGAAGAGCCTTGCCGTGTGCCAGCCCGCGGATGGCGAACCGCAGGTCGTTGATCATGATAGCCTGGCCCGGCACGAAGCCATCCAGCTGCCAAACGGTCGTCCGTCCGTAACCATCGTCACGACAGCGCTTAGCGCTAGTTCGCTCCGTGAACCGGCCGCCCGGCGACGTGTCCGGTGGTGGGACGGAGGTTCCCGGATTCGGTCCGCTAACCGGCCGGCCGTAGCGTCTTCATCAGGAGCGTCGCGAACTCCGGTCCCTTCCCTGTTCCTCGTGTTTGAAGTAGATGTACGCGTCCTTCGCGTCGGGACAGCCCGCTGATCGACTGGTCCGCCCCATCGCGCGATGTCGGCCGGCTGATAGCCCTTCATCACGGAGCCGGAAATAGCCGTAGTCCGCCGTGCGCGACGACCGGCGTGGACATCTTTTCGCTGTCGGCGATGCAGAGCGCGAGGTTGCGCGCGCGAAGCGCCGCGAACACCGCCTCGTCGTGCCACGATTCGTGGCGGAACTCGAACGCGGCGCGCGCCCCGTGCGGGAGCGTGTCGAGAAACGCCGTGAACGCGGCGTCGTTGCGCTTGAAGTTCGGCGGCAGCTGGAAGAGCAGCACGCCGAGCTTCGACCGAGGCGTCGCGGCGATGCGGCAGAAGGCCTCCGGTCGGCTCCTCGCAGCGCTGCAGCTTCGAGTCGTGCGTGATGCGCCGCGGCGCCTTCAGCGTGAACGTGAATCCGTCGGGCGTGCCGCGCGCCCAGCCGTCCAGCAGCTTCTCGGTCGGCATCCGATAGAAGGTGTAGTTGACCTCGACGGTGCTGAAGCGCTCGGCGTAATAGGCGAGCATCTTGTTGGTCGGAACTTCTCCGGATAGAAGGTCCCGCGCCATTCCGGGTAGTTGTAGCCGGAGGTGCCGATCAGGTGGCGCATGAGGCTGATGGTATGTGGGTGCCAGTGACGAATTTTCAACGCCACAACTTCCAATTCCGTAACGCCCAACTATTCTCAAACTCCCACGGTAAGAAGGCAAGTTTCAAACTTTAACCTTACCTTGGGAGTTTTGGGCGTTGGGAGTTGGGCGATACTGGGAGCTGTGGAGCTGTGGCGTTGGGATTTGACACCGCCGCGCCCAAAACGGAGCCCACTACAGCCCCGCGGGAATGCACGTAGACCGGCGGCGTCACGATCGGTGCGCCGACCTGCAGTGTAATCTGCGTGTGCGCGCCGAGGACGATGCTGCGCGGGTCACCTGCGTCATGGTTTCCCGTCGACGAACGTGCGCGCACGACACCCTTCAAGCCCGCCACCTCGCGCGACGTCAACGGCTGTCCCCAGATGTCGAAGAAGTTCCCGAGCGTGTAGCTGCGGTCGTCAGGCGATTCGACATGAATGATGCCGGTCGCATCGTGCGTGTGCAGCCAGTAAATGCCTCGGCCCATGCCGACGAAGCCGTTGTTCACCTCGAACGGCTTGACGATGCCGATGCCGTACGGGATGGCGATCTGCTGTCCTTTGTTGATGAGGGCGAGGTGCGCGTGGACGTGCACCTTGAGCATCTCGCGCGACGAGCCTTCAATCCCGTCCACCGGCTGTCCGTTGCCGCCCGCGCGGCGTGTCGCCTGGCTCGAATATCGTCACGCCGACCTGGGTTCCCTGAATGAGCGGGATCGGCCCGCCCTGTGCCGCACGACAGTGCCGGGCGCCGTGCCGCACACGAGGACGAGGGATGAGAAGGCCGGCCAGTCGCGGAAGAGGCATGCGCGATGATCGCGGAGAATCCACGGCCGCATCAAGCGAAAACCTGACGGGCGAAGTCGACAATCCGCCGCTCGGCCCAATAGCCGTCGCCACTTGGCGCCATCAGTGTTCGCCGAGGAAGCCGCAAGTGGCCCCCGTGGCTGGTGACGACGAGAGTGACGTTGGGATTGACCGCGAGTGCGGGATCGCGGAACGACTCGTGCGGGCACGAACGGATCGTCCTCGGCCGTGATGACCAGCGCCGGCACCTGGATGCGATCGATCGACGCGCAGCGCCGCCGCCCGGTGATAGTAGTCCTCGGCGCTGCCGAACCCGAAGCATACGGCGCGGTGTAGGCGGCATCGAACCTGGCGGACGGTGCGGATCGCGTCGAGCCCCGAGCAGATCGAATGCGCCCGGGAAGTGCGCCGTGCTTGCGGCGCATCCGGTTCTTCAGGTTGCGGACGAAGTTCCACTGGTAGATGAAGTTCGATCCGCGCTCCAGCGCGCGGACGCACGCCTCGAGATCGAGCACCGGCGATACGGCGCAGACGCCCTCAGCGTGGGCAGCACGTCGGGCCCAGTGCGTGTCCCCGCGAGGCGCGGAGCGCGAGGTTGCCGCCGAGCGAATAGCCCGCGGCCACGACGCGCGTGATGCCGTCGGCGCTCGGCGATCTCGCCGGATGAGCAACGCCGCGTCGTCGACGAGGCCGGAGTGATAGAGGCCCGGACCCAGGTGCTCGGCGCCGCCGCAGTTGCGCTGGTTCAGCAGGATCGGCGTTGAAGCCGGCGCCGCAGCGCCTTGTCGGCGATGCCGCAGCATGTAGTGCGCTGGAGCTCGACCCTCGAGGCCGTGCAGGGCCAGCGATCGTCGGGCGCGTCGGCTCGATCCGGCTGCCAGTAGCAGTGCGCGAGGACCTGCGTGTCGGGCGTGACCTGCAGCAGCCGCGCCTCGGGCTCGGGCAGCGCGAAGCGGCGGCGCGCGGCCCAGCAGCAGACGGTCATCACAGTGACCGCGATGCAGGTGACGGTCGGGAGGAATCGAACTCGATGATCGTGTCAACGCAGCTTGTAGATGAAAAGAGATCCGGACCGGTGCGGCGAGCGGCAGCTCCAGTCGCCGATCGACGACGAGATAGTCGAGCCCGTAAGCGGCGCGCCGAGCGCACGCGCGCCGTCCGGCGTGTCCCACGGCGAGGCGCTCAGCGCCCGCTCGCGATCCGCGACCCGCATCGGCGATGGACCGATCGTAGATCGCGATCGCGTGATCCTTGAGCTGCTCGATCAGCGACGTCGCGGTGGCCCGCCGCGCGCGCAGGCTCGAACCGTATTTCGCGGCGTGGAGCGGATCCGCGAGCCAGCCGCTGCCCGGATCACGTCGTCTGCGCGAACGCCATCGCATCACGCCAGTCGGCATCGCTGCGATGATCGACGGCGAAGAGCGGACGGTCGGGAAACTCGACGAACGCGCTGTAGATGCCGCGCGCGAGCGACACGATCAGCGGCGCACGCGACGATGACGGCCGCCACTGATGGCCGCACGTAGGCGCCTTGCGAGCTTCTGCGGTCGGCGCCTGCCCCGCGCACCTCCGCGAGCCACCGATCGAGATACACCGGTGGCGAACACGTCGAGTCAGCCAGAACACGCGGCTCAACTGCAGCTGCATGGCGAGCGCGACGCGCGCGATGTTGAACGGCAGCCAGCAGATGAACAGGCGTGAGCAGGCCGAATGCGCCGGCGACGAGCGCCGTTTCGCCGGGCACGAGAACGCCCGGCGCGCGCCGGCGCATGCGCCATCCCAGCGGCGATCACCGGGCAGCGCGACGAGGTTCGTCACCCACACGTCGAGCGGCCAGTCTCCGCGGGAAAGAGATCCTTCGGGCCCGATCGCCTTCGGAGCCACGCGGCGTCCATGATCACGAGGCGGCCGGCGAGCGGACCGCGCAGAAGCAGGAGCACGCGCGCATCGCGGCGGCCGCCGACGGCGGCTGACGCGGCGATCGCCGGCGCGGTAGCCGCGTCGCGCGCGCCCACGCGGCGACGCCGAGCCAGACTCGCGAACCAGACCGCCGTCGTCGGATGCAGAGAGCGCCCGCAACTGGCGATCGAGCGTCGGGCATCAGCGATCCAGCGGCGATCGAGAAACGCGCCGACCGCGAGCAGGCCCGAGCGCGAACGCCAGCTCACGCGGATGGAAACTACGACTCGAGCGTGTTGGCGCCCGTTTTGCGATCGCATGCCGCAGCGTCAGCGCGTGCCGCCAGCGCGGACGGCCGCCCACTGGTGATCGCGGTAGAGCCGCGACGCGATCCGGACGCTGCCGGCGCAGTAGCAGCAGCAGCAGCGTGCCGAGCGTAGCAGTCGCGAGAAACAGGTGCTGCAGCGACAAGTCCGGTCGTGCTGCGACGATCGCCGCGCCGATCACGTCGTCGAACGGCGATGAGCCGCGCCTGCGAGTCGATGAGACGGGCGTCGCGCGGAAAGAGCGCCGGATCCAGGCGCCGGAGGATGGCCGGGATGGTAGAACGCCTGGTCCGACGGCCGCGCACCGAGTATCCTGGCCGGCGTTCATCGTCGCGAGCACCACGAAGCCGGCGGCCAGCGGCGGTGCCGGAGGGCGAACGCCGACGCGCTATCCTTCGTCAGCGGTCGGCCCGTAGATGGAGGGCAGCGGCACGTCGCGCAGCCGCAGGGTATACCGACGAGCTGCCCGCGATGGTGGATCGAGGTGATTCATCACGAAACTGCGCAGCACCGCGACCTTCGGCATGGTGAACACCACCTGGCCGCCGTTCTTGAGCGTCCACTTCGCGCGAAGAGCGCCGGGTCCGGTCTGCTCGTCGATCTTTCGCGCGCGCCGCCTTCACGTTCGCGTCGAACGTCTGCAGCGATTCTCGGCGACCGACGCCGGCGGATCGGCCGCGCGCTCGCGCCCACGGTGCCTGACGATCGAATCGAGCTCGGCGTCGAGCGTGATGCTCGACCCAGTGCGGCATGGTTCGGCGATGTGGCCGGCGAGATGCCCGAGGCGGAAACGACTTGTCGTGCGGCTTCCACGCGAGATCCGCCTCCGGCAGGCGCTCGAGCAGCACGGCGCGTCGTCGCCCATCTCGTGATCGGAACTCCGGCAGGATGCCGTCCTTGAGTGGCATCCCGAAAGTATAGAACGACTCACGCACCACGACGCGGCTGCGCGGCGTAACTTGAGCGATGACGAGCGGAGTGAGCCACGTGAACGGAGCGGAAGGCCGGCGAAGCGGCGCGCGAGAGAGTTGCGAGGTTGGGAGTCCGAGGGGCGAAGCCCTCGGATACTATTCGTGGCGCAGCGCCGTGCAGCGGATCGATGCGTGGACGCGCGGCGCGCGGGTAGATAGGCGGCGACGAGCGCCATGCACGATCATCAGCACCGTGCCGCCGACGAGCGTCGCGTGGATCGTGCGGGCTCGACGCCGAACAACTGACTCTGCACCAGGCCGACGATGGCCGCCAGCGCCCGGCCGCCAGCTCCGGCGGCGCCCGCAATCACGGTCCCACGCGCTGCTCCCGAACGACCAGCCATCGAACGGCGCCGGCGGGCAAGCCCCAGCGGCTATCCGGAGTCCCATCTCCGCGGTCCGCTGCGTCACCGCGTAACTCATCAGCCCATACAGACCGATGCACGCGAGCAGCACCGCGAATCCGCCGAAGTAACTCTCGTCAGCACGGCGAGCAGCCGCTCCTGCGCGAACGAGTCCTGCGTTTGCGTCCTCGAGCGTCCTGATCCTGAACGGCGTCAGCCCCGAATCCACGCGGTGACACCGTGGCGCGGATCGCCGGCACGAGATCGGAGCGCCGATCCCGCGGCACGCACTTCTGAACGTCGGGGAGTAGAAGATATTCTGCGGCTTGATCTGGAAGATGGGGAAGTAGACCACTTCGCGCTCGGCGTCGCGCACGTTTGCGTAGCGCATGTCCTGACGACGCCCACGACGATGCGGGCCGCGGGTCCCCGTTCGAGCGGCTGGCCGATCGATTCCCTGAAGTGACGCGCCATCCGCTCGCTGATGATGGCGACGCCGGGCGCACCGACGATGTCCCGTTCGTCGAAGTCGCGGCCGGCGACCAACGGGATGCCGAGCATGGCGAAATAGCCCGGCGCGACGTGATTGAACGCCGCGCGGACGCGCGGTCGAGATGACACGACCCTGCCGCCGAGCCCGTGAACGACGCGATGAAGTAGTAGTCGCCGCTCACCGGCCGGACGGGCCGACATCGTGACGGCGCGCGCGCCCGGATTGTTTTCAACGCGTCGAGCACGCCGCGGCACATATCCGAACGTCGGTGCTCTTCTTCCGGCCAGCCGGGGATCGACGGTGAACATGATCACGTTGCTGCGGTCGTAGCCCGTGTTCTGCGCCCAGAGGTTGCCGAGCGTCCGCAGGAACAGCCCGGCCGCCACGAGCAGGATCAGCGACAGCCCCATCTGCGATCCGACCAGCGTGCGTGATCGAGGAGCCGCCGCTGACGGCCGCCGCCGATCTGCCGAGCGGCGTGCAGGCGGCGGGGCGACGTGGCGCGGATCGCCGGAATCAAGCCGAACAGCAGGCAGGTCCCGGCCGACGCCGCGAGCAGTGAACGGCGAGGAGCCGGAGATTCGGCGGCAGCTCGATCGGCGGCCGCTCCGCCGAGGTGCATCGCGATCCGCAGCAGCCATCGCCGCCGCCCCAGAGCGCCACCGTGAAGCCGGCGGTGCCGGCGGCCGCCTGACAGGACGAGCGACTCGGTGAGGAATTGGCGAATCACGCGCCGGCGTCCGGCACCGAGCGCGAGCCGCGTCGCGATCTCCCGCTGCCGCGCATCGGAACGCGACAGCATCAGCGTCGCCACTGCTCAGGCTCGCGAGCAGGAGTGACGGCGCCGAGCAGCGCGAGCAGGAGTCGCAGCCATCGCTCGTAGCCGTTACGCAGACCGCTGGACGAGTGCCGCGGGCGCCGGATTCGAACCGGCAGGCACGCCTCGCGCGCCATCTGCTGCTCGTTGGGGTTGCGCGCGGCGTCGAGTCCCGCCTGCGTGAAGATGTTCCGGTCTCGCTCTCCGCGTGCGCCAGCGCGACACCGGGCTGCAACCGGCCCATGATGGAGAGCCAAGGTCAGAACGGGCCTGTTCCAGTGGGGCTTTTCCTCGCTCAGCAGCTCGAGCGCCCGAAGAGGAACGCGGATGTCGTAGGGGGCGGCCGACCTCCGTGCCGGTGAATCCGCGTGGTGTCTGACGCCGACGAGGTGAAGGCGCACACCGTTCAGCCGCACCGCCTGCATCTGCATGATGCTCGCCGCGGCCGCCGTAGCGGCGCCGCCAGTATGCATACGTGATCGACGCCGACGGCCTGCCCGGGCCGATCGTCGCCGGCGTCGAGAAGCCGTCCGGCCGCCGGCGCCAGCCGCAGCGCGTAGTAGTAATCGCCGCTGACGTACAGACAGACCGTCCCCGCTTGCGCCTTCGCCCTGCGCCGTGACGGTGACCCTGCCGGCCGGAGTGATCGCGCAGATGCTCTCGAGCGTGGTGCTGCGCTGTCGCAGCGCCTCGAACCGCGGATACGGCATCGAATAGTTGCCCTGCGCGCCGGGCTTCGCTGAACGAGGCGAGGACGAGCCGATCCGGCTCCGGCACCGGCAAGCGTCCGCAGCACGATGCCGTCGAACAGCGAGAAGATCGCGCCCGTGGCGCCGAGTCCGAGCGCGAGTGATGCGATCGCGTGAATGCCGGCGAACAGCTGGACTGCGCCGGAGCAGTCGGACGGCGTAACGGACGTCCTGGAACCAACGTTTCACGCAACGCGCCCCGCCCCGACGTCGCGGATGCGCTTCTGAGCGTCTCCGGGGCGTCCGAGCGTGAGGATCGCGCGGCGCGCCGCGCACCCGGCTCGCTGGACCGGGCGGCGCGGGCTCTCGTCTTCGAGCAGATCCTGCATCGCCCGGACCTCGGCGTCGATGTCCGCTTCGAGCGCGCGGCGATGGAACAGATTCCGCCAGAGATTCCGGATCATTCGTGCCTCAACGCAATCAGTGGATCGACGCGCGCGGCGCGAAGCGCCGGGACGGCGGCCGGCCGCGAGCCCGACGATGACGAGGCACGCGGCGGCGCCGGGCGAGAATGCGCGGGTCCGTCGGCGCGACGCCGCAGAGCAGACCCGCGAGCGGCGTTCGACAACAGCATCGTCGCCGGGCCACGCCGGATGGCCAGGCCTGCGAGCACCACGATGACGAAGCGACTGCCGCAGGATCGGATCGCAGCACGTCTCCGCGTGATGCCCCGGAGCGCCAGTCGAAGTCCGATCTCGGCGGTTCGGCGGGCGACCGAGTATCCGAGCACGCCGCACAGGCCCACGGAAGCCAGCACCAGCGCGAGCGCGTGCGAACACGACCAGCAGAGCGCGATCAGCCGCTCGCCGGTCAGCGACCGCTCCACCTGGCTGGTGAAGGTTCGCGGCGGAGAGACGGGCAGGTCTCGCGGCCGCGGATCGGACGCGCTCCGCGATCGCGCCGGCTAAGCGCGAGCGGGCGTCCCCGACGTCCGCACCGGCGGCGCGTCGCGCCGCCCGGTTCTTTGTCGACCAGGCGGACGTGCAGACGGGTCGGAGGTCCGGTTCGCGCAGCGTGTTGCATTCGAGCCTCGACACGACGCCGACGATCTCTCATCGGCCGCCCGTCGGCGAGCGTGAGGCGCATCCCGATGGGATTTCGATCCTGGCGACCATCGGCGTGTCAGCGCCTTCGCTGACGATCGCCGTCGTGCCGGCGCGCGCGGCATCTTCCGCCACGAAATCGCGCCCGAGGAGCCCGCGAATCTGACATCGTGCCGAAGAAACCTCCTGGTGATCCGATTCACGCTGACCATGACGTCACGTTCCCGCGCCCGTCCTGGATCGGATCGGGAGATCGATGCCCCCGCCGGATATCGGCGTGATCCGCGACAGGCTGACGCGACTCCCGGAAGCGCCCGCACGCGCTCCAGCACGTTGCAGATAGCACGCGGCCAAGGCCGTCGCCCGAGTAGCCGACTTTCGCCGGATCGACGCCGGAACGAGGATGACGCCCTGCGCCTGAACCCCGGATGAACTGCGATGTTCCGCAGCGTCGCGACCAGCAGCGATGCGCCGGCGACGAGCACCAGCGAGAGCGACCCGCGCCGCGATCAACGCGCATGTCCCCAGCGGTTCGACTCCCGCGTGACGCGAGTGCGCGCGTCTCCATGGAATGACGGTGTGATGTCGGCCCGCGCGGTGCGCAGCGCGCATGACGCCAGCCAACAGCGCGGAGACGAGCGCGATCGACACGGTGAACAGCAGGATGGACCGGTCGGGGCCGACGTCGAGGTCGAGGGGCACGCCGCCCGGCGACATGAGGGTCAGCACCGCCGGGCGCGCCGAACGCCGCGCACGGTCAACCCACTGCGGCGCCGATCGTGCCGAGTGGAGCGTGGCCTCCGTCAGCAGTTGACGAAACACCCGGCCGCGGCTCGCACCGATCGCCAGCCGCAGCGCGATCTCTCTGCGCCTGGTCATCCGGCGCGCGAGCAACAGGTTGACCACGCTGGCGCACGCGATGGATCAGCACGAGCGTGACGGCGCCCATCAGCAGCAGGACTGGCTGCGCCGCGTCCCGCCGGATGTCCGAGATGTCCGTTGCTCGCCGGCTGCACGAATACGTCGCTGCGCGAGAATGCGGCGCCGCGCGTCCTGATCGTCCGATCCCGCCGGGCGAGGTCTCGCCAGGAACCGGCCGAAGACCGGCTCCAGCCCCGCCTGTGCGGCTGACCCGTCACACCTGGTTTCGCACGGCCGACGATGCCGGAGCCAGCTGACGGGCACTGCGAAGGAGGCCTGTCGCTGCCGCAACAGCGGCTCGGTCGCGAGGGGAATGAAGAAATCCGCGCTCCGGCCGACGACGACATCGTCAAACGCCGCCGACGCGACGCCGACGATGGTGAATGAGACGGCATCGACGCGGATGGTGTGTCTGGAGAACGTCCGCCGCGCCGAACCCGCGCCGCCAGAAACGATACGAGATGACCGCCACTGCCGAATCAGCGGCATCGTCGAGCCGATCGTCGCGGACGGACAACACGCGCCCGGCCGCTGGCCCGATACCCAGGACCTCAAAGAAGTTCCCCGAAACGAACCGTCCCGCCGAGGGGGCATTGCCGTCGCCGGTCATGCTCGGTGACGACGGCGTTCTCTTCGACAGGGCGAGTACGCCGGCGAAGACCGTGTTCTCGCCGCGCAGCCGTTCATAGGCGGATACTGAAACGCGGCGGTTCCGCGCCCGGTTCGTCGTCGTGCGCCCGACCTCGACGAGCGCGGACGGATCGGCGACCTGCGAGGTCGCGCAACAGCAACGCGCGTTCACCAGGCTGAACATCGTCGTCGTCGCGCCGATGCCGAGGCCGAGCGACAGCACCGCGGTGGCGGTGAAGAGCGGATTGCGCTTCAGCAGGCGCGCGCCGAACATGACGTCGTGCCACACGCTTCGAAGCCGGCGCCGGCGCGCGCCTGCCGTAACTTGCGTCACGATCGAGTCGATTCGCCCCAGCTCGAGGTTCGTCAGCCGGCGGGCGTTCGCACGGCGTCGACTCCGGCGCGCACGCGCTCGCCGACCGCGGCCTCGAACACGGCGGTGAGCCCGTCGTCCAGGTCCTGGTCGGCGCGGCTGCGCCGTGCGAGATTCCGCCACAGACCGCGCACCGCGGTGACAGCACGTCACGCCTCCAGCGCGCGGGCGATCGCCAGCGCGATCTCTGTTCCACTGGGGCGTCTCTTCGCCGAGCTGCTTACGGCCCGTGCGGGTCAGGACGTGCATGTCTGCGCGCGCCGGTTGTTTTCGGACGCCTGCCACTCGGGACGACAAGCCAGCCCCCGCCTCCTCGAGCCGATGCAGGGCGGAGAGCGATCCGGGCTGAACGATGAAGGTGCCGCCCGTGATCTGCTCGATCCGCCTCGACACCGCCGAGGCCGTGCAGCTCTCCGGCCGAGAGCGCCTCGAGGATCGAGGCAGGTCGAGGTTCCCTGAAGCAGCGTGGCGCGGTCGCGCGGGCATGTCCGTCTCCTATCGACAACCGATACGAGGAAGACTATGCGGCCGGTTCCTATCGAATGTCAATAGGAGAGGCGGCTTGAAGCCGCCGTTCACAGTGGGGGCGTAGAGCTGGCCGTTCGCGCGAGACGAGCGCGACGCTGCCGGATGTCGGAGATGCGCTCGGAGCGGGATTGCCGTCGACGACGATCAGATCGGCGCGGAGGCCCGGCCGACGATCGTGCCGCTGTCCTTCGCCAGGCCCATCACGCGCGCGGGGACGGCGGTCGCGGCGCGGATCGCGTCCATCGGGCGTCAGTCCCGCCTGCACGTAGAGCTCGATCTCGCGCGCGACGCTGACGCCCGGCACGCCTTTGTCGGTGCCGGCGACGATCAGGATGCCGGCGTCGTGGCAGCGCCTTGACGATCTGCGAGCGACCGCGCCAGACGATCGCGCGCTCTGCTCCGGCGTGACGTTGCCGCCGTTCGCGCTCTCGATGCAGCCGCCGCAGGAGCCGCCGTCGGCGCGATGCCCCGGCTGGAAGGATTCGATCGGCGTCTGCGGGCTGCGGCCGAGCAGCTCGTTCCACGACACCGTCGGATCGATCACAGTGCCGTGCTGACTTCAGGAACGCGATCGTGTCGCGCAGCGCGTCGCTGCCGGGCGCGTCGCGCACGGTGAGGTGCGCGATGTGATCCATGCCCATCTCGACGACCTCGCGCATCGTCAGTCACGTGCGGGAATGTGGCCGGTGACCGTCATGCCGGCGGCGTGCGCCGCGTCGATGACGGCGGCGACCGTCGGACGGTCCAGCAGGGTGTAGAGCTTCATCTGCTGGAAGCCGGCGTCCTTGTATGCTCCGCACCACGGCGCGTCCTTCGTCGGGATTCGCCGCGGTGATGTGCGCCGAACGACGCGGGCCCTGGACCGTCGACGAGTCCGGCGAGGAGCAGCCGCGGACCGATGCGCCGCGCCATCGCGCCACGCGTCGCGCAGGGCCGTGACGACGTCGAATCTCGCCGCCCATGTCGCGCGCGGTCGTCACGCCTGACGCGAGATACACGGGTCCCCACTCCGCGAGACCGACGTGCGCGTGCATGTCCCACAGGCCGGGCAGGATCGTCTTGCCCGCCGACGTCGACGGCCGGGACATCCCGTGCGGCACGGGCGTCGTGTCCGCCGGTCCGGCCGCCTCGATGCGGCCGTTGCGGACGATGACCGTGGCGCGCTCGATCGGCGGCGCGCCAGTCGCGTCGATCAGCCGTCCGTTCGTCAGCGGCGAACGCGCCGTGCTTGCACGGCACGCGGCGCGCGACTCGGCGGCGCGCCTCGCGCAGTCGATCCGCGGACGGCGCCGCGAATGACGCATTGCGGTGTAGCGGGCCGATGTCGCCAGCGTCGAGTCTGCGGTTCCGCCATGGCCTTCGAAGCCGAGGACGCCGACCGACGCTCACTGCTGCGACGACGCTCGAGGTCGAACGGCAGTCGAGCCAGAGGTCGCTGGCGTCCCCACGCGACGCCGTCGATGCGTGAACTGCGCAGCGGCTGCGGCGTGCCGCGTCAGAACAGTCGTAGATCGCCGTCGTTCGCGTGGCTCGCGAGACCGTCACCATGTCGCCCGACGGCTGCGAGTCGTGATCGACGCCGGCCGGCCATGCGCGAGCCAGTAGCGGACGAGTAGCGCCCTGCGCCGCGATCGGCGCGACTGCCCTCGAGCGTGAAGGTGCCGGGCGCGTCGGAAGGCTTCGGCACAGACACGTCGACGGCGAAGTAGCGGTAGCTCTTGCCGTGCGATTCGAATGAGAGGGGAGTGAAATCCGGATCGGTAGGTCAGCGTCGAATCGAGCGCGACCTTCGTGCCCCGATCGATGTAGCTCGAAGTGCGAGCGTCAGGACGATCCCGTCAGCCGTCGTCGTGACGCTCGGACCGCTCTGTCGCCGATGCGGTGGCCAGCAGGAATACAGCGCCAGCGGCTGCGACGAGTGCTGTCGATGGCCGATACTGAATGACCGAATGCCGAAAGGTGCTGAATGGCTGAAGTGCCGCAACAGCGACGAGCGCTTGCAGCCGTTCGGCATCCTTGGCATTTAGCACCGCACCTGACATTGGACGTTGCAGTCAGCAAGGCTACGGTCGGCCTCAATCGTGACAGTCTTCTGTCCGATCACCTTGCCGTTCGACGGTCACCTTCACGAGATACGTGCCCGGCGGCAGCGCCGGAGCGCCGAAAGCCGCCGCGTCCGCGACCGCCGCCACCACCTGCCACCGGCGCACCTGCGCCTTGGCACCTGCGCCCCCGCGCACCCGGTGCACCTTGCGCCGGCGGCGTCGCGGGACGATCTTCACGTCCGGCGCCTTGCTGCGCCTGCTGCCGGCGGCGTCGCGGGCGGATTTGTCGCGGCGGGCTGCGTGGCGGGCGCCGTCGCCGCCGGCGTGTTCGCCGGGCCTGGCGCCGCGGCCGCCGCCGGACGCCGCGGCCGGCGACGGCGATTGCCCTGCAGCGTTCCAGCGCACGCGATTGAGGCCCGCCGTCTTCGGTGCCGTCGATCGTGCGGACGACGCGGCCCGTCACGTCCGAGATCTCGATCTTGGACGTCGCTGGCGTCGCTCTTCAGCCAGTAGCTGATCTGCGTGCCCGGATCCGGGTTCGGCGGCGCGGAAGTTCTTCGCGCCGCCGACGGTGATCTGCTTCTGGATGTCGTTGACCCACGCCGTCGCCGGCCGGACGTCGAAGAGCACCGCGTCGGTGCGTCATCGTCTGGTCGGTCATCTGCTCGAGCGGCGAGATGTCGTCGAGGATCCAGATGCTGCGCCCGTGCGTGCCGACGATCAGATCGCGCTCGCGCGGATGGATGATGAGGTCGTCGATGCGCACCGTCGGCAGGCCCTGCATCAGCGGCTTCCACGACTGGCCGGCGTCGATCGACACGATAGAGCGCGTACTCCGGTGCCGAGGAACAGCAGGTTGCGGTTCCGGTTGTCCGCCGTGATCGACGTTCGCGTTGCCCGTCGGCAGGTTCGACGCGATCGACGTCCACGTCTCGCCGAAGTCCTTCGTCACGAACACGTGCGGCTTGTGATCGTCGGTGCGGTGGCCGTCGAACGTCACGTAGGCGGTGCCCGCGTCGAACGGCGACGCTTCGACGCGCGAGACGTGCGTCTCGTTCGGCACGCCCTGCACGTTGTCCGACGACGTTCTTCCAGGTCTGGCCGCCGTCGCGGCTCACCTGCACGTTGCCGTCGTTGGTGCCCGCCCAGACGATGCCGGGCACGACCGGGCGACTCGCTGATCGTGATGACGTTGCTGTACGCCGCCGCGCCGTCGTGCTTCGACGCCATCGGCGCCTTGCCGTCGACTTCCATGATCGGCCGGTCGTTGCGCTGCCGATGTTGCTGCGTCAGATCGCGGCGACATCATCCACGTGGTGCCGCGGTCCATCGACTTGAACACGCGCTCGCCGCCGAGGTAGATCGTCGACGGGTTGTGCGGCGACAGGATGAACGGCGTGTTCCAGTAGAAGCGGAAGTTCGTGCCCGGCGGCAGGCGGCGGCACGATGTTGGCCGTCGGCCGCGCCGGGGCCGGCAGCCGAACTGCGCGGGCGCCGGCTCGACCGCCCTCGGGCCGCCGGCGCTGGACGCGCCGCGGCCACCGGGCCCGCGCGGCCGGATGCTCATCCGACGTGCCGCGGCCGAGATCGAGCGCGGTTGGTGGCGCCGTCCTGCGACTCCGAATAGAGGATCCGCCAGTCAGTCGGATCGTTGGCCGTGTAGAAGCCGTCGCCGCCGCCGACGCGGAACCAGTCGGAGTTCAGGATGCCGTTGGTGCTGCGCACGCGCGCTCGGTCCGCACCAGCTCGCCGTTGTCCTGCAGCCCGCCGCAGACGTAATGCGGCTTCCGCATGTCGGCGCTGACCTTGTAGAACTGGCCGACGGCGCCGAGCGAGTTGCATGAACTCCCACGTCTCGGCCTGGTCGTAGCTGACGTCGAGGCCGCCGTCGTTGCCGACCATCAGGTGGCTGCTGTTCTTCGGATCGATCCAGATCGCGTGATGATCGCTGTGCGCGAGCCCCTGCACCTGGCGCCACGTCTTGCCGCCGTCGATCGGTCTTGAAGAACGGCGCGCCGCCCTGATACGCGATCTCGCTGGTTGGTCGGATCGACGCGGATCTGGCTGTAGTACATCGGCCGATCCATCTGAGTTCGACAGGAACTTCCACGTCTTGCCGCGCGTCGTCCGACCGCCAGATGCCGACTTTCGTTCGGATCGGGCGGCGGCGCGCTGCCGCGACCGCCGCCCGCCGCCGCCGCCGCCGCCGCCGCGCCGCGCCGCGGTCGGATCGACGAGCGTGCCGTCGTCGTTGACGCCGGCGCCGGTGCCGCCGCTCGGGCCGACTTCGATCGAGGCGTAGATCGTGCGACGGCTTCGAGCGCGCGACGTCGAGGCCGATGCGGCCGATGATCGGGTTGTCCGGCAGGCCGCTGCCCGTCAGCTTCGTCCACGTCTTCGCCGGCGTCGGTCGTCTTCCAGATGCCGCTGCCGGGCCCGCCGCCGTTGAAGCCCCAGCGGCTGGCGCCGCCGCTGGTAGCGACGCGGCGTACGAGCGATGTTCGGGTTGGACGGATCCATGCACGACGTCGGTGAAGCCCGGTGTCGTGGATCGATGAACTTCGTGTTCGTCCACGTCTTCGCCGCCGTCGGTCGTCTTGTAGAGCGCCGCGCTCGCGGTTCGGTCGAACAGATGCCCGATCGCCGCGACGTAGACGATGTTCGGGATCCTTCGGATGCGACGACGATGCGCGCGATGCGTCTGCGTCTCCTTCAGGCCCGATCGTTCGTGCACGTCTTGCCGCCGTCGGTCGACTTGTAGACGCCGGCGCCGAACGACGAGCGTCTGGCGGTTGTTCGGCTCGCCGGTGCCGACGTAGACGATGTTCGGGATCCGACGGCGCGATCGCGATGTCGCCGATCGACGCGACCGGCTGCTCAGTCGAAGACCGGCGTCGAACGTCGTGCCGTTGTTCGTCGGTCTTCCAGACGCCGCCGGTGGCGAAGCCGACGTAGAACGATGGACGGATTGCTCTCGACGACGGCGATGTCGTCGATGCGGCCGCCCATGTTCGCCGGGCCGATCGATCGCCAGCGTGAAGTTGCTGCAGGATCGGATCGGCCGACTCTGGTGGATCGGCTCAGGCGGCGCGCCGGGGCCGGCGGCTGGCCGCCCTGCGCGATGCCATCACGCGCAGCCGCCGACCAGGCGCACAACGCGCCGAGCGCAGCGCGCGCACTGCGGAACCTACGCTTCATCATGACTCGGCAACGATCGCTACTTCGAAATCGACTTTGGGCAGCGCCGTTGCGCCGACGGCAGGGACTTCCGAGTACGGATATTGCTTGAAGCCGAACACCTTCGCGGTCACGTTCGCCGGGGAATTCGCGGCGCGTGGCGGCGTTGTATATCCTGCATGCGCTCGTTGTAGCGCATGCGCGCGACCGCGAGCCGGTTCTCGGTGCCGGCGCAGCTCGTCCATGCAGCCGGTTGAACTGCTCGTTGGCCTTGAGGTTCGGGTAGTTCTCGACGACGGCGAGCAGCCGGCCGAGGCGCGGAGGTCTGCTGGTTCGCCGCCTGGATCGTTTCCTCCGGCGACTTCGCTGCCAGCAGAGCGCGGCGCGCGCGTCGGCGATGTCCTTGAAGACGCTCCTTCTTCGTGCGCCGCGTAGCCCTTCACCGTCTCGACCAGGTTCGGGGATCAGGTCGCTGCGCCGCTGCAGCTGAGTTCTGCACCTGCGGCCCACTGCGCCTTGATGGCCTCTTCCTGCGTCGTGAACTTGTTGCATGAACAGCCCGACAAGGTCGCGGCGCGACCAGAATCAGGACCGCAAATCGCGCAGGCGCATCGCAATTCTCTCATCGATTTCCATCCAGCAGATTACTCGATTTCAAATTTCCGTTCTGAGGTTTCCTGTTTCAAGTTTCGGTTTCCAGTTTCCAGATTTCCAAAGCCCAAAGCCCAAAGCCCAAAGTGAAGCCCAAGCCCAAAGCCCAAAGCCAAAGCCCCCGTCTACCAGTTTCCCGGGCCGCCGCCGCCGGAGCACCGCCCCCGAACCGCCCGACACGCGGCCTCCGCCTTTGCCGCGCCGGCAGCGCCTCACCGAAACGCCGCGCGCCGACGCGCCGCAATACGTAACC
>ERZ1370068.1041-contig-10952_pt1 | contig 27236 bp, 49 predicted proteins | sample MGYA00561227_ERZ1370068 | MGnify/ENA primary metagenome ERZ1370068 (study PRJEB38410, sample SAMEA6850437) | metagenome | study: Metagenomic assessment of the ecological functions of the soil: analysis of the soil microbiota associated with the...
AGTTACGCATTGCTGCTCAGTGGGCCGGAGTTGTGCCCGCACATTAACATTCGCCGATGAAAATGAGCTGCCGTGCCGCCGTCATCCTGGTTCTTGAGGAAGTAATGCATAGCCGAAAATCTTCAGGCTAAACTCGCCAAAATTCTCGCGAGGACGATGAACGGATAGAAATCAGCTCTTCCAGGTTTCTCCCAAACTTGCGGCGTCGCTCCTGTATTTCCCCCAAAGAAAGCCGTCGCTAAAGAGCAGTGATACAATGATCGACGCGATAACGCTGACACTGAGCTCATCTGCACGGCATTTCGCTGGGGACAAACATCTTCCGGCCGCCAGCCACGGGCCTGCGCCGATGCCTGTCAGGCGCAGGCCTGGGAAAACGGCTCACAGAGCCGTGGCTACAACGTTCTGATGGCGCAGACACGGATCAGAGATTTCCAGCCAAGCTGAAACAGTAAATCTCAACGCGACGTTCGCTGGCCGAAGGCACGCGACAGCACTGGCGACTTCCTCTGGGGAGATCAGTTTGTGGCGCGGCCATTTCCCTTCGATATGAGTCCAGATGTGCGTGTGTTGCGGGAGGGATAAACGTTGATCAACCCGGATTTGCGGCCCGCAACTTCGCGCACATGAACAAACCGTCAAGCGCGAACTTGCTCAGGGCCAGGCGCCCCAGTCGCAAACCCGTCTTCGCGGCGACGGAAAGAATGTTAACGATGCTGGAGCGGCGCAATATGGGGCGCGTGTTACAATAACAGAAACGGCGCGTGATATTAACAACCACGTTGTCCCATTCAATCGATGTGATTTCGGGCAAAAGGGCTTGACGATTTGCAGATGCCCGCGTGGTTCACGAGCAAGGTATCCTCAGCCGTGACTTCTTTCCAACTTGATCGTGGATGTTGATCGGAAACACCGGACGGGACGGCAAAGGTTCGGCGGATCAAGCGAACCACCCGCGCACAATGGTGCTCTACTGCCGTGCACATTTCCCGCCAAGAGCGGTACTGTATCGCGCCCGTGGAGAAGCAATTCAACATCCGCGAACCTCGCTGGCGACTTCTCGGCAATCGCGCGGCCAATTCACCGCGGCTCGCGCCGCGTGATTAGATAGCGCTTCATCTGTCGTGGCAGAAAGGTCGACCGTCCAACGCTCGGCGTCCAACGCCGAATTGAAGACGCCGGTCAACGCGCGACCAGCGGCGCGCTGGCGACGGCCTACCGAGCGGTCCCTACCAAATGTTACAGGTCTGCTCCCGCAGGGCGAACCCGGCACGTTCTGCCGTCTCCCACAAGCGCAGCCTAACGAGTTGCTGATTGAGGCGCAGATTATCGACTCTTCGGCCAGAGTGGGCGCGAACGACATTTTCTCCAGCTGGAAGGGGCTGCTGCGGTAAACTCCTCTGTCTCCAGATCATCCGTCGAGGTGCCGTCCCGCCACGGGTCCAGCTGACTCCTGGATGGCTTTCTTCGAACGCTACAAAATCACCGTAGCGTATCCACTCGCGCGCCTGTCATGCACTTCGCCGCCGATAGTGGTTGTTTCGGTCAGATGTGAACGGCCGTGACCGAGCGGGATTGCTGCACTTGCCGTGGTAGCTGCGCGCTTCCGCGTCGTGCGGCGATAGTGGAGTGCACGGCGTGGAACCAGGTGCGCCGCACGAAGCGCCATCCGCATCCCAAGAACGTCACCGCTCGCCATTCTTCCACACCTTCGGCGAAGAAATCTCGCAGCTGTTCAAAGGGCGGATTGACGCAGATCCAGGTGGCGTCATCGTGTTCTCGGCCCGTTGGTAGATTGACCGGCCAAACTCTCCGTTGTGATGGGACGATTGGCTAAAACCCGCAATCGTCTTCATTGAGATAGCGGTGGTCAGAGTTCGTCCCGGCAAAGCGTGCAAACAAGGATCGATCGCATCGTAACGAACCAGCGGCCGAGCTTCAGCGCTGAACTGGTTTGGCGGACCGGCACGTCAGCCGAACGCGGTGAGCGTCTATGCGGCCGTGAATCGGCGGCCGGCCCAAACAAGCGCGCATTTTCATCAGCACTTAACCGAGGCGACATGGGTTTTGCGAGCAGCCGGGAAAATCCTCGAACCGATAGTTCGCCGCAGGCGCCATTAGAATAAAGAGCAGTGCTGCGCTTCGCCCGGGCTGACTCCCGGTCAGATGATTGAAGCAACGGGGCGTCATCGCGGTGCAGACGTTGTCGCGAGTGACAAGGGCGCGACATCGATGCGTAGAGTTGCCGCGCAACATTTCGGCAGTCGGCGGAACGGCGCACGGAAGGTAGACGAAATTGTCATTCGTTGAGGAACTTGTGGTCGAACCGTTGCGCCGCACACCTGCCGGCGACGTTTCCTGATTTCGCTGAAGGATGTTAATCAGCATTCCGGTAGCAGGGTCGACAGACCGGTGGTGGAAAAACGAAATAGACGCCACGCGTTGCGACCGCTCCCGTAGCGCGCATTCGCCTCGGGACCAAACACCGCCAGATTTTCGCTTGTCGCTCCAACGGTCGACGCAAGCGGCGGGAGGCCGAGAATTCGGAGTCGTTTGCTGACGGTCAGGAGCACGAAGCAGTAAACACGCTGCAAAATGATCTCCGCAACAAATTGTAGGCGGTCTCTGCTCGATGGCTGGCGTCTCAGATGCAGAAGCCCTCACAGCTAGTCCTTCAGCGAGAAATTCGAACGCGTTCGCGCGTCTTTGTGGCCCAGAAGACAGGAGGTCTTCATCACGGAATTTTGTTTCTCAACGCCCCGCATCATCATGCAAAGATGTTTCGCTTCCACGACAACGGCCACGCCGGATGGCTCAAGACATTCCATGAGCGACTCGGCGATTTGAGTGGTAAGATTTTCCTGGATTTGCAAACGGCGCGCAAAAACATCGACAATCCGCGCCACCTTTGAGAGGCCGATGACTTTCCCATTTGGAATGTAAGCCACATGCGCGCGTCCGATGAACGGGAAGCAAATGATGCTCGCACAGCGAATAAAGTTCGATGTCTTTGACCAGAATGATCTCACTTCGCGCTCGACTCGAAAAGACCGCATCGTTGATAATCTCCTCGAGATCCTGCCGATAGCCTTGCGTGAGAAATTCCAACGCGCGCGCCGCACGGTCGGGCGTCCGTCGCAGACCCTCTCGATCCACATCTTCGCCGACACTTTCGAGCAGTTGCGCGGTAAGCATTCGCGATTCTGATCAAGATCTTTTTCCGACAATCGATTGATCTCACGCGTAAATCGCTCCTCGATATCGAGATCGGAATTACGGCGTTGAATCATGTCGTTTAAATTGCTAGCACGATGGCCACGCCTCACGTCGCGAGGTCGTTAATCGAGCCAGCTCTGCGGATATTTCGGGTCGTCGAGCGCGAGCGATTCTTCCGTAAGTTCGAGCGTATGCTGCGTGTCGAACATGACGGCGAGCTCTTCCGTGCGCGTTGCATTCTTGCTCGCCATGATTGTCCCCGGATGCGGGCCGTGCGGAATGCCGCGCGGATGCAATGTGATCGAACCGCTTTCGATCCCGCGGCGCGAACCGAAATTTCCGCGCACATAAAACAAAACTTCGTCCGCCTCGACGTTGTCGTGCACCCACGGAATTTTGACCGCTTCCGGATGCGTATCGAGAAAGCGCGGCGCAAAGGTGCAGACGACGTAGCCACGAATCTCAAACGTCTGATGGATCGGCGGCGGTTGATGCACCGTGCCGGTGATCGGCTCGAAATCCTGCGCGTTGAACGTGAACGGATAAAGATAGCCATCCCAGCCGACGGCATCGAACGGATGATGCGCCAGCGTCACGCGCGTCGAGCCGCGGTCCGTCTTTCACGAGAACATCGACATCTTCCTCTTTGTCGATCGTGATCAACTCACGCGGTCCGTGAAGATCGCGCTCCGAATAGGGCGCGCCCATTTTAATCTGGCCTTCGTGATTCAAATAACGCTGCGGAATCCGAACCGGGCCGACGGATTCGAGAATGAGATAATCCTCCTCTTCAACTTTGTCCGGCACCAGCCGGTAGGTGATTCCGCGCGGAATGACGATGTAATCTTCGGCGCGATAACGCAGTTTGCCGAAAACGGCTTTCGAGCGTGCCGCCGCCGTGAAACACAAAGATGATCTCATCGGCGCCGCCGTTCTTATAATACTCGAATTTGTCGTACGCCTTCGCCGGCCTGCGCGCGATACGCCGTCATGTCCTGATTGAACAAGCATCGGGATGCGCCCGGTGTAGAGATCGCCGCGCCGCGGAATGTTCGCTGTCTTGCAGATGATGATGACGCAGCGGACTATCGGCGACTTTCTTCGGCTCCCAACATTTGATCAGCTCGACATTGCGCACGCGCGTGGGCGGACGCAGGTGATACATGATCGAGTAAGCCTCGTCGAATCCTTTGCGTCGTGAAGACGTGCTCGTAGGCGATGCCTTCGTTCTTGTAACGTCGGCGCCGCGCCGTTGCGATGGAACCAGATGTGATGTTTTCTCGGAATTTCGCCAAGTCTTTGATAATACGGCATTGTCGACTCCTCCTTTACAAATTTCCTCGCGCTTCCTGTTCTCGCTCGAATGCTTCGAAGAGCGCCTTGAAATTACCTTTGCCGAAACTCTTCGCGCCTTTGCGCTGGATGATTTCGAAAAGAGCGTCGGCCGGTCTTCCACCGGCTTCGTGAATATTTGGAGCAAATAACCTTCGTTGTCGCGATCGACCAGAATGCCCAAGCCGCTTCAACGGCTCGAGATCTTCATCGATGTGACCGACGCGATCGGGCAGCGTGTCGTAATAAGTTGATGGAATGTTCAGGAACTCAACGCCGCGCTTCTGCAATTCGGTCACAGTTTTCGACGATGTCCTTGGTCGCCATGGCGACGTGCTGGACGCCTTCGCCGTTGTAAAACTCGAGATACTCTTCCACCTGCGATTTCTTTTTGCCTTCGGCCGGCTCGTTGATCGGAAACTTCACGAAACCATTTCCGTTGCTCATCACCTTGCTCATGAGCGCCGAGTATTCGGTCGAGATGTCCTTGTCGTCGAAGGTGAGGATGTTTCGGAATCCCATCACATCCTCGTAAAACTTCACCCACGGATTCATCTGGTTCCAAGCCGACGTTGCCGACGCAATGATCGACATATTGCAAGCCGGTCTCGAGGCGGATTGTAGATTCGATTCCCATTTCCGAAAGCCCGGCATGAACGCGCCGCTGATAATTTTCGCGCTCGATGAACAGATGAACGACATCGCCGTAAGTGTGAATTCCGCTCATCACCAGCTCGCCATCATCATCCGACAGCGTCTGTCGGCTTCATGATAACTTTTGCCGCCGCGCTTCGTCGTTTCTTCCCAGGCCGAAGTCGCGTCCTCCACCGTCAACGCGAGCGCCTTCACGCCATCGCCGTGTTTGTGAATGTGATCGGCGATCGGATTATTCGGCCGGATCGGCGTCGTTAGAACAAAGGTGAGCTTGTTCTGCCGAATCGCGTAGCTCGCTCGATCTCTCGTTCCCGTTTCCGGCCCGGAATAGGCGAGGCTTTGAAAACCAAATGCTGTCTTGTAGAAATGCGCCGCCTGCTTGGCGTTGCCGACATAAAACTCGACGTAATCGGTGCCCTGGAGCGGCAGAAAATCTTCCTCGGCTGCCGGAGCCGTTTTAGTTCTTGGAGCAGCAATTGTCGTTGGCATAGTGACCTCCGTGTTATCTCGCGCTGACAGCGCGCCTTTCCAAATATAAGCATCGACAGCAGCGGGTCGCAAGGACGTGTGGCGCTGTCACCTCGCGCTTGTCATTCCGAGGAGGTCGCGGACCTCCGGTTCGTTGGCGCCAGCTACCGCTTTGGTCGTATCTACGCTGCCTGCTACAACCGTGGGACGCCAGATGAATGGTCGCGATGATGCAGCGAGCGCTCCCGCCACCAAGTTCAATGGCAGGAAGCTCACGCGGCACCAGGCGCACGTAGCGGGTTAATCTTGCGCGTTGTTCCTCCAGTCAAAGCTCGTATGGCGCGGTCAGACAGCACGAGCAGTTTCTCGCCATGGGTGTCATGTAATTCGATCGCGTTGCCCGCGAAGTTCGCAATCTGATCCGGCGACAGCTCGACAATGTCTTTGGCCACTCCGTTCCAATCGCGCTCGCACGTTGTTGCCGCTCGGCTTTGTTCAGAATCATCTCCAAACCAACCAAGGCGAACGCAGTCCCGATGCACATCATTACGTTGGTGTGATTGGCCGGCCATCGGAGCCGATGCTGCGTGAAGGTGACCGACTCGTAACCAAAATCATTGGCAAAGCGGCGGATCACGTTCGGGTTGGAGCGATTTGAGAGCGAGACGATACGTCAATTTTGTTGAGGTGATCGGAGCACCAGACTGCCGGTGCCTTCAAGACGGCAGCCTTGCTCCTCGAATGCCGAGTAGTCGATTACTTCGTTGACGCGATAGTCTTTGCGCAGTTCACCAACGATGTCTTGGCGGCGCTCCCGTCGCCGCAGCGCTGAATACATCGGGAACAGGGCGATCCGCCCATCGTGATGCGTTGAGATCCAGTTGTTTGGGGAAAACTGCGTCCGGCTTTTCCGGCTCGGCGGTGTCCTCAAACACATGCACGTTCACGCCAGCGGCACGGAGTTTTTGCACAGCTGCGTCGAATTCCTTCGCGCCGACCGTGCTGAGCGCATCAGCAGCGCAATCAAGTCGAGCCTGAAACGCGTTGTCGGCCGCCGTCTCTGGGTTCGGATAAAACCGGCAGGGCCGGATCATTAGCACTGAGTTGGTGAAGCTTGCGTGAGCACAGCGCTCCGAAGTCATCGCAGTTGTAGACTCTCTTAATCGCCGAAGGAAATATCGACGTCACGCGCGGTCTGCACCATTTCGCCGTTGGGCGGAACCAGTTTGAGGCGATTGACGGCTTCGGCGATCGGCACGTGGCGCACCTGATAATTTTGGTAGCTGACCATCGATCCAAAATGTCCTTCGTTTGCTAGTTGGACGGCTTTCACGCCGAAGCGCGTGCCCGAGAATTCGATCGAGCGTTGTGGGCGCGCCTCCGCGCTGCAAATGGCCCAGAACGCAGCAGCGCGTTTCCTTGCCAGTGCGTTTCGCAATTTCGTGCGCCACAATTTCGCCGATTCCGCCCAGACGAAATTCGCCGCCTTCCACGTCGCGCTTCACCTGTTCGCCATGTTTTGGCCGCGCAGCCTTCAGCGACCACAACGAGCAGTTCCGAGATAGCCGGCCGCCTCGCGCGCCTTGATCACGCTCGCGATCTTGTCGAAATCGAATGGGATTTCGGGAATCAAAATAATATCGGCGCCGCCAGCGATGCCGCCGTGCAACGCGATCCAGCCGGCGTGGCGTCCCATTACTTCGACAACCATGACCCGCCTGTGGCTGGTCGCTGTGGTATGCACTCGATCGAGCGCGTCCATTACGACGGCGACGGCGGAATCGAATCCGAACGTCGTCGCAGTGGCTTCGAGATCGTTGTCGATTGTCTTCGGAACGCCAATGCAATTAATGCCGGCTTCCTGCAATTGCTGCGCCGTCACCATCGAGCCGTCGCCGCCGACAATGATCAACGCCTTTACCTGAAGCTCATCCAGTATCTTCATTGGCGCCTGCAATGACGTTTGCAGGCACAACGCGTCCGATCACCGGCGCCAACCTTGGCAACAAAATGACCGCGATTGGTCGTGCCGATGATCGTGCCGCCAAGCGCCATGATTCCGTTAATGCTTTGGCGATCGAGAATAACATGATCGCCCGGTGGAAGAAGTCCTTCGAATCCGTCACGAAAACCAACCACTTCCCAGCCGAGTTTCTCCGCCGCGAGCACAACGCCGCGCAAGACGCGCGTTGAGTCCCGGGCAATCGCCACCGCTGGTCAGAACACCAATCCGTGGCTTCATTTTTGCGATAACGGCAATCAGAGCAGTTTCTTTGGATCGGCCAACACGACCGCCGGCGGCCCATTGATCGTAGAGCTGCCAGCCGCGTTGCAACAAGGGCCAGCGCCTTCGCCGAATCGATTCGTGCTGCCCGAGCAGCACGACCATCAAATGACGCGGATAAACGGTTTCGCATCTGGCCTTGGCGTAACAACTTCCGCCTCGACGATTGGCATAGAGAATCAAACAATCACCCGACTCGCGCTGTGCGACCAGTTTTGACTCCGTCGATGCCCATCTTTCCCAGGAGCTCGTTTGTGTTACGAAGCATGTAATTCAATCGACGCCCGCCCCGATCGAACGAGATTTGGCGTTCCTTTTGCGACACATAAAAGCGGAAGCTGGCTTTGTTCATTGCGTAGCGAGTCAGACGCGCCATGTCTTCCGCTGTCGAATAACGGCAGCGGCCTGACCTTGTAATCGACGCCGTGCGGGTTGACAAAACGCGTGCGCTCCATCTTCAACTGTTTGGCCAGCGCATTCATCTGGGCGACGAACGCATCGACTGGCGTGTATTTCGAGCTCTGGCCGGGCGCGATCGACTCTATTTTCGAGCCGACGTGGTGCGCGAGCGTAAAGGCCGCGATATTATCGGACTGGACAAGCGCAGCGTAGAGAAGATCTCGCAGTGTGATGCGTATCGCCCGGCTGAAAACCAATGTTGTTTTCAGAGGTGCCGACAAACGCCTCCTGCGGAATCGTGACTGCCTGGTTGAGATCGCCCGATCTTCGTTCCGCCCAATCGAGCACCACACTCGCAGTCGCGATTTTCGTCAGGCTACCAACTTGCAGTTTCTTCCTCGGTTCCTGCTCTTCCAAAATGTAGCCCGTTTGCGCATCGGCAATGAGATACGCCTCGCGGCAGCAGCCGAGCGGAGAAGCAGCCGCGCTGTGCAAGAAACACGAGAAAAGACGATGAGAAATCGACGTGATAAATGCATAAACACCCTCGAACCGGAGCACCTTAATCGAGCGCGTTCTGATTGGCAAACGCCCGTCGCAACACGTTCTAACGTCAAAGGTGGATCGGCTTCTCCAGAAAATGCCGGTCCGGCTCGGACCGATGCCAGAAAGCGAATCACCGAAGGTGCACACATCAAGGCGTCAAAGCCGCATTTTGCCACGCATTGAAGAGTCGCCGCGGCGACCGTTCCCACCATCCTCATGCGGCCTTCTGTGCCGTTCGAGCGCGACTCACCAGCAACCGCATCACAAAATAGATAATGATCGCTCGAAGGGACCGCCAGAAACAGCGAGCCAACGAACGCAGGCCAAAAGGTAGGCCAAACGACCCGTGAAAATACATGCCAATGCACGTAGTCACGCAGTCCAAACTGGCGAAAATGCACGCGCTGCGCTGGCGGCCGACTGCAAGCTCCAGCAGCCCAATTGATATTCGGCAACGTAAATCGCAGGCATCGCCCAAATCACCACGTCGTGCAGGGTCACCGCAATCGCAGCCGCAATCTTGTTGCACCGGCAAACCCAGGCCGACGCGATCGATAGCAGCGTCTTTGAGCGGATAAAGCGGTGTGAACCGAAAAAATTCCGATCGCCGACCCAGAGCAATGGAGTGCGGCGTGTCGGCAATTGTCATCAGAGTCATGTGATGCGCCACTAGCCAGCGTTTCAGCCGCGCCAGCGGCCTCGGTAATCGTGACGCGTAATCCCCGGAAGATTTCTGATCCGACGCAATCGTGCACTGTCGAAGCGTAAGCTAAAACAGCTCTAGCTGTCTGTGCCGGTATCCGGACGATTTGGCCCAGAGCCTTGCGCAAACGAACGCGCCACGCGCGGCGCGTAGTCGAGATTGTTATTGTTAAAAATCACGTGCAATTCGCGCGCTTCTCGCGCCAGCTTCCTGCTTACGCTGTGCGACTTCGCGATCTCATTCATCGTTGTAATCGTAATCGAAACGCGTGGCCACCGTTTTACCGGTGATGTAAGCCTCGCGCTGCGTCCATGCAGTCGAAGATATGCGACGTTCGAATTCGTCACCTTCATCCACGTCTGACGGCATGACCATGAAATGATCCGATTCGGGCGCGTCCACGTTCACAAAGATTGCATGATGCTTTTGCAAGAAATCCATTGTCGCTTTGCAGCTGATCGCCGACCGCCCAGTTACGGTTTCGAAACTCAATCGCAAGGTCGTAATCGTTCAACATTTCGATCAATTGAACAAGCTCTCGCCTAGCTCATGTTTGCGCGGAGAGAACGCGGGTGAGAGTTGCAAAGAAAGACGCCGAGCTTGCCCGAATCGCGAAAAATCGCCGTCGCGCGCAGAAAAATTTTGAGCAGCGCTTCCTGTAAATCCGGCGTCGATTTTACGCGTCCCCTGGCATCTGTCTCTGCGCGCCGCTGTAAATCCGGCGGCAAGAACTTTGCCGATGTCGAGTGGAAGGAGAACAGCTGGTGTAACTTTACGTCGAACTTGAAATCATCCGGCGTCGCCGCGCACCAGCGCTTCCACCATTCTCGGTTCTGGCACGGAATAAAACGTCGAGTTCACCTCGACCATGTCGAAATGCTGCGCATACCATTGGAGCCGCTCGCCCGCCGGCATCTTTTTCGGATACCAACGCTCGACAAAGCCAGGATCCGACCAACTTGCTGTGCCGACGAGAATTTTTCCGGTTTCGATTTTGCCAGAAACTCTTTTGGTCACGCATCAACGAAGTCACACACGGACGGCGAACGCAAATAGGATCGCTATTTCACCTCGCTGCCGTCGAACAAATGCTTTTTCGGTTTGCACAACATCGATATCGAAATTATCGTCGAAACGCGGGGTGGAGCAGCCTGGTAGCTCGTCAGGCTCATAACCTGAAGGCCGCGGGTTCAAATCCCGCCCCCGCAACCAAATTTTTTAGTAGCGAACGGTTCTCTGCGGCGGCCGCTGGTTTCAGCGGCAATTTTGTGCGCAGGAAAGGACTTGCCACCGCGGATCGCACAGGGCAACATCCACGCTCGCGCAATCGCGGAGAAAGAAAAATCCAGCGTAAGCTCAGTGGTAGAGCGGTCGGCTGTTAACCGATTGGTCGTAGGTTCGAATCCTACCGCTGGAGCCAATTTTTAAGCTTTGAATACATTCTTCGTGTGCGTTCTGCAGAACCCCGATGGACGCCTGGCTGTTAATCCGCCTTAGGCGGGTCGTAGGTTCAAATCCCACCACCGGAGCCAATTTTATCTGGCGGTCACGGCTGTTGATGTGCGTTAGGCGTTCCGTACATTCGAATCCCACGCAAGAGCGAATTTCCTCGACGTGAATCAGAATCTTCATACGGCTATCGATGACGCCGCAACCGAAATTGTGGAGAACACATTTCGAATCACGCACTGTAACCGTTCGAATTTAACTGCTGTCTTTATCACGGGTATCCAATGGGCATTCGCGCGCTGCTTAGCCAAATCTACGCCAGCAAATTTCTCCGGCATGCGCTGCTTGTGCGCTTCTAATCGTTGCACTTTTCCTCGGTGGCATTCAGCTACGCCGGTGGATCGGGAAAGCACAAGGCACGTGCGTTATCAGCACGACATCGTCGACGCTTTTTACTGGGGCAGCGAGACCATGAAAGAGGCGCGCCGGTTATCGCCCGACGAAGCTTCTGCTAATTCATTGACGGGTTTCGGCCGCGGTTACCTGGCGCTCTACGACCGGGTGAAGCATAAGGCGTACGACAAGCGATTATGGTCTCGACTATCCGCCGCTGCGACTGCTGGTCATGGCGATCTGGGCAAGGCAAGTGCGCAACCAATTCCCGGCGTCGACGACGGGCACCCCAAGCTGGTGAACCCATTGTTGAAAATCAATCTCTTATGCGAACTGCTTTCCGCAGTGGCGATCTTCCTTCTGGTTCGCTTGTGTCTGGAACGGCAGTCACGCGCAACGCAGTCGGACTCTGCTTCGTAGCTTGGCGCTCCAACATCGCGCTTCGATTTGCGGCCTCGCTGCTGCGAGTGCGGCGTGGCTTGAGCCGTCCATGATTCTTGACGCGCATGGATGGCCGCAATGGGACGTTATGGATCCTGCCGTTTTATCTGTTCGCTGCGTTCGCAGCGCTGAGAAATCGCTGGTTCGTATGTGGTTGTCTGCTGGCCACAGGCGCAATGTTTAAAGGGCAACTGCTGTTTGTGGGCGCCGTTTTGTGCTTTGGCCATTGTGGCAAAAAAGATGGAACCGCGCGCTGCGTGCGCTGGCAGGGGTTCATTGCGACGGCGGCCCTGATCGCATCGCCGTGGCTTCTACATACGCCGGCTGCCTGGGTCGCGCTTCTTGCTGTCACTGGCTTTAGCTCGTGCTTGTTTCTGCAACGCAAATTGCCACATCGGTGCGCGTGGATCAGCGGAATCGCCGGATGCGCCGCATTTGTGATTGGGGCCTTCACGGGTGGAAGCTTCGCGTGGCTGCAGGTCGGTTTTCTGTATGGCAGCGAGCATTACCCATATCTTGTCATCGGTTCGTGTTACAACCTTCCATCACTGCTCTCCAAGCTTGGCTGGTCATTGAAGGATCCGTTCTCGTCGGTTCATTTTGGATCTCTCGATTTCCATCTCACGCTGCAATGGACCCTGAGGCTGCTCTACCTTGGCGCACTCGCAGTATGCGCTGATACGGCGCCGCGCGACAGGTCCAGCGATCGCGACCCTCGCGTCCTGATTGCCATCACCGCTCCGTGGCTGCTGATGTTTGCGCTGCTGGGGCAAATGCATGAGCGCTACCTCGTGTGGGGCGCGGTGGTTAGCGCTGTCGCCCTGGGAGTCAGTCTCAGATTGAGCATCATTCATTTCATCATCTCCGCGGCAAGCACAGCAATGATCGTGAACGTGATGCTGATCGATAAGAAACTTGAAGCAACGCTGTGGGCCGATTGATCTCCTCAAGCAAGTCCGATCGTGCGCATCGGGCGTAGTGCTCGCATGCGTGGCCGTTTATCTGTGGAACACCTTGCCGATGCCGGTTTTCCAACGTCGAGCGGCTCGCTCAGCAAGGACGCCTTCGCTCTCGCTGGGGACCGGAGCCTGAGGAAGCCTGAGGTGCGCAAATCGGTCTGCGAATAACTCTTGATTCGCTAAAACCGGTAAAGATGCTCGAAGCACCGGAGGCGCGACAGATATTAGCCCCGGGCGAGACCCGGGGGCGGTGTCCTCCACGCAAATCAGCCCCGCAAGGGCCGACAGGAATGCATCGAATAATGAGCCTGGGTAATCCGATTTTAAGTTCGGTTATACTGCGAAGACAATCTATTGCTTTGCCAGCCGCCGAAACAGAAGCCAACCGAGTATGATGAATAGAACATTCGGAAACCAGACCAGCAGTTCCGGGTGGGCATGCGGATTTCCACGCAGGGTATCGCCGATGATAACAAAGAGAAAATAGGTCGATAGCGACGATCAAACCCATGGCGAAACCGATTGAGGTCTCCCGACGGTGCGCCGTGACGCCAAGCGGCACGCCGATAATCGCGAACGCAACGCACGCGAACGGAAATGAAAACCGTTTATTGATTTCGGTGCGGCTGGCGCTGCGCTCGCGTTTGTCCTCGCTTTTCAATTGTTCCAGCAGTTGTTCGATCGACAACGCAGACCGGCTCGGTCGTTTTTCTCCTTCTCGTAAAGTTCTTCGAGACTGATGGGCAGCGTCCCTTCCACCATATTGATTCCGTCGCGTATCTTTCGCAGGTTGGCAGGATCCTTTGTCGTCGCTCCTGATAACGCGCCTGGTAGAGGTGCATGAGGATCTGCTTGTTCGCCAAATCGGCTTCGAGCATGCCGGTTCGCGCGTAAGTCACCTTCACCGGCAGCGAGTTCTGGTTCAGTTCGAACACGGTGATGTTCTCGAGTTTGTTACCCTCCTTTTTCCCAACGTAAATTTTGCGCCCGGGAAACTGATCGATCACCTGATCGCTGCCAAAGAGTGCCATCGGATTGCGAGTGGCGAGATCGAAAATGGTGCTGCGCAATTTTTCCTGCGCTGCCGGCGCAACCTGCACATTGAGCCAGAGACAGATCACGGTGCACGCCAACGCCACGCCCCAAAGCGAAACGCACACGCGGGGAACGCTCACACCATTTGCGCGCAACGCGATCAGTTCGTTGTCCGCGGAGAGCCGTCCGAACACGAGCAGAATAGCGGTCAGCAATCCCCAGGGAATCGTGAAGATGAGTGAGAACGGCAGCACGTAGGCGATGAAAGTGATCAGGTATTCCATCGGCACGTCGTGATTTACCAGCAAAGGAAGAAGCTTGCGGAAAATATTTCCGACCACGAGCACAAGGCTCAGCACGGCGATGGCGAACAACACGTTCACGATCAGCTCGCGACTGACAAATCGATCGATCAACTTCATCTTCTGGCGCACACGTTAGCACAAATTGCTGCGGTCGCCGCCGCGCCTGCTAGTGCACCGAAATCTGGACAATTTGCTAACATCAACAGACGATGAGTGCCGCGATGTACGAAGAAACAGGAGGCGTCGGCGTCTTCCGAACTGGCCGGCGCAACATCCATAAGTCCGTTCACGGCCCACTCGCCTTCGCGATACTCCGGCACGGCAGGCAGGGCCGCGGATACAGGATTTGTGGCTTTACTAGCGATTATCTCGTTTTTGCATAATAAGTTGCGCAACCATTTCATCATCATGAATTTTCCGAACCCTTCGCTGGATGGCAGACCAAAAACGGTCAAGCTCATGTATCGCGCGCCAAACACGACGCTCATTGGCGAGGTGCTCGTTCGCTTTTCTAAAACCGGCGACTTCGAATTAACGGTTTCGAAAGGCCCGGAATTACGCTGCTTTCGCTGCGGCAGGATGCGACCTTCGCTGAAGTCAGCGGAGGATTGGCCGGCCACGGATGGTCGGGCCCTGTAGACCAAGCCCCGTCGCAGCTGCGCGGCTGGCTTGGGTTACGAGATCAATTCCTTCACACCCCGAACCGAAAGACCATGCGATACGCCGCCGGCAACGAGACGTTCCTGTTCCGGTTTTGAAAGCGCCAGATGGCGATTGAGGGCGGAGCTCTGCGACCTCTCACTCTGCGGGCTCGCGGAATTCGCGCCTTCGGCGAAAGGTTCTGACCATCGGTCCGAGCCGGACTGGCATTTTCAGGAGAAGCCGATCCACCAAAGGCACAAGGGTGGAATGGTCGCCGCGGCGACTCCTCAACGCGTTGGCAACATCACGTTCGCTGGCACAGCATTGGCATCCTGGCGTCGATTCGTGTTCAATGGTGGCTCGTTCATGCGCATCAGTGATTTCATCGCCCGAACCGTAACCCAGCGCCGCGCGCTGGTGTGGTGCGGCGTTGCTGCTGCTGACTGCCGCTTGCATCGCAATTCTCGTTAGCTCGCTGCAGCTTGATTCCGAAATCTTCAACGTCTTGCCCGGCAAGTTTTCGTCGGTGCAAGGTCTCAAGATTTACGATCGCGATTTTGAGCAAACACGGGAGCTCACGTTCGCGCTCCAATGCGAGCCGAACGACGTAGATAAACTGGAGGAGTTCGCGCCAGTGTTCGCCGAAAGATTGCGACAGCAGCCGTGGTGCACACGCGTGCTCGCCGGTTCGCCAATGTCCACGCCTGATGGAATCCGGGATCTTCAATCAATCGCGGTTCCGTTGCTTCTCAATCTGGAGCCAAACGCCTTCCACGAGACCATGTCGGTGCTGCAACCGGAGAAAATTCGCGATCGGCTTCATCGCTTGCGCCAACAGATCGAAGCAGGCTCGCCGCGCCCGGAGTTCGAGCTTTCGTTCGATCCGCTCGGTCTGATCGCGCCGGCGCTGAAGCCTTTTGCGGAAAGCACGATCATTGAGCAGGAGCAACCGCTCACGTCGCCAGATCGCACGATGCGCGTTTTCCTGGCGGAAACGAACCAGCAGTCCATCAGCGCCTTTGAATGCCAGCGTTTGATGCGCGAAGTAAACAGAGTTTCGTGCAATCGCCGCCGAGGGATGGAATGGCGGGTCCGTTGCAAGTCCTCGTGACTGGGCGCTCGGCCTTTGCATCGGAAATTTCGCTGAGCATGCGCTACGACGTCGTGGCGACGTTGCTTGGCTCGGTTCTGCTGGTAGGCACGATTTTCTTTGTTGGTTTTCGCCGTTGGCTTCCGCTACTGGGCATGGCACTTTGCCTTCTCCTCTCCTGCCTGGTTGCTCTAACTCTGGGGCAACTCCTTTTCGGGCGACTCAGCATGATCAGCGTTGGTTTTTGCGCGATTCTCGTCGGCCTTGGGGTCGACTTCGCGATTCTCACCATCGGGCGTTATCATCAGGCGCGCTCCGATGGAGAGCGGCATCCAGCAAGCAATCGCAACATCGATAGCAAAACTTGGACGCGCGGTTTTCTTCGGTGCGCTCACCACGGCCGTCGGTTTTCTTGCCCTGGTCCTGAGTGGCTCCATGGCCTTCTCGGAGTTGGGCGTGCTGATTGCCATCGGCATCTTCGTCGCCGGACTGTTTATGTGTTCGATTTTGTTTTTGTTTGTTCGGGAACGACAGGCGGCAATTCCTCATGATTGGCTTTTCGAGAGCGTAAGAAAGTATGTGCGCTGGACCGTGCGAAGGCCCATGCCGATGCTGATTTTCTCAAGTGTTGTTTTGTTGGTCCTGACCGCGATCGGTTTTTCGCCCATTCCGCCGCTTCACTTCGAAGCCAGCGCACGTTCGCTGCAGCCGAAGAACATTAGCGCAAGCCAGGCGCTCGAGAAAATCATGCACACAATGCCGGTGCGTTGGGAACCCGTGTTGGCAATTGTGCGCGCGGCGAATCCGCAGGAGCTGCACGATTACTGGCAGAAAATTGTCGCCCATTGGCGCGAGCTCCAGGCAGCCGGAAAGATCAAGGGCTTCTCCACTCCCGCTGCGCTTTGTCTTTCGCCAGATTGGATGGAGACAAATCGGCGACAGTTGAGCGCGATCAATTTCCCGGCGGCACGCGAGACGTTGGAGCAAACTCTGGACGCTGAAGGTTTCAGTCGGGATTCGTTCGCGCCAGCGTTCACCCTGCTTGATGACTTGCAACGTCTTACCAATCCCAACGTACCTCTGCCAAACTGGCGCGACCAGCTGCCCAAATCATCCAGCTGGTGGTTCCTGGTTGATCGCTACTTTGGCAACGATCCGACGTTGACCACCGGATTCGTTACAACCAACCGAACCGATCCTGGCTCACGCCCAAAGCAAAGACCTGGAACGCGACCTGCCAGTAGCCGGGGTTCCCATGATTCTCTCAGGATGGAGTTATGCGCTCGCTGATCTGCTGCCGTGGTCGCGTCACCAACTGCTGATCATCAGCGCGTTAATGGCGATCTTCGACATCTCGCTGCTTGCCGTTTTGTATCGGAATTTTCGTTTGTGGATGATCCAGGTCGTCACACTGGCGTTCGGGATTGGAGCCATGATTGCCTCAATGAAGCTGTTGCAAATCAATTTGAATCTCCTCAATGTGCTTCGTTCCGTCTTGTTCTGGCAATCGGCGTGGACTACGGGATATACGTTGTGACTGGTGTGGCAAAAGACGCGCGAGATTGAGCATGATGTTGCCGGCGTGTTAAAGCCCGTCCTGCTCGCGGGCTTGACCGCGGTGAGCGGGTTTGGGTCGCTCGCCCTTGCACGAAACCCAGCGCTCACCGGTCTCGGCATCGCATGCGCCATTGGGATCTTCTGGAGTCTGATCGCCACGATTTTCTTCGCTGTCCCGGCAATTGCTGCCACTCGGCCAAAAACTTGACAGGCGAATCGCGCGGACCCTCATCCCCTCGCAAACACTTTCGGACTGGTGAAACGCTGCTAAACTGGTTGGCAAAATGCGCCTCCGCGGGTTGCTGTGGTTTAACGCAGTATTTTCCATCATGCCCGTTGCGCTTTTGGCGGGCGCTGTCGTCGAAGGGCGCGTAGAACTACCGAAATCGCATTCGGCGCCCGTTCAGGCCAAGAGATACGAGATCGTCACCAAAGGCGGCGTACTTTCCACGCAACCGCCGCTTGCGGTGGTTTACCTCGACGGTGCTTTCCGCAGTCCAGCTTCGGTCCCGACGAAAGAAGTCACGCAAAAGGATTTGACGTTCGTTCCAGCGCTTCTCCCGATACGAGTTGGGACCAGGGTTGAATTCCCGAACCTTGACGACACTTATCACAACATCTTTTCCTACTCGCCCGCCAAGCGATTCGATCTTGGCCGTTATCGCGCGGAGGAACGCCCTATCCCGGCAGCAAGTTTTCGATAAGCCGGGCCTGGTCACACTGCGGTGCGACATTCACGACCACATGCGCGGACTGATCCTGGTATTGAATACTTCGTATTTTGTGATGACAGACACAGACGGGCACTTTCGATTAAGCGGACTTCCTGCAGGTCGTTACACGCTCAAGGCCTGGATCGACAGCAGGACCACGCGCGAGAAACCAGTCAGAGCTGAAAGACGGCCAGACACTGCACGTTGATTTCCCATGAGATCAGCGGTCCAAGCGAGAGACGAAGGTGTAGCAAGCTTTCGAACTCGGTTGTTCACCGCGATAATGGTTATCGTGGTAACGCTGACTGCTCTTGGTTTTTACCTGGCGCAACGCAAGGTCACCGCCGACGCGGAACGAAATTTGCAGGAGAACTTCCAGGCCGAGATTTCCTCGCTGCACAAGGTCGAAGAATTACGCCACGCAGCCCTGGCAGAGCGCTGCAACGTCCTTGCTGCCAAGCCACGGATCCATGCGGCCATAGAAGATAATGCAATCGACCTGCTGTATCCCAGCGCGAAGGACGAGCTGCGCGATTTGATGGAAGGCGACGAACCGCCGCCGGAACAGGCCGCGCAATCGCTGCATGCGAGATTTTATCGGTTTCTCGACAGCACAGGCGCGGTCATTAAGCCGCCAAATACCTACGACGTGGGTGAACTGGATCCGAAAACGGAAGCGCAACTGGCCTTGAGCAGATTGCCCGACACGCAACAAATCGGTTACATCCGGGAAAGTAGCGAGGCCGACAGAGGAACCATCGACGAAGTAATAGCTGTGCCGATCTTCTCCAGCTACACGGGCGACGTTATCTCCGCGCTCGTCATCGGGTTCAAACCGCTTGAGCTTGAAGAGAAAAACACTGAGGTGGGAATGAGAAGTGGCGTCTGGGTTAATGGCCAACTGCATTTGCCCTCGCTGCCGAAATCTGCGCAAGCATCGCTCAGCGAAAGAGATAGCGAGTGCGGTCGCGAATTCTGATCGCGAGCAAGACAACTTTCGCGTCAATGTTGATGGCGCGCCTCAGCTCTCTGTTTTACAAGCGGCTTAATCCTGGGTCGCTGTTTCCAGCCGCTTACGAAATTTGCGTTTATCCCCTCGCCTATTCGATGGCTCAGCTGCATCGTCTCCGCTGGCAAATTGGCGGCGCAGGCGCGTTGCTTTTGTTAGGCGGTTTCGTCGCAAGCCATGTGGTAGCACTCAGGTTCTCGGCACCCGTGAAAAACTCGCGCTGGATTCGGAGGAGAATCGCGCGCAACGAAAGCGCGCCGAAGCCGCGCTGGCTTCGACCACGCAGGAATTGAAAGATCGGCACGATATTCGGCCGATGCGTCTCACATCAGTTGAAAAGCCCGGTCACGGTCCTTCGCATCGGCCTGGAAACATTGCTGACGCGCGAAGGTTTCAAGCCGGAAGTTTACGAAGAGTTATCCGCCCTGCTCCATCAAACGCATCGTTTGACTGGCGTGATCGACGATTTGCTTCTTTTGTCGCGCATGGATGCTGGACATCTTCAAATTGCGTCCGCACCTGTGAATCTTAGTCAGCTCGTCGATGAGTGGCTCGATGATCTTAGCGCGCTTCCCGATTCGCCTGATGTGAAAATCGAGAAGGAATTTGCCGCCGGTTTATTTGTGGCCGGAGAAAAACGGTATACCTCCCTCATTGTGCAGAATCTCCTCGAGAACGCACGAAAGTACAACCGGCCTGGTGGGCTAATCCGAGTCGAGCGCATCACTGCTAACGGACCAGAAATGTTGTGCTGAGCGTTGGGAACACGGGCCGCACAATTCCGCCCGGCGAAAACATCTTCGAGCGTTTTCATCATCGCTCGACTCCCTCAGCCGCGTCGGGTCACGGGATCGGTTTAAATTTGGCGCGCGAGCTCGCCAGACTGCACGGGGCGATTTATGCCTGGTTCGCTCGGAAAACGATTGGACTGAATTTGAAGTGCGCTTTCCTGCTGCGGACGGTGTTAATGCTGTTGCATGAAGCTGCGCGCCCTCAGCCTGTGCGTTTTTGCCTGCACAGCCTGCGCCTTTGACATCGATGATTTTTTCGACCAGGCTCGACACCGCGCTCACCGCCTCGGCATTTCATGATAATCTGCGCGTGCGATTGAGCGGGCACTCTCGATTTGGAAATCTATCACTTCGAGCAGCCCGCGCCCGGCCTCATCGACAGCAGCATCGACACGCTTTTCAATCCGCGTTTGACACTCTTTCTCGACGCGCAAGCCGGCTCTCACATTTATTTCTTTTCACAATCGCGGCTGGATCGCGGCTTTGACCCGAGCGATCACGGCGCTCAAATTCGGCTCGACGAATATGCGCTGCGCGTCACGCCCTGGGATGATGGTCGCTTGACGCTGCAAATCGGCAAGTTCGCCGACGGTCGTCGGCAATTGGGTGCCGCGGCATCTATCCTGGGAGAATCCCTTCATCAACGCGCCGATAGTTTATGAAAACGTCACGCCAATTCGGGACAAGTCCGCGCCTTATCTCGCTGTTCGACTTCGTCTACGGGCTCTACTACTACCAAAAGTACGCGTTCAATCCGGTAATCTGGGGACCCAGTTATGCGAGTGGCATTTCTGTATCCGGCCGGCTGGATCGATTTGATTACGCTGTGGAAATGAAGAATGCATCGTTATCGTCGCGTCCGGAATCATGGAACGTTACCGAGAGTGGTTTCGAGTATCCGACGTTCAGTGGGCGTCGTCGGTTTCCGGCCTAACGAGGCGTGGAATTTTGGTTTGTCAGCGAGCGAAGGGCCATATTTTCGGCGTGAAGCCGAAGCTACACTGCCGCCCGGGCGCGACATCGGCGATTACCGGGAATTTGTTCTCGGGCAAGACGCCAGCTTTGCCTGGCGCCATTTACAGGTGTGGGTCGGAGTTTTATGAAGCACGTTTCCAAGTGCCCCGAGTAGGAAACGCAGACACCTTTGCTTACTACATCGAAGCGAAATACAAGTTTACGCCGCAACTATTCGGCGCGATTCGCTGGAACCAGCAACTCTTCGGCGACGTCAGTGATCCCTCCAGCGGAAGCATTCGCTGGAGTCAAGACCTCGCGCGGATTGACTTGGCGCGCAGGTTACCGCTTTACATCACATACTCAATTGAAGTTTCAATATAGCTTATCAACACGAAACGACCGGCCCAGCGGAACGACAATCACCTGGTCGCAGCTCAACTCACGACGCGGTTTTAAGGTCCGTCCCTACTTAAGAAACTTATGCATATCCTGGTAGTTGAAGATGACACTGGATTAGCGCGGCAAATTGCCTCGACGCTCACCGAAGCCGGGCACGACCCAATTGTCGTCCACGACGGTGAAAAAGCTCTGGATAAAACAAAGGCAACGCCGTTCGATTTGATCGTGCTGGACATTATTCTGCCCGGAATGGATGGCTTCGAAGTTCTTGCGGCATCTGCGTGCGCAACATCTTGCCAGTCGCGTGCTGATGTTGACCGCACGCGGCGAAGTGAAGCGACCGTGTTACCGGACTGCAACTCGGCGCGGACGATTACTTGCCAAAGCCATTTGCAATGGGGGAACTGGTGGCACGCGTAAATGCGCTGGGACGACGGTATCCGGAAGAACCGACACTCAAGCTTCGTGTTGGTGACCTGACGCTCGATCTGGCAAGCCATGAGGTGCATCGCGGCGCGCGCCACATTCATTTGTCTGCGCGCGAGCTGATGCTGCTAAAGGTGCTCATGCGGGAACCTGGCCGCGTGTTCACGCATCACTGAGTTATGCGAACGGGTATGGGAACACCCGCACGAATATGACACCAAGCTGGTGGAGGTTTTCATCGGACGCCTGAGAAGAAAAATCAGCGATCCTCCGCTCATTCATACGGTGCGCCACGTAGGTTACACGATTCGCGAATCATCATAAGCTCCGTCCGTTGTTTCGAAGACTGACGGTTCAGGGGCAGAACGTTTGACCACTCAGGGAGTGCGTTTTGATCGCGCGCTCAGACAATCGATAAAGGTAACAAGCGCGTTACTTTTCCAGCATCGCATGCGAAGGCAGATCGTTGGAATCGTTCACGCTGAGATATTGATGCAATGAAAAGCTCTTCATCCCACATCATGGCAGCAGCGATGACTATCACTGCGCTTCTGATTTTATGCCCGGGCGTTGCCAGCGGCACCGCAGTCACGGTGACGGTTGGCAACGGCGGGTTCGTCTTTACGCGCTTCATCGGTGACGATTCATCCAGGCGACACGGTGCAGTGGACCTGGAGCTCGTCCGGACACAGCAACACTTCGGGTTCGCCAGGGATGCCTACCGGGTTGTGGGACTCTGGGATTCTCAACCAGGGAGCTTCGCTTCATGCACACGTTCAACACCGCCGGGTCGTTCTCGTATTACTGCACTCCGCACGGGGCATGCTGCGGTATGAGAGGCACGATTACGGTAGTGAGTGAAACGCCAACACCCACGCCAACGCCTTCGCCAACGTCCACCCCGGCCCTCATATCGAGGCTAGGCAACATCAGCACTCGCGGCTTTGTTCAGACGGATAACAACGTGATGATTGGCGGGTTCATTGTTGCAAGGGACCGAACCAAAAGAGGTGATTGTGCGTGCCATTGGTCCTGAGCTCACGCCATATGGCGTTCCCGATGTATTGGCTGATCCGACATTAGAACTGCACGATGGCGCGGGAGCGTTGATTGCCTCTAATGACAACTGGCAGACTACGATAATCGGCGGGATTATCACCACCAACCAGGTTAGCGCAATCCAAAACAGCGGGCACGCTCCGACTCAGCCAAGCGAATCTGCGATCATCGCTAACGCTGCTACCGGGTAACTACACCGCGATCGATGCGTGGTGTGAACAACATGACCGGCAGTCGCTCTGGTGGAAGTGGACGATCTTAGCCCCGACACTAACTTCAATTCTAGGCAACATCAGCATCGCGGCATTTGTGCAGACGGGCGACAACGTGATGATTGGCGGCTTCATTGTTCAAGGGACCCAACCAAAAGACGGTGATTGTTCGTGCCATTGGTCCTGAGCTCATCTGCCCTCGTTTGGGGTTCCCGATGTATTGGCCGATCCGACATTAGACCTGCATTAATGGCGCGGGAACGATGACTGCCTCTAATAACAACTGGCAGACTACGTATAATCGGCGGAATCATCACCACTCAACCAGGTTAGCGCAATCCAGAACAGCGGGCATGCGCCGACTCAGCCAAGCGAGTCCGCAATCATTGCCACGCTGCCACCGGGAAACTACACCGCGATCGTGCGCGGTGCGAGCAACTGACGCACCGGCAATGCTTTGGCGGAAGTGTGACGATCTGCAACCTTTCTTTTAGAAGAAACCAGCCAGGCTTACACCTTCGTTTCCGATGCCGAACCAACGACCCAACAGTATCGGGGTTTCTGAGCTACTGCTATCCCTTCTAGTTTCCGAAATCTCTTCTGCCATGCGTATATGACTCCCCAGTTGCGTCTTCGCCTGGTGAGGATTGCAGCATTTCTCACGGCCTTGCTTGGTTCAGCGCTGATCACCGTTCAGCGGAGAACAACCGGGCGCAACAGAGAAGTGGACAGCTCCGGCAGCAGAAGCGCGAAAGAAAAATCCCGTTGCTGTAAGCGAATCCTCACTCGCAGCGGGACAGAAAATCTATCGTGAAGCGTTGCGTGGCATGTCACGGAAAGACGGGAAACGGCGATGGACCCGATGCAGCCGATCTGGGCATTCATCCGGCCAAACTTTCCGATCCGGTTGATTCGAGAAGAAACAGACGGCGAGCTGTTCTGGAAAATCACTGTCGGCAAAAAACCAATGCCGAATTATGGCTCGCGGCTATCGCCCACCGACCGCTGGAATGTGATCAACTATCTTCGATCGCTGGCCAGAGGTAACGCCAAAGTGAAGATTCCATCGTTGTTATCCGGCAGCGATTATTCAAGCAGCCCTGCTAACAATGCGTCTCGGCTCTGCGCGCCAGGACACGACAACAGACGGATATGTTACCAGAAAAGAATATGATGAGCTTAAAGCCGAGCTGCTGGCCATGAAGAAGGAACTGGACGCTCTTAAGAAAGAAAAAGCAGTGGCTCCAAAGCAGAGGGACCGTCGAAAGCCAGGCCGTTGCGGACACGCACGAAGTCGTCCAAAGCCAGAGAGCGCTGAAGGTCAAGCTGTCCGGACGACATGCACACAGGAGTCGCACCGGAACGTCGCGCCTGCCAGTCGCTGCAACTGGAAGCATCATTGCTCGGGACGACCAAATTCCTCCTTGCTGGCTGGGCCGAAGGCATGTTCGAGGCGCGCAACGGCCAGGTCTCCACATTTTCGGCTTCTTTCAATCCAATCTTCCTCTGGGAATTGACGCCGAAACTCTTATTCGACAGCCGACTGGAGATCGAGCCCAGCGGTGGCGGCACCAATGTGAATCTTGTAAATGCCCAGATCTCGTATCTTCTCAATGATTATATAGCCCTGGGCGCCGGAGAATTCTTCAGTCCGAGTAATGTTTTCGTCGAACGCTTCGAGCCGCAGTGGATCAACAAACTGCCTGACCGTCCACTTGCTGTTTACCATGGCCTTCTGCCAAATATATCGGTCGGCGCGCAAGTGCGCGGAGGGTTTCCCGATCGGCCCGACCCGCGCGAATTACGCTTTTTATGTTTCCAACGGTCCTGTTCTCAACACCTTCGATGCTCGCAGCGCTGGTACGCTGGATTTCAACAGCTACACGGATAACAACGACAACAAGGCAGTCGGCGGCAGAGTTGGTTTTCTACCGATCCCGGGAGTCGAGGTCGGCTATGGCTTTGAAACCTCGAAGCCCGGCTTCCAAGGAACGACTTTTCATGACGTTCAAGCCTTGGTTCAATCCGTCGACCTGGAGGTGACTCGCGATTCCGACCTGCTGAAAGGCCGCATCAATCTGTTCGCGCAGTATGCCTGGAGCCACGTCGATCACGCAGTCTATGATCCCGATGGCTCACTTGGGTTTGGACCGCTTGCGTTCACAAGCAAACAGAGATGGCGGTTACGCGGAGCTCGCCTATCGGCCTACCAAAGTAGATATCGATTTTCGTAAGGAATCTCGAATTGATCTTCCGCTGGGACCATCTGAGTCGCGATCCGAGCGGACTAGGCGATCCGTGGGAGACTCGGTGGACGCTCGGACTGAATTACTGGCTAAGCCCCAGCACAGTACTGAAAGCCGCTTATGAGTGGGATCAGCCGAACGGCGAGCCTAATAGAAACGCCCTGCTTATTCAGACAGCTATGGGTTTCTAACCAAAGGGACGATATGATTGCGATACAAGAATCGCAGCTACGTTGCGGCTTTAGTTCTACTCCTCGTAAGCACGACTTGGAACCTGTTTGCCGAACCTAAAGCAGACCGGAAAGCAGCTACGAACTCGAGCAGCGGCGGTCTCGAGCGATTCCTACATGGGCCTCAGCGGCGAAGAGCTTTGGTCTAACAATTGTCTGCGCTGCCACAATATTCGGCCGCCCACCATGTATAGCGACGCGCAATGGGACGTGATCTTGCATCACATGCGTCTCCGCGCCAATATCACCGGCCAGGAACAGCGCGCCATCGTCGAGTTCTTAAAATCAGCGAAGTGAACGTGGTGCGTTCGAAAGACGCATCGACACGCGCCTTCGCCTTCACGGACCACTGCGACGCGACCAGCGAGGCAGTTCACTGGATCCCGGGCATTGTCCACGGCGAGCTTGTCCGCCGGGCGGGCTCACGGGACTCATTTCGCCAACCCTGGCCAAAAGTAACCACGTCGGGCGCCAAAAGTTACTGATATTCCAATACACCCACCTGGCATCGAGCAGTTGCGATTCTGGCTACATTAAAACAATCATCAAACCTATGAAAACAACTTCTCTTTATTTGAAAATTGCTCGGGCCTCTTTGTTTGCACTGGCAATTCTAACGGCGGCCCCGAAAGCTTCCGGGGATACTTATTCGTGGACAAACTTCCAATCCGACATCGCCGGCGTCGCGCAGCACGTCGATCCAAACCTTGTCAATCCCTGGGGCATGTCTGTCTCGGCGCCGAACGGCACGATTTGGGTCAGCGACAACGGCACCGGTGTTTCGACCCTCTACGGGCAAGACGGCACCGCACGTTCACTGGTCGTGACGATTCCGACGGCTGCGCGGAACAGAGGAGGAGGCAATCCCACTGGACAAGTCCGCAACAACACCCCGTTCTTCCAAGTGACAAAAAATGGAAACTCGGCGCCCGCTCTGTTTCATCTTTGTCAGTGAAGACGGTTCCATCTCAGGTTGGAACCCGAACGCTGGATCCGACGCACGCCATTATCGCCGTCGATAACGGCACGAACCGTGGCCGTAACAGCGCCATTTACAAAGGCGCAACGCTCGGCGTGGCCAACGGTCACAATTTCCTGTATGCGACAGATTTCCATACAGGCAAGGTCCATACCTTCGATGAAAATTTTCATCAGGTTAATCCCAACGGCTTCGTCGACCCAAACCTTCCGGCTGGTTATGCGACCGTTCGGCATCCGGAATTTCAATGGCGAAATTTTTGTGACCTATGCGCAAGCAGGATCACAGCAAGGGAGGATGATGTCCACTGTCCCGGCTGTGGCTTCGTCAATGTGTTCGATACCAGCGGCAATTTCCTCAGGCGCCTGATCTCAAACGGGAACCTCAATGCTCCCTGGGGACTTGCTCTCGTGGAAGGCGACGAACTCTGGGTCGGCAACTTCGGTGACGGCCTCATCAACAATTACGATCCGGTCAGCGGCAATTTCATCGAGACGCTCATGCGCGCCGATGGAACGCCGCTCCAATTTGACGGCCTGTGGGATCTTCTGCCGCAGGATGCCGGAGTCTTTTTCACCGCAGGAATCGCCGACGAAGAACCTGGCCTCTCGGGATCATTACCGAGGATTAAAATCATAGGGCAAGCATCCTTTTTGATTCGACGATCACGGCTGCTTTTCCTCGCAGAGCTTTTGGAAGGCGGGATCGGCGCAAAGAGCAATACGTAACTGAACGAAGTACA
>ERZ1370068.1383-contig-11273_pt1 | contig 27229 bp, 36 predicted proteins | sample MGYA00561227_ERZ1370068 | MGnify/ENA primary metagenome ERZ1370068 (study PRJEB38410, sample SAMEA6850437) | metagenome | study: Metagenomic assessment of the ecological functions of the soil: analysis of the soil microbiota associated with the...
ATTCGCGAGGCCGCCCGTCGAGCGGCTCTTCGTCGTTCTAGGCCGCGCGCAGCTTTGTCGAGCCAGTCGGGGTCGAGCGCTGCGCAGCCTGCGGACGCGCTCGCCGACCGGCGGATGCGTGACGAACAGGCCGGCAAGGCCCTCCTCGGCAAACGGGTTGATCGTGTAGAGCGGCTCCGTCGCCGGGCTCGCACGGAATTCGACCATTTCCGCGGCCTGCTCGAGCCGCAGCGAGCGCGTCGGCCAGTCCGTGCGGCGAGTCGACAGAAGGCGGCCGCCGCCGCGGTCGGCGGCGAACTCGCGCTTGGGCGAGAGCAGCAGATGGACGATCGCCGCAGCCGAACGGCCCGAGCACGAACAAGCAGCGTTCGCTGCAGCCAGCCGCCGACGCGGCTCGTCTCGATCAGCGCCGCGGCGACGACCACCGCGGCCGTCTGGACCAGCACGTCGCGGTTGCGGATGTGCGCGAGCTCGTGTGCCAGCACGCCCTCGAGCTCAGCCGGCGGGGCGGCGGCGAGCAGTCCGCTGCTGACCGCGATCGCGCGCGCCACGCGGGCCTCGACCGGCGGCGAGCGCGCGCGGAAAGCCGTCCGGGAGCAGGTAGAGCGCGCGGCTTCGGCAGGCCGGCGAGCCCGGCCAGGCTTGCAAGCGCTCGCGTGCGAGCGGCGGGCGCCTCGCCGAGCGGCAGCTCGCGGGCGCCGACCATGCCGAGCACCACGCGGTCGCCGTACCAGTACGCGGCGGCGGCCACGAGCAGCCCGAAGAAGACGGAGCAGCGAGACCAGCCGGTAGCCGCCGATCGGCCAGCCGATCGCTGCGACCGCCGCGCAGCCGCCGGCGACGAGCAGCAAGGTCTTGCAGACGTTCCAGGCCGCGACGAGCCGCCAGCGCACGGCTCAGCTGTCGTCCGGCTGCTCGTCCTCTTCCAGCCCGCGCGGCGGCCAGTCCGGCTCGGGCGCGTCGCAGCGGCTGGAGCAGTGGAGCGAGGCGATGTTCTGCGAGCGGAATCAGGATGTGCCCGTTCAGCTCGAGGTGGGCGACGTCGTCGAGGAGGCAGTAGGCGGTGAGCACGCCGTCCTGGTAGTCGCCGCCGAAGAGCGCGACCTCGACCTGCTCGCCCTTGTATTTGCTGGTGTAGTCCTCCAGGCTCGCGGCTCAGTCTAGTCGCCGCAGCGCCTCCGCCCTCGACCGCGAATTCGGCGAGGAACGACGTTGCCGATCCTCGGCCCGAACCGGCGAGCGTCGGCATGCGATGTCCCGTCGGCGAAGGCGAAGGCTGCCCGGATCGGCCCGCCGTGTGTGACCGCCAGCGATGCGCTCGCCCCGTCGATGAGCGGCGGCGAGCGTCGAGCAGCATCGCCACGGCGCGCCGCCCCATCCCTCGTAGTCTCGCCGTCCTCCCAGCCCTGGTCGTAGTCGAGCCAACGAGCGAACTGCTCGCGGGGAAGCGCGCCTCGATCTCCGCGCGCGTCAGTCCCTGCCACGAGCCGACGTCGACCTCGCGGAGGTGCGTCGACGGCGACGGGCTCGAGCCCGTGCTCGGCCGCCACGACTCGCCGCCGTTTCGACTGCGCGTCGCAGCGGGCTCGAGTAGACCGCTGCGAGCTGCCACGCCCTCGAGCTCGGCGGCGAGCTCGGCGCGCCTGCGCGCGTCCGGTTTCGTTCAGCGGCGGGTCGGCATGCCCCTGAAAGCGGCCCTCGCGGTTCCAGTCGGTCTCGCCGTGGCGGGCCAGCAGGATCGTCGTCACGGCCGCACTAGACTAGCCGCCCGCTGGACCTCGGCCTGCGCGAGCGACGTGCTGTGCCTCGTGACCGGCTCGACCGGCGGGATCGGCCGCGCGACCGCGCGCGCTGCTCGTCGAGCCGAAGGCGCGCGCGTCGATCACATGCGGTCGAGGCGAGGCGCCCGGTGTCGGGGAGGCGACTGCACGTCAGCGCCGACCTCGCGCAGCCGCGGCGAGCCGGAGCGTGTCGCGTCGGCGGAGGCTCGGCCGGCTCGACGTGCTCGTAAACAACGTCGGCTACGCGGAGCAGCGCGACTTCCTGACGCGGTCACGGACGAGCAGTGGGACGAGGTCTGGCAGCTGAACGTGATGAGCTACGTCCGCGCGATCGGGGCCGCGGTCCCGGGTATGCGGGAGCGCGGAGGCGGGGCGATCGTGAACGTCGTCTCTCGACGGCCGGCAAGCGTCCCTCGACCGGCGATGCCGCGACTACTCGCGTGACCAAGGCTGCCGTGCTCTCGCTCTCGCGGCTGGTCGCCGACCTCTACGCGGGCGACGGGATCCGCTGCAACGCGATCGCGCCCGGGCCGACGGCGACCGAGGCGTGGCTCGGCGACGGTGGTCTCGCCGACCAGCAGGCCGTGCGCAGCGGCAAGACGCCGCGACGAGGTGCTCGAGGCCGTCGGCGCGGGGCGTCCGCTCGGCCGGCTGGCGGAGCCCGAGGAGATCGCCGCGGTGATCGCGTTCCTGTGCTCTGACCGTGCCTCGTACGTGACGGGCGCCGCCTGGAGCGCCGACGGCGGCACCGTGCCGATCATCATCTGACGACGCATCGCACGCCTCGTGCCCAAACCGGCACAGAGTCGGCGCATAGCCGGTCACAGACACATCGCAGCAGTCCTCGATAGCGTCGACCACGAGGGAGGCGGGTTCGAACCCACCCAACTGAAGGGTGGGGGTGTGGCTCAACCGGCGGCTGTTCCGCTGCCCGGTTGACGAGGCTAGCATCGGTGCCGATGTCGGAGCTCGCCGGACGGACTGCGGACGCCTTCGAGGCGCGCGTGCGCGAGCACGAGGAGCGCTGGCTCTCGCCGCTCGCCGTGCGCTCCTACGAGACGCGCGGGCGCGCGCGCGAGGAGGAGCCGTGCCTGCTGCGGACGCCGTTCCAGCGCGACCGCGACCGGATCGTCCACTCCGAAGGCGTTCCGGCGGCTGAAGCACAAGACGCAGGTCTTCGTCGACCCGGCCGGCGACCACTACCGCACCGCGCATGACGCACACGCTCGAGACGACCGGGATCTCGCGCGGCGTCGCGCGCGCGCTGCGCCTGAACGAGGACCTCGACCGAGGCGATCGGGCTCGGCCACGACCTCGGCCACACGCCGTTCGGGCACGCCGGCGAGGAGGCGCTCGACGAGGCGCTGCGCGAGCGCTTCGGCCGCGGCTTCCGCCACAACGAGCACTCGCTGCGGTCGTCGACGTGCTCGAGCGCGACGGCCGCGGCTCAACCTCACCGCACGAGGTGCGCGACGGGATCCTCAACCACACCGGGCCGAGACGAGCCGGAGACGCTCGAGGGCAGGATCGTGCGGCTCGTCGACCGCGTCGCCTACATCAACCACGACATCGACGACGCGATCCGCGCCGGGCATGCTCGAGCCGAGCCGACCTGCCGCGCGACGAGATCGCGCTGCTCGGCGCCGACCGGCTCGAGGCGGATCGACACGCTCGTCCACGACCTCGTCGAGACGCTCCGCGCAGGCCGGCGACATCGCGCCAGAGCGAGGAGGTCGGCGGCGGCGATGCTCGCGCTGCGCAGCGTTCATGTTCGAGCGCGTCTACCTCGGCGCGAGCACGCGCGCCGAGCACGACGCGCGCCGCGGCGACGGTCCAGCGGATCTTCGACGCACCTGCTCGAGCGTGGCGACTCGCGTCGACGACGATCGTCGACTATCGTCGCCGGGATGACCGACCGCTTCGCGCTCGAGCTACGCTGCGAGCGCTCTGAGTGGCCCGCATCAAGGACGACGTCGGTCCGCGAGGCGGTCGAGCGCGGCCGACATCGTCGAGGTCGTCGAGGCGCGCACGCAGCTGCGCAAGGTCGGGCGCGCGCTGACCGGGCCTCTGCCCGTTCCACGAGGAGAGGACGCCGAGCTTCTCCGGTCAACCCGGCCGACAAGCTCTACTACTGCTTCGGCTGCGGCAAGGGCGGCGACGTGATCACGTTCGTGCGCGAGACGCGAGAGCCTCGACTTCGTGCGGCGCGATCGAGTGGCTGGCCGAGCGCTTCCGCGTCGCGCTCGAGTACGAGGAGACCTCGCCCGAGGCAGGACGCGCGCGCGCGGCAGCGCGGAGCGGCTGCTCGCGCTGCTCGAGCAGGCGACCGCGTTCTACGAGCGCTACCTCTGGGAATCGCCGAGCCGGCGAGCGCGGCACGGCGTACCTCGAGGCGCGCGGCCTCGGCGAGGAGGTCTGTCGCGGCGTTCCGGCTCGGGCCTCGCGCCCGGCGGCGCGACGCTCGCGCGCGAAGGCGCGCGAGAAGGGCTTCACCGCGCGAGGAGCTGCGCGCGGCCGGGCTCGTCGACTCGCCGCGGCGACGACTACTTCAACGGGCGCCTGCTCGTTCCCGCTCGCCGACGCGCGCGGGCGCGTGCGTCGGCTTCCAGGCGCGGAAGCTGCGCGAGGACGACCCGCTGCGCGCCAAGTACGTCAACTCGCCCGAGGGCGAGCTCTTCCGCAAGGGCGACCTGCTCTACGGCCTCGACCGCGCGCGCGCGGCGATCGCGAAGCAGGACCGCGCGGTCGTCGTCGAGGGGAACACCGACGTGCTCGCGCTGCGCCAGGCCGGGCTTCGAGCCGGTCGTCGCGTCGATGGGCACCGCGCTCACCGAGCGGCAGCTGACGCGAGCTCGCGCGGCTGACGCACAAGGCCTGTGCTCTGCTTCGACGGCGACGCGGCCGGGCGAGGCGGCGACGCTGCGCGGGATGGAGCTCGCGGCCGGCGCAGGGGTTCGACGTCCGCGTCGTGACGCTGCCGCCCGGGCGTGATCCGGCCGATCTCGCCGGCGAGTTCGACGAGCTGCTCGGCCGGGCCGAGAGCTACCCCTCGTACCGCGTGCGGCTCGAGATCGAGCGCGCCGCGACCGGCAGGAGGCCTTCGTCCGCGTGCAGGAGGTGCTGTCACGCTTCCCTGACGACTCGCCCGAGCGCCAGGATGCGGTGCGGCTGGCGGTCGACCGGCTCGACCTGCCCAAGGAGACGCAGGCGGGCTTCGCGCCGGGCCGCGGCGGGCGGGCGACCGGGGAGATCAGCTCCGCGGCTGCTCGAAAAGAGGCTTCCGGCTCGAGCGCGACGCGCTCGCGGGCGTGCGCCGCGCACCCGCAGGTGCGCGAGCGTGCTGGCCGAGCTTCGCCCGAGCACTTCGACGCCGAGCTGCACCGCCGCGCTCCGGGAGCACCTGCTCGAGCCCGGCGAGCCGGACGAGGAGCTCGTTCCGCTGCTGGCCGAGCTCGACGCTCGCGCGGCCACCGAGGGGATCGACGAGGAGACGGCCAAGGAGCTGCTGCTGCGCCTGCGCGAGCGCGAGGTGCGGCGCGAGCTCGCGACCGCCGACCTCGAGCGCACGAAGGAGCTCCAGGAACAGCTCGAGAAGATCCGCGGCGACCGCGGCCAACCTTGCCGTAGCCGCGGCTACAATCCGCGCCCGCTGAGCACCGATCCCCGGTAGCTCAATTGGCAGAGCATCCGGCTGTTAACCGGAGGGTTGTTGGTTCGAGTCCAACCCGGGGAGTTGGGCATGGTCTGCGCGCGCGGCATAAGGCGTGGACGGCCTTCGTCAGGTCGAGAATCTGCTTGGAGAGCTCGAGCAGCTGCACGTTCTGCCGGTCCTCCTCCTTGCACCGTCTGCCACTGCTGGTCGGCGATCACCTGCCGCTTCGCGTCGGCGCGGTTCTGGCTGATCATCACGAAGGTCGAGAGGAAGATCGCCTCGAGCGAGACGATCATCGTCAGCAGGCCGTACGGGTACTTCTCGACGCCGAAGCCGATCCAGCAGCCGAACCAGAGGATGTGGATGATAGACGAACGCCATCGAGCCGGCGAAGGTCGGTGATCCGGTCGGCGATCCGGTTCTGCACGCTCTCGGCGCGCTTGCGGGCGTGCTCGAGGAGCGCCGGGTTCGGCTCGTCGGCCTTGAGGCGCGACACCAGGTCGTTGTTGTGAGAGATCGCGGCCATTCGTCCTCCTCCCGGGGCGGTAGGTGTGGGCGGCACGAGCCGATCGACCCGTGCCGCCCGCCGTTCTCAGTACGCGACGAGGATGTGATCCTTGACGTCGGTGACGCCTGGGGCGGCCCAGGCGGCATCAACCGCCTCGTCGTGGTCGGACCACGAGCTCACGGTCCCGCTTGAGCGTGATCGGTCCCGCCGTCCGAGCTGTCGACCGAGACGCTGTCGGCGTCGAGCTTCGCGTTGCGCTCCATCGCCTTCTTGATGGAGTGCTTGACGTCGCCTGTGCTCGGCGCCGGCGGAACGAGGTCGATCTCGTCGTCGACCGAGATCGACGCCGAGGATGTTCGAGGCGACGAACTCGGCCTCGTCACGCTGGAACTGCCAGTTGGCGGTTCCGGTGAGCGTGACCACGCCGTCGTCGACCTTGGCGTCGATCGTCGACGGCACGAGGCCGTCCAGCATCAACGCCTGCAGCACGTCGCCGCGCAAGTCGGCGTCGTCGCGGCGATCCTGGTTCAGGATCCGCACCTCGAGCTCGTTGTTGACGCTCTTGACGCCGAAGATGCGCTCGGCGTCCTGCGTTGCCTCGCGCTTCTGCCGGAAGCTGCCGACCGTTCCGCGCAGCGTCACCGCGCCGTCCTCCGCCGAGACCGCGATCGCACCGTTGTCGACCTTCGGGTCCCAGTAGAGCTCGTCGGCGACCGAGCGCTCCAGATCGTCGTTTGACATTTCGACTCCTTTCGTGTCTCCGGCCGAGAGCTCCGTGCCCTCGAATCACCGGTGCTGACGATGATCCGGCCGGACCCGGCCGAGCGGCATCGGTGCAACCGCCGAACGGCTGCGGAAAGCTCACCGGTCAGGCTGGAGCGCGCAGGGCTGGTGCCGTCCTGCGGTACGACCCGCCCCACGTTTGCTGAGCACGCAGGGCGACGCAGAGCCCCGAAGACGAAGCCGCCGACGTGGGCGAAGAAGGCCGACGCCGCCGCCGTTGCGCGTTGGCGCCGAAGCAGCCCGAAGTTCGCCTCGAACAGCTGGTAGAGGAACCAGAAGCCGAGGAAGAACCAGGCCGAGATCCGCACCGGGAAGACGACGATCGAGCCCGAAGACGGTGGAGTTCGGGTAGAGGACGAAGTACGCCCCGAGCACCGCCGCGATCGCGCCGCTCGCGCCCAGGTTCGGCACGCGCGCCTCGGCAGCGGTGCCGAAGGCCAGCGTCATGAACGTCTGCGTCATCATCGCGACGAAGCCGCCGGCGAAGTAGAAGGCGAGATAGCGGAGGTGTCCGAACGCGTCCTCGACGTTCTTGCCGAAGACCGCCAGGAAGAGCATGTTGCCGAGGATGTGGTCCCAGCTTCCGTGCAGGAACATCGCCGTGATCCAGCTGCACGCCCCACGACTCGGGCCCGTGGCAGGAGCCGTTGACGGTGCATGGATAGAACGACGCGTGGAAGACCGACGAGTTCAGGTGCGGGCAGCTCGTAGAAGAGCCAGACCGCGAAGTTCGGCGACGATGATCGCGACGTTGACGATCGGGAAGCGCCGGGCGGGTAGCCCATCGGAGAGCGGAAGCATCGTGCCGAGCCTCGACCTCGCTCTTCCGCGCGCGCATCAGCGAGATCGCCGACGCCGCTGCGCCGATCAGGCAGTCAGCGTCGGCCGGTGCCGCTTGACGCGCGGCCGGCTCAGGCGGCGGCTCGTGATCGAGGACGAGCACGTCGATCAGCGTCGCGACGGCCGAGGTGACCGGAATGGCGAGGACGACCGCAAAGCCTCCGAACAGGAGGCCGACGACCGAGACCGAGACGAGGGTCACCATCGGCGACAGCCCGACGGACTTGCCCATCAGATGCGGGTTCACCACGTAGCTCTGGAACTCGCGGACGACGACGAGGACCAGCAGGCCCAGCGCGGCCACGTGGACCGATTGGGACAGGCCGACGCCGACGACCAGGATCGCTCCGATCAGCGGCCCGATCACGGGCACGATCTCGACCAGCCTGACGAAACCGCCGAGCAGCAGCGAGTAGTGCAGCCCGACGAGATAGAACCCCACCGAGAGCACCGCGCCGACGATGATGACCATCAGGAACTTCAGGCGGGTGTAGGAGCCCAGCCGGCGGTCGATGGCGAGATACGTGCTGCGCGGGCCTTGTCGCGCTTCGCCTCCGGGGCCAGCGCCGACAGCAGCCCGATCATCCGGTCGCGCTCGGAGATCCAGTACCAGGTCGCCGCGAGCGTGAACAGGACGCCGACGACCGCATCCGTCGCCTTCTTCCCGTAGGAAGCGATCGGGTGCAGCAGGTTCGAGCCGTGTGGGAGCTGGCGCAGCTCACGGTCGACCCAGACGAGCGCGTCGTGCCGGAACCCGGTGGAGCTGTGAACGGCCACGCCGTTGTCGGGTTGGCTGAGCGCTTGTCCGAGCTGGTGCAGTGCAGGAGGAACCGCCAACCAGAAGAACAGGCCGAGCGTTCCCGAGGGCTCCGACGAAGAAGACCAGAGATCGCGACGGATTCCGGCACTCCGGCGGCGGGTGAGCCATTCCACACCCGGTCGGATAGCGGCCGCGAAGGTGAGCGCGAGCAGCAGGATGATGATGATGCTTCTCACCTTCCAGAGCCCGAAGGCGATCGCCACGACGGCGACCGCAGCCGCGGTCGCCTTGGCGGCAGTGCGCGTTACGTTGCCGCCGGAGGCGGACGCGAGCGCCGTGTCGCGCTTCCGGGGCTCGGTACCTGCATCGACGGCCACGTCCCACTGGTTCTCCGGTGGTGCGCGCCGGCGCGTCAGCTGAGTTCGCTGAGCGCTTGCGAGAAGACGGCAACACCGACGTGGGCTGCGGGGTTCGCGCACCGAATCCGCCTCCTCGCTGGATTCCGGCTGACGGGCGATCGCGCGATGGTCACCTCGTCCAATCTCCAAGGGAGGTAACCCGATGGAATCCACGCTCGACCGGGTCGACAAGATGGCGGGCACGCAGCTGACGAAGATGAGGTGGGCGCTCGGCCTGAACGGCCTGCTCTCGATCGCGCTCGGCGTCGTGATCCTCCTCTGGCCCGGCATCAGCCTCTGACGCCCTCACGATCCTCTTCGGCGCCTACGCGCTCGCAAGCGGGGTCGTCTCGTTCTTCTACGCGTTCACGTCGCGGAGCCGGACGGCGAGCGCGGCTGGCTCATCGTCTCCGAGCCTGCTCGGCATCGCGGTCGGCATCATCGTGCTGGTCTGGCCGAGCATCTCCGCGCTCGCGCTCCTCTACGTGATCGGCGCGTATGCGATCGCGCTCGGGATCATCGCGGTCTTCGGCGCGCTTCTACCTGCCGATCGACGGCGGCGACACCGCGCTGATGATCCTCAGCGGCATCGTCTCGATCCTGTTCGGGATCGTGATCTTCGCCAAGCCCGGCGACGGCGCGCTCGTCACGCTCGCGCTGATCGCGGCCTTCGCGCTCGTCACCGGCATCACCGAGCTCGTCGTCGCAATCGGCGGCAAGCGGCTGGTCGAAAGCGACTTGAAGCGAGCATTCTCGCGCCCAAGCCGTCGAAGCGCGCAGCCGTCGAACTGACAACCCGCACCAGCGGGGGAGCGCCTTCTCCCCGCTGTGACTGAAAGGTCGAGCTCGACCCACGCTGAAAAAGGAGAACCATGACCTACCGCCGCAACAACTCCGACGTTCTGCCTGAACAACGGCGTCGAGGCTCCGTCATCGGCCTCGGCGTTTTCAGACGCCGCCCAAGAGACGATCGCCGCTGTCGAGGCGGCGCTTCCGTCTATCGCCACATCGACACGGCCGCGACCTACGGCAACGAGCGTGAGGTCGGCGAGGCGATTCGCCGCTCGGGCCTCGATCGCAACGACGTCTTCATCGAGACGAGTGTGGATCGCGACTACGGCTACGACGACGCTCCACGCGTTCGAGAAGGTGCGCGAAGCTCGGGCACGACCAGATCGACCTGCTGGTCCGCACCAGCCTCTGCCGAGCGAGTTCGCGCACGATCGCGGCGTACCAGGCGCTCGAGACACTGCTGGCCGACGGCAAGGTTCGCGCGATCGGCGTCAGCAACTTCTGCCCGGAGCACCTCGAGTCCGCTGCTGGCGCAGGTGGACGTCGTTCCCGGCGGTCAACCAGATCGAGCTGCACCCGTACTTCACGCCAGGTCGGAGACTCGCAGACCGTCGGACGCCCGGCACGGGATCCTGACCGCAGGCGCTGGTCGCCGATCGGCGGCATCACGTCCTACCGCGACGGCATGCGCGCAGCGCACGCTTCGACGACGCCGACGGTCCTCGCGATCGCCGACGCGGCACGGCAACGCGGCCGCGCAGGTGATGCTGCACTGGCAGATCGGGCGGGCCGCTCGGCCGATCCCGAAGTCGGTACGCCCCAAGCGCGTCGCGGAGAACGCGATTGTCTTCGGCCTCGAGCTCAGCGAGGCCGAACTCGCAGCGTATCGACGGCCTCGACACCGGCGTCGCGCAGCGGCGCCGGGCCGGCTGCGAACGTGCCCTCGAGAACTACGGCATGCCGACCGCCCGAGGCACGAGCTCAGCGGCAACGCGCAGGGCGACCTGCAGCCTCCGCGAGTCGAGCAAGTTCCCAGAGCGAGCTCCGGGAACGCAGATCGGCCTCCTGGGCAAACGACGAGCTCGACAAGACCGGCGGAGCGGAAGAGCATGCGGCGCATCCCGTCTCGCTCAAGACGCCCGCACGATCGGCCTCGAGGCGGATCCGGCCGGCTCGCGACCCTCGCGGCGGAGGGGTATTCTCGGCCTGCGGCGGCGGGCACCGGCACGGGTAAGCCAGACAGCGCCTGACGCTGACGGTCGCGGCGCGGGAGGCGCGACAATGCCCGGCGTCCGGAGCGACGAGGATCCGAGGCTTTGAGGTGACCGAGCTCCGCCAGACGGAGATGGAGCAGGCGGCCCTGCGGCGGGTCGCGACTGCGTCGGCGGAAGGGGACCGGGCCGAGAGCGGTCTTCGCGCGCGGTCGCGGCAGGAGGGTGGCGCTCCTCGAGCTGCGACACGCCGGCGACAGACGCGCTTCGACGACCGGGACTGGAATCGCGGCACCTCACGGAGGTCGACCGGCTCGGCGCCGGCTCGGCGAACGCTTCGCGTTGGACGCCGGTTACGTCGTGCGTCTCGTACGCGAGACGCGGGCGACCGGCGCGGTTCGACGCGGACGATCCTGCGGCGGCAGACATGCCTGAGGCCGTGCGACGCCGAGGGCATCCGCTCGGGGCTCGCCGCTACCGATTGTCGTGAACGGGAGCTGTGGGCGCGATCACCGTGCGTCATTCGATCGGCCCTTCCCGTCCGATACACGGCGCGGCGGCTGGCCGACTTCACCGAGCTGATCGCGACCGCGATCGCGAACGCCGACGCTCGCGAAGCAGCTGGCACGCCTCGCCGACGAGCAGGCAGCGCTCCGGCGCGTCGCGACGCTGGTCGCGCAGGGTGTCCCGCCGGCCGAGCTCTTCGCGGCGGTCACCAAGGAGGTCGCGCGCGTGTTCTCGGGCGTGGAGCCCCCGCTCGTAGCGACCGTCATCAGGTTCGATCCCGGCCCCGGAATGCGTCCTCGTCGGTGCGTCGAGGCCGTACGAGCGCGAACCGATCGGATCGCGCTGGACGCCCAAGGATCTCTACGTCTCGACGCGAGTGCTGCGCACCGGACGCTCTGCCCGCGTGGACGAAGCGGACCTGGAATCCGTCGGCGGGCCCGACGCCGAAGTCCTCCGTCTCCGTCGGCTTCCTCTGCCAGGTCGGGAGCCCGGTCGTCGTGGAGGGCCGTCTCTGGGGCGCGATGACCCTGAACTCCAACGAGGCCGCTACCGCCCGATACCGACGGAGCGCCTGGAGAGCTTCACCGAGCTCGTCGCAACCGCGATCGCCAACGCCGAGTCGCGCGAGGCGCTCGCGCGGCTCGCGGAGGAGCAGGCGGCGCTGCGGCGCGTCGCGACGCTCGTCGCCCGTGACGCCCCGTCCGCCGAGGTCTTCGAGGCCGTAGCGACCGAAGTCGGCAAGCTGCTCGACACCGACATCACGGTCGTCGGCCGCTACGACGGCGACGGAGCTGCGACGGCGATCGGAAGCTGGAGCGCGTCGCCGGCGGAGGGTGCCCGTGGGCACTCGCTCGGCGATCGGCGGCCGCAACGTCCTGACGATCGTGGCGGAGACGGGAAGCCGGCCCGTGTCGACGGGTACGACGACGCCTCGGGTGAGGCCGCGGAGATCGCGCGCCGCTACGGCTGGCGCTCGTCGATCGCGGCCCCGATCGTCGTCGAGGGTCGCCTCTGGGGCGTCATGCTCGTCGCCACGCAGCGGCCGGAGCCGTTTCCCGCCGGCGCCGAGGAGCGGCTGGCCGCGTTCACCGACCTGGTCGCGACGGCGGTCGCGAACACGCAGGCGCACGACGAGGCTCCGCCGCTTCGGCGACGAGCAGGCTGCGCTCGGACGGGTCGCCACCCTCGTCGCCGCCGGCGCCGCACCCGAGCAGGTCTTCACGGCCGTCGTCGAGGAGGTCTCGAGCCTGCTGGGGCTGGAGCGGATCGAGCTCGTTCCGCTACGACGGAGACGCACACGGGACCGTGATCGCCGCGTCGGGCGAGCACCCGTTCCCCGCCGGGAGCACGTGGTCGCTCGACGACCCGAGCGTGATGGCGACGGTCGCCCGGACGAGGCGCGCGGCGCGCATCGACGACTACAGCGCGCTTGGAGGGCGAGATCGCCCGCGTCGCACGGAGCGCAGGCTTTCAATCGGCGATCGGCGCACCGATGACCGTCGAGGGCCGCCTCTGGGGCGTGATCATCGCGATCTCGACCGATCCGGAGCCGATTCCCGAACGGTCGGAAGCCCGTCTCGGCCAGTTCACCGAGCTCGTCGCGACCGCGGTCGCGAACGCCGAGGCGCGACAAGCACTCGAGCGCGTTGCGGCCGAGCAGGCGACGTTGCGCCGCATCGCCACGCTGGTGGCCGAGGGACGTCGAGCCCGAAGAGATCTTCGCGGCCGTCGTCGAGGAGGTCGGCCGCCTGTTCGGTACGCGATCTGACCACCGTCGATGCGATTCGAGCACGACGCCGCCGGCAGTCGTCGCTGTCGGCGCCTCGGAAGAGATGCAAGGAGTCCCGATCGGGACACGCTGGGCGCTCGACGAGCCCTGGCCTCGGCGCGAGGTCTATCCGAATCCGGACGCTCGGTCCGCGTGATTGAGAGCTGCGGAGAGGTCTCGCCGCAGCTGGCCGACGATGCTGGCGCGCCTGGGCATCGTCTCGACCGTCGCGAGCCCGATCATCGTCGAGGGTCGTCTCTGGGGCGCCGTGATCGCGTGTCGAGCGTCGAGAGAGCTCCCGCCGACACCGAGGAGCGACTGGAGAAGTTCACCGAGCTCGTCACGACCGCGATCGCGAACGCGGAAGGCAAGTCCGAGCTCGCGGCGTCGCGCCGACGCATCGTCGCCGCATCGGACGAGACGCGCCGGCGGATCGAGCGCGACCTCCACGACGGCACGCAGCAGCGGCTCGTCTCGCTCGGCCTGGCGGTGCGCGCGGCGGAGGCGAACCTTCCCCCGGAGCGGGACGACCTCCGCGACGCAGCTGTCCGGCGTCGCGACGGGATTGGTAGCGGCGGTCGAGGATCTGCAGGAGATCTCGCGTGGGATCCACCCGGCGATCCTCTCCAAGGGCGGTCTCGGCCCGGCGTTGCGGGCGCTCGCGCACCGTTCCGCGATTCCCGTCGACCTCGACATCACGACGGACGTGCGGCTCGCGGAGCCGATCGAGGTGGCGGCGTACTTCGTTGCGTCCGAGGCTCTTGCCAACGCGGCCAAGCATTCGGAGGCGTCGCGCATCGACGTCTCGCTCGAGCAGCGCGACGGCAACCTGGTGCTGTCGGTTCGCGACGACGGCGTCGGCGGGGCCGATGCTGCCCGCGGCTCCGGTCTCGTCGGCCTCACCGACCGGGTCGAGGCGCTCGGCGGCTCGATCCGCGTCGACAGCCGGCCGGGCGAGGGACGCAGATCACCGCCGAGTTGCCGCGTCGAGCTGGAAGGGAGCTCACGCCCGACGAGGCGCCGGGGATCGACGCGTCGTCCAGCACGCTTGTCGGGCGGCGAAACGCGAGCTTCTCGGCGCTGTACGCCCTCGCGGACGGGATCAGGGATCGCGGCGGCTCGCTACTCATTCGAGGCACGAGGCAGGGACTGGGAAGTCGAGCGCTGGCCCGGCTGCGGTTTCCGCGCGGGTATCCGAACGCGGGCGGCGCGGTAATGACGACGGGTCGCAGCGGAGTCTGAGGCGCACCTTGCCTTCGCCGGCCTTCACCGACTGCTTCGTCCGTGGTCTCATCGAGCGCCTGAACGAGCTGCCCGATCCGCAGCGGCAAGCGCTCGAGACGGGCCTCGACTGACTCCAGGAGAAGCGCCGGATCTGTTCCCGATCGAAGCTTGGCAACGCTCGGATTTATCGGCGACGAAGCGATGGCACGCGACCGATGGTCGTCATCGTTGACGACGCGCATTGGCCTCGATGTCCCATCAGCCCAGGTCTTGACGTTCCTTGCGCGCCGGCTCGAGACGGAGCCTGTGCTCCTGTCTGTTGGCCGTCCGAGACGGTCCGCCAAATGCGTTCGACAATGCCGGGCTGTCCGAGCTCCGGCTATCCGGCTTGGAGGAGAAAGCGGCGGCGGTCCTGGCTCGATCGTCACGGCAGCGGCCCGCCGCCGGAGCGCTGGGCGCGCGCGTTCTCGCGGAAGCGGCCGGAAATCCGCTGGCACTGGCCGAGCTTTTCCGGCCTCGGCCGCCGCCCACGGCGTCGGGGCCGGCGGTCTCGCCGACTGAGTAGTCCCCTTCCGCTTGACCGCAGGTCTCGGAGCAGGCGTTCGCGGCGGCGACTCGCCAAGCTGCACGCGACCACGCGCACGCCATGTTGCTCGCGGCTCTCGATGAGGGGAGCGCTCGTCGAGCTCGATCAAGCCGCGCGCATTCTGATCGGGACCGATGTCTCTTTGGACGACTGGACGGAGGCCGTGAGCGCCGGCTTGGGCGTGAAGTCAGCGTCGAGCTTTGGCTTCCGGTTCCGGCATCCATTGATCCGCCTCGGCCGTCTACCGAGACGCCGGATCTGAGAGCGCCGAAGGGCGCATGCCGCCCTTGCGGATGCTCTGGCGGGACGATCCTGACCGCGCGGTCTGGCACCGCGCCGCGGCGACGACTGAACCGGACGAGGACGATGGCCTCGGCACTCGCCGCGGCCGCGGAGCGGGCCCGGCTTCTGCGGCGGCGGGTGACGTCGCGATGGCAGCCCTCGAGCGGGGTGGGGCGCCTGACTCCTGATCCGCGGAATTCGCGCGTTGCGTCTCGCGGGCGGGCCGCGCATGTCAGCTGGCAGTTGGGGCGCTGGCAGGACAGCGGGCGGTTGTTCAGGGAGGCGCAGCGGCTCGGGGCTGCCCCCACTCGAGAACGCTGTTGCCTCGTTCAGCTTGGAGGCCTTCGAGGGGGACGATGTCGTCCGGTATCAGCACCGTCCGGGCCTTTACCAGAGTGGCCGGCGACCTGCTTGCCGCAGGCGAGGATGGCAGCGCGCCGGAAGCGCTTGAGGGTCGGTCTCGGTGCGCGCCTACCTGGGGGAACCTCGACCACGACACGCGACGCGACGCGAGGCGCGGTTGCAGCGAAGATCGTCGCGCCGCCGGACGAGCCGCGGCGCCTGTGCTCTCTGCGCTTCAGTCGATCCGATTCGCAACGGGCGAGAGGTCATCGAGCAGCTGAGGCCGATCTCTCCCATGTCGTGATCGGAGATTCGTCCGGAGCTTCTGTCCGGTCGGCATGGCGGCGGCAGCAGTCTGGGCCAGATGATTCTGCGGTTCTCCCCTCCTGCGGGCAGCAGCCAGGGGCTCCGTGCCGAGGGTCGTTTCGCTCTTCTCGCCGCCACGCTTGCGTTCGAGGCTTGGGCGAACCTTCACCGCGGGCTCTGCGCCCCAGCGATTACCGCGGCGGCCGAAGCCGCACGGATGGCGGAAGAGGCCGGGCAAGCGCTGTACGTGCCCGCGGCCGCTGGCGCTGGCGGTCGCCGTCCCAACGCGGCGACGACGATGCCGCCCAAGACTCATTGCCACGAGGCAGTGCTCCTGCAGTTGGGAGCAACTCCTCTCCTTGCCATGGTCGCACTCGCCCGAAGTCGCACCGAACTCGCCGCCGGAAGGTTTTGCCGACGCGCACTCTGGCATCGTTGCACGACTCTTTGATCCGGCCGATGTTGCGTTTCCAGCCGTTCCTGCGGTGAAGGGGCAGCGCTCGCCGATCTCGTCGACGCGGCGCGATCGGCGGCGCACGGTGATCTGGGATCTCGCGTCGGCCGCCATCTGGCCGAGTGCGGCGAGCAGATCGCCTTCGAGAGCGGAAGGCGCCCTAATCCGAAGTTCCGCTCTGCACACACCGCAGCGGTCCTCGCCGAAGACGACGCAGCCGGAGCACCTCCTCCAGGGTGCAATGACCTCGGGAGCCGCGGGGTTGGGAGTTTTACGCTGCCCGTGCGCGGCTGGCGTATGGCGGGTGGCTGCGCCGGCACTCGCGTTCCGCTGATGCACGCGCGCCGCTTCCGGGGAGAGCGGCCCGCACGTTCGACGCTCTCGGGCAGGAGATGTTTGCCGAGCGAGCGCTAGCCGAGCTGCGCGCGTCCGGCGAGACCGCTCGTCGCCGCGTTAAAGAGCCGTGGGCTGCCGCTGACACCCCAAGAGCTGCGGGTCGCGCAGCTTGCCGCTGACGGGCTGTCGAACCGAGAGATCGGTGAGCGCTCTACCTCTCGCACCGCACCGTCGGCACGCACCTCTACCGCCTCTTCCCTAGGCTCGGCATAAGGTCCACGCGCTCCAGCTCCGTGACGTTCCTGGGGCCAGCCAGCAGTTCGTAGGATCACCGCCCGACTCAGTCAGCGCCGCCCCAGCCGTTCTGGTCGGTCGCCGCACGGCGGAAGCGTGATCAGTCGCCGCCCAGAAAGACTTTGAGAACGGGCGCTCGCCGGAAGCTGTCCGGCCCACTATCATCGCAGGCCATGCCGTCGCACTGGGGCCGGCTGTCGGAGCGGAGACGGATCCGCTGAGGCGCGCTCGACAGCTGCAGAGAAGCTGGGAGCGTCTGCTCGCCGACGGCGCGCTCGGCCCCGAGCTCCCACCCGGAGCCACGGCAGGACTGCGACCGACGATCGTCGAGTCGTGGCGGCGCTCGCTTGCCACAGGCCTCGATCCGACCGACGTGCTGGCCCCGATCGAGGCCGACGAGTCGGAGGTGCTCGAGCGCTGGTTCGAGCATCCGCTCGGGTCGCTCACCCACGTCCTCACCGGAGCAGCTCCGGAAGGTGGCCGAGGAGTCGCGGAGCATGGTCGTCGTGACCGATGCGTCGGGGCTCGTCCTGCACAGAGTGGGCGACGAGTGGCTGAAGGAGCGTGCCGCCGAGATGAATCTCGTCGAGGGCGCGCGGTACAGCGAGGCAGCCGACGGCACGAACGGGATCGGGACTGCGCTGGCCGCAGACCACGCCTTTCAGGTGTTCGCCTTCGAGCACTTCAACGAACGCCATCACGAGTGGGTCTGCTCCGGCGCTCCGGTGCACGACCCGGTGTCCGGCCGAGACGATCGGACTGATCGACCTCTCGAGCCTCTGGAAGATCGCGCATCCACGGAGCCTGGAGCTGCGTGACCACCGCTGCCAGGACGATCGAGCAGCGCCTCGTGGATGCCCGGCGCGATCAGGGACGCTCGGCTGAGACGTCGCTACGGCGATCTCATGACGAGGAGCACGGATCTGCTCGTGGACCGCGACGGCTACGTGCTCGACGGCGCCGAGCCGGCGCACTCGAAGCCATTCGACATCCCCGAGGGCGGTGGCGAGGTCGTTCTGGGCGACGGGTCGGTCGCCGTGGCGGCGTCACTCGGTCAGGGCGAGGCGTACCTCCTCCGCCGAGGCACCGCGCGCCACGCCAAGTCCGGCCCCGGTCGAGGTGCTCGAGCGCGCGAGAAAGCACGTTCGCGGAGCTCGTCACCGAACAGGCCGCCTTGCGGCAGGTCGCGACCCTCGTCGCGCGCGAGTCCTCTCCTGATCAGCTCTTTGCCGTCGTCGCAGAGCAGGTCGCCCGCGATCTTCGACGTCCCGCACGTCAGGCTGGTCCGCTACGAGCCGGACGGCTCGGTCGTAGTCGGCGGCTTCAGCGAGGGCGATCGACGAGCCGTTCCCGATCGGATCGCGCTGGCCGCTGGACAGCCCGGGTGTAACTGCAACCGTTCGGCAGACCGGTCGCCCCGCCCGCGTCGAGGACTATGCGCACATGACCGGGGAGATCGCTGCTGTCGTTCGCGGCGCGGGCATGCGCTCGGCCGTCGCGAGCCCGATCGTGGTCGAGAGACGTTTGTGGGGGCGATGGTGGTTCTCTCGCCGCGGCGACGAGCCGTTCCCCGAAGACACCGAGGCCCGGCTCACAGACTTCACCGAGCTCGTAGCGACGGCGATCGCCAACGCCGAGTCGCGCGAGGCGCTCGCCGAGCTCGCCGACGAGCAGGCGGCGCTGCGGCGCGTCGCGACGCTGGTGGCACAAGGGGCATCGCCTCAAGATCTCTTCGAGGCCGTCGCCGAGGAGGTCGGCCGCCTGTTACCGGTCGGAAGCGCCACGATGGGTCGCTACGAACCGGACGGCAGCGTTACCACGGTGGCCTCGTGGAGCACCACCGAGGCTGCCTTTCCTACCGGCAGGCGGTGGCCGACCGAGGGCACGAACGTCGCGTGGATGGTGCTCCAGACGGGCCAGGCCGCTCGTATCGACGACTTCTCAGCTGCCACCGACCCGATCGGCGTCGCCGCGCAGGGAGGCGGGCATCAAGTCGGCGGTTGGAAGCCCGATCGTCGTCGAAGGCCATCTCTGGGGCGTCATGACGGCTACCTCGACCGAAGGGCCGCTGCCGCCGGACACCGAGGCGCGCCTCGCTTCGTTCACGGAGCTCGTCGCAACAGCGGTCGCAAATGCCAGAGTCGCAGGAACGCCCTCGAGCAGCTGGCCGACGAGCAAGCTGCGCTGCGACGGGTGGCGACGCTGGTGGCCGCAGGATGCGCCTCCGACCGAGATCTTCTGCGGCGGTGAGCGACGAGGTAGAGGGTCTCCTCGGCTCAGGCGCCGCGGTCATCAGGTTCGAGCACGACCCTCCGACCATCGTCTTCGTCGGGATCTCGAGCGTGTTCGACATCCCCATCGGGACCCGCTGGGAGTTCCAGGAGGGAATGGCGTCGGCGGAGGTCTACCGCACGGGCCGCTCGGCGCGTGTGGATGCCATGGAGATTGCTCGCGCGGGACGTGAGCTGGGCGTCGTAGTCGTCGGTCGCGACCCCGATCGTCGTCGAAGGCCGCCTCTGGGGTGCCGTGAGCGTCGGGTCCACTGGACGAGCAGCTGCCCGCCGGACGCAGAGGAGCGCCTGGTGAAGTTCACCGAGCTCGTCGCGACGGCGATCGCGAACGCCGAGGGCAAGTCCGAGCTCGCCGCCTCGCGCCGGCGGATCGTCGCCGCCTCGGACGAGACTCGCCGGCGGATCGAGCGCGACCTGCACGACGGCACGCAGCAGCGGCTCGTCTCGCTCGGCTTGGCGGTGCGCGCGCGCCGAGGCGAACCTCCCTCCCGAGCGAGAGGACCTCCGCGACGCAGCTGTCGCGGCGTCGCGCGACGGGCTGGCTGAGCGCGGTCGAGGATCTGCAGGAGATCTCGCGTGGGATCCACCCGGCGATCCTCTCGAAGGGCGGTCTCGGCCCGGCGTTGCAGGCGCTCGCTCACCGTTCCGCGATTCCTGTCGACCTCGACATCACGACGGACGTGCGGCTCGCGGAGCCGATCGAGGTGGCGGCGTACTTCGTTGCGTCCGAGGCTCTTGCCAACGCGGCCAAGCATTCGGAGGCGTCGCGCATCGACGTCTCGCTCGAGCAGCGCGACGGCAGCCTGTTGCTGTCGGTTCGCGACGACGGCGTCGGCGGGGCGGATGCTGCGCCGCGGCTCGGGCCTCGTCGGCCTCGACCGACCGGGTCGAGGCGCTCGGCGGCTCGATCCGCGTCGACAGTCGGCCCGGCGAGGGGACGCAGATCACTGCCGAGTTGCCGCTCGAGCTCGAGTTGCAGCGGCCCGTCTAGACCGACAGTTCGCCGTGCCTAAAGATTGCCGGTAGCGGGGATGCGGCCGCGCACGTGATGGCCGATCCTTCAGAGGTGCCGCGTGAGGTGCCTGATCGTCGACGACAACTCGCTCTTCCTCGAGGGCGCCGCTGACCTGCTCAGACGCGAGGGGCTGGACGTCGTCGGTGTTGCGTCCAACAGCGCTGAGGCGATTCGACTCGTGACGGAGCTCCGGCCGGACGTGACGCTCGTCGACATCGACCTGGGCGACGAGGACGGCTTCGAGCTCGCGCGGCAGCTGAGTGACATCTCGGCCGCATCTCGAAGGTGATCCTCGTCTCGACGCACGCGGAAGAGGATCTCGCGCACCTGATCGCAGCGAGCCCCGCGCTCGGCTTCGTCGCCGAAGACGCGCCTCTCGGCGCAGGCGATCCGCGACACTGCTCGAAGCGCGCGGCCTAGACGCGTTCTCCTTGCTGCTCTTGAGGAACGTGACGACCGCGAGGACGCGGCGGTGGTCGTCCTTCGTCTCCGGCAGCCGGAGCTTGGCCAGGATGTGCCGGACGTGCTTCTCGACCGTTCCCTCGGCGAGCCAGAGCTGGCCGGCGATGCCGGCGTTCGAGCGACCCTCGGCCATCAGCGCCAGCACCTCGCGCTCGCGTGCCGTGAGGTCCGCGAGCGGGTCGTCGCCCCGCCGAGCCTTGACCAGTGTCTGCACGAGACCCGGGTCGACGACCGATCCGCCCGCCGCGATCCGCCGCAGCGAGTCGACGAACTCGTCCACGTCCAGGACGCGGCCCTTGAGCAGGTAGCCGATCCGATCGCCGGTCGCGAGGAGCTCTGTCGCCTCCTCGATCTCGACATGTGCCGACAGGACGAGGATGCCCGATCTCGGGAAACTCCTCGCGGATCGTCTGTGCCGCGACGAGCCCCTCGGTCGAGTGCGTCGGGCGGCATCCGGATGTCGACGATCACGAGCTCGGGCTCGTGCTCGCGCACGAGCTCGAGCAGCTCGTCGCGCGTCGCCGGCCTGGCCGACGACCTGGAAGCCGGACCGCTCGAGCAGGCTCGCGAGCCCTTCGCGCAGGAGGACGTCGTCGTCGGCCACGACGACCCGACGGCGGCTGTTCGCGGGCGTCTCGACCGATGCCGTCAACCTTACGCGGTCTGCGGCGGCGACCGGTAGCGTGCTAGCCGGTAGGTAACGATCACGCGGCCATCCGGGTGCAAAGAGGAGCACTGGTCGGCTATCGCCGCAGAGGCGCGTTGACGCAATCTTCGATCGGGTCACGCCGCCTCGCTCACCTGCGAAGGGATCACGAGATGTTCGAAGCCACAGACGACACGTGGCGGACGGAACTGGCGTCGCGCGAGAGCAACGGCATCACGGTGAGACTGTTCTGGAGTCGATCGACGAATCTGGTGACCGTCGCCGTCGCCGACGCTGCGAACGACGACTACTTCGAGCTCGTCCTCGACGAGGGCGAGCCGGCGCTGGACGTCTCCAACCATCCCTTTGTGCACGCCAGCGGCCAGGGACCTCGAGATGCGCACATCCCGAGCCGGAGGTGCTGCGAGATGCCGCCTAGCGCCAACGGCTCCCTGGCCGAGCCGCCAAGCGTCGTCGAGCTCCCGGTTCGACGCGACGATGGCATGACGAGCTGCTCATGCAGTTGGCGCGACGCAACGAGGCGCTCGGACTTCGCGGCGCTCGTCGCCCACGAGCTGAAGACGCCGTTGCAGGCTGGCGCTCTTCGCCGACGACCCGTCGAGGCTCGTCGAGGAGGCGCTCGACCTCGTCGACGCGCTGCTCGAGGCGCGCGCAGGGCATCAAGCGATTCGAGCGACCGTTCGCCGTCTGTCGCGGAGTGCCCCTCGAGCAGCGTCGAGGATCTCAGCCGAGGTCGACGATCACCGCGAACTCGAGACGACGCTGCCGCTTCCGCCGGAGCCGCTCCGCGTCGATCCTGCGCAACCTCGTCTCTCGAACGCCGTCGGCCGCCGGGCCAGCCTCGCACGTCCACGTGACGGCGGCGCGGTCGACGCGCTCGTGGCGCCTGGTCGTCGACGACGACGGCGTTGGTCTCGCCGGAGACGCGGCGCTACGCCGCGGGCAGCGGCCTCGGCTCTGTCGCTCTGCCGACAGCATCGCCGCCCGCTTCGGCGGCGCGCTCGAGCTGGCGCCGCTTGCCTCCGGCGGCACGCGCGCGACGCTCGAGTTCGCGGAGGCAGGCCTGATGATCAGGGTCACTGATCGTCGACGACCACGAGCTCCCTGCGGGCGGGACTGCGCAGCCGGCTCGAGCGCGAGCACGGAATCGCCGTCGTCGGCGAAGCGATCGACACGGCTGAGCGGGCGGTCCTGCATGGCGCGAAGGCTCCAGCCGGACCTGATCGTGCTGGATCTCCTCCGCCACGGAAGAGCGGCGACGAGGTGATCCCGGAGCTCGCGCGAAGTCGCGCCAGGGGCAAGGTTCTCGTCGTCTCGTCGCAGGCGGCGCCGAGCTCGGTGCGGCGGGCGCTGTCCGCCGGTGCCGCGGGCTACCTTCCCAAGCGCTCGTCTGACCGCGAGCTCGTCGACTGCGATCCGGCTCGTCGTCGGACGGCGGCGGCTACGTCGACCCCGAGCTCGGCGCGCAGCTCGTCACTCCGAACGGCTCACCGGCACTCGAGCCACTCTCCGAACGGGAGCGCGACATCATCCACCTGCTGGCCCTCGGCTACACGAACCAGGAGATCGGCGAGCAAGCTCTTCATCTCGGTCCGAACGGTCGACACGCATCGCGCGCACATCATGCGCAAGCTGCAGCTCGAAACGCGTGCCGAGCTCGTGATGTTCGCACTCGCGAACGGCGTGATCGGGCCCCAGGCCGCCTGGAAGCTGCCTCGGAGCAGCGACGGCGGAGGACTTCGGCGGTGCCCGATGCCTCGGGCATTGCCTGAGTATGCCATCGTCGTGGACCTGGGGAGTTCAGCAGGGCGAGCTTGCTCACGCGTGGCGCCGCAACGGTGGTCTGCCGCGTCGGCCTTCGGCGGCCTCGCCTCGCGTGCGTCCGGCGGCCGTTCCCGACGGCGACCCTGCATACGCGCGCCTACTCGTCGCAGCGCTGGAGCTGCTCTCGCTCGACTTCTACACGCGGGCGATCAGCTGCGGCGCGGGCGGAGGCTCTGCGAGCTCGAAGCTGCGGCGGGCCCGGGCGATAGCCGAGCGGCGGCACTACGACGTCGTCGCCGCGATCCTGACGAACGCCGGCCGTGGGGTGCGCTGCGACCGCTGGGACGTACCGACTATCGCACCCGCTGCGGCTCTGTTTTGCCCTCGCCACCGCCGCCATGGCGAGTCTGCGGAGCCCGGCGTGCGGCCCGAGTCGCTCTCGCTCGGCGCCTCACCTCGGCGCGGTGGGCAGCCTGGCAGACGCCGCTCTATCGCGACCATGGCGCCCGCGCGCGGCCGCGGGCGGAGAGCGCAGCACCTGAGAATTGTCTTCGCGGGCGAAGCGGGTGGCCGGCGCGTCGGGTCGCCGCTGCCGCCCGCGCGCTTCCGCTCGCCCGGGTCTCCGACTGGCGCTGGACACGTACACGAGCTGATGCCGAAGTGCAGTTCTACAGCGCGAGCGAGGCGGCGAAGATGCTCGGGATCAGCACCCGACGACGTTGGCGCCGCTGGGACACCGCGCCGGCCCGAGACTGCGCGCGACAGCGGCAACCGCCGCATCGTGGCGGCGACGGAGATTCGGCGGCTCCAGGTGACGACGACCAACGGCAGCTGAGCGCGCGCAACCGCCTGAACGGCACGGTCGCCCGAAGGTCAAGGTGGGACGGGCTGTTGGTCGCCCAGGTCGAGCTGGTGGTCGACGAGCCGGCGCGCCTGGTCGCGATCGTCACGGCCGACGCGGTCGAGGAGCTCGGCCTCCGAGCCGGGATGCCTCGCCACCGCGGTCGAAGGCGACCTCGGTGATGGTGGAGCACTTCGCATGAGGCTCGCTCTGGCAGCCCTGGTCGCCGCCGTCCTGGCCGGGGCCGCCGCGGCCCAGGTCGAGACCACGCGGGCCACGGTCTTCGCCCCGCCGCCTCAAGCTGACCGATGAACGCGTTCCCACGAATCGCGCCTGCAAGCGCGCTTCTCGTTCTGCCGGCTCGAACACGCTCGCCGCGCCAGATCCGTCAGGGCGCGCCCGCCGACGTCTTCGCCTCCGCGAACACGACGACCGCCCGACAGCTGCTTCGCGAAGACAGCTCGCTGCTCGAAGCCGGTCGTCTTCACGCGGAACACGGCTCGTGCTCGATCGTGCCGACGTCGAACCCGGCCGGCATCCACAGCGTCTACGACCTGAAGCAGCCGGGCGTGAAGCTCGGTGATCGCCGCGCCGGCGTCCCGGTCGGCAGCTACACGCTGCAGGTGCTGAAGCAGCATGGACGCTGACGAGCGTGCTCACGAACGTCGTCAGCCGCGAGTCGGACGTCCGCGAGCGTGCTCGCCAAGGTCGCGCTCGGCGAGGCCGACGCCGGCTTCGTCTACTCGACCGACGCGAAGACGGTGCCGGGCAAGGTGAACGTCATCAAGATCCCGGCCTGGGCGCAGCCGAAGGTCACGTACGCGATCGGCGATCGTGTCCGCCGAGCACGCAACAAGGCAGCGGCGAAGACGTTCATCGACGAGCGTCTTGAGCAAGGCCGGCCAGAAGAAGCTGCTCGCTGCGGGCTTCCTGCCGCGTGCCGAGCGAAGTAGGCGTGCGCTGAGGCGCTGCTCGCCGTCGCGTACTCTCGCGGCCGCCGGCGATCGCGCTGGCGTTCCTCGCGCTGCCGTTGCTCGCGATCTTCTTCCGCGTCCCGCCCGGGCAAGCTGATCGACCAGCTCTCGAACCCGGTCGTCACCGACGCGCTGATCGTCAGCCTCAAGACGACGCTGATCGCGCAGGCGCTCATCCTGCTGTTCGGCACGCCGACCGCGTACCTCCTCGCGAGCCGGCGCTTCCCCGGGCGCGCGCTCTGCGTCACGCTCGTCGAGCTGCCGCTCGTGCTGCCGCCGGCGGTCGCCGGGATCGGCCTGCTCGCGACCTTCGGCCGCTTCGGCCTGCTCGGCTCGACGCTCGAGACGTTCGGGATCACGATCCCGTTCACGCAGACGCGCGGTCGCGCTCGCCGTCGCCTTCGTCGCGAGCCCGCTCTACATCCGTCAGGCGATCGCCGCGTTCGAGGCGATCGACCCGAACCTCGTCGCCGCTTCGCGCACGCTCGGCGCCGGGCCCGTGCGCACGTTCTTCCGCGTCGTGCTCCCGCTCGCGCAGCGGCGGTCTCGTCGCCGGCGAGGCGCTCGCGTTCGCGCGCGGCCTCGGCGAGTTCGGCGCGACGATCATGTTCGCCGGCAGCCTCCAGAGGGTGACGCAGACGCTGCCGCTCGCGATCTACGCGGAGTTCGAAGTCGACTTCGACGTCACGCTCGCGATCAGCGCGCTGCTCGTCGTCATCAGCGCCGCGCTGCTGATCGCGCTGCAAGCTCGTCTCACTATGGCAACCCTCTCGAGCAGACTTCACGCCTCCCTCTTCGCTCGTTTGAGCTGGAGCTAGCGCTCGACGTCGACCGCACCGTCGCCCTCGTCGGGCCGTCGGGTGCGGGCAAGACGCTCGGTGCTGCGGGCGATCGCCGGGCTCGCCCGTCCGCGGCGCGGGCGGATCGCGCTCGGCGACGACGTCTGGCTGGACAGCGGGCGCAAGGTCTTCCGCAAGCCGGACGAGCGGCGCGTCGGGCTCGTCTTCCAGGAGTACGCGCTCTTCCCGCACCTGACCGTCCGGCAGAACGTCGCCTACGGCGGGCAAGGAGCGCGCCGACGAGTTTCTCGAGCGCTTCCGCATCTCGCACCTCGCGCGACGCGCGGCCGGCGCGCGCTCTCGGGCGGCGAGCGCCAGCGAGTTGCGCTCGCGCGCGCGCTCGCGCGCCGACCCGGCGCGATCCTGCTCGACGAGCCGCTCGTCCGCGCTCGACGCGCACACGCAAGGCGACGGTGCGCGCCGAGCTCCAGGAGCTGCTGCGCGAGCTCGCGCTGCCGACGCATCCTCGTCACGCACGACTTCGAGGACGCCGCCGCGCTCGCGGACCACGTCGGCGTGCTCGTCGACGGCGAGCTGCGCCAGCTCGCGACGCCGAGCGAGCTCGTCGATCGCCCGACCGACGCGTTCGTCGCGTCGTTCACCGGCGCCAACCTGCTGCGCGGCAACGCGCCAGCGCTCGACGACGAGCATGACGCGTCGTCCAGCTCGAGACGGGCGAGATCGTCTACTCGACCGAGCGCGCGCGAGGGCGAGCGTCGGCGTCGTCGTCTACCCGTGGGAGGTCTCGGTCGGGCGCGTCGCACCAGGAGGATTCGGCGATGAACCTGATCGAGCGGCGAGATCGCGCTCCGTCGTCGCGGGTCGGCAACCGCGTGCGCGTGCGCGATCGGGCCGCTCACCGCCGAGGTCACCAGCGTCCTCGGCCGAGCGAGCTCGAGCTCGAGCGCGGCGGGCTCGGCGTTCGCCTCCTTCAAGGCGACCGGCACGCGGCTAGTGCCGCTCGCGTCCTAGAGCTCCGAGCGTCCGCGTCGCGCCGAGGCCTCGACGAAGCGGCGGTCGTGGCTGACGAGCACCGCCGCGCCCTCATAGCCTCGAGCGCGAGCTCGAGCTGCTCGATCGCCTCGAGGTCGAGGTTGTTCGTCGGCTCGTCGAGCACGGGCGCGTTCACGCCGCGGGCGGCCAGCGCGCGATTGCGGCCCAGCTGCGCTCGCCGGGCGAGAGCGAGCGCCCGGGGCGGAAGACGTCGTCGGCGCCGAGCGCGAACGTCGCGAGCAGCGACGCGCGCCTCACCGGCCGCGAGCCCGCTCTCGGTGACGAAACGTTCAGAGCAGTCGCTCCATCGCTTGCCGCGAACGGGCCGGCGTCCTTGCGGCAGCTCGCCGGCCAGTCCCGGGGCCGAGCCGGCGCTCGCCCGACGCGAGCGGCAGCTCGCCGAGCAGTGCCTGCAGGAGCGTCGTCTTGCCCGCGCCGTTGCGGCCGAGCACCGCGAGCCGGTCGCCGTGGCGCAGCTCCAGATCGACCGGGCCGACGCGAAAGCCGTCCGCTCGACAACCGCTTCTGAGAGCCGGGCGACCACCTCGCCGCCGCGTGA
>ERZ1370068.1690-contig-11609_pt1 | contig 27226 bp, 44 predicted proteins | sample MGYA00561227_ERZ1370068 | MGnify/ENA primary metagenome ERZ1370068 (study PRJEB38410, sample SAMEA6850437) | metagenome | study: Metagenomic assessment of the ecological functions of the soil: analysis of the soil microbiota associated with the...
GCAAGGGATGAAAACGATTTTTGAAACCGCACCTGTAGGGCGTGAAGTCATTTCGTTGAGGAAATGTGATTCCGTTCTGGTTCGCCGTTTCCAGTCCCCTAATCGGCGTGGTCTGTGGGTTTATTGGGAAGGCGTGGTTCGTTACCTGGCCCAGCGCGTGACATCGCTAGCCTGTGCAAGATCTGCAAATTGATGGCAGCAGATTTCTTCCGCACAGGCCTCCGACGCTGATCTCGCCTCCGGTGGAACCCGTCTCTGGCTCAGCAGCCAAAGCAAAACGGACGGATTCTGATCGTCGATGACGATTCGAACAGCACGCACCTTGTAAAAATCCTTCTGGAAAGATCCGGCCCGTATCTCGTACTGGAGGAAAACGATGCCGACCAAGGCTGATCAAACGGCCCACAATTTTAAACCGGACGTGATTTTGCTCGACATCGTCATGCCGAAAGTAGACGGAGGCGAATTAGCGACACAAATTGAAGCCGATCGTGAATTGCACGACACGCCGATAATTTTCCTAACGGCGCTGGTCACGCACGGTGAGGCAAAGAGCGGGCTTCATATCCAGGGACATCCATTGGTCGCGAAGCCGATCAGCATTCCAGAGTTGATCGAGGCGATTGAAAAACATCTGCCTGCGCGGGCGGAGTGTTAGCCATCGCGTTCGCGCGCGGCGAAATCATGATGCGGCGAGAATTCCTCGCCGCGCTCGAGCGCTACTTCAGCTTCGAGATTCTCGCGATCGCGCCCGACGCTCGCGACAGCACTGAGTTTACCGTCAGAGCGAAAGATCACCGAGGCATCTTTGGCTTTCAAATCACCGGACACACTTGCGTCATCGCCGCCGCTGCCATGACCGACGTAGTGGATGTGCAGATCGAAATGATTGCTCCAGAAGAATGGCGGCAGCGTGAAAGGTTCGCGTGCGCCGAGAATATTGCGCGCGGCGGTCTCGACCCTGGCGCTGAGCCACAACCCAGTGTTCCACGCGGATCCGGCCGGCGCGCGGATCGGGCCAGCGCGCAATGTCGCCGGCGGCAAAATTCCGGGAACGTTCGTTTCAAAAACTCGTTTACCAACACACCGTTGTCAGTCGCGATGCCCGCTTGCTCAGCAAGATGTGTGTTTGGGCGAACGCCGATTCCGACAACGACTAAATCGCAGTCCAATTTCGTTCCGTCATCGAGCTGCACATATCGGTCGTGAATTGCTGCGGGTGTTCGACCGAAATGAAATTTCACACCGTGCGCTTCGTGCGTTTCGCGAACCAGATTTCCCATTTCGGTTCCCAGAACCTTCCCGAGCGGCACCGAATCTCTTCCGACGACCGCGACTTCCAGCTTGCGCTCTCGCAACGACCACGCCACTTCCAGCCCGATGAAGCTAGAGCCGATGACGACCGCGCGCTTTGCGTTTTCGCCTTTTCGATGATGCGCCGGCTGTCAGCTCAGTGTTCGCAGATAACAAACGTGCGGCAAATCGGCACCTGGAATCGTAAGATGGACAGGTTGAGCACCGGTCGCCAGCAACAGCGCGCCGTAGCCTAACGAACGGCCGTCGGACAACGTCAACCTGTTTGGCTTTCGGATCGATGCTTGTAACGGTCGTGTTCGTAAGTGCATCAATCTTCTGTTCGCGATAGAATTCCGGCGGTCGCAACGGGATCCATTCTTCTGGCGCGTTGCCGGCGAGATAATCCTTCGAAAGATTCGGCCGATCGTGCGGCAGAGATTCATCTGCGCCGATCAACGTAACCGGCCCGTCGTAGCCTTCGCGACGCAACATCTCAGCGGCAGCGCCGCCCGCGGCGCCCGCGCCGATAATCACGACGCTAGCCGGAGATGATTTTGGTCTGCGCTCCGCTTTTTATCGATCTTGCCGGTTACGAAGAATCGCTCGCCGCGTTTCTCGATCTTGTAGCACGCGACATTATTCAAGGCGGGCGCTGCAATAGCTTCGCCTGTGCGCAAATCGAAACGCGCATGATGCCACGGACAGTGCACCGTGCAATCGACCATCAGACCTTTCGCCAGCGGGCCGCCGTAATGCGTGCATGTTGCGCCGATGGCGAAAAGCTCTTCACCGCGTCTGGCCACAAGAACCGGTTCGCCAAACGCGTGCCCCAAAAGCATTTCTCCCTCGCGCACGTTTTCGGTCTCATAGCCTTTTTCAAAATCAGGTCCCTCAAGTTCGCTGGATGCTTCAGCCATAGAATTTCCTTTTGTTGCTAACATATGAATCGCACCGAACCGATCCAGCAACCGTCTTGAATATTTCCAGAATGGAACGAGGGCAAACCCTGCTGGGGCGCGAAAAATACGCGCGCGTCGCCTAACAATATGCGAAGAATGCAAAGGAGTCTGTTGTCTACTTCTTTCAAGCAATGGCGTTCCGAAAGCTAGACAGACCTCTACGTGCTCTGATCAAATGAAATTCCTGGCGGTGCATCCCAGCTGTTTGATGTATTCGAAGATCTATCTTCGGCTGGAGCCGCTCGGGCTCGAGCTTGTCGGCCGCAGCAGCGGAACGCGCCGGGCACTCGGTGCAGTTGATCGATCTGCAATGCGAATCGCACCAGGACTTTTTCCGCTCGGTCGAACACTGGCGGCCAGATGTGATCGCGTTCTGCGGCAATTATCTTGCAAACGTTCCCGAAATTATTGATCTGGCACGAGCGACGCGCGACCTGTTGCCGGACGCCTTTATTTGCGTTGGCGGCCACAGCGTCTCATTTATTCCCAACGAAATTTTGCGGCACGCCGACGGTGCCGTGGATTGCGTGCTGACCGGAGAAGGCGAAACGGCCATCACCGGGCTGTTGGATGCGATCGCGCAAAACCGACGCGACCTGAAACAGGTTCCCGGCTGCGTGACACTCGATCACCGCAGTCCGCCGCCGGCGTTCGTCAAGTCGCTCGATGATTTGTTGCCCGCTCGCCATCTGGCGCGACATCGCCGGAAATATTTCATCGGCCAGCTCGATCCGGCCGCTTCCATTGAATTCAGCAGAGGTTGCCCGTGGGACTGCGTCTTTTGCAGCGCATGGACGTTCTACTGGACGCAATTACCGGGTGAAAACACCGGAGTGCGCTGTCGAAGAGCTGGCGCAAATCCGCGAGCCCGGCATTTTCATCGTGGACGACGTAGCATTCATCCAAGCCGAGCACGGCATGCAGATCGCCGAAGGGATTGCGCGCCGCGGCATCCGGAAACGTTATTACCTCGAAACGCGCGGCGACGTGCTGTTGCGCAACAAGGAAGTATTCAAACTCTGGAAACGGCTCGGTCTAAATACCATGTTCCTCGGTCTTGAAGCGATTGATGAGGAAGGTCTCGAAACACTATCGCAAGCGCGTGACACTCTCCAAAATTTCGAAGCGCTGGAGTTCGCTCGCTCGCTGGACATCACAGTAGCCGTCAACATCATTGCCGATCCGTCGTGGGACCGCGAACGCTTCAAAGTCGTGCGCGATTGGTGTCTGGAAATTCCCGAGGTCGTCAACATCAGCATCAACACGCCTTATCCAGGCACCGAAACGTGGCACACTGAATCACGCCGTCTCACGACGCGCGATTACCGCCTGTTTGACATCCAACACGCAGTATTGCCGACGAAGTTGCCGCTCCCGGAGTTTTACAAAGAGCTCGTCGAGACGCAGCGCGTGCTCTCCCGCAAACATCTAATGAAGGACAAAATTGCTTTGCGCCGCCGGGCCTGCGTGAGACAAACTGCCCCCATGCTCAACTGGATCTGGCTTGGACTTGTCGCGCTGTGCTGTCCTTGCTCGGCGCGGCGTCGGGCCAGCTCAAGCGAGGTGACAGCCGCCGCCTTCGATGCCTGCAAGACGGCCGTCATGACGCTGGCATTGCCGCTTGCCGGGATCATGGCCTTGTGGCTTGGCGTGATGCGCTTGGCCGAAAAGTCGGGTCTCGTTAAACCTCCTCACGCAGGCGCCCTGCGGCCGATCATGCCGCTGGTTGTTTTCCGAGCGTTCCGGCCAGCCATCCTGCGATGGGCTCGATGGTGATGAACATGGCAGCCAACATGCTTGGCTTGGCCAACGCCGCGACGCCACTCGGCCTGCGCGCCATGCAGGACCTCGAGAAGCTGAACCCGCGGCCCGGCGTCGCAACGAACGCCATGTGCACGTTCCTCGCAATCAACACGAGCTCGATCCAACTCATTCCCGCCACGACGGTCGGGATCCTTTCCGTCGCGGGCGCCGCCAACCGACTTCCATCATCGGAACGGCATTCATGGGTCCATCTGCTCACGACAGCCGCTGGAATCGTCGCCGTCAAATCCCTCGAGGGCTACCCTATTTTGCGCTTCCAAAAGCAAAAATAACCAAAGACGAACCAACACTCCCCGAGGAACAAACGCCTGAAGAAGGGCGCGCGGCACCTGGCCGGAACTTGGAAAAATACTCTTGCTGCTGACGCTTTGCGTCTTCGCCGCGCTTTTCGTCACAATGGCGTTTTTCCCGCCGCCTTCGAGAGCCTGGCCAGTCCCGTGCGAAGCTTCCTGTCCGTTGCTAATCGATTCGCCTTTCCGCCGGAGTGGTCCGGCGAAGCACTGGCTTGACCCGCAGTATGGAAGCGATTCCCTCCTGGCAATTCCCTTTATTCTCACGATGTTTCCACTTTACGCTGCGGCAAGGCGCGTTCCCGTCTATGAAGGTTGTCGAGGGCGCGAAGGGAAGGCTCAAGTCGCAATTCGTATTCTTCCCTTTCTTGTATCGATCCTTGTCGCTGTCGGGATGTTTCGAGCGGCCGGGGAGTAGATCTCCTGGCCCGTGTGCTTTCCCCCGATCTTCCAGCCTCTGCGGTTCCCGCCGGAACTCCTGCCGCTCGTGCTCATGCGACCACTTAGCGGGAGCGGCTCAAATGGCATCTTCGCCGAATTGGTGAAAGCTCATGGGCCAGACAGCTTGATCGCCAAAATGGGGGCACCGTCATGGGCAGCACCGAGACGACGTTTTACGTGATCGCAGTTTATTTCGGCTCAGTCGCGATCCGGCAGACGCACGCCACGCGGTCGCTGCCGGCCTTATTGCCCGATCTGGCGGGCGTCGCATCGCCTCGGTCGTCGGCATTTGCAACCTGGTCTTTCGGTAGCGACGAAAGCAAAGGTGGTGTGATTGCGCAGTTCTACTTTCTTCTTCAAATTGTCGCCCCGGTTTTCATCCGTGATTCGAGGGAGACCTCGCGCAGAGTTCGCGAGGTGAAGATCGAAGGTCAGCTTTTGATCTCTTGGTTAGGCAGATGTTTTGTGCGGTATTCTTTCCCGTCGGTTGCCACGCGGAAGTCGGCGTGGGGGTCCGTGGCTTCGGTGATGCCGCAGGCCTCGCAGCGATGGAGAGTTGGAGAATTGTCCTTGGAGGCTTCAAGTTTTCCGCGGCGCTGCCGAGTCTCACGTTTTTCGCGCGACCGCCTCAAGAACGACGGTCCAAAGAAAATCAGGTAGTTGCCCAGGCACATGATGACGATCATTTTGACGGGCAGGGAACCTGTGACGAGAATGTATGCGGGCCAGAGCAGGCTGATCAGTGCAACCCATTTGAGCTTTAAGCGGGATGATCAGGAGGAAGAGAATTTCGAGATTTGGCGCAAGGGTGGCAACCGCGAGGAACAGCGAGAGGTTGAGAAACACGTTGCCGCCGGAGGCCCAAAGATGAGGGCGGAAGCTACGCAGAAGAACATTCCCAAGAAGTAGTAGGCATTGAGGCGAAAGGCGCCCCAGGTGGCCTCGAGGAGATCGCCCGTCCACCAGACGACCATGAGATAGAAGATGACCCAGATCGGGCTAAGGGTGTCAGGGATAAAGATCCAGCTCACACGAGCCTCCAGATTTGTCCCTGGAGGATGGCCTCGCGGCTCGAGAACAAGCGCGGAGAATATATTTTGGATCGAGGCTCAGGAGAATGAAGACGAGCGCATTGAGGGCGACCACGTAGCGGATCAAGTGAGGGATGGCGAAACGGGAAAGATGGCGTTCGAGCCGGTCGAGTAAAGTCACGGAGGTGGACTTTCAACTTTCAACGCTCAACCTTCAACGCTCCAAGTTTTCAGCAGTGCGTCGGACTGAAAGGAGAGCCTTCAGCTTTCGAAACGCTCAACGCTCGACACTTTTTGGCAGTTACGCGAGGAGAGTCGGCCGAAATCCGAATTGTCGGCGGCTGAAGCGGCCTTTTCGATCAACTGCCTTCCACTCCGACAGGCCGCTCGCGGCTTTTGATTGAACGTTGAGAGCTGAATGTTGAGCGTTGGGCGTTGATGGCGAAGCCAACCCTCATCTACGACGGCGAGTGCGGGTTTTGCAGCCGGTGGATCGAGCGCTGGCGAGTGAGCACGGGGGATCCGGGTGGACTATGTGACCTCGCAGGAGGCGGCCCCGGAATTCCCGGAGATCTCCGGAGGTGAATTTGCCGAAGCAGTGCGGTGGGTCGGCGCCGACGGAGAGCGGTTGGCGGGAGCGCCGGCCATTCTTGCTGCCGCTTGCCACGGTGTCGGCGGAGCGAGAACGCTTCTTTCCCTTTACAGGGACACGCCGGCGTTTGCGCGCCGCGGCCGACGCGGCCTATAGCGTGGTGGCGCGGAATAGAATGCTCTTTTCCCGGCTGACGCGATGGCTTTGGGGTGCCGACGCTGCGGCCGCCGACCATACGCGGTTTCCGGACGGATTTTTCTTCGCTTGCTTGGGTTTGTCTATCTCGTGGCGTTTGCTTCCTACTGGGTGCAGTTCGGCGGCTTGAACGGGGAACGTCGGTATTCTTCCCGCAGCGGAGTTTTTCCGCAGGGCGAGAGAGATCCTTGGCACCGAGGCGTATTGGCAATTTCCAAGTGTCTGTTGGCTGGGCGCGGGAGACACGGCTCTTTACGGATGGTGTGGCGCCGGAATCGTAGCATCGGTCGTGTTGATGCTTGGCTTCGGCCCGTTGCCTGTGCCTCGTTTTCTTATGGGTGGACTACCTTTCCCTGAGCGTAGCGGGACAGATCTTTTACCAGTTCCAGTGGGATATTTTGCTGCTCGGAGGCGGGATTTCTTGGCATCTTTCTTTCTCCATTGAATTTGCGTTTAGGGAAGGCCGGAAATCCTCCGCGTCCCGCACAGTTCTTGTTGATCTGGCTGCTCTTTCGTTTGGTTTTCGCCTCGGGTGTTGTGAAGCTTACGAGTGGAGATCCTGCGTGGACTGAACGGGACGGCCCTCGACTATCATTATTTCACGCAACCACTTCCGACGCCGGTCGCGTGGTTCGCCAGCGGTTGCCGGGCTGGTGGCAGGTGATGAGCGTGTGCGTGATGTTTTGTGTCGAACTCGGGCTCCCCTTTCTTCTCTTCGGTCCCAGGCGTCCGCGGCTCGTCGCGGCGGCCGGCATCGGGGCGCTTCAATTTTTGATCGCGCTGACCGGCAACTATGGATTCTTCAACCTTCTGACCCTCGCGTTGTGCCTGTTGGCTGTGGATGATGCGACTTTGGGGAGATTGACGCGGGGAAAGTGGGGTCCTGATTCCGGGCGTCGTCACGCGCGATTCGTATCGAGGGGTTTCTTCTTCCCGCGGCGTTTTCGATCTTTCTGTTGAGTCTGGATGCCGCTGGCTGCATCGTTTCGTCGACCGATTCCAGTGTTGGCTCCTTGATTGTGCGCCTATGCATCGATTGCGCCATTTCGCACAATCAATGGCTACGGGCTTTTCGCGGTGATGACAAAGGAGCGCCGGGAAATCGTCGTTCAAGGATCGGAGGATGGGATGACTTGGAAAGCGTATGTTTTCCGCTTCAAGCCAGGGGATCCGCGCTGCGCGCCCGGTTGGGTAGCTCCTATATGCCTCGGCTGGACTGGCAGATGTGGTTCGCAGCGCTTGGAAGCGTCGAACAGAACCCGTGGTTCCTCAATTTTCTGGAGCGACTGCTTGACGGCTCGCCTTCCGTGCCGGGTTTGCTCGATGAAAACCCATTTCCCCACGGACGGCCCCGTCTCGTGCGGGCCGGTGACCTAAGCGACCGTTCACGTCTCACCACAATGTCTGAACGAGCGCGTGCAGGAAACTGGTGGAACGTCGAGCCCACGCCGCGATTTATTGCCCGGGAGTTTCGCTTGAAACCCGGTAGTGCGTCTTGTGATGCGCCCCAGATAAAAGACTCCTCAACGAGACCCCCAGAGAAGATAAAAACCGTCATGCCAGTAATTGAGATCAGGAGCCCAGTGCCCCGCGGGACGCCGCAGTAACTCTGCCAACAATTCCTCGAAGAGCGCTTCGCGCCACACCGATCCCGTTGAGGCTGATCGGCAGCGAGGAGATTGCCGTGACCAGCGGCATGATGGAAGTCATGTCCCAAAATGTCACTTTGTCGGTGAAGGCCTTTGCGGCGAAGCAGAATGCCGAAAAATAAGCGAGGAGCATCGGCACCGTGTAGATCGCCCCGAGCAGCGCCTCGCGGCGATTTTCAAAGGCAAAGCTGCCAGAGCCGCGAAAGCTCGATGATTTGCTTCCGCAGGGGAATTTTCGCGGCAGGAGCGTGACCAGATGCCGGCTTGTGAGCACGAATGAAGCGACGAGCGCGGCGCCCATGACGAAGAGCGTGATCGCAAACCATTTCATCAGATTGCCGACGGCGAAGCTGCGCGCGAACCAATCGTCTCGCGTCCACGCAAAAAGGAGACCCATGATCACGAGCGCCAGCACGGCGAGCAGGCGGTCGACAGCGACACTGAGAAATCCTTCCGCTTTGTTCTCCGGATGATCGCGCATGAGGAAGATCACGCGCACCACGTCGCCGCCCGTGGTCCCGGGCAGGAACTGATTGAAGAAGGCGCCGATGAAGAATAGCCAGCGAGGTTTCACGCAGCGGGACCTCAATATGCAACATCCGCAAGAATAGCTGCCAGCGGAGGATTCCAAAGAATTCGCAAATGCCGGCCGCCGCCACGGCGAGCACGATCCAGCGCCAATCCGCCATCTTGAGCGCGGCTCCCATCACCGCGCGGCGCTCAGGGTCGTGAAAAAAGCCACCAGAGCAGGCCGACAGTTACCGCGACCTGCAAGAAAGTCAGCGAATGACTAAGCAGCGAGGAAGGCGCCAGGCGGCAATTGGGCTGCTGCCGCTGCGCGGCCGAAGGAGAGCGGATATCATCGCGGGATGACGTAATGCAAATACCCCGAACGGACAATCGCAGATCTCGGGCGAGCCGGGAACTACAAGGCAGCGCCGACGGCTTCCTTCGCCGAGGCGGCGGTATACTCGCGGTTCAATCGGGCGATGAAAGTAGCGGAATTCCCGCAGGGCAAACGGCCTCACACGCATAATAGTTCGAGCAATTGCCGAAGCCTTCCTCGTCCATGGTGCGAACCATCTTGAGGATGCGGCTGTGTCCTTTCCGCTTTGCCTTGCGGAAGCAGGCCAAGATGACCGGTTTTCGCGCCCGACGAAGAGCATGGCCGAACTGTTCGGACATGCGGCTGCGCATGCCCCGCACCCGATACAGGCGGCAGCGTCCATCGCGAGGTCAGCAATGGTCTTCGGGATCGGGAGGGCGTTTGCGTCCGGGAGCGGAGCCGCAGCGTTCAGTGATAAACCCGCCCGCCTGGATGATGCGATCAAAAGCACTTCGATCAACAGTCAAGTCGCGCATAGACCGGAAAAAGGCGCCGCCCTGAATGGCTCGATGGTGATGACGTCGTCGTGAAAGTTCCGCATGTAAAGCTGGCAGGTGGTGCCCTGCCCGGGCCATGAGGAACCCCGTTGATGGTGAGGCTGCACGTGCCGCAGATGCCCTCGCGGCAATCGTGGTCGAAAGGCGATGGGCTCGATCGTTCTTCTCAATGAGGCTTCGTTGACGATGTCGAGCATCTCAAGAAAGGAAGCATCCGAAGGGAATATCAAGAGCGGGATAGGGCTTCGAGACGTCCGCTTTCCCTGCGGGCCGTTTTGACGCCAAACCTTTAAAGTAAAGTTCATTGAGGGTTGATGGTTGATGGTTGATCAGCCGTTGTATGGAGTTCGTCCAGTAGAAAGCAGCGAGCTTCGAAGGCCGCTCAGCATTGCCCTGAGTCTTCCTGCGCTCTGATAGGCCATCTGAGATAGGCTGCTCGTCGAGAAACTCGGCGCTTAGCAATGACACTGTGGGAAACGACCTCAAACAGCGAGCCTGCGGCGATTTCGTGAATCTCGCGAAATCCTGTTCGTGGAAGACCGAGAAGCTTCCTCCGCAAGATTCGATGAAACCTACGACAGCCGCTCTTCGCATTTGGCATTGTGAGATCCGAAACATCTCTGTCGGGCCGGAAATCACATGCGAAGAATAAACGAGGTCAGCAAAATCAATAGCCAGATGCCACGATTCAAGTTTCTCGAAATTAAACATAAGCTTATTGTCGATTCCCATCAACTCTCAACCATCAACTCTCACGATTGTAGCTCTCGTCGCCAGTTTCACTTGCTCACAGACAAGCGGCTCTTTTTGATGCGCGTGGGTTCCGTTGCTCGCCTTCGTATTTCCACGCGGAGACATGGGCGTAGTTTCTCATCGTCGCGCAATGCTTCGCCATCCGGCGTTTGGTATTCGGTGCGGAAATGGCCCCCGCACGATCTCGTTGCGGTCGAGCGCGTCCCGGCACATGAGTTCGCCCCGAATTCGAAAATCCGCGACGCGTCCGGCCTTCCGAGCGATTGGTTGATGTTTTCCCGGCGCCCAGGACCTTGAGGTTGGTCCAAAACTCCTCACGGAGCTCTGGATGCGTGCAATCGCCTCCTCGAGACCCGCCTTATCGCGTGCCATGCCGCACTTGTCCCACATGAGCAGGCCTAAGTTCGCGATGGAACGTCATCCACACTCGCGGGTTCCCTTAATGTTGAGAAGTCGCTACTCGCTCGCGGCGCTTCCTTTCGGTCTGCTGGAAGCGCGGGATCCGCTTGTTTGCGGACGCGCTTCTGGGGAGACTGTCGCCGCCAAATAGGTGCCGATCGTGAGGATCGACGAAGTAACCATCGGCGAGACCCCCGCATCAGCGCCGAGGCGCCAAGGCGGTTGGCTCCGGGTGATCGAGGCGAAACGGGCTTCTCCCAGCACTGCGCAGGCCGGGAACGTCGCTCGCGGCGATCGTAAGTCCACCCACAATCCGGCCCATCGTGATAGTGCGCACCGGTGGCGGGTGTAAATGCGCATTGGATCGCTTCAAGCAGGGCGGCTCTCGCCCGTGAATGTTTTCGCACATCATCCCCGAAAAGCATTGCCGTAAAGCGCTCTTCGACGACTGCCCGGGCCAAGGCGCTCTATCGCGCCGGCGAACTCCAGGATACAATCCCGAGCCTGCCGCGGACCCACACCGCGCCCCTTCGGTCGCAAGCTTTCTCCTTGGCGCGCCGCATGAGTATGTCGCGCGCGGGGCAAAAGCGCCGCCGCCATAGCTGGGATACCTTGCGTTCCGAGGTAGTAATCGCGAGCCTCCCTGGGGAATGTCCTGGGGGAGGTTTGCCGCAATCCTCCTTGCGCTTCGGCGCCCAAACTCGGCCGTCGTTGCGCAGAGATTCGCTTCATCAAAGCAGAGTTTCTCGACTTCGATAGCCACCGCCTCACCGGGATGCAGGTCGGCTGGATTTGCGTGTAAGCAAGGGCTCCCGGTAAACAGCGCTCCCGCGCTTGTAGGCGCATGATACGTGGCCGCGACGTTGCATCCCTTGGCGTTCGTGGAGAGATAGAAGACGTTGCCGCCGTATCCTCCCGTGCAAAGCAACGCCGCATCACCCGCATGGCTGCAAGTAATTTCCCCGGTTACCATGTCCCGGACGACGATGCGTTTGCGTGGCCATCGGCCACTACGAGATCCAGCATTATCCGTGCGCGGAAACATCTTGACCTGACCTGTGGTAATCTGGGCGCCCAGAGCCGGTAGGTGCCCAGTGCAGAAGCCGTTGCTGGCCGGTTCGACCTGGAGCTTAGAAGGTACCGCGCAACCTGCGCGCACGCCAAAGGAGCGGTTTGCGAGAGCCCGCCATATTCGGCGTGCGAAGGGAACCCCCGCGCTGACACATTGGGTCGACGATCAGCGCGCTGACTTTCGGCAAGCCGGTAAACATTTGCTTCAGCGGGCTCGAAAACGCCGCCGCCCTTATGGTGTCGCAGAAAAGCCGACAGACGCCGTCGCCGTCGTTTTGATAGTTTTTTACGGCGTTTATTCCACCTCAGTGGTGGCTGGTGATGGCGCGGCGCGCGCCGTCCGGGTAGTAAAAGCACCTGATGCCGGAAGCCTCTGTTCGCTCCAGTGTCGCGGCGCGGCCGCGCCGGCCGCTGCCGTGCCCACGATAAGCCTGTGCCGCCTGTTCGCATAATTAAAGGGATACCGGCGTTATTTTTGTAGGTGGTCCACTTTTTTCGAGGGACTGGCGGGAGCTGCGAGCGCCGAGCGCTGGCTGTATAACCTGCTCCAACAATTAAAGAAAGAAATCGACAATGGGATCGATATCCGACGAATAAAACCCAGGCTAATATTGGAAGCGCTCCAGATCCTGCGATGGTGATTTGGTGGTTCTTTGTCCGCAGCCCCAAAGGTCCGAAACAGGCTTCCGATGCCATGACTAAGATGGAACGCCACCAACGCCAGGGAGAAGATAGAACAGGCCGACGAACGGATTTCGAAATCCACATTTAATTAACTGATGACGTCGTGCAATTTGCCGCCCATGAAGGCCAAAGTTTCGCATAGCCGATTGGATCAACGGTGCAAAGGCGCTGCGGTGAGTGGCGCAACAAAGCCAGGATGATCAGCCCGTTAACCGCATCGTCCGTAGCGAAGATCGTCGTTCCCATTGGCGCAAAAAACCGCATACTTCGCGGATTGGCAGCAGAGATTCTCCTTTCCATACCAGCATCGCGAACCAAAATGTGGGCGTTAATCGCGTGGCGAGCATCACGAGGCGCACGACCCCGCCAGCAGCGCGGCTCGAGGTCATGAGATGTATCGCGCATGTTGATGGTGTCTGCCCGGAAAAATGCCAGATCGTCGGCATGACCGATAACGAAAAGGACGAGCACCGATGCCAGTGACGGCGACGACGGCGGTTTTTGCTGATCGATGGAAACAGCCATGCGATCGAGGTGTTCATGAGTCCTGGGTGGAGGATGTAGGTGCGTGGAAGCGGAAGACGCCGACATTTCTATTAGATTATCTAATATACAGTGGCAGGCAAGCGTTTGTTGCACTGCAAGGGTGTTCCGATATCAGAATCTTCCAGTTGAAAGAGTGAATCCGCTGGGGCCCGCCATTCTGGGGTATCACCGCGCGAATGTCGCGAACTGGTATTTGCCGGAGTTCTAAGCCGGGAGAGGGATTCGGATATTCCTTTTGTGACCCAGGAGAGAGCCTCTCTTCGCGCGTGCGCGTAATGCCTTCGAGCTGGCGGACCTGGGCGCCTCGAGAACGGCCTTGAAGTTTGGTCCCGGTTTCCAGCCCAATGCGATGGAGATCGTGACCGGTCAAAGCGGCGGTGGAATGAGGGGTTCGCTGGCGAATTCGCGGCGGCGCTGAGGAACTCGTAATTGTCCAGCGAGCCGTGGCCGCTTCCAGGCAATCCACGCGGTGTGCAATCTGAGTTCGTCGTCAAAACGTTTGGCGAGCTTACAAAGGTTTGAGCCGCGCAACGCGCATGTTCTGACGTCCTTGAACACCATGTGATTTTGGTACCATTTCGACTGTGGCCTTCAGATTTTTCGCCGTTGAGAACCGCAGCCGCTGTCTCATGATCTCCTTTCCGTCATGCGAGCGCTCACGGACTCGTGTCCACTGAAATGAATTCGTCCCATCGCATCGCGCCTCCTCGTCGGCGGCTTGCCCAGATCGTGGAAGAGCACCGCGAAAACGAGAGGCAATTGGTGACGTGCTCAGAAAGGAGGGGAGAGCATGAGGCGTGTGGACAAAGACGCCGCCTCAGGGTGAAAGTCCGGCGCGCCGCTCGCAGCCCTGAGAGACGAGATCCTCGGGCAGGTTTCGCCATGAGTTCGCCCGCCGTTGAGTGTCGAAGCCGCGCACTCTATGAGGAGAGGAAAGATCTCTTCACGAGCTCATCGCGGATGCGTTCGGCGCTGACATCGCGGATGACAGCGCCCGCACGAATCGCATCCCAGGTCGCGGCTTCCACCTCGAATCCGAGCGTGGAAAACCAAAGTACGCCAGGCGCAGTGGTTTGTCTTCTGTAAAGATCGGCGGGATTTAATCGCGCGCAGGGTGTGTGCGCGTCTCCAGATCCTTGCGCTCTAACAAAGTCGAGCACCCTCTCGTCGGTTGATCGTAAAATAGGCCGTTGACGGTAAAACCCGGCGCCGCGCGTCCCCCTCGGCGGGTGGTAAACGTCATGCACTCAGGGGTGATGGCTGCTTCGGCGGCAGCGCTGTCGAGCGTGAAGGTCATGACTTCTGATACCTGTGCCGTGCTCGACCACGAGAATAACCCCGAACTGCACCTGACTGAACGCGGTGCGCGGAAGAGCGCCTGCACTGATCGGGGCGGCGGACGTCGCGCATGTCGAAATCATGGGCGCTCTTGCCCATCACAAGGAGTCGCGAACGCAGCCTCGGCAAGAGCGTCGTGGCGGCGTTCTGCAGGCGGCGGATGATGTTGCGCGCGGCGGACTCATCATACCCGCAATCGTAGCGGGAAAATTGCCGCTTACAATAGCAGCCTGTCACTTGGAGCCGAAGCAGAAGCTTGAAGCACGAGAAATCCTCGAAAAAAATATGAACTCCATCCTTCAAACATGCTGCTGAAACTCCGCCGCATGAGAAATTGAACACGAAATTTCTCGGGCTCATTTCGCACGAAGTGCCGACTTTGGCAGGATGTCAGACGAATCTCAGCGACTTCTGGGAAACTATTCGCTCAAGAAATGCGTGAGTGAAGCCAGGCAGGTTTGTTAATGGGAACATGACCAGTTTAAGAACGCTTACTTGCCCAAGGAAAACTGGTAATCATCATCACCTCGTGCTTGTCGTACTGCATCGTCCATTGCGTCAGGATCTCGTCGATCGGCGCGAAGTTCTCGGCGCGCAGCTGCGGCGTTGCGAACCGCGGGTCGCGTCCTTGAGGTCCTCGCGGCCGATGACCGTGAGGAGGCTGTGCCACTGGTGATTGCCGGCGCGGGTCGTGGTACACGTAGCAGTAGTCGTTCGGTCCGCCGCCCTTGCACGGGTACACCTCGCTCGGCGACGTCCCCGCGATGATGCTCTGGTTGCCCGCGCGGGGGCCGGCCTTGCTGATGACGCCTGCGCGGCGTACGCAATGCGCCCGAAGTTGATGACCGCATCCTGCATGGAAACCTCGATCCGCTGCCACGACGTTGGTCGTGACGCGCTGGTAGAGCGCCCCCAGGATGCCGATCACGGAATGCAAGCCCGCGCCGGTGTCGCCGACGTTGAGGCCCGGTTTCAGGGGCCGGCTCGGTTTCTCGCCGGTAATCGACGAGGCCACCGCCCGCGGCCTGCGCGATCGGGTCGAACGCCAGAAAATTCGCGTAGGGGCCCGTCCGGCGCGAAGCCCTTGATCTGTGCGTACACGATGCGCGGGTTGATCGGCATTCACGGCCTGCGTAGCCGAAGCCGAGGCGATCGATCAGGCGCCGGGCGCGAAGTTCTCGACGAATACGTCCGGATTCCTCGATCAGACGCGTGAGGAGCCTTGCGCCCTCCTCGCTCTTGAGGTTGCAGGTAACGCTGCGCTTGTTGGCGTTGAGCAGCAGCATGAAGTACACGCGAATCGCCGGCCTTGTCGTGCGCCGGTGCGGCCCCTTGCTCGCCCCTGCCGATGAGGCTCAACCTTGATGACGTCGGCGCCGAGCCAGGCGAGCGTTTCCGGTACAGGACGTGCCCGCTCTCGAACTGGGTGAGGTCGACGACCCGGATGCCGGCGAGCGCCGCTTCGAGCGCCGCCGCTTCTGGGATTCGATGCCGCGCAGCGCGGGAGAGGTCATTGGCCATCGAGTTGCTCCACTTCATGGGCGGTTGCCAGGATCGGCAACGTCCATGTTATAACAGTTCTTGCTGCAATAGTCAAGCGCTGAAGCCCGCGACCGCGATCTCGAAAGCGAGGAGCATGGAGCGCATGAAGGTGAGCTGGTCTCGATTTGCGGCAGCAGCTCCGGTTATTCCGGATCTGCCGCCGGCCGTCGTCGAGACGGCGAAGGAAATCGCGCCGCACGCATGGGCGGTGCAGCTCGCCGGCAGCACGCTGCCGTGGTCGCAGATCGTGATACCGAGTACGTGCAGGACCAGGCGGCACCGCGCAGAGCACGGTGTTGGCGTTACGGCCTTCAGGACTCCGACCGCCGCCGGCGCGGCTTTCGCGAACGGCGCGTTCGGCCACGTCTTCTGAGATGGACGACAATCCATGCCGCGAGCTCGATCAAAGCGGCGGATGCGTGCGTCGCTCAGCGCCCCGCGATGAGCGAGCGCTGAGCGCAGCGAGCGGCAAGGCGATGATCCTCGCGATCGTCGCCGCGCAGTACGAGGTCATGCACCCGATCGCTTTGTCGGTGACGCCGGTGCTCCTGCGTCGCGGGCAATCATCCGGACCGGCACTCTGCGGAGCCTTCGAGCGGCGACGGCGGCTGCGAAGCTCCTGGGTCTCGACGCGCAGAACGATGCTGCAGCATGATGAGCATCGCCGCGGTCCACGGTTCCGGACTCACTGAAAGCGCCGGCCGAGCGGGCGCGGCCAGCTCGGGCGCATCTTCGGCGGATGGCGGCGGCCTGGGCATTCGGTCCGGCGTTGCTCGCGGAAGGCGGCCTGACCGGGACCGGCCACCATGCTCGAGGGCGAGGAAGGCTTTCTGCCGGGCGTTTGGCGACTCCGCCAACCCTGGCGGCGCTGGATGCGCGGCCTCGGTACCGAGTGGCAGATGCCTCCGCGTGCCATTACAAGATCTACGCGCAGGACGGACTACATCCAGCCGATGATCCGAGGCGCCCGAGCGGATCGTGAAGCGGCATGACTTCGCGCGCTCGACGCCATCGAAGAAGTGCGGGCCGGTTGTTGCAGGTTTGGGCCCACGAGCGCGTGGTGGGGCGTGATCCGCGAGCCCACTGGACTCTGGCGCGAGCGGCAATACAGCGCCAACTCCACGCCTCGGCCCTGTTCCTGGTGAAGGGCGTGGCGCGGGCTGCGCGAATACACCTGAGGACAGCCTCGCCGACCCGCGCATCCTCGCGCGCTCAGCAAGCGGATTCGCACGAGGTCGACGAGGAGATCGAGCGCGAATGGCAGGAGCGCCTGGCCGCGCGGCGCACGTGTCACGGTGCGCCTGCGCGGAGGCGGAGACTCCACAGCGAATGCGTGCAACACGCTGCGCGCGATGACGAGCTGACGATAGTCGAGCAAAAGATTCGCGGGCTCTCGGCGTTGGCGGTCGGCGCAAGACAAGCTCGAAGCGGCTGATCGCGGCGGGGCGCAATCCGGAAGCGCTCGAGGATGTTTCCGCACTCGTGCCGTTGCTCGTCCGCTAGCCGGCGATGGACCGGCACGATGGCGTCGGTGACGCCGCGCCGTGCTGCCGCGCCGCCCGGGAGGACCCACGATTGATGCAACGCGGCGTCCCCGCACGCGGACAACGCGCGGTCGAGCGCGCGCGCTGCCTGGGTCGAGCTTCTTGCACAATGCAACATCGCCGATACGGTCCGCAGCATCGGGGAGCGGATTGACGCGCCCCTTGCCGGCGATATCGTCGAACGCGTCGTGAGTGGGACAGAACACCGCGATGTCGTCGTTGGCGTTGACGATCGGGACCGTCGTAGCGCCCGACTTGCGCGGCCGCGACATCGCGCGAGGATGTCTCCGAACAGGTTCGATCGTGAGCACCATCTCGTAACGCTCCGGGATGCGCGACCAGGTTTCCTGCGAGCGTGTCGACCAATTGCCGCTCGAGCACGATCTCCGGATAAGCCTGCGCCTGCTCGCGCACCTGCCGCCAGGAAGAGACTCGCATCCCAGCGCGAACACGACATTCTTGTGCGCGACCGTGATGCGTCGCCAGCTTGTCGACTGCGCGCGTATCTCGAGCGCGAGCTTCGCAATGCGGTCGCCTTCTGTCGCGCGTGACGACGCGCACCGAGAGCGCAACGTCCGGCGTGGGCAGGCTGAATTCCCGCGCGCCTGGAATATGTTGCGGTCCGCCAGGAAGCTTCGCTGCACTCGCGGGAACATCACGACGTCGACACCGGAACGAAGCGAGCCTCGGGCCGGAAACGCAGATGGCGCACATCCGCGAACAGCGCCGAGCTGCTTTCGCAGCTGTCCTCCATCGGGGCTCGGCGGCGGGCACCGCGTCGTGGACATCGCCGCGAGCAAAGCGTCGCGGGCGCAGCGGCGGATGGCCGCAAGCGTCGGCTCGGGCAGTGCGGTTGCCGAAGCTCGCGGTACGCGCTGTATCCGACGGGGTACTCGACCAGCGTGATCGAGAGCCCCGCAGAGCGATTCAGTAATCTGATGCACGATCGCGCGCCGCTGCCAATTCCGGCCCTGACCCGTCACCGGGAAGAAGCGGATCTCCAACGCTGTCATATGATCCCCCCCGAGCGTCCTGCGCGCCGTTCCCCTGGGGGCGCGGCGGCCCATTGCGCATGTTCGTCGTGGGCGCACCTCGCTCGGCCGCCGTCCACGCTCGCGCGACGCGGCTCTGCGCGCCCGCTTCGCCCCACCGCGTAGAGACGTCCCTGGGGCGGCCCGTGCGGCGCTCATTCCACCTTGACCTTGCGCTGCCCTTGATCAGCCTCGGCCCAGCGGCGAAGCTCGTCGCGGACCAACGCCGCAAATTCGTCCGGCGTGCCGCCGACCGCTCTCCGCGTCCTGCGCGGCGAACCATTGCTTGATCGTCGGATCCGCCAGGCGCCTTGCTGACTTTCGGCGCGCACCTTCCTGACGACGTCAGGGGGCATGCCGGCGGGACCTGCCAGGCCCTGCCAGGAGTAAATCGTGAGTCCGGGCAATCCCGCTTCGGCGGATGCGTCGGCACGTCCGGCAGCGAGTCGCACGCGCTGCTTGCCCTCGGTCAGCACCGCCAGCGGACGCAGCTGGCCGTTCCTGATGTACGGCAAGCGCAGCTGTGAACCGCAGCGATGACCATCTGGATGTCGCCGGCGAGCGCGCCTGCGTACATGTCGGCGCCACCCTTGTACGGAATGTGCACCATGTCGACCTTGGCCGCGGTCTTGAACAGCTCGGCGTAAAGGGTGCTGGCGAGCCGCCGATGCCGCCTCGAGCCGAAGTTGTGATTTGTTCAGGATTGGCGCGCGCCAGCGCGATGAACCTCAAGCGTGTTGACGCGCAGCGACGGGATCACGACGCCAGCACGTTCTGGGTGCGCACCGTTTGCGTGATCGGCGTGAAGTCGCGCGACGGATCGTACGGCAGCGACTTCTGCCACGCCGCCGGTTATCGCGAACCCCAGTGTCGAGCATGGTCAGCGTGTAGCCGTCGGGCGCGGCCTTTGGCCGCGTTGCCCCAGCCGACGATGCCGCCCGCGCCGCCGACGTTGTCGACGCACGAACTGCCTTGCCGAGCTGTTCTGAAACCTGCGCCAGGAGCTGCGCGAGTAGGTATCGGTGCCGCTGCCCAGCCCCGACGCGACGATCACGCGCACGGCCGAGCGCGCGGATAGTCGTCCGCCGGCGAAGCAGGTCGAGGCGGAAATCAACGCTACCGGCGAGCAACCGGACATACGCATAGTTCTGCCTGAAGTTCCTCTTCAGAGGTTCAGCCGATACAGCAGCGTGCGGCGTTACGCCAGCACATGAGCTCTCCTGTTCGTCAGCCGAAAACTCCGACAGACACCTCGAAGTACGCGTTCCAGACCTCACGAATAGCCCTTGAAGATCCCTCAACGGATAGTTCGTGGCGAACATGCAACGACCCGGAGTAAACGCGGCGATCACCTCGGACAATATTGATTGATGCTGGCGGCATTCCATTCTGGGATTGAAGACGCCGAACCCGGAGAGTTTGATGGCGACGTTCGGATGCTCTGGCATACCGCTTGATGCTCCGCTTCCACAGAGTCTTCTCTTCAGGGCTGCGCCAAAGCGGCATCGCCGCATGGTCCAGAACGATCTGCACCTGGGGGTTTTGCCGAATCAAGTCGATCGCCAGGTCCTGCCTGGCTCGGAAACAGCTTCCATATCGAAACGAGAGCCCGTATTTGCGCAGCAGCGAAAAGTTGCGCACCCAGACCGGATTCCGGAGAGGATCGTAGGGGAACCGGCATCGCCCAGGCGGCGATGGAGGGAATAGCGTAATCCCCCGGCGTATTGGCGAATCTCGCAATGCTCCTCCAGCACCCGTCCGACATCCTCGCTTGCGAAATCGGCGTTGGGCCACGATTCCCTGCGGGATGCCCCGCGACGCCGGGCTGTCGGCGACGCGCTGCAGCCATCGGGTCCTGCACACGTGATCGCGATAGTCGTGCTCGGCCTGGATGTGGACGCCGGCGATGACGTTGCAAATCGTCGCGATGTCGTGCAGCCAGATCGGAGACCAGGTAATTCCTGCGCAGCGTCGAGAAGTCCTGATGAGAGCGCTGCGCCCGCCGTCGGACAACCACGGATAATAATTTCTTCGTCGAGATCCCAAAGGTGAAAATGGGCATCGACGATCTTGATACCGGGCTTGACCATCGTGTGGGCGCGCAGTCGTGCGTTGGTATCCCGTGCGCAGCGCGCCCGGGCCACGACTACTTCTTCTTGTCCACGTCCACGAAGTAGCGCCAGGTGCCGCCGCCGAGAAAGTCTTCCCGTGGCGGCGAGAAGATGTCGACGACTTCCGTGTCTTCCAGCACGTCGGCCTGGTGCGCGACGCCGCCCGGAATCATCACGACACCACCGGGCCCGAGGATGTGCCATTCCTCGCCGACCCGCAGGTTCAGCTTGCCCGAGATCACGTAGACGAGCTGCTCGTGCGGATGATGATGGGCGGCCGAATCGGCGCCCTTTTTCATTTCCCAGTGAACCATCATCATCTTGTCGCCGGGAATGATCCTGCGGGTGGCGAGAGGCGTAATGGCCTCCCCGCGATCTTATCGAGGTTCGTATGGCACCGATAGCGGTGAGTGCGTTCATCGACTCCTCCTGAGATTTGCCTGAAATGGAGCATGTTCGACTGCGTGGGAGCCCATCATAGGTGCGGCTCTAGTATTTTGGAAATGATTAATTTAGAATCTTTACTATTTGAATCGGATATACTCTTGACCTGCGGCGCATGCGGTACTTCGTGGGCAGTGGCGGAAGAGCGCAGCTTCACGCGCGCCTCCGCGCGCCTCAACATCTCGCAGCCTCTGCCAGTTCGCAGTGGAATAAAGGCGCTGGAAAGTGAAATGGGCGTGCAACTGCTCGTTCGCGACCGACGCGGCGTGGCGCCCACCGGACGCGGGTCCTCGTTTTCCTGAGGCAGGCCCGCAGCATTCTCGACCTCGTCAAGAACGCGCGTCGACCAGACGACGCAGGTTGCCGAAGGCGCAAGAGCGGAACGATCCGTATCGGAACGATTGCATCGTCGCTGTTCCGCGTGGTGCCGCCCATGATTGCGGAAGCTGCGGGCGGACCTCCCTGACGCGTCGCCGTCACAATCCGCGAATCCTCCTCGCGTGCGCTGCTTGCGGCATTGCTGCGCGACGAGCTTCGACATGGCCATTTTGCACGGCCCGATCGAGGCTACCGGCGTGCGTATCGAGCGCGGCTCGACGGTGGAGAAGATGTGCGCGGTGTTCACGCGGTCGCACAGGCTCGCCGGGACGGGACCCATTTCGGTGTCGGAGCTCGCCGGAGAGGACTTCGTTCTCTTCGACCGCGATCAGTGCGCCTGCATTCTCTCGACGCCATCGTCGCGCTGTGCGTGCGAGCGGGGTTCAGTCCCCGCATCAGGCATACCGCACGCGATTCGCCGACGATGGTCCGGATGGTCGGCCTGGGTTTGGGCGTGACCATCGTTTCCGGAAGCGCTGAACGCCGGGCACGTGGAGAACACGTGCTTTCGCGCGTTCGTCGAGCCGACGGCGGGTATTGAATATTGCGTTGGATGGAAGGCACAACGCGTGTCCGAAGTCCTTGAACGCGCAATTGCGATCGTGCGGAAGACAGTGGCGCGACGCGCCGAGGTGGGCGTTGAGGGCAACGCCTGCGACCGTCGATGGCGAATGCCCGCAAGTGGCACACCGGTGGTATAGCGATTTCGAATATTGCCTATATGAATTAAATATTATAACAAATACCTGAATCCCACTACCATGGCGCGAGCAGGCTCCGCGCAGCGGTCATTCGATGAGGCAGAACAGATCCGCAAGCCAAGGGCGAGGCGTGACCGTCAGCTACCGCAAGGAGGAAAGATGAAAGAAGCGTGTCAGTCGCGCCCATGGCAGGCGCGATTTTCTAAAGCAGGCAGCCGGCTTGATGCCGTTGCTGTATCGGAGTCAACGCGCTCGCCGCCACTCTGTTTCCGACCAAGACCGTCACGATCGTCTGTCCCTATCAGGCGGGCGGTCTCACCGACACTGCAAACCCGGCGGTTGGCCGACCGCCTGAGCGCGCGTCTGGGGTCAGCCGGTCATCGTCGACAATCGGCCCGGCGCCGGCGGTAGTCTCGGGGCCGGTATGGTTGCGCGTGCCACACCGGACGGATACACGCTGCTGGTCACGTCGTACGAGGCGTTGATCATCTCCAGCGCGGCGAAGCTGAACCTGCTTCGATCCTGTCGGCGACCTCGCCCGGTAGCGCTGACTTGGCGACACAGAGTTGTGGTTTCCTCGCGAAACCGAACGCGCCCTACAGCAACATGCGCGAGTTCATCGACTACGCGAAGAAGAACCCCGGCAAAGATCAACATGGGCAGCATCGGCATAGGCTCGGCGCATCACCTTGGCCTGCTGCAGATCAACACGGTCACCGGCACCAACATCGAGCACGTTCCCCTACAAGGGCGTGTCGATGCTGACCGACCTGATGGCCGGCAACATCGACGTCGTCGTTTTCGTCGCGTCTTTCCACGGCGGGACACGTGAAGGAAGGCAAGCTGAAGCTTCTCGGCGTCGTCGGCGATCGCCGGTCCACGCTCTATCCCGACGTTCCCACGTTTGCCGAATCCGCTGACTGGCGTCGTCGTGCCCTACGCACCTGGCGTCTTCGTGTCCGCCAAGGCGCCGTCCGACCTCGTGCTGAAAATGAACGAAGACATCCGGAAGATTCTGCAGGAGCCGGCCATCAAGGACAAGTTCGCGAGCGAAGGCATCGTCGTTGGAACGCTGTCGCCGGCGGACTTCAATGCGCGCATACGCAAGAGAGGTCGTCGTCATCGAGCAGGTTGTCGCGAAGAACAACCTGAAGTTCGAATGAGCGGCAACCCTGCAATCGGACAGGCGAACCCGCGGCCCTTTGGGGTAACGCACCGGAGGCAACGATCAGCCATGATGAAGCTCTTCCACACGGCTGGCGTCGCATTTCGTGCGTGCGCACGGTCACCATCAAAGAGCTCGGCCTCGAGGATCGAGTCGAGATCATCACGACGAAGTGGCCGCATCTCGTGGGGCACGGAGACGGTGCCATTCCGCCCGGATTTCGTGGAGGGCAACGCCGATCGCCCGGATACCGGCCCTGGTCACCGAAGATGGCGCAGCGCCTGACCGAATCGTCCCTGATTTGCGAATACCCCAACGACGAGTTGGGAAACTACCGCCTTTGCCCGCAAGGCGGCCGTGAGCGCTGGCGAATCCTCTCCGTCGTGTCAGTCGCGACGAGCGGCGTGATGGAGTCGCAGGTCATGCGTCTGGGCGGAGCTGTTGAGAAAGCGCGAGGAGTCGCAGAACAAGCAGTGAGTTTTCGCCGGATTCGTCAAGAAAATGATGGAACGGCAGTGATCGCTGCTACAAGCGACTCGACGAGCTTTCCCATGACTTCCGCGCCGATATCGACCTGGGGCCAGATTGCCGCCGGCTGCGCTTGCGTGCTGATCTCGGATTTCCGGTTTCGGAAAGACGATTGGCGCGCGATCGCCCCAATCTGGCGCGCTGGTATGACCTGCTCCGCCGGCGTCCGTCGATGCGCGCGACCGAACCCTCGGAAACGCCGCTTCGACAGCCAGACGATTTGCATCCGACCAAAGGCGTGAGCTATTCCGTCGCGCAAGCCGCAGAGTGACGCGCGGGTCACTTAAAGTGCTTGAGGAGGCAAACCCGTGCACGAAGACCAAGTTTTACTACGTCGCGTATCTGGAGCAAAGCTCGAATCTGTGGTGCTGGACCTTTGATAACTCGAGTGATCGGATGATCGCCCGAAACGTGGAGAAGTATTACAACAAGGCGGACTGTCTGGCGGCCATCAACGTCGTCAAGTCGATACGGGTCCGGCGCCCGTCAAAGGAGCGATCGGCCTGGGATATCCACAGGCCGACGCCGGTGAGAGGGCGCACCGGCCACGAGTAGTTCTCATCGTCACGCCCGTCGCCCCGTCGCCAATTACTTGGCGACAAGAGTGCGTGCAAGATGCGAGCGCAGGCGTTGGTCGCCTGCTGGATCAAGTCAATCTGCTGCGTGCGACTCCACGCCGCCGATGGCAAATGGCGTGACCTGGGCGATGGCGAAATGTCAGCGGCTTGGCGGCGAGCTTGGCAGTCATCCGTGAGCGAGGCGCTCTCGGGCGCCGTCAAATGCAAGAGCTGCTCGCGTGTCGTATGAAGATCCATGGTGTGCATTGATTTACACAGCGCGGCGACACGCCTGAGTCAAGAGTAAAGCCCTAACCCGTTGAATAACCATGCTGAGTTTCAGCCGGCATCAGCATCTTATCTGCACTCGCACACCCGCGGCGTGTGCGGCCCAGCCAAAGCATACGCCGCGGCGTCAGCGACCATGAGGGACCGTAATCGCTATCGCAGCACTTACATAGTAGAGAGGGGCAGCACTGGCGCGCAGCGCCGGCCGGCGCCCCACCCCGAATCTTCCCATCCATGCTGTGGATCCCCATCACGGTCTTCGCTGGCGCTCGCCCGGACCATTTCGCAACGCGGCGCGGCGCCATCCCCGTAACCGACCTCGGCACGCTTGAGCGACGCTCGTCTGTTCAGTTCGCGTGGCACGGACTGCCGTTCGGCGGCTGGCATGGCTCGCCTCGGTGGCCATCGCGAGCAGCGGAAGCATCCTGACGCTGCCGGCTTCATTCTTCGCGTAAATTGCGCGCTGGCGGGCGGGTAAGCCAGATCGCGCGTGGTCCGCGGCTGCTCGCTGCGAGATTACGATGCGCGAAGCGGCAACTTCGCATGGTCGGCGTCGCGGCCTCGAAGACCGAGGTCGTGCAGGTGGCGTTCTTCCTGGCTGCCAGTCCTTCCTCGGCGATCCTCCTCAACCTGCGCTCGGCGCTTTCTGCGGTCGCGAGCGTGGACCGTCGGCGATGGCTTTGCTTGCGCCGAGAGCGGATCCGCGCAGCGCCCGCTTCGCGTCGTTGGTGGAAGGACTGTCATCGCGCCTCGGCGCTGCTCGGGATCGCCGCGGCGGCGCAGGGGTTTGCGATGGCCGCCGTCGCGTTTCGCAGCGGCGGCTGCGGGTCGTGGGCGGCTCGTCTGGGTGATGAATGCGGCTTTTACCAGTCGTGGTCGCGCCAGCGCTTCAAACGCGCGGGTCCCTCGGCAAGCGTGGCTCCTGGTTCCGGTCGCCGGCCGTGGTGGTTCGCACGCTGCGCGCCTGGCGTGTCTCCGCTTTTCCGCCCGGGATTCATGCGGCGCGGCGCGCCTCGGCGGCGGTGCGCTTCACCGCGTTCGCCATCCAGTCCGGGTGGACGTACGTTGCGTGCGCCGGACTAATCGAAATGCCGTTCAGTCGCTACGTGGTTTCGCGACGACTCTTTCGCGAGCACCTGACCACGCGCGCGAGATCGCCGGCATGGCGCTCATCGTACCGGTACGATTGCGATCGCGACTGGCGCCTGACCGCAGCGCGTCTTACGCCGCGATGGGCTCCAGGTGGAGTCTACGCGGAGGTCGTCCTCGCCCACGTCTCGAGTGATACCGGAAAGCCCCGCCAGGCGGTGTGGCGCATCACCATTTTTGCTGGTGATATCGTTTTGTTTCGGCAAGGAGAGAGAATATCCGGGCAGTCTTTCCGGGGGCAGCAGCGGCGCGTCGCAATCGCTCGGTCGTTGGCGATGCGCCCGAATGCGATGTCTGTTCGATGAGGTCACCGCGGCGCTCGACCCTGAAACAGTGGCGGAAGTGCTCAACACCATTCGCGACCTCGTGGCGGAAGGCATGCACCAGTACCCTGGTTACGCACGAATGCGCTTTGCGCGAGAGGTCGCGCATCACATCTTTTTTACGGACAGGGGACTTATCGTCGAGCATGGTGAGCCCAATGAGTTCTTCTCCGCGCCCAAGGATGAGCGCAACGAACGAGTTCCTCGAGCCACGTTCTGTAGCGCCAGCCGACCGGTTCCAAAAGGCGGTTTGGCGAGCTGCCACCCGAGGACAGTCTGGTCGACCACGCGCGAGACCAAAACGCCTCCAGCACGAGCTTTCCCCGCGCCTTGCCGTCTCCACGAGGGCGTGAGCCTCTTTCGATGCGCCTTCGCACCGATGCGACCGAAGTGCTCACCGCAGCGTCGTGCGGATCACCCCGAATCCACGATGCGCCGCAACTTCTGTTCAGCAGGTTGCCGGGCGATCATGTGTCGCTCAGTCGTCATACGCGGAGCGCGAACATGAACTCCCAACAGGAGCGAAACGCTCTTGCCCTTCAAGCAGGCTCAATGCTCGACAGCGCCGGCTTCCGGATCGTCGATAAGCCTGGAACTTTCTGCGGCGCAATGGCTTCGTGCAAATGGGCGGCGTAGCGCCGTCCGGTGTTCGTCAGGCTCATTGCGACGCAGTTCGGCGCCCGTGCGTTGACGCGTGTCGGAGCTCGTCGCCGAGCGGCCGCGCGTGATCGATGACGTCGTGCGCGCCGAGCTCGCGCACCCATTGTGCCGTCTCTCGGGACGCTGATGCCGCGGCAGGCTGACCTTGCGACCGGCCGGACGCCGCCGCGCGAGCTGCGTCAGGATCAGACCTCGACACCGCCGGCACGCCCTGACGACTGTGACTGCATTGGCTGTGGTGATGCTTGCCGGGGAGAGATATCGCCAGGCGCCCAAGAGCATCTCCCGTGCCGTAATGGTTGTTAGTGGTAATACGCCGCGGCTGCAGCAATACGTAAATTGAACGCTTGCCAA
>ERZ1370068.4204-contig-3288_pt1 | contig 27226 bp, 32 predicted proteins | sample MGYA00561227_ERZ1370068 | MGnify/ENA primary metagenome ERZ1370068 (study PRJEB38410, sample SAMEA6850437) | metagenome | study: Metagenomic assessment of the ecological functions of the soil: analysis of the soil microbiota associated with the...
GTTGTACGCTGGCGTTCAGTTACGTATTGCTCGGCCAGCGCGCGATCCATGTCGTCGCCGCCGAGCGCGCTGTCGCCGCCGGTCGAGCGAACCTGGAAGATCCCGTTGTCGAGCACGAGGATGGTGATGTCGAACGTCCCTCCGCCGAGATCGTAGACCGCAAAGAGTCCGTCCTTCTTCTTCTCGAGTCCGTAGGCGAGCGCGCGGCTGCGGTCGGCTCGTTGATGAGCCGCAGCACGTCGAGCCCCGCGAGACGCCCGGCGTCCTTGGTGGCTTGCCGCTGGGCGTCGTCGAAATAGGCGGGCACGGTGATGACCACGCCGCCGACCTTGTGCAGCTTGTCCTCGGCGTTCTTCTTCAAGCGTCTTCAAGATTTCGGCCGAGACCTCGATGGGCGTCACGGCTTGGCCGTGCACCTTGAAGCGCACGACGTTGGCGTTGCTTTGCGCCGCGGGGCTGAGGAATTCATACGGCCCGAGGCGGCGCGTCTCGGGGTCGTTCGCCCCGCGACCCATGAATCGCTTCACGCTGACGATCGTCTCTTTGGGCTGCGAGGCCGCGCGCCGCTGCGCAGCGCGCCCAACGACGACGTTACCCGCGTCCGTCGTAGTTCACCACCGAGGGGACGAGCACTTCGAGATCGCAATCCTGGATGGCCATCGGCCGACCATCTTGCACGTAGGCCACGAGGAGTTGGTCGTCCCGAGATCGATGCCGATCGGGCGCGGCGCGGCTCTTGCGGGTCGAAAAATCTCGAAAAGTACCATGGTCCTAGTCGCCTAAAGCGGCGCTCGCCTTTTCGCTGAAACCGTCTTCGATGGCACTCACTTCGTCGAGAAAGCGCCGGTAGTAGCGAAGCTCGCCGAGAGCGACACGACTTTTTCAGTGATGCCCCGCCGTTCGGTGAGCCTCCTCCGTTCGGCGGCGCTCGTCGCGAACGCGGCCGCGATGCGCGCCGAGCACCTCGTCTTGCCGCTTTTGAATCGCGCTCGCCAATCGCTGCGACTGCCGCTGGATCTCCGCCGGCCCTCGCCTCGGAAAGCGCCTCGCGCTGCTCCATCATCTCCATCAAGAACTCGGGATCGGCCTGCGGGCTCCTTACCCTCTTCGATCCGGCGCGCCTCGCCGGCGCAAAAGCGCCTTCCGCTCTGCGAATCGGATCGCGCACGAGCCGCCACGCTTCCGTTGACCTCGATGGCTTTACCGAGCGACATCCTGCGCTTGCCGCGGGAGATCCGCCCAGGTGCCGATCGGGGTGCAGCACCCGCTGAAGCTCCCGATATCGCTTCTCCAGCGACGCGAGATCCACGTCGAACGCGCGGAGTGATGCCGAGGGTATCGAAGGGGTCGACCATGGGGACCGCGCCCCCTAAACGCTGAACGAGTGCCCGCACCCGCAGTTGGTCGCTTCGTTCGGATTCTTGAACTTGAAACCTTGGTACATCAGCGTTTGCTCCCAATCGAGCACCGTCCCCGCCGAGCAGATGAGGCTCTTGGGGTCGACATGGGCTTTGACGCCGTCGAATCGAACACGCGATCACGCTCGCGCGGCGGGTCGTCGCTGAACTCGATCACGTACGAAAACCCGGAGCACCCTCCCCCTTGAGCCGAGCCGGATCGCGCGCGTCAGGCGTTCCGCGCTTGGCGAGCTGCTTCTTCGCGGCTTCGATGGCTTTCGGCGACAGCGACTGCGGCCGCCTTGGCCGGGCGCGCTCTTCCCTCGCCCGTGGCAGGAAGCCGGGGCGGCGCGCTTTTCTCGCCCGTGCCCGAGTGCCGTGCGCTGCCAGCTACCTGCGTTCCATGTCCGCTCGTCGTTCTCACTCTGCTTCTTCCTTGCTCGCCGGCCTTTACTTCGCGGGCGACGCTGTCTCCATCGCCGGCGCCGCCGTCTCCAGCGACTTGCCGCGCCGATCGCTTGCGCCCAGAAATCGGCGATGCGCGCTCTTGATGGCGTCTTCCGCCAAGACCGAGCAGTGGATCTTGACCGGCGGGAGGTTGAGCTCCTTCGACGATCATCGCTGTTCTTGATGGTGCTGGCCTCGTCGACCGTCTTGCCCTTGAGCCACTCGGTCGCGAGCGACGACGACGCGATGGCCGAGCCGCAGCCGAACGTCTTGAACTTGGCGTCCTCGATGACGCCGTCGTCGTCGACCTTGATCTGCAGGCGCATCACGTCGCCGCAAGCCGGCGCGCCGACGAGGCCCGGTGCCCGACGTATCGGGTCGTCCTTGTCGAGCGTGCCCACGTTGCGCGGGTTCTCGTAGTGGTCGATGACCTTGTCGCTGTACGCCATGGCTCCTCGTTCTCTTACCAGGGTTCTGAATCTGGTGCGCATGTGCAGCCCACTGGATCGACTTGAGGTCGATGCCTTCCTTGTGCATCTCGTAGAGCGGCGACATCTCGCGCAGCTTCTTGCACCTTGTCGATCACGAGGTCGGCCACGTAGTCGACCTCTTCGTCGGTGTTGAACCGGCCGATGCCGAAGCGAATCGACGAGTGGGCGAGCTCTTCGCCGACGCCCATGGCGCGCAGCACGTAGCTCGGCTCGAGGCTGGCGCTCGTGCAAGCCGAGCCGCTCGAGACGGCGACGTCCTTGATGGCCATCATCATGCGCCTCGCCCTCGACGAAGGCGAACGAGACGTTGAGGTTGCCGGGCAGCCGATGCTCGAGCGAGCCGTTGAGCTGCACCGCGTCGAGCTCGGCGTCATGAGCGCGTGCCGCAGGCGCTCGCGCAGCGCCGAGGATGCGCTCGGCTCTCGGCGCGCCCTCCTTCATGCATGATCTCCGCGGCCTTGCCGAAGCCGACGATGCCCGGGCACGTTGAGCGTGCCCGAGCGCATGCCGCGCTCGTGACCGCCGCCGTCCATCTGCGCGACGATGCGCACGCGCGGCTTGCTGCGCCGCACGTAGAGCGCGCCCACGCCCTTGGGGCCGTACATCTTGTGCGCGGTGATGCGAGGCCAGGTCGACGTTCATCTTCTCGACGTCGAACGGCACCTTGCCGACGCCCTGCACGGCGTCGCGTGTGGAGAAGGACGCCGCGCTCGCAGGTGATCTTGCCGATCTCGGCGATGCGGCTGCACCGTGCCGACCTCGTTGTTGGCGAGCATGATCGAAACGAGGATGGTCTTGTCGGTGATGGCCCGCTTCGACGTCGCTCGGGGTCGACGCAGACCGTCCTTGCCGACGTCGAGGTAGCGTGACCTCGAAGCCCTCCTTCTCGAGGCGCTTGCAGCGTGTCGAGCACGGCCTTGTGCTCGATCGGCGCTGGTGATGATGTGGTTGCCCTTGTCCCGGTAGAACTCGGCCACGCCCTTGAGCGCCAGGTTGTCGCTCTCGGTGGCGCCCGAGGTGAAGACGATCTCCTTTGTCGCTCTCGGCGCCGATGAGCTGTGGCGATCTGCTCGCGCGCGTAGCTCGACCGCTTCTTCGGCCGTCCAGCCGAAGACGTGGCTGCGGCTCGCCGCGTTGCCGAACTTCTCGTTGAAGTAGGGAGCATCGCGCTCGAGGACGCGCGGATCGACCGGCGTCGTCGCGTGGTTGTCCATGTAGATGGGGAGCTGGATGGCCATGAGAAAATTCCTTAGGTCTCGTTCAGGTCACACGCGAAAACCGGCCACGAGCTCGGGGGGGAGCTGATCGTGGTCGTTGAGTCTTCAGCGGTTGCGCGCGGGGAGAGACGGCGAACCGGGTCCTTTGCGGGTGTCGCAGCGTCTCGAGGTACTTCCAGAAGCTCTCGCGCGGTGCTCTCCTGCGAGCGCTCTGCAGGCGCTGAATCTGCTCGCGCGTCGGAGCGGGGCTTCTCGCGATAGAACGTCGCGCATCTTTTGGCCGTCATTGGGCGCCGACGGCGGCGATCTCCCACTGTTTTCGACGCCGCGTTTTGGATGGTGGGGGCGAGAGGCCGAGGATCGCGGAGCTTGCCGATCCAGCGGACGCGCATGACCGCGTCTTGGCTGAAAGAGCCGGTAGCGGCCCTTGGAGCGCGCGTGGGGGCAGGAGAACGAGACCGGAGAGCTCTTCGTAAGGGTGGATGGCCCGGACGCTTTCTTTCCGCAAAGTCTCGCTTGCGTCACCTGCGACGAAGAAGCTCTTCACCACTATCGCTCGTCTCGCCGCCCGCCGCCCGCCCGTCGGCCTCCCGCTCGCCCCGTCGACGAATCGCGCGCGACGGGTACGGGCAGGGGCCGGCCGGATGCAGGCCGCAATCGGCAGGCAGATCGGAGCTGGGGATCGTCAGGATCGAGAGTCATGAGGTGTTTCGCGCTTTGGCAGACATCTCGAAGCCTAACGCTTACGTATGGGTACGATCAAACCCTCACCCGTGCACGTCGGGACTTGTGGTCGTTGCAGGGCTATGCGGCCCTGTCCGTCAAGGGTTTTCCGTAGGTTCGAGCGCCTTGGAGCCATCAACTGATCAGGGCGGTGCGTGGCCCAACGGCCGTGCGGTCTTCTACCGCTCGGGCCCTGCTTACAGCGTGAGCCGCCAGGCCGCGCAGGCTCGCGGGCCATGCTCACGTCCCGCCATGGCCGATTCGCCGCCGCTCCCCCCTACCCCTTCGCCCCGCCCGATTTTCGCGGCCGTCTGCCGCGCGGCCGAGCAGCTCGGCTCCGGTGCCGTGCACCGCACGCCCAGCTGGCGACGTGCGCGACGCTCGATCGCCTGGCGTCGACGCCGCACGACTTTCAAGTGCGAGCTTTCCTGCAAAAGTGCGGCGCCTTCAGGATTTCGGGGCGCGTCCAGACGCCGTCCTCCGGCCTGCCGGCCGACGTCTGGCAGCGCGGGCGTGTCGTCACGCACAGCTCGGGCAACCACGCCGGGGCGCGCTCGCGCTCGCGGCGGCGGATGCGCGGCATTTCCGGCGCCACATCGTCATGCCGCGCAGCGCCACCGGCGCGTGAAGCAGCGGGCTACGCGCGAGTATGAGGGGACGCATCGTGGAGTGCGAGCCGACCCAAGCGGCCCGCGAGGCCGCGGCGGCGTGACCGCTGTCGTCGCCGAGACGGGCGGGACGCTCATTGCGCCGTTCGATCACCCCGACGTCATCGCCGTGGCCGGGGCACCGGCCGCGCTCAGAGCTGCTCGCGCCAGAATTGCCGGAGCTCGCCAGGCCGATCGTCACACCCGTGGGCAGGCGGGGGCCTCACCTCGGGAACTTCACGTGCCTCGCGGCGGGAGGGGCGTCGCGCTCACTGCGCGTCCGCGTGTTCGCCGGCGAACCGAAGGGCGCAGTCGGCTTTGGCCGCTCGAGGCGGCGGGGCGGCGTCTTCCCGCAAGACCGATCCGCGCACGGTGGCGGACGGGCTGCGCACGGGCCTCGGCGATCTGACCTGCGGCCCTTCGTGCGCGACCGGGTCAGGCGGGTGATCACGGTCACCGACGAGGAATCGTACGGCCGCCATGCGCCTGCTCTCGGGAGCGGAGCCAGGATTGATGGTCGAGCCGAGCTCGGCGGTCGCCCTGGCGGCCGTGCTGACCGACGAGTTTCGCGGGCTTGCCGGGCTCGGCCAGCGTCGGGATGCTGGTGCTCGGGCGGCAACGTCGATCTCGATCGCCTGCCCTGGTAGATGAGCACGAGCGCGAAGCCAGCTGCTGCCCCGCCGCTTTTGCGGGAGCCGCCGAGCTCGCACCGCTGCGCCATGGCCAAGGACAGGACTACCTCGCCTACCACAGGGTCGACCCGTCACTGACGCACGCGCTCTCCCGGGGAGATGGTCTTCATGGCGGCGGCGACGGGCCTCGTTCTGGTGGGGCTCCCGCTCGCGCTCGCCGCCATTTTTCCACTTCGTCCTGCCCCTCATCGGCCAGCGGCTGGGTAGAACTGAGCGGCTGGCTCGGCGTCGTCGCGCCAGCGCCGACGCCGCGCTGCTCAGGCCATCTGGGATGGCGACTCGCGACCGCTTCTGAGGCTCCCGCCCGCAGCGCTCGGGATCCTGCGCGGGGAATCTGGCGCGTACACCTGCTGCGGCAGCCGGTGGTGGGCTTCGCGCTTGGCGCGCGCGGGTGCCCGACGGACGAAGTGGGTCCTCATCCGCCGCGGCGACACCGGCACGTGGGCGCCGGCCAGGCGGCGCGCTGGAATGGGGCGAAACGCATGCGCGAGCGCGCCGATTCGCGCGAGCTCGTGGAGGAAGTCCGGGCGCATCAGCTCCGGTCGATCGGACGGTCTGATCGGCGTCTTCTCGCGCCCGGACCGCGACCTTCAGCTTTCACGCGGTCACGGTGGTGGTGGCGTGCGGAAGTGGAGCCGCCTTCGCGCCCGCCGGCCAACACGCTCGAGAATCGAGGAAGTCGGGCTTTTCACCGACGCCGAGCTGCCGGCGGGAGCTCGCGATGGGCCTGGGGGACCTGCTCGCCGCCGCGCGACATCATCGGTGACCAGTTCTCGATGACCACTGCCCGACGAAGGGCCGGAGTGCAGCGCGACGCGATCGCCCGCCGATGGCGCATCGACACGCTGGCCGCCGTTTCCTCCTGGTGCAACACTTCCACACCGTGCCGTCCGGCTTGAGGCTGCCAGGCTCGACCAATCGCCTCCACGATGCGGCTCGCATCGCCCCCTCGGCGACGGCCTTGGCGCTCACCCACGTCCGTCGCCGAGCGCGATGCGGCGCTTCACCGTCGGCAGCGACGCGGAGTCGGTCACCGAGCACACAGAACGTGTCGCTGATTACGGTGATGAACCCGCGCAATCGCCGGTCGTGCGCGCGTGCGCTGGCGGGACCGCGGTCGGCGCGTCGACGGTATCTTTACCGGGCTCGATGAGCGAGACCAGATGTTGCGCATCTCGAAAGGCCGGTACGAATGCTGCGTCGCGATCTTGGCGCCCACGATGGACGCGGGGCTCGATGAGCTGCCGGGGTGACGCCGCGGTGCACGCCGCTTGTCAGCGCAGCAATCGTCGTCGTTTTCACCGCGCAAGACCACGCAGTTGATTTTGATCTCAGCTGATCCAGCGCCAGGCGCGGCGCCGACACCGCCGCACGGAAATTACCTTGCGCGAGATCTCCGCCACTTGCGCGGCGATCCGGCGAAAGCGCTGGAGTCGAGCAGATGAGGGGACACCCGTGATCCGCTGGAGACCTGCCTCGGCCAGCGGCTGCGCCAGCTTTTTCGGGCAGGTGGCGTTGGTCGTCCGAGGGCGGATCGTCGACCAGAAACGATCACGTAAGAGCCACCATTTCCACCGCCGCGGAATTGAGAGGGCAGCTCCCCGTGGTACTGGGCCACTGACATTGCTCCACCGACGCGATGAGCGTTTCATCATCGATGCGCCAGCTCGCCTCGTCGAGTCGCTCTCAGGCACCACGTCGTTCCTCGGCGGTCGACAGTATAAACACCAAAATAGCGGTCACGGCGATCCGCGTCAGCGACACTGCGCACCACGCGCGGAGGCGGCTGGGGACGGCGTGCCGAGGAGCGGTGAACGGTCGTCAGCCCAGGTCATCTTCAGATCAAAAGCGTTTGCCGTAGCCGGTGCCCATCGACGAAACGGCTTCGACCAACGCGCCAGTAACGACCGGTCGGCGCAACGGTTCGGTGGGGTGAACTGCGCTCACCCCATGAAACCACCCCTTACCCACGATCCAGCACCGCTGGTGAGGTCGCATGGTCGGCGTCGCCGACGAAGAGCTGCGGAAACGGCTGCCGCACCGCCAGCTGGCAGCGCGCGGGGTCCAGATGAAAGATACGCTCGATCGGCGATGCAGGGGAACCGGGCCCAAGAAGGCGATGTCACGCGACCGCGCCATCGCCGGCATCGACTATGGCACGCCGGACCTCATCCCGCTCACCTGCCATCCCTGTCGCGCTCACCGGCGGCACGGAAATCATGTCCCTGCTTTCACCCGCCGTCCGGACAGCTCCGCCGCTGGCATCGGTCAAATCCAGGCCACCGTTTAACGCCTTCAGATGATCAGACGGGGTCGAGATGGAGGCGCTCGTTGCCGCGGCACGGCGGCGTTGACCATCTACGACATGCTCTGGGGCCATCGACGCGCTGGATGACGATCACCGACGTCGGTCTCCTCGAAGATCCGGTGGGTGATCAGGGCACCTCGCCAGGAGCACCATGACCGGAAGCCGCGCTTCTCACTCGCCGCGTCGGTGCGGGCGAGGCCGATTTCAGTCCGACACGCCGCGATCGGCGGCGAGAATTAATCCAACAAGGCAGCCGGTGCGATTACTGATCTTTCTCGGCACGGTGCGCGGCGGCATGAACGGCAGCCGCGCCGTGACGCAGCTCGAGCACGCAGCTTACGCAAACGCATGGCGGTCGCGAGAATGGACCGCTTTTTTATCCGCGCCGAGATCGAAGCGGAGATCCCCGAAAGTCCGTGTCGCGCGCGATTCATCAGGTCGGCACGCTCAAGTCAATCGGCGACGTGTCGGTGGTCTGCGTTGCCGGCGCGCCGTCATGGAACGCAAGCGTTTCGCGCGCACCGGCTCGCGGTCGATCGCGCCAAAGGCGCGTCCCGATTTGGAAGCGCAGAGCACTGGACCGGACGGTCCGTGGTGAGGATCGGCTGGGAGGACGCCCCGCTGCCTCCCGGGCGCGAGCGATTAGCGACTCTCGCGAAGGTCAGCGGCGCGTCTTCCGGGCTGAGACCTGAGTACCCGAAGTCCGGCGTACCGGGGCCGCTCGCTCGGCGGTTCGTCAGCAGCGGCAGGAGAAGCAGGTCGCGGCGGCGGCCTCCAACCTGGACGGCCAACCGGCGTCAGCCTGGCGGGTACCAGCCGGCGGCCGCGGATCGCGAAGGCGCCGGTCTCCCGTGAAGCAGCTTCTGCGCGTTCTCCGGCTTCGGCGGTGGCGAAGCCGGCGGCGGAGGCGGCGGCTGGGTCGGCGGCCGCGGCGGCAGTCGCCTGGAGGCTCGGCCTGCTTTCTGGCGGAGGGACGCGACGTGACGGTGGTTTCGGTTTCGCGGCCCGCTGGCGACAGAAACGCGGCAGGCGCCAGACCCGCCGCCGATGAAGCGACCAGACCCACGACGGCGGCGATGGCGAGGCCGGGACCACTTGTTCGACGTCGGCGAGTCCGGAGCTGCCGTCATCATGCTGCGACGTGGCCCACTGATGGGATTGCTCTTGTTGGCGGGGAGTGCCCGTCATTCCGCAGCCACGCCGGGCCTGCACCGACGGGGGCGGTTGCTCGATCGCGGCGGCACCATGCTCGGCAAGAGCCGGTGCGCGGGGCATCAGGGCGACCGCGGCGGCGGCCTGATGGACCGAGCGGTGCTCGGGGAACGGTCACCGCTTGCCGGTACGCGCCCAACTATCGAGGCTTCGCCAAACTGCTGCGCCGTCTGGAAGCGGTGCTCGAGCTCACGCGCCATGCCGCGCGGAGACGACGGAGCGCAAAGCGGGATCGAGGTCGGGAACGATCGTGAGTGGCGACGGTGGCGTCGAGAGCACGATCTTGAACAGGAGTCGTTGAACGACTTGGCATCGAACGCGGGACTTGCCATCGATCGCCTCGTAGAGGATGAGCCCTATCGATACAGATCGCTGCGAGCGTCGGCCTCGCGGCTGCCGTTTGCCTGCTCGGGAGACATGTAATAAGGCGTGCCCATGACCATACCGGTGCGGGTCGCGTGCATCTGATCGCCGGCTAGCGCCCTTGGAACTTGGAGATTCCGAAGTCGATGATCTTTACGTAATCGAGCTGGCCGGCCTTCTCCTGAGGATGAAGGATGTTGTCCGGCTTGAGGTCGCGGTGAATGATGCCGGCGGAATGGGCGGCGGCGGAGGCCGGCGAAAGCCTGGCTTGGCGAGCGCGACCAGCTCGCGAGGCTCGACCTGCCCTTGCGCTGGATGCGGGCGCTGAGCGGCTCGCCGTCAGGAACTCCATGACCATGAAGCGGTCGTTGTTGGGAGGGTTCGAGGTCGAGGCGCTTCAGGATCTGATCGCCGCCAGATCCGGACCCGCTGCCTGCCTTCGCGCTCGACCGCTGCACGGCTTCGGCATTGGTGGCCGTGGCGGCGTGGAAGTACCTTGATGGCGACGCGCGCTTGATGCGGACGTTCACCCCTTCGCACACCGCACCCATGCCCCTTCGCCGATGAGCCGGACGATGCGGTACTTCCCTTCGACTCATCTGACCGATTTCGAGCGACATGAAGGATTTCCGGGTAGTCCGATAACTCTACTACCACCGTGCTCTACAGGCGCCCTCCGTCAAAACTGTACGCCTACAAGGGTCTACCGTCGTCGGTTCTCTCCGTCTCGTCGATCCAGAAACGAAGAAAATGCGCAGCGCTTGATCGAACCGACGACACGCGATGACCGTGATGCTCCTCGCCTCACACGTCGTGCTGTCGTGTCGAAAGGCGGCACGGGCGATGAGTTGCTCGTGTTTGCGGCAGCAGCACGCCGATGCCGCGAGCTAGGTGGGCCGGGACTTCGAAGCCGAAAGCGGACAAAAGGTCCGGTTCTCGTTTGGTGCCTCCGGCGATCCGCGCGCAGATCAGGGCTGGCGCGCCGAAGCTGCGGCGATGGTGTCGTGCCGACGCCGGAGACGATCGACGCGTTGGTCGAGCGCAAAGCTCGTGCGGGGTGAAGATCGCCTGGTCTTTGCCCCGGAATCAGCTGGTCGTGGTCGTTTCCAAGAGCTCCGATTCGGAGATCTCGCACGCCGCGCGATCTCACCTCGTCGTTCCGGATGTAGCCATGGGGACCCTGCGTGGGTGCCGGCGAGGAAATCACGCCAAGCTGTGGCTGGAGAAGGAGGGACTCTGGACGGAAGTGGAGCGCGCACGTGGTGTCGCGTCGCAGGACGTGGCGCAGCGGCCTCCGGCACGCCGGTCTGGCGAACACGGGCGCACGCCGAGGCCGGAATCGATCATCGAACCGACGCCGCGACGCTCACAGGCGGTCCGGGCTGACGAGGTGCCCTTGGATAGGGCACCTACCATTTCCTACGTTGCGGCAGCGTCTCGCCGCCGCCGAGAATGTCACTGCCCGGCGCTTCCTCGACTTTCTGATGGCGCCAGGCCCGCGCGCATCTTCACTCGCCACGGCTTCGTCCTCTGAGTTTCGCCGCAAGAGCGACGCTGGCGACCTTTCCATCTGGGGTCTCTCGTTGGAGGTCGCCATCGCGGCGACGTTCGCCATGCCCCTTGGGAATCGCGCTGGCTTGGTCTCCTCGCCGGATGGCGGCGTTCAGGGCTCGTGTTGGTCGAAGCCATTCTCACTGTCCCTTGGCTGCTCTAGAGCCGCATCGATCGCGATCGGAATCCTGTTGCTCACCGTTCTTCCAAGAACAACGCCTTCGGTCGCGCGCTGTCCGACATCGGACTCTGAAATCGTGTTCACCTGAAGGCGGCCGTTCTGGCTCGTCCGTCATGTCGCTCCCTCTGCTCCGACGCTCCGCGCGCTACCGCGTTCAGAGGAGATCGATCCGCGGCTCCTCGGTGTCGTCTCGGACGCTTGGGCGATGGCCCGTGGCGCGTGTTCCGGCGCGTGGCGCTCCCTCGGCCTGGCGCTGGAATCGTCGGGGAGCGCTCTTGGCGTTCTGTCGCGCGCTCGGCGAATTTGGCGCGACCATTCCTCATCGCCGGCAACATCCCGGTGCGCACCCAGACCGCTCACGCGTCGCCATTTTTCATCGGTCGCGGTGGGACGCGATGTGGACGCCCTGCGCCTCGTCGCTCTCGTCTGTTTCGTCGCCCTCGCAGCCGTGCACGCAACCGAGCGCCCGGCCTGGCGCCGTGACAGCGCCCTTTCCGCGACATGACGTCGACCTCAGCATCCGGCTTCCGCTTCCGCCCTTCACGTTGGAAGCGGAGCTCGCGTTGGCCGGCCGGGTTGACCGCCGTCCCCTCAGGCCTTCAGGATGCGGAAAGACGTCGCTTCTCGAGAATCATCGCGCGGGTTGCGGCGCGACGCGCAAGGGCGCGCACGCTCGACGGCGTCGTCTTTCTCGACTCCGGCGAGGATTTCGCCTTCCGCGAACGCCAGCAAATCGATGTGTGTGCCCAGAGCCGGCGCTTTTCGCACCTCGATGGTCGCCGCGAGACGTTCGTTACGGCGTTCGTGCGGCATCCGACGAATCGAACCGATGCGGTTTCGCCGAAACGCCGGCCCCTGCTCGGGAAATCGGAGCGCTCGTGACGCGGTATCGCTGCGCCCACTTTCGGGCGGTGAAGGCGCAGCGCGCAGTCGGCGCTGGCGCGTCGCGCTCGATCACTCGGCCGCGCCCTCTGCTTCCTCGACGAGCCACCAGCTGGCGGCGCTCGACGCCGAGCTCCGCTGCACCGCATTCTGCCGATATCTGATGCGTGGTCCGCGACGGGGCGAAAATCCCGATGAGATCTACGTCACTGCCGCATCACGCCGAGAGAGGCGCTCGCCCTTGGCGGACGAAGCCGTCGTGATGAGGCGGACGGCGCGTGGAGGCAGCGGGGCGCAGGCGCGCTACGATCCTCACGCCGAAGCTGAGTACACGGTCCGGTGCGGGCGTTACTGCCACCTTCGAGAACATCGTGCACGGCGTCGTCGTCGGAATCGACGACGAAGCGGGAACAACCACACTCGCGCCGCATCGCGACTTCGGGCGATCTCGCGTCCACGTCCGTCCCCCTCTGCGTACCGGGAGGACAGGGTCTACGGACGGGGGGCATGCCACATACCGGGTCGCGAGCGAGGACGTGCTCTTGTCCGTGGTCTCGACCGAATCTCCACACCCGTAACGTCTTTTCGGCGCGTGTCCTCGGGGGTAGAGACGCTGCGCACGGATGTTCTCGTTCGCCTCGAAGACCGGTGCGCTCGAGTGGCGCGCGCTCGTCACGACGGCCGCCGTACGCGATCTCGAAATCGCGACGGGCAGCGAGACTCTTCGTCGCCATCAAGACGCATTCTTTCGAGCGCCTCGGTTGATTACCAGACCGTAATGAACCGATAACGCAGAGGGCGCGGAAGTGAGAGCCGGGCGGACTGAAACTGGGCCTGGAAATCGTGCAGCAATTGAATGAACGGCGGGGCCGATGAGTCGTACGAGAGGGGCCGAGTCGTATGGCCAAAGCCAGGTAATGGACGCATGCTACGATGTGAGTAGACGATGCTTACGCAGCGAGGCCGGGCGGCGGGTGGGCGATGGCCGTCCTCGTGATCTGTCGCGGCAGCGGGAGCCCGGGCGGATGAGGACGCCCCTTCGCCGGTCCAAGGCCAGGCGCCGACCCCTTTGCCGGCCACCCCCAGCGCCGCGCCTCCAGAGCGAGCCCACGGCCCCGAACGGCGCGGCCCCCGCGAACGAGCCGCCGGCCCCATCCGGAATATGACCCCGCGGCCGACCGGGACCCCGCCGCGCTGCAGGACTTCCGAGAGCACGCCCGCTCTGTATGGATCGTGGGAGGAGGACGGCACCTACGGCACCGTTTGGATGCCGAGACAGCGGCGTCGTCGGCGCCGACTTCACGCCCTACGTCAGCCATGGGCACTGGGCGCTCGGTGCTGACAGCGCAGCTGGCTCTGGGTCAGCGACTTCAGCTGGGGCTGGGCGCCCTTCCATTACGGGCGATGGGTCTGGATCGGCGGCCGGGGCTGGGGTTGGATTCCCGGCCGGGTCTATTCCCCGGCGTGGGTCGTCTCGTGAACCGGCTTTTACGACGACTACACACGTCGGCTGGGCCCCCATGCCGCCCACTTGGTACTGGTATGGCGGTTGGGCCTATGGTCTCGGCTTCTATCCTCCAGCGCCTTACGTGTTCTGCTCCGCGACCTATGTCTTCTCGCCGTACGTGCGGCCGTACATCGCGCCGCCGGCACGCGTAGCCGTCATACGCGCCCCGCACGCGACCCTACGTCCCGGCGAGGCCCACCGGTTCTTCGGCGGGGTACTCAACTTACGCGATGACCCGAGGACCGAGCATGGTCGAGGCCCACATTCCCGCGGCATCCGTGCCGGCGCAGCGCGTCGCGCCCGATCCGCGGGCGGTCTCTTTCGCGCGTATGCATCCTCCGTCGCGCTCGTTCGCAACGCCGCAGGCCGGTGCGTTCGCCGGGCAGGGGAGATGACGCCGCGGCCGTCGACATTTCCGTCGACGCATGGCTCGAGCGTATTCACAACGAGACCACCGACGGGCGCGAGGTCTGCCCGGACCTCAGCAGTATCCGGTGCGCCCGATGTCGCCCTCTTTACGGAGCTGTCCACCCGGTCATGCCGTCGGTCCCGCATGCTGCACCGGTGAGCAACCTTCGATCCCACGTTCTTACAGTGCGCCATCCACGACATTCGCTCGGCCCGCGCCTGCCCCCATGATGCCCTCTTCACCCGCGCCGGTCGTTCGATCTTCGCCTCCTCCTGCTGCCAACGTTGCGCGACCGAGCGTGGTCGCGCCGCACCCAGCGGCGCCCGCCGTCCACGCCGCCCCTGTGGCGCCGAGGATCTCGAGATGATCGTCGCGCGCGCGGCGCGTAATGTCGGGCGCGCGCTGAAGTCGTTGGCTCCGTCGGTTGCGCTCTTGGCGGCCGCGCCCTTGAGCGGTTGTTACGGCGACGGCTACTACTATCACTACGGACCGCCTCCAGGCCGATCGTTTTCGCTGCCCCCTTGCCCGAACGCGACCGCGCCGGTGCGAGGAGTGAGTATCGACACCGACGCCCAGCTCACCACCGATGCCAGCCAAGGCGCCGGCAGTGCTCATCGAGTACGCCAGCGGCGGGCGATTGGCACATCTTCACCAGTCTGCGATACCGCCATCTCGGGCTACCCCTGCGAGTTCGACATCACCGCCCAAGCGATCGGCGGCAAGGTCTCGCGAGCCTCCTGCCCGAGAACCTCGAGCCCGACGACATCGCGACGTCGCAGTGCTCGGACGACCGCGATGCTCGGCGTCACGACGGGCACCGACTTCGATGGCCTCTGGTTCGACACCGCGCCGGGAGCCGCCGTGCGCGTCACGGCCGCGCTGGGACAAGCACGCTACGACGACATTTTCTACTGAGAAGAGCGCGGGCGTCGTTCACGACGACGCAGCCGCCGATCCGTTCGAACTGACGCCGACGGCGCCCTAACGTCCTGGAGTCCATGCAAACGCGTGCGAACTCGGCGGCCCTCACCCAGGAAAGGAAAGCCGCCAAGGCGCCAAGGCCCCGCAAGGAAAGAGAATCAAGATCCTTGGCGCTCGTCTGGCGATCTTGGCGGTCCTCTGCTTCGGAGGCCGCCGGCGAATTCGTCAGCGCTCGGTTCTGGCGTCTGGTTGGTCGAATTGCGCTTTTCCGTTTGACGGCGGCGCCGCTCTTCGGGAGCGCCGCTCTTGGCGGCCGGGTGCACTTGAACGAATTGGTAGCGCCCCGACGCGCGGATGTGCGCTTCGCCCTCTTTGACCCGCTCGCGCGCGAGCTCGATGAAGCGCGACTGGGCGCGCACCGGCGCTTCGCCGGAAGCGGGAACGACGCGGGCGTAGCTGCCGTCGGAGCGCAGCATCCAGGTCTTCGACGTTGTCGGCGCGCGAGATGGCGATGACTTCGTTCATGAGCCTGTTTTTGATGTCGGGGTCGACGATGGGCACCATCACCTCGACACGGCGGTGAAATTGCGGGGCATCCAGTCGGCGCTGGAGATGAACACCTCGTCCTGCCCGCCGTTCTTGAAACATACGATACGCGAGTGTTCGAGGAAACGATCGATGAGCGCGCGCACCTGGATGCGTTCGCTCACGCCGGGCACGTCAGGGCGCAGACCGCACACACCGCGCACGAGCAGCGTGATGGGAACTCCCGCCTGACCCGCCTGGTAGAGGGCCTCGATGACGTCGGGATCGACGAGCGCATTGAGCTTGGCGACGATTCCCGAAGGGCGTCCCGCGCGGGCGTGCTCGGCTTCGCGCCGGATGAGCCCGAGCACCGCCTCATGCAGTCCGAAGGGCGCCACGACGAGCAGGTTCCACTTGGCCGGCGCGCTGTAGCCGGTGAGCAGGTTGAAAAGCGCGGTCACGTCTTCGCCGATCTGTGTCGCGCGCCGTAAAGAGCGAGAGGTCCGTGTAGAGGCGCGCGCGTCGCGGGGTGGTAGTTGCCCGTCGAAAGGTGGACGTAGCGGCGGAGCTTGTCCTTCTCGCGCCGCACCACCAGAGCCGCCTTGGCGTGCGTCTTCAGCCCGAGGAGGCCGTAGACGACGTGAACGCCGGCTTGCTCGAGCGTGCGCGCCCATTGGATGTTGCTCTCTTCGTCGAAGCGCGCCTTGAGCTCGACGATGGCCGTCACCTGCTTGCCGTTCTCCGCCGCGCGCCCGCAGTGCCTTGATGATCGGCGAGTCGCCGCTGGTGCGGTAGAGCGTCTGCTTGATGGCCAGCACCCGCGGATCGTCGGCGGCGCGCGGAGATGAACTCCATGACCGAATCGAACGACTCGTACGGGTGATGAAGGAGAATGTCCTTTTCGCGAATGGTCGTGAAAAGATCGTCCGACTCGCGCAAAGGGGGCACGATCTGCGGCGAGAAAGGCTCGTCGCGCAGCTCGCGCCGCTCGTCGCGCACCACGACGCGCGCGCAGATCGGCGAAGTTGAGCGGCCCGTTGACGTGGTACACGTCCTCGTGCGCATCGAGCTTGAGCGCCTTGGCAGAGGCGAGCGAGTGAACCCGGTAGAACCTCGCCGCTGATCTCCAGGCGCACGGCGTTGCCGCGGTCGCGGCGGCGCAGCTCCTGCTGAATCGTTTGCAGCAGGTCTTCCGCTTCTTCTTCGTCGATCTCGAGGTCCCAGTTGCGCGTCACGCGGAACGCGTACGTTCCGCGCAGCCGGAGAACGGGAAAGATCTGGTGCACGTGGCGCGCGATGAGGTCTTCCAGCAGGACGAACGCAGTGCGCGCCCCGCCTCGTTTGACGGGCATCACCCGCGAGAGCATGGCGGGCACCTGCACGACGCCGAACCCGGGCTCGAGCAGCTCGTTCTCGCGTGCGAACATGACGCCGAGGTTGAGGCTCTTGCTGCGCAAGTGCGGGAACGGATGCCCGGGGTCGATGGCGATGGGCGTCAGCACCGGGAAGATGTCGTTTTTGAACATCGCGTCGAGGTTGGCGAGCTCTTCGGGCGCGAGATCGGCCGGCTTGACGAGCATCACACCTTGCGCGCGAGCGCGGGAACCAGCTGATCGGTCCAGCAGCGGTACTGCGCATCGACCAGCGTGTGCGCGCGCGCGGAGAGCGCCGCCAGCTGCTCTTGCGGCATCATGCCGTCCGGGGAGGCTCTTCCACCTCGCCCGACAGCTGCTGCTTGAGGCCCGCCACGCGCACCATGAAGAACTCGTCGAGGTTGCCGGTGACGATGGAGAGGAACTTGAGCCGTTCGTAGAGCGGGACGCGACGGGTCGTTCCGCCTCCGCGAGCACGCGCGCGTTGAACTCGAGCCACGACAGCTCTCGATTCATGTAGCAGCGCTGGCGCGTCGAGCGACGGAATCGAGGGCGCCCCGGGCATCGCCGACGACCGGACGGGGGTAGAGCGAACCGGTGATGCCGATGGCCCGGAGCCGCGCTCGAGACTGCTGGCCCCAAGGGGCGAGCTCGGGGGCGACTGCGTCATCGGCACGACGCCCCCGCCGCTGGGACTGGATTGACGAGCAGCGCGGCGGTGCGGAGGGAGCGCCGCGGGCGAAGCGCGGCTGCGGCGTGCTCAGCGGCTGGGTCGAGCGTGGCGACCGGCACCGCTGCGAGTGGACGAGCTGGGCTACTGCCCGCTGCCTGGCGCGGCCATGAGCGCGTGGCCGTGATCGGGCGTGGGGACGATCGCGGCGCTGTCCATCTCCGACAGCGTACTCCGCTCGATCTCGTCGGCCACGGCCGCTTCATAGCCCACCGGCACGCGATCGGTGTCCGTTTTGACAAGCCGAATCAGCCAACCCCTCTGAATCCGGTGATTTGGCGTTGAATCATGTTGCGAAGCGTTCACCTTTCCGCACCTCAACCTACACACATCCAACGATCGCCCGCGCACTCCAAACGCCGAGCGACGCCCGCTGCGGCGCAACCGACGAGCATGGCCGCGGCGTAGTCGCTGGCACCCCGCGCCGCTTGCCGTGTTCGAAAAAGGCGGAGCGCCTCGTGGTTGAACGCGGATTACGTCGTGAAGCCACCGAGAACGCCGGTCGTGAGGAAGAGCCGCGCGTCGGGCCGAGACGCGACGACAGCATCGCCACGCTGTGCACGAAGCCGATGAGAAAGCAGCCGACCACGTTCGACGATGAGCGTGCCGAACGGAAACTCCGGCGCGATGAGACGCGCCGCGGCGATCGTGGTCGGGTAGCGCGCCACGCTTCCAGCTCCACCGCCCAAAAAGACGTAAAAAATGCGATTCAAGCGACCTCGAGTTCTGCGGGCAGCTGCGCGCCATCCCACCAGGCCAATTGCCTGAACCTATCGCCCCGCGGGGCGACAAACTGGTATTCTGAGGCGTAAACCTGAAGGGGTGGCTTCTAGAAAGGAGAGCCAGATGGCGGATACGCAGACGGCCAACATGTGGTGCAGAAGATTGCCTTCGCTGCAAGACTTCGCCCTGTATCGCGATCTTTCCTGGGAAGGCTCCTTCGAAGACTACCTCCAAATCGTGCGCGCAGCGCCCGCAGGTGACCCGTAACGCGTTCCAGCGCGTCTACGACATGATCATCAGCTACGGCACCGAGGAGTACATCGACAACAAGAAGAAGCTCGTCCGCTACAACTTCTTCAAGGACGAGATCGAGACGGCGACGCCGACGCCATCTTCGGCCTCGACATCCCGCTCATGCGCCTGGTGCACGTGCTCAAGGCGGCGGCAGAGGGCTACGGCCCGGAGAAGCGCGTGATCCTCCTGCACGGGCCGGTCGGCTCGTCGAAATCGACGCATCGCGCGCCTCCTGAAGAAGGGCTCGAGCAGTACTCGCGCACGCCCGGACGGCGCGCTCTACACGTTCGAGTGGGCGCAACCTCGAAGACGTCGGCCTCGGGCCGAGAACGACCACGAGCCGTGCCCGATGCACGAAGAGCCGCTGCCGCCTCATCCCGCCCGCAGTGGCGCGACAAGGTCGTGGGCGAGCTCGGGCTCGTCCAACGATCAATGCAAGGTGCAAGGTCGACGGCGATCTCGACCCGGCGTGCCGCTTCATCTTCAACGGGCTGATGGACCACTACAAGGGCGACTGGTCCAAGCTCATCAGCACATCCACGTGCGGCGCCTGGTCCTCTCGGAGAAGGACCGCATCGGCATCGGCACCTTCCAGCCGAAGGACGAGAAGAACCAGGACTCGACCGAGCTCACCGGCGACATCAACTACCGCAAGATCGCCGAGTACGGCTCCGACTCCGATCCGCGCGCCTTCAACTTCGACGGCGAGTTCAACATCGCCAACCGCGGCATCGTCGAGTTCGTCGAGGTGCTGAAGCTCGACGTGGCGTTCCTCTACGACCTGCTCGGCGCCGTCGCAGGAGCACAAGATCAAGCCGAAGAAGTTCGCGCAGACCGACATCGACGAGGTGATCATCGGCCACACCAACGAGGCCGAGTACAAGAAGCTCCTCGAACAACGAGTTCATGGAGGCGCTTCCGCGACCGCACCATCAAGATCGACATCCCGTACATCACCAAGCTCAACGAAGAGATCCGCATCTACCAGAAGGACTTCAACAGGCCACGAAGTGCGCGGCAAGCACATCGCGCCGCACACCCTCGAGGTGGCCGCGATGTGGGCGGTGCTCACGCGGCTCGAGGATCCCAAGAAGCACAACCTCTCGATCCTGCAGAAGATGAAGCTCTACGACGGCAAGGTGCTCCCCGGGCTACACGCAGGACACCGTGAAGGAGCTGCGCAAGGAGTCGAAGCGCGAGGGCATGGAAGGGATCAGCCCGCGCTACGTGCAGGACAAGATCTCCAACGCGCTCGTCAACGACGTCGGCGAGGGGACGATCAACCCGTTCATGGTCATGAACGAGCTCGAGAAGGGCCTGCGCCACCACTCGCTCATCACCAACGACGACCAGAAGAAGCGCTTCGGCGAGGTCATCGGCATCGTCAAGCGCGAGTACGAGGAGATCGTGAAGAACGAGGTGCAGCGCGCGATCAGCGCCGACGAGGACGCGATCCACAAGCTGGCCGGCAACTACATCGACAACATCAAGGCCTACACCCTCAAGGAGAAGGTGAAGAACCGCTACACCGGCCAGGACGACGAGCCGGACGAGCGCCTGATGCGGTCGATCGAGGAGAAGATCGACATCCCCGACAACCGCAAGGACGACTTCCGCCGCGAGATCATGAACTACATCGGCGCGCTCGCGGTCGACGGCAAGAAGTTCGAGTGGCACACCAACGACCGGCTTGCGCCGCGCGCCTCGAGCTCAAGCTCTTCGAGGACCAGAAGGACTCGATCAAGCTGAAGACCTTGGTGTCGGCGGTCGTCGACAAGGAGACGCAGGAGAAGATCGACATCATCAAGAGTCGGCTCATCAAGTACTTCGGTTACAACGAGGTTTCGGCGACGCGACGTTCTCAATTACGTGGCGAGCATCTTCGCGCGCGGCGACGCCAAGGATTGACCCGCCGCCGAAATCGTGGCTGAACCGCAACCGGGCGCGCGCCGCCACGGCGCCGGGCGGGGCAAGGTGCCTGGACTGCTCGACGCACCCCGAACCCCAATGCCTGAGGACTTGTCGATGAGCCTGAAGAAATCCTTGATGGAGCAGGGCATGAAGCTGCTCGCCGATCCGCGCGTGATGAAGCTCATGCAAGACGAGCGGTTCGTCAAAGCGATGATGGCGGCCATGAGCATGCCGGGAAAATCGACGGCTTCACTCAAGGAGCAGGCCGAGAAAGTTCGCCAAGCGGATGTCGCTCGCCACGGCCGACGAAGTGCGCGATCTTGAAGCGCACCGTGCGTTCGCTCGAAGATCAGCTGGCTGCGCTCAGCGCGCATCTCGCGAGCTCGTATCCTCCGGTCCGGCATCGCGCCGTAGGGGCTCGACGCGCCGGGCGTGAACCAGCGCCCGATGAATGCCGGGTCGGTCGGCGATGAATCGCGCTTCCCAGGGTCTGCGCGTCAGGGTAGCCTGGCACAATTCGCGGCTCGCACCGGCTGGCACACGAGGCATGTCCATGAAAATATTGACTATTCTTATGGTCTTGGGCGCTTGGTACGTCACTCTCTGCCGTCGCGACGGCCAGGCGCCAGTGCCGCGCGGCACAGGCTACCCGCGCGGCCGGCTGCGCACGACCTCGGCGCAGCTACCTCCGGCTCGCCGCTGCCACGGCCCGGTATCGAATCGAGACGAAGATCGACGCGGTGTGCAGAGCAAGGACGTCGCGACAACAGGCTTCGACGATCCGCAACTCGCCGGTCGAGGAAAAGACGGACACGACCGTACCGAGTTCATCGGCGCGCGCTTCCGTTACGTCATCATGCCGAAAGTTCTACATGGGGATCTTCGGCGATGGCGGGACGACGGTCGGTGTGCCCGGCGTTCGGTCCGGAGTTTACGCATCCGCAAGAACGGCTTCGAATACGTGATGTCGGTGATGTACGCGAGCTACGCGATGGATCCCACGCCTTTCAAAGCGAAGACCGACGAACACGACGCGTGGGAGATCGTCGAGTACCAGCATCAAGATCGCTCTACTTCATGTCCGGATTTTTCTCTGGTCGGCCGGAGACGAGCCCCAAGTTCTGCCTTCACCTACGGCGGCGGCGTTCGGCCTGGGCATCGTGTTCGGCGACATTCACCGTCAGCAGGCGTTATCCAGGGATCGGCGGACAACCTGAACGACCCGTACCGTACGTGCCGTGCCCTGCCAACGCGGCAGGCACAGGCCCGCGATGGGCGCGCACCGAGTATTGCGGACGGACAACGACCACTACGGCGGCTACACCGAGCCGAGCTGGGCCAACGGGGCTCGAAGCCGATCCTCTTTCCGTGTGGCTGTCGCTGCAGACCGGCGTTTCGCTTCAAGCCGAGCCAAAGAGTTCATGGCCAGCGCGTCGACATCGGCTTGGAACATTCTGAACGGCCCGTTCTTCGGCCTGGCCCTCAACTACGGGTTGCTCTGATCGCTTAATCGTGCCGGCGCCCGAGCTTCCTCCTCGGTACGAACCGGTCTCCCCGCTCGGCAGAGGAGGTGGCGGTGAGGTATGGGCCGTACGCGATCGGCTGAGCGGGCGCACCCGCTGGCGCTGAAAACGCTGCGAGTCGCGGGCGCCACCGAGCGCGAAGTGCCAGGCGCTTCGTGCGCGAAGCCGTGGCGCTCTCCGGGCTGGAAGGGCTCGGCGTGCCGCGCGGTGCTCCGCTTCGGGCAGGCTGCCCGGAGAGCGGGCGGCCCTTCTTGCGTGCGCGAGCTGGTGGAAGGGCAGAGCCTTGCTCGAGCTCATCGACGAGACGGCGCCGAGCCGGCGCGCTGTCTCGAGCGCCATCGCGTTCGCCGCCGATCAACTGACGGCGCTTCATCGCGCGTCGCTTCTTCACGGCGACGTCAGCCGGCCAACATCATCGTCGGGCGAAGACGGGCGGGCGACGCTCGTCGATCTGGGGCTCGCCGCGCCGTGGAAGGAGCGGGGCACGCAGCCCGAGGGGCTCACGCCGCGCTATGCGCGCACCCGAGCTGCATAGCCGGTGCCAAGCTCAGCGTGCGCGCGGAGATCTTCGCGACTCGGCGCGACGCTTGGGCGAGCTGCTCGAGCAGGCGGGGCAGCCGCCTGCCGGCCGAGCGATCAAGCGCCGCGCTGGAGAAGGTCGTCAGCCGCGCGACCGCCAAAGATCCCTCCGCGCGTTTCCGAGCGCAGACGAGCTGGCGATGGAGCTGCGGCGCGTGAGCCAGCTCGCCGACCTCGCGAGGTCGTTCGCCAGGTGGACGCGTCTTGGCCCATCGTGGGCATCGAAGCGGCTGCCATCGGCGCTTCTGGCGCGCATCGAGGCGCTTCCCGCAGGAGGCGCGTGCGTGGCGTTGGAGGGTCCCCTCGGTTCCGGGCAGAACGGCGCTGCTCCGGCGGGTGGCGTGGTCGCTGGGCGTGGCGGGGCGCGCTGTGGCGTGGATCGAGCCGGCGTTGACGGCCAACCTCGCCGAAGCTCTGGAAGTGGAGCTCGCGGGCGGCGAGGCTGCGCGAGATGGTGGTGCTGGTCGACGATTCGGACAAGCTCGAGCCCGGGCACGCTCGCGAAAATGACCGAGGCGCGCAAGGCAGGCGCCAAGCTCGTGCTGGCCGCGACCAAGGCTCGCGCTGCGCGCCGATCGCCACGCAGCTCGAAGTCTTTGCCATGCCGCCACTCGACGAGCGAGGCTGCGACGGAGCTGCTTCGCAGCGCGCCATTCCCTCGCTTTCCACCGGCGGTCATCGGCCGAGATCATGGCCCGGTCGAAGGGTCGACCCGGAAAGCTCCGTGGCATCGTAAGGCGGTTGGACGGGCAGACCGTCGTTTCGACCGGCCGATCTCGAGCGCATTTTGGAGCCGAAGGACGGGGCCACCGTCAACAGCGTCCGCGCCGAACCCGCGCTCCTTCGCTGCGAGCGACTTGCTCGATCAGGGGCGCAACGACGAAGCGGCGGCGCTGGTCCGTGAATTCCAGTCACGACTCGAGCCTCGCGGCCTTCATCGCGCGCGGCACGCTTGGCGATTGGGCGCGGCGATCCCAAAGCCGCTCGCTCGCCGAGGCTCGACGCCACGACCGCCGCGGCGACGTGCGGCCAAAGGCACCAAAGGTAGGTCGCCACTGGTTTCTGTACCCGCGCGCGCGCCCACCTGCGGGCCGGCGACTATGCGCTCGCCGACGAAGCGGCGAACCGCGGCGATGGCCGGCAGCGCGGAGACCCGGCGCTCGAGGCCGACGCGCTGTCGGTGCGCGGGCTTGCCGGAGAGCTATACCGGGCCGTCACGTGGCGGCGCGCGGGTGCTGCTCGGAAGCGCGCCGTGGCAGCTGCCGCGCGCACGGCAGGCAGACCCGCGCGGGTGGAGGGGCTGACGCTCGCCTCGCTCGGCCTGGCGCTGCCAACGCAAACGAAACAGCTGTCGATGCGAAGGCCGCCTACGAAGCCGCCGTTGCAGCGCCGTCCGAGGCGGCTCGGCGAAGCGGGCGCAGTGCGCGACCGATCAGGCTCGAACCTCGGCGCGCTCACGCAAGGCCAAGGCGAGTTCGCGCAAGCGCTCGCGCCACCTCGAGGCGGCGGTCGACATGGGGCCGGCGCGGGGCGCCGCTCCGACGACGCCAGCAGGCGCTTGCTGAACCTGGCCAATCTCGACCTCTACCTCCGGACGGTTCGCGCGCGCGCGCTCCAGCATCGAGTCGCTCGGTCAGCAGCGCGCTACGCTGGCTCCGGTGGCGGAAGCGCAGCTGCTGCGGGTTGGAAGCGGACCTCGCCGCGCGGACCGGCGACGTGGCGAGAGCGCTCGGGCTTTACGCCTCGTGCGCCGCCGCGTACGACGCCCTCGGACGCGGTCCACCGACGCCGCCGAAGCACGGCTGGAAAGCGTGCTTCTGGCGGCGCAAGCGCCGCAGGCCGACGTCGCCGCGCTCGCATCGCAGGTCGAGACAGCGGCGGCGCTTTTGGCCAATGCGCCCGCTCATCGCGCGATGATGGCTCTCGCGCGGGCGTCGCTGGCGGTGCTGCGCCACGACGAGGTGACGGCGCGCGCGCATTCGAAGAAGCGTTGGAAGCGGCACGCAGCGGGCGGACAGAAGGAGTGGGTGTGGCGAATTCTCGAAGCGCGAGCTCGCGCTTCTGTTCGGACCAGCGGGCAGTCGCTTCTCGCGCGCCGCGACATCGAAGATGCGCTGGGCGTGCTCGAGGAAATCGCCGTTCAGCCTCCCGCGCGATCTGCGCGAGGTCTACTGGGACGACGCGCGGCGTCGCCGTCTGCGCGAATCGCCGCTTCTCGCACGAGCGGCCCTGCGGCGTCGGCACCGCTGCCTAAGGCGAGCGGCCCCGGCATGTCGACCTCGCAGCTGCAAGAGGATCGGCTGGCGCGCATCCTCGGAGATCAATCGCGAGCTCGCGGCCGGCACGATTTGCCGCGCCTGCTCGAGGCGCGGTCACCGACCACGCCATCGGGCTCCTGCGCGCCGAACGCGGGTTCGTGATCCTGGCCGGGGCGGGAGGGTCTGTCGGTGCACACCTCGCGCGATCGCGCGCGGCGACGATCCGCATGCGCGCTTCTCGCGCGAGCATTGCCGAACGCGTGATCGACAGCCGGGAGCCCGTCGTCTCCCAGAGCGCGCGCGACGACGACCGCATGGCCGGGTTCTTGTCGGTCCATCAGCTGATGCTCCAATCGGTAGCCTGCGTGCCAATTCCGGCGCCGGGCGGCAGCGCTCGATCGGCGCGCTCTACGTCGAGACGCGCCTTGCGCCCGGGAACGCAGTTCGCCGAAGAGCTGCCGGCGCTTGCCCGCCTTCGCCGATCAGGTCGCCATCGCCATCGAGAACGCTCGCCTGGTCACTGAAAGTGCCGAACGCGCCGCGCGCAGCTCGAAGTCTGTCAACGGAGAGCTCGAGCGCGCGCGGGCCCGCCTGGAAGAGCTCCTCGGGCATCGCACCGCTCAGCTCGACGAAGTGCGGCGCGATCTGCGACCACGCGCGCCAGTCGCTGCGCAGTCACTTCGGCTACCAGGGCCTCGGTGGGGACCAGTGCCGCGTCATGCGCAAGGTCTACGCGCTCATCGATCGCATCAAGGACACCGACGTTCCGGTGCTCATCACCGGCGAGAGCGGAACCGGCAAGGAGATCGTGGCCCGCGCCATCCACCGCGCCGGCCGGCGCGGCAAGGAGCCGTTCACCGGGATCAACTGCGGCGCTATCCCCGAGCACCTGCTCGGAGAGTGAGCTCTTCGGGCACGTGCGCGGCGCGTTCACCGGCGCCGATCCGCGATACCACAGGGCTCTTTCGCGAGGCCGACGGAGGCACGCTCTTCCTCGACGAGATCGGCGAGATGCCGAAGAAAATGCAAGCGGGTCTTCTTGCGCGTTCTGCAGGAAAGATGATTCGCCCGGTCGGGCGGCGAGAAGGAGCAGAGCCGTCGACGTGCGGCTCATCGCCGCCACCAACCCGCGACTTGGCGGCCATGGTCGAGGCTTCGATCGTTCCGCGAGGATCTCTACTATCGCCTGCACGTCGTGGAGGTACGACTGCCGCCGCTGCGCGAGAGGCTCGATGATCTGCCGGCGCTCATCGATCATTTTTTCAAGATCTTTCTCCGCTCGGCTGAAACGCGACAAGAAGACGCTCTCCCGCGAGCGCACTGCGCAAGCTATCGAGCCATACGTGGCCGAGCAACGTGCGCCAGCTGGAGAACGTCCTGCTCAACGCGTGGGGATGAGCGATCGACCGGAGCTCACTGGCCGACGATTTCGACCTTCCCGTCCGGGCGACGCGCGGCGCGGTGTCACCGCCGAGCCCGCCGCGATCCGCTATGCGTTCGATGCCCCCAGCTCACGTCCCGCGAGCTCCAAGAAAGGAGCGAGCTCGAAGCGGCACGCGGACGACCCCGGGCGGCGCCGCGACGGCGAGAAGGAGCGCATCATCGGCGCGCTCGAGCCTCAACTGGAACCGGCGTCAAGGCGGCGCACACTGGCTGGGCCTGCGCCGTACATTCTACCGGCGGCTCAAAGAGTACGGCATCCAGTAAGCGGCTCGAGGGCCGTACGCATCGGCTGCCGCGTTCGAAGGTGCGGGCAGTACCCGTTTTGCGTAGCACTACTGCGTCAGATTCTCGCTACCAGATCGATCGTCGGAGTAACCATACGCCCACTCAAAGTGCCTGACCAGTGACGGAGTGGACGGAGTCCAGGAACTGGACGGAGTCCACGGAGGCCCACGAAGCGAAGCGAAGTGCACAGGCACAATCGATGCCAGCGAAGCAAATAAGGCGAGGCGTCTCGCGGCCATTCCCACCGGGCTCGGCCTCGCGGCGGCCTCGCCGCATTCTTACGTGGCCGCCTCGGCTGAACTTGGCTGATCGCGTGACGGAGTGGACGAGTCAGGAACTGGACAGAGTCACGGAGGCGCCTGAAGCGAAGCGAAGTGCTCTGGTATCGGCGAAGAACTGACGCGTGGATTCAGTTCTCACGGACCGCCGCCGTGCGGCGCCGCCCGTGCCACCGGTGCCTCCACCGACGCCGGGGATGCTCTGATCCAGCTGAGAATGCAGGACGTCTCGGCCGGCGCGAGCGGACCGGTCGGCGGCATCTTCGCGCCGCACACGGGCGTGGTGACCTTGATGTAGATGAGGCTTTCGCTCGGGCTTCTGGCTATCGAGCAATACGTAACTGAACGAAGTACAT